>Ga0066648_10001999_pt1 | contig 10445 bp, 8 predicted proteins | sample CryGeyCG12114_NA_FD_59537 | JGI IMG/M metagenome (GOLD analysis project Ga0066648, IMG submission 59537) | Groundwater microbial communities from aquifer - Crystal Geyser CG19_WC_8/21/14_NA | ecosystem: Environmental > Aquatic > Deep subsurface > Groundwater | place: USA: Utah: Grand County... | reverse complement strand
GCCGTTCTCCTCTGAGAGAAACAAGAAGCGAGGTGGCAGGGATACGGCGCATGTCCAACGTTTCAATCTGAACATCAACCAGAACGGGCTGCTACACTACAGCACTCGCTTCCTCTTGCGTGTGCGACACAATCATGGCGCTACCTACACCTGCATGTATAGAGTTCGATTACATGGACTGCCGCTGGACTACGAGGAGCAGGAGTAAGAGTCTACATCGATGCAGTTGTCCGGTACTATGAATGCCATGAGGTATGGGCGGTGTGTGCAAGAAGTGCCGCCGGGGCTGAAGCCCAAGTTTCTGCATAACGGAGCTTATGAACGGGGAGCATGACTAGCAATTTGCAGCATGGCGCCTGGTAGAACGGCATTGGATATTCTGAGTAGTGATACAGCGTTATGGAAGCATACAGTACATAGCTAATCATGCGCAGACGAGTTTCAGGGCCTATCGCCTGCCGCTCTTCCCAATCTACGCTGCTCACGCCTGCTTCTACTATACTCCTCGACCGAATTCGCGCATCTCTTTCCGATAGCATCGCACCTTCTACATCGCAGTCACTCCTTCCTCCGCTCGGCTCGTGCCTTCGTCAACGTAATTCCTACCCCCAACTTGGATGTCGTTCTTTCCCCGTCCTAATCACGTCTTCCGCTAGCTGCAGGCCCCAAGTAACTGGCATTAGATGCACCTTCCTCAGGAACGGCCGGGTCTGTGCATCCGTCATTGGATACTAGGACGAGTACCGGCCGCCTTTGCTGTCGATCGCCCTTCTCTTGGAGTTTTCCACGCGTTTTTGGGCGCTATGTACGCGCTGTGACTACGCGTTCGAATACTGTGGCTTGCGATCACCTTAGCAGGACCTGCCGTACCAGAGATGCCGCACTTGAACTCTCGCGACCAGTATAGGTTGAGTTTATAGATGGAGTGGTAGATGAGGAATCGGATTTTGGAGCTGGTCATTAGCTAGCTGTTGAACGATATGTCGTTCGATTTTGGGATGCTCTTGGTGGTATGTGGGTCCTCGTTCGTCTGGTTTCGTCTTCTATCGTGGATTCGCCGACGATCGGCGGGTGGAGGGTCGTCTTTGGTCAAGCTGAGATGTGCTTCTTCTTTGTCCTGAAAGTAGGTACATTGCCTTGTGTGAACATCGCAGTTGGTTTAGGGTTGTGGTCTTGTCGATGCGTTCTCCGTTCCTCGTGGCATTGGGGTTTGCACTTGTTCCGTCGTTCTGAGGTTGCGAAGAGGTCGCTGTAGATGGATTGATCGCTCGAGGCGGATAGGCCAAGCGGCCATGAGTGCGAGCTTCTCAGGATCAACATGATGGTTGAGAAATCTGGGCCCGTCGAGTTCGAATGCAGTGCTGGAGGCCGTTGCCGTGGAAGAGGTCAAGAGGCCAGATGAAGCTGATGCATGGATAAACCGAAGGGTGCCTGCGACGATTTCGAAGCGCTCGAGAGGCTAGTCCTCGGAGCGCATGGTTCCACTGCAGTCGACCTACTCCCTGCGCCGTTGTCGTCGGTCGCTTTTCAGCCTGATGCTAAAGAGGTTAGGATTGTTCTCGATCCGGTATGGCTGGTCGCAAGACTGTGGATATGCAATGCGTAGCGCCTGACTTTCTCTTCACGACATCTTTGAGCCAGAACAGGTCGTAATCATCGAGTGGTCTATTCCGTAGTCGACATGACCAGAGTTTTATGCACACTAAGCCCGATGGCTACTTGCCTTCCGTTTGGGGTGAGGAGTTCGGGACACGCCGGAGCATCGACACGAATGCAGCCAGTCGCTCGATGGGAACCCTGAGTATTTAGTGGAAGTAGTTCGACAAAAGGATTCGAAGCCACACGAGGTCGGCCTTTCGGTGACAGCGCGGTTCGAATGTTGTCTCCGATGAGGAAATTCTTGGTTACAACATTGCCCGCCTATAATTAGCGACGATTGTGTCTGTTATGACTGAGGTCAAGCTGGCATAGCGCCGGACACTGAGGGTCCACTGGCATAGACGACGAGAACAGCCGCATAAGCGGCAGCCACGCCGAACAATTCTCCTGGTCTTGCCTTGGCAAACAGTGCCGTAGCAACAGTGAAAGCCAAATTGTGCACTGCGATGAGGACGATCCTGCCAATGACATGCTTCACCCTGTTCAGGGTGACGATCGCTGCGGTAACCAGTATAGATGTCAAGACAGCATAGAGGACTCGCGCAAGACGGACAGCTGTTTCCGGCGAATAGTCTCTGAACCACAGCCTGAGTGACTCGTTGTTCGCGAGCTTTGGAACAGTGATCATATGGTGTGAGTTCCTGCCGACAATTCTGTGAAGGAAGTTGATGATAGGACCTCGAGCCAATTTCGTAAATACGTCGGGCTCGTTTGGCGACGCGACAGAGGTCATGTCTTGCTCGTTAGGCGTTTCGTAGATCAGTTGCTCGCGGCCCTGAAGAAACCCTCGGCCTTTGTCATACTCCTTCAAGTGCCTGCGTAGCTGCTCTAGGTGATCCTCGTCCACACAAGGCAAGGAACAAATCTTCTGAAACTGGAGGAGTCTTTCATCTTAGTTCACTAGGTCTTAACATTCCAAGGTACAGAAGGGGTGTAGCAGGCGATTTGATATGCGAGACTTACGATAGCCTTTTAGCTTCTCACTGATTTGACACCAGCGTCGCCATTGGATACGCGCAACAGGCTCATCGGCGTCGACTGATCTTCGTAACTCATCGAAGACCCGGTCGTACTCGTATCGCAAAGGGTCGTTTCGGAGAGCGGGGCCTTGCGTCTGCTGATCAATCTCTGCTGTTAGAGCCCAATCGTGAATGGTGCACTGTAAGTCTGCTTGTCGATAGAGCAGATCGAGCGCCGCAGCATTACGAAATCTGCGGAATATTGCCATCTCGGGATAACCTCCCATTAGGTTTCCCAAGGCCTGGTATCCGGCCGCTTCTGGCCACGGGCCCGGAGCGTAATGTGCCTGTGTCGCCATCCAGTCGCATGTGGAAAGAATTTGGAGGTATGTACTCCTCACAGCGTCTAGCCAGCTTATCATCTTCCTAGAAGCATGTTGTCACCCGCCGTCCTAGGTCCAGAACTCGTCACAGAGGCTCATGAAGTCTGCATGGACAGTGAGGCTTGCTTTGGGCAGCAAAGACTCGACGAACCAACACTGCATATCTGCTGGCCGCATTGGGCTACGAACGTGCATGGTTCATGCACCTCATGCTTCTCCATTTCAACGACTGCAGCGACTGCAGGGGTGGCCACAGCTCAAAGCGATGCGTCGGTCAGCTGTCACACTTGCATAACGCCACTCAATGTGCACAAGCGTGCAATCGTGACGAGAAATGTACATCATCACAAATGCGAGGCGCTCTAGTCTCCTTCGTGTAGGCGCTGGCAACCTGTCTATAGAGGAATATGGTGACAAGAGAAGCGAGGGAGTAAGAGCTGAGAGCTTGAATTCAGTTATCGACCTTCGGAAAGGAGTCTATCGGTCCGATCCTGGAAGCCGTGCGGGTAGACGAGATACAGTAAACCACAAGCAGTAGCTTGTGTCCGGTTTGTCACGTCACCTGGTCGAATTGCGTTCTTACCGTACAGTAGGAGGCGCGCTAAGGAGCAATGGCCCCTCGCGGGTCCCAGCTCCTAGTCATATTGATGTAACATAAGAACTCACGTCGTTCCTTCTGTTGTCGTCCACGACTTCCATCCTCGTGGAAGCATCTCATCACGAAGCGCTCTCACAGGTTATGTATTGTCGGTTTACGCAGATCTCACTCCTCTCCACCGTGTTGCAATCTAACTCATTTGGGCGCGTTCGCCGACCATACCTAAACAACGCGACGGGATGCTGTCACGTGAGAATGTCGAATTCACCTTTCCACTAGAGCAATATGAGCTGAGGCTGGCCGATGAAGGCTCTGCGATATTGCATGAGTTTCAGGAAACAGGCCAATGCCGATATAGCAATAGAGCATGTTTGGAGATACTGAATTGCAGATTGTGTCGGCCAGCTGCCGAAAGCTATCTAGCGACCTGGGCGCGTCCACAACATTGTTGCTGCCTGAGGCTCACGCGTCGTCCCTGGACGTCTCAATGTCGTCGGTGAGCGGTGAAGATAGAGAGACCTGAGTCGGATGTCAGAGCTGTGCATCTTTCCAGTCAACTTCGGAGGTTGCTCCTTCCTTTGCTGCTCATCCTCTGCATCTCATGCTCTTTTGCACACTCTGACGGATTTTCCTGCGCGAAGAGCGTGTCCTGACTGCTTCTGACCGCTCCTGTCGAAAGCAGTGCCTCGATAAGATCGACTTCTCTCGCTGATCCTGGAGGGTGACTTGACCAGGTACAGCACGTGTATAAGGTTCATCAGGACGCGATAATAATCAGCTCCAGTGACCCTCCCAGCGTGACACCCCCAAAACCGTAGCCCTACAATCACCGAACTCACCATGAACGTTGGAGTCACTTGAATCCACCGATTATTTCGATTCAGGGGACAATGCTTGACGAAGTGCAAGCATGCTCACGACATGGAGGAATCAGCCAACCTGATGTCCGACCTAGAGCATGCGAGTTGGCTTGTAGGAAGGGGAAGCAATCGACCTTGAGCTATGTTCTTCGCCCGAACTCAAGCCATAGAGCCCTTCTCTAAATGGCACTAGAACTGAAGCTGTAGAAGCGTTAGATCAGTTCATGATAGGATTTGGAAACAGGAGCTGTCTGGGTTTATTAGAGGACGTCCGATTGATCTGAAGTCTTGCGACTGACGCTTGGTCTGAAAGAGCCAGCCAGCTGCGGTGGAGTCTGTCTGTCTGCCTTTGCTTGACAGAGCACTCCCGATACCACACAGGAGGCGTACCGCTTCTGGGGCTTGCGCATGTTTTTCGGGCCTTCGCGACTCAAAACATTGTGTCCATTGCCCTTTGCTAAAGCAGCCATATCGTTTGCCATCGATGTAAGCTCAACTTCGGTGGTAGGCCCGGCCTGCATGTCTCACGAGCAGAGGCTGCCCTCCGTTCCTTCGTGTCACTCCAAGGCCTCGAAAGGCGATTCTCTTGAGCTTGGTCGATGCAGAAGGACTAGTGCTTGTGTTTGCATGACCAGCAGCCACATCGTGGGAACCACTGGCACGTATCTGGATAACCAGGTGATGATAACGAGGTAATAGCGATCCAGCAACGAGTGCAGACCCTGAGTATGACCTGACTATCGCGATAGTAGGGATCTGGTACCAGCGAGTCGACATTCAGAAAGCGCAATGATGGTGTGCAATTTCCTAAGCGTGGCTGTACATTTCGGTCCCTGGATGAAGAAATACATAATCCGCCGTTGGCAGCTCGGTGTTTGGTGTCTGCAAAGAGCTATGTTTAGCTTAAATCAGGTAGAACGCTCATCATGGCTCTGGTCCAAACAACGTCGTCGGCATACATGGGTGAAACCCACTCTCTGGCTTGTAGTAAGCTGGTAGTCGACATGTAGTAGCATGCTCAAGGTTAGCGATGAGGAACACAGGACAGGGTGGGCAGCGTGGATGATATGGATTGATTAGAAAATGCAAGAGCCTGATTCAGGACCCGGCCGGAGCTCCATGCTTTAGCGAGCGGGAGGCCCAGAGTGTAACGTTCTGTGGCCCCTCCAGGATCCAGCGTGAGATGATGGGCTTTAGGCCATGCCACGAAAGTTTTAGCAGCAAACCGTGAGAATCAGCCAGCCGAGCAGGCTAGCTTCGCTTCTATGCAAAGGGACGCATTTGCCGGTCTTCAGCGACGCCAATGTAACTTCAAAGCGAGCGATTCAATTGCCCTACCGTAGTCGCCTGGATAGTAAGGTCGCACAGCGATGTATTGGTCCAGATGCTCTGGCTGAGACTTCAACGTGTGAGACTGACAATGACGACAGGGGCTTCGCGGCGAGCAGCTCAAGGTGCAGCATGTGATCATAACATCTGCAATCCTGGTCAAATCGGACAGGAATTGTATAATCGACCATTGAGCAGCTCGCGAGGTGAAGGTGGCCAAGCATGTGGCAGAAGTTGATTTGCGATAGAGCTGGATGATTTGATGTGCAACAAGCGCCAATGAGCTGAGGCCATGGAGTGATAGATCGATATCTAAACGCCAAATCGGCATTTCTTTCGGGATTGGTTTCTTCTTCTACGCCAGAAGCATCCCAGAACGCTCTGCTCTTCGCAGAACATGTTCATGCAGGAAGCCGAGCTTCGAAGTTTCGGATGGATGCACAGGCCTGCTCAATGCATGTCGATTCGCCTTTTGCCACTTATTGTCTTTGGTCTCCACTTTCTCCTGGACTTTTGACGGTGCACGTAGCCGAAACTTAGTAGTGTTGTGGAACATCAGATGCAGAGTGGTTGTGTGACGGAGGTGATGGGACGGGCCGTCAGGTATAAAGTGATGGATTCCGCTTCATGCTATCCATCGTAGCTTGATGAAGAGGAATTATTACATCGAAGCACGATGACTGACTCGATGTCTACATTGCCTTCATTCGTCAGAGGTAGGTCCAGCGTTACACTAGGCCAGAACCGTCGCATACCAGAGCTACTTTCCCACGGCCCAAGACATTGCTGGATTTTATACCAGTAAGGTTGAATACAATAATTTTCCTTCGGGAATTCAAGATAAGTCTGAAGTCGACGATGGCAAGGATCGAGAAGTTATCATATTCAGCTGCTCATTGCCGAGTCCTGCTCAATGGGACTAGTGTGAATGAGCCTTGTTCTCGCGACTGCGGAAGCGCGTCGGCGTAGCCTTGTGTGTGGTCTTCAAAACCTCCCCGGTGCTGCGCACACAAGAACAAATTCATTGTGAGCTTCGCGAGAATATGACTGCATTTCCAGAATTGCTCAGCGCTCTTGTTCTGCTTTGCCCAGCTCTTAGTGAGAGCTACCACTCCCCCCAGCCAGGCCAATCACAACTGCACCACTTCACAGGCATTGATCGTTTTTGGTTTTGAGCTGTACGCACCTCCAGACCCAAATACTCGCCGAAAGCATCCCACACCGTTTTCGGCGTGCTCTCCCCTCTGCTTGCTCTGTGTCTGCCAACTACCACTTCCTGTTTGACTGGGACTGTCACCAAAGGCTGAGCCAGACAGCCCGCTGGAAAACAGCTTGCAGATGTTTGTCACAGTTCCGAGAAGAGATGGCAGTCACAATGACGGAATTCCCAAGGTATTCACTCAGTAATGAGGCGCTGAGGTGTGAGTGGGACGCTCGTCTCGGAAATAATGGAGCTGCCAGGGGGGAACAGAACAGACCCAATTGTGCTAGTGGCAGAAATGGTCAACAGCTTGCCCATCACCAGGAATGTTTTCACCATGCTCCCGACTCTGTTGATACGTCAAGGAGTCCATACTCGATTCCCGTCATTACAAACGTTCAATGGGAACCATCCGCGACTGCCGTACCAGCTAGCGACGCTGGACCTTCGCCACAAAACAGCTTTGGCAATGACATAGCCCAGGCCGGTACAAGCTACGGCAGTACCAGCGCCAGAGATCAGGCCCATGTGATTCTAGGCAACGTAGGCCATTCCAGTCGCACTTCCGTACACTTAACCACGAACATTATGCACGTCCATTTAATAACAGATCGCGACATCAGTCAGCAACAGACAGCGTACTCTTCTGCAGCTTTTGGGAGCCCTCGAGGTCTAGCCGTAGCCAGCAGTAGGCCAACCAATGATATCCTGCATGCTCAAAGCCCGCAACAGCAGCCTGTAGAAGGAAGTCCCAATGAAACAACCCAGAATCACTCAGGAATTGTATCCGAAGACCGCCATGAAAGCAGAGAACTCGCAGCTAGCATCGAAAGCGCCAGAACAATAATCCTGCCAGCGAGCGAGGCACTAAAGTACTGCAGGTTGCGTCGAGCGCATTCACTTGGAAGGCGACTGTTCGGATATCAGCCCCGTGCAACATGGCCATGCTGCAGATTGTGGATCAAAAGGAGATCTGTCTCTTTAGACGGAGCTGGTGAGAGCCTCTTAGTGAGCACTTTCAACTTACTCAACCCAGACGGGACCAAGCGTGGGCCGTTCTTGAGGTGCATATTGGACACCAGCTGTACTGCAATAGCTTTGATCCGCCGCTCAAAGGCCGAGAAGTTAGGCTGGAAACCGAGCGCGTCTTTGGATTCTGTTTCGTGCAGGATCCGAACTACGACGGGTGACATCCTCAGGGCTCTTGGAAGTATACGACTCCATGTACAGTGCCGCAGAACAAGAGTCCTGGTTGATACACCATTCCACGTAGTCCGCGATGAGGATTTGCGAATGGCAGAAGGCGTGCTAGGCAACAAGCTGATGACACGCAAGCACCCCGATTGTGTTCACCAATAATGGTGTCTAGAGATACATGCTAAGCCTTGTCTAGCCGGAGAAACCACAAGGACTGCAAACCTGACGAGCAAGCCTGACAAAAGGCATCGGGCCCTTGTTGAATCAACTGCGTCACCTGATGGTTTTGCCTGTCTAGATAGTGGTATCGCTTGCTTTCAGGAGTCGCAGAAGAGTCAAGCCGGTGAAGGCTCGTTCTCTCGTCACTCAAGGTCGCACAATGTTGGGCATCGTAGCATAACATCAATGTGGCTACTGCTTGAGTAGAGAATCGCTCACCGCACTTCTCGTCATCGAAGTGTGTTTGGCTGACAGTCTCTGGGATGGTGTAAAGACCCTCTGCGGCCGGCTCACCAGCAAGGGCTGTCATGCAGAACCTTTCCTCATGCTTAGTGAAATGTCTGGCGACTATTGGTAGATGTTCTCAAACTCAGGCAGGGAAGCATTTAGCTTCGAGACAGAGTGTGAGATGCATGACGAGAAGGCGGCCAATACTGGCTCAATGCATCAAGCTCTTTGAAGAGCGGTCACGCTGTCATCAGATATATCAAGCCAGCCCAGGAAAGCACGAAACCTGCTGCCCCTGAGTAGGCTCAATCACCAAGCCCCGAAACGAGAAAGCGATCTCCAAGATGAGTGCTAGTAACAATATCCAGCTTGACGCGAACTACGTTCGCGTTCTCTTCGACCATACCATTGAAGTGAACGTGGAAGACCAGGCCTGCGCTGGAGAGCAACAGATTTCACTTGCTAAGAACCTGCAGATTCCAGGCTCTCAGGAAAGCGTCGTCGGACGAAAATTCTTAAAAAAGTTCAGATACGAGAGGACCTCCAAACGCCGTCCAGAAACCGGCGAATATGCGGTGTTATCGCTCCTGCATCCGGAACAGGGCAATCCATTCGTAGAGAGTTTTCGGGTCGTTGACGATTCCCGCATGGACATTCAATTGAGTCGTGATGCCTTGCTGCGAGTCACTGCGTTGTGGAGTTCTGGAGCTTGGATCTCGGTGCCTCAGTGCATGCTCAAAGGTATGTCTATATCTCTGGTTACACGTACTTCATGCTCACATGCATCAGAAATAATCACCTTCGACAGTATGGTGGATAGTCCATTCAGCAGATGCCCATTGTAGCAGCCGCCCGAAGTCAATGGTCGAGCAAAGTCGGCTGCACAGGGTGAAGACTAGAGCCAACGATTGATTGGTTGGGGGGTCAGGGGTGTCCAACGCTTTGAGCTATTGCTATTCAAATCTTGGTGAACTGTACTGCTAGTTATTGAACATGAGGTATCAATCATGTGTGGAAATCAGCTTTCTCTATTTTCAGCGGCATATTCGATATGTGGCATGTATGATTCAGCGTGCTTTTAATGAAGCAAGTGCTTTCGACTCCACCGCCATTAAAAGCTGACCGCTCTTGGAGATCGATACGTGAAAGTTGTGAGGAAGGGCACCAATGTCCCCTTCACATGTGATCCACGCCCATACAGACGGGACTTCACCTTAGAAGGTTCTCGTTTAGAGCATTGGCCATATTCGGACGCCTGGCTAGTAATACATCTCATTTCAAAATCACTATCAGCAGAACCAGGATCACTATCAACACAATAATCGTTGTCATTCCCCAATTAGCCTGTGCTTTTTTACTTACCCCTTGAAGTCTCCTTTTTGCGCCGTCCAGTCTTGATTGATGTCTGTCAACACCTCTGTCGACCTCATCCAACAGTGCGACCTGCCCTTCGAGCTCATCAGATATCTGCATGCCCAAATACCTCTGCCGGCCAATACTTTCGCCAAGCCGGTCGAGCTGGTCGTCTTGGTCCCTCATCACTTGTGAATGATACTCGTGTACCTGCTGATTGGACATTTCGCCAGTCGGATCTGGGGGCTGCTCTTCATCCTGGTATCGTTCTTGAAACAGAGCAGCTCGGTTGGCCTGATCGTCTGCACCCAACGACTCCTGCGATGGATTGTCTCTGAATCTCACATTCTTTTGATTCGACGATCTCCCTGCATTGTCCTGACTTGCCCTTGTCCGAGCATGAATGAAATCGTCCTGTAAGGTTGGATCATTCGGCTTAGATAGCGTCGCATCGGCCGT
>Ga0066648_10001997_pt1 | contig 10447 bp, 11 predicted proteins | sample CryGeyCG12114_NA_FD_59537 | JGI IMG/M metagenome (GOLD analysis project Ga0066648, IMG submission 59537) | Groundwater microbial communities from aquifer - Crystal Geyser CG19_WC_8/21/14_NA | ecosystem: Environmental > Aquatic > Deep subsurface > Groundwater | place: USA: Utah: Grand County... | reverse complement strand
TTTTTTTTTATTTGTTTTTGAGACAAAGGTAGAAAACTATATGTTAAAAATGTTGTGTATTCGTGTGACTGTTTTGAAAGGGCATTTGAATTTGTCATAGGTGCAAAAATATTGCTGTGTGTGTTTAGTTTGTAGGAGAAAATTGTTAACGTTTTTCTTTATTTATTCAGATTTTGACTGAACATATAAGTCAACAAATCTTGTATTCAAAACATCCCGAGCCAGAATCCAACTATAGACTAGAAAATCCAAGTAAGTTTTTGAGCGTTTTTTGTCCAACTTGTTATCTGTTTATTTATCACTTATTTGCAACATGTCTCATGGTTGTATTCAATTAACTTAATACCCTGTCAAACTTTGTGTAATCCTTTGAATCCTTCTAGTGATTTTGAAAGTTGTCGCCACCTTAATACGTCAGTCGAAGCAGACAGAATCCCTCCTGGAAGTGAAGAAACTTTTCCTTTCAGACATGACCTTACTGTGTAACCATAATCGAGAAAATCGTCGTACTGTCCTTCAAATGTCTGTTTGGCAGGTATTGATTCTGTATAAGGACATTTACTTTTAATTCCTCTCTTTCTCTTTCTGCTTCACAAATTCTTGTACTTTCTCTCCTTTTCCAAACTATTTCCTCATCTTCTCAACTTTACTACACAGATTAAATAGTTGCATGCGCCCAAGAATTGTACACCACTTGTATCTATCTCTCTTTCACTCACTTTCTCCGGCCCACTTTATTGTGTATCCTGTCTATGTAAGCACCCTGTATGTTTTTTACTCCCTAGGAATGGCTCATTTCTCTTGCCTACATTCATCCCAAGAACACTGATGAGCAAAGGATTTCCGATATGGTCTACTCTTTATTCCGGATGCTCCTCCACCATGCAATTAAGTACGAGTATGGTGGATGGCGGGTTTGGGTAGACACTCTCGCAATCGTTCATTCCAAAGTGTCCTATGAAGAGTTCCGTCTGCAATTCACTCAAATGTATGAGCACTATGAGCGTCGTCAGACCGACAACATCACTGATCCCGCTGTGAGACAACAGCGACCAATTAGCACCATTTCTGGTTGGGATCAGCCCCACAACGGTGTCCGAACGGATTTGGACGATTCTTGCGCCCCAGGAGAGGAGGAAAATTTGGTTGTGGAAGAATTGCAAGAAGATGATGATGACACTACCTGTGCAATTGAGCAAAATGAAGGAGACGAAGTGGATGTGGAGCAAGTTCCTGTGGCAGAAGGCTCAAGAAATAATAGCACTAGTCCCACTAGAGAAGAAGAACTAGTAGAGGGCGGGAAGGAGGAGGAAAATGAATGTGGTGCAGCAATCTGTGATAGTACTGGACAACCATGTCCTGGTAGTTGTGATGACGACAAGGACGATGGAGAAAAAATAAAGTCGGAACATAGGAATGGTTCTTTAAGTCCTGAAGGGGATACTAGTGATGGTAACGACACGAAGAAGGTGGAATCCGATGAAAAGAGTGGAGAAGCAAATGGCTCAATAGATTCATATAAAGTGAATAGCTCTCCTGTGAGGAATGGAGTGAATGGGATTTCTGAGGACGAAAGCAAAGATAAAAGTGGAGAAGAGAGTTGTGTGAAAACAAAGCGAGTGCGTAACAAAAAGAAGGGTGGCAAAAAGAATAAATCTGGAGAGGAGACGGCTAAACTCATAATCGCCAATGGCAAAAGTTCTCCTACTGATAATGTGAACGAGGAAGGAGAAAATGGGGATCATACTGTTCAAGTGGATAAGAATCAAGGTAATAATGCGTTATTGAGTTCTAATAACAATAACAATGGGAGCTCGGTGTCCACTCCAGAGAAGAAGAGTCTCAGTCCCATCAAAAACGGGGTGATTGACGGAAACGAAGAAGAGACTGATGAAAAGGAAGAGGAGGAAATTACCCGTCTAGCACATCAAGAGGAGCTCAAAAAAGAAAGCGAGGAACCGGAAGTGGATCCCATGGTTTGTGAGGACAACAGCGTCATCCATCACATTGATGAGACGCATGATGAAGGTGACGCGTTGGTTTCATCACTTGACAAAAGGGAGTGGATTCAGAGTGAGTTGAGTGAGTCGAAAAAAGGAAATGAGGAAGCCTTTGCTGGGAGCTCTTCAGACGGTGAGCCCAATCGCGTTCGTCCTAGAAGTGCCTCCACGGCAGTCCAAACTCAAACTAATGGGGAAGATGGTAAATTATGATTTCCATTATTTTATCATTCTAATAATTTGCGGTTTGAAAATTAGTTAAGCTAGTCTGAAAGCAAATATTATATATGAGACACAGGATGGCGTTAATAGCTATTGTATGGAAGATCGGGACTGAAGTTTCGAAATTCTGATTGCATTTTGTTGCTTTTAGCTCCATCAGACGAGGACCCGGAACAAAAGGCATCTGGTCCAAATATGTTTCACCATGGAACTCGTCACATTTTCAATCCTGGTCCTTCTCATCCTCCATTTAGAATCCCAGAATTTAAATGGTCTTACATTCATCAACGCCTTTTATCAGACGTGCTATTTTCTTTAGAAACTGATATTCAAGTTTGGAGGAGGTATGAGAGCTTGAATTATTACCTTGCTGTAGGGACTCACAGTTTTCAAGTCAAATTATTCATGTCTGTAAATACATTATAAGCGTTGTTATTTCATGTAGTACATGCTAAATTAAGTGCATGGGAAAGGAGATAAATGGGGTTCAGGATTAATGGAGAACTTTTAGCCCGGCTTGTTCACTACTAATATACATAATCGTAAGCGATGACTGGCTCTGTATGTTTGTATTTGTATTGCAGCCATTCAAGTAAGTCAGTCCTGGATTTCGTGAACACAGGGGAAAACACTATATTTGTGGTGAACACAGTGCACCTCATTTCGCAACTTGCTGATAATTTGATCATCGCTTGTGGTGGCCTTCTCCCTCTGTTGGCGTCTGCAACTTCTCCCAATGTAAGTTTCACACACAATACACTATTCCCAGTGTTGTATGAGTCTGGAGCCGATTGCGACAGGGGAGTTAACTCGTTTTGTGAACCAATAGAAACTATGCTATACCACTGCTCCTAGCCAATTCGAGTGTTATTCTCTTTGTCTAGAGCCCGCTGCTGTAGCTAATGGGTTTGTTAATTTTGAAACAATGTTTGTTTTGCAGAGTGACTTAGATGTGATCGAGCCCACTCAAGGAATGCCGATAGAAGTAGCGGTATCTTTTCTGCAACGCTTAGTGAACATGGCAGACGTCCTGATCTTTGCAAGCTCATTGAATTTCAGTGAGCTGGAGTCAGAGAAGAATATGTCTAATGGCGGAATCCTACGTCAATGTTTGCGATTGGTTTGTACAAGTGCTGTTCGTAATTGCTTGGAGTGCAAGGAGCGTATTCGGTACTCTCAGACTGGCTTATTTTCTGGAGCCGGCAGTAGCAATTCTTCGATGCCTCAGAAAGTTGCTCATTTGCATTCACTAATTCGGGGTGCTCAAGCGTCTCCTAAGGTTGGTTGAAAATTCTCATCCAATACGATTTCAAGTGGGAAAGTCAATAATGCAAAATGCAACCTAATATCTATGTTGACTGGCTGTGAATTGTGATTTGCTCATGTTGAATGATATGAGATGCGATGACATGAAAATACATTGGCAATTTTGTTTTCATTACCAACTGTAGAATATCGTTGAGAACCTGGTCACGCAAAGCAGTCCCGTGAAAGATCCGGAAAAACTCCTTCAAGACATGGATGTTAACCGCTTACGTGCTGTAATATACCGCGATATTGTACGTACATTTAGAGGAATCTATTGGGAATGCAGTCGGCTTTTTTATATGTTGGACAGCATTTCCCTTTTCATGTTGTTTATTGTGGGAGTGGGAAAGACAATAAAACTATTTTTATTCATCACAGGAGGAGACCAAACAAGCCCAATTTCTAGCGTTAGCCATAGTCTATTTTATTTCTGTTTTGATGGTGTCCAAGTATCGAGACATTTTGGAACCACCACCGACCCCATCCTCAAGTCCTGTGCCAAATACCGCTGGTGATAAGTCAAGTGCCAAAGTTGTTCATAATACCAATGAGTCCTCTGCCACAACAGGTCAGTCCCTTGATTACACTTTGTGTAACTGAGCAGCCGCGTTATTTGATAAGTATTTTTGGACTACGAAAACTGGTCTACAATAGTCTAGACTTTTCCACGGTAATTAGTGAAATATGCGTTTCTATTGCATAGAAAACAGTTATAGAAATTGCCAGCTAACTTTTTAACCATCGTGTGTTATTGTTAGAATTATCGTTTGTGCAAGACTGGAGTAGTACTCTGATATGGGTAGCAACATGAAATTTTTTTTAGAATGGTTGCCTTGCATGATTAGTATAGAAGAATAGCTTCCATCTCTGGTAGTAATTTTTGTTGCTGAAGGCGATGCGAGATGAATTGCAATGTAGTCAATGTTATCCTTATTTATGATGAATTTAGCCGTTGTGAAGGGCAAATGTGGCTCTGAGCAATCATCTCAGCAACCTGTGTTCCCTCAATGGACGAATCATATTTATCCAGAGTATCTTCCAAATGTTTGCGAAAAAATGTGCTCTGAATCTCCTACTACTTCTGCTAACAATCCTAAGAATGCCTCTGCTTCTCTTTCTTCTAATGATGTTGAAGGTAATGAATAACAGCTCAACGAGTCTAACAAACAAGCTTGTATACTCTCCTTTTTTCCATTCTGAATGTTTTTCTCTCCCATTCTTCTTTTTCCTTCATCACTGTCTGTGCAGTAGTACTATTGTTTATCTTTAGAAACACGTTTTGGTTGCTCAACTCGGAACTAGCAAGTTTTGTATGGAATTATTATATATAACCTTTTTATATCTGTAGAATTGCTTTTACTTATCTTCCACTTTGCTTTTTCCCCCTTCTTCATAACTAATTAATTAATGGCTTACGTACATTAGCAATTATGATTAACATGGACGCCAACTTCCAAAGCAGTCGAACGTTCTTTGTTTAGTTCAAAGCACATGTTGTCATGTTGTGACTTACACGTACTCACGTCTCACTCGCAAGGTTTTATTTTGTATTTATTAATTGTGACGCTCCAACTCGACTTTTACAGGCATGCGCAGTCACAGAAACTGGATAGTGTGCCAGCGAAGACAGTAGGCAACAAAGAAACAGCATTGTTATATTTTTATATAAATACTTGAACCAAGTGATCAAAGAAATCGCGGGCTCTAGTTTCCCGATGGGTGCCACTGTTATACAACTTTGCTTGAAATGAAGTGAATAAACAATGGTATCATACATGACAGTGGCACCCATCGGGAAACTCAAGCCTGCGATTTAATTAATCACTTTGATTCAAGTATACCCACATTTTTATCGCACTGCTCCAATGTAAATTCAGGCATCTAAACAGCATGACACTATTTTATACTTCCAAATATCTGAAAATTGAAATGTTTTTGAATTGAAAAAATTACTGAAATTTGTGGTCTTATTTTTTATTCTTTTAGTAGGGTCCTCAATAGACGGAAATGATGATGAGACGGGTAAAAGTGAAACTAATTCAGACTGTCAGGAGACGTCAAGTGGAGGTAGCGGACATAACCAAATGGAACAGATACATAGTAACCATCCTGGGGAAAATGTGGATGAAATGAATGTAAGTACTAGCTAAGCAACTTGGATTTTGATTAATATTAGGGATTATTCTAAACTAAGAATGAAGTTAATTAACGATGTATTGGTTTCTTGTAGTCATCTGACGCCACTCCCGTCAAATACGGTTCCAGTGATGAAGGATCAAAGTCTCCAAATATAACGATAAAGGTACATCACCCACACTCATCACAGGTTCTTATGAACCATACTTGTAGCATTTCATATCTATATACCAGGAGCCATATTTATTATGCTTGTAAATGAGCAGCATAAATAAATAAATACGTAACGAATGTTATACTTTTTTTGTAGAATTACGACCCAATGAGCGATCCAGCTTCTCACAGATCAAATGGAGATGATTCTGGTCAAATATACCCTGGAAATGAAACTAGTGATGAGAAAAAAGGAGAAGATAGTTGGACCGATGTTAGTTTAAATGATGATAGTGAAACCAAAAGTCCTAGAACTGATAATAAAGGTATGAATACGACTTACGAATAATAGTAATTGTGTAATAGAATAGTAGTAATACGGAGGTAAATTAAAAATTATATGTCAGTCTGTCAGAGGCTGTACTTGAAATGAGCTGTCGGACAACAGGGACACAAATGATTTCCCTAATGAATAAGCACCTTGCTTGTAATTAGTTGCATAATGTTTTATAATGAACATGGTTATGAATGAAGATGCTTTGGATCGCGGAGAAAAACCTCAAGGACAAATCAGTGTTGTCAGTGGTTCCCCAATGCACAATTCAACAGCCAGACCATCTTCTTCGACCGTACCTAGAGCAGACGAGTTAAATATAAAACCACTCATGTCTGCAGACGGATTCCCTTTGCCAACACCAGCCAGAGAATCCAACCTAACACAGAAATTGGAAGCAGCTCTTGGGTCTGTTTGCCCCTTGCTTAGAGAAATAATGGTTGATTTTGCGCCGTTTTTATCGAAAACTTTATTGGGCTCACACGGACAGGAATTACTGTCCGAAGGTAAAGGTATGTTACGAACTTTGAGAGTATGTACGAAAGATGATTCGTATATGATTGGAGATTGTATGGTGTAATCAATGTGTTTTCTTGTTTTAGGACTGACGACTTTCAAAAACAGCAACTCAGTGGTGGAACTAGTTATGTTATTATGTTCCCAAGAGTGGCAAAATTCTCTTCAGAAACATGCAGGATTAGCGTTTATTGAACTAATCAATGAAGGCAGACTTCTTTCACATGCAATGAAAGACCATATTGTTCGTGTGGCAAATGAAGCTGAGTTCATCTTGAATCGCATGAGAGCTGATGATGTCCTAAAACATGCTGAGTTTGAGGTAAGACTGGTTTAGTGTATTTTTTGGTTCAAACAAATGTTGATGGTGTCAGAAATTGTTTGAACTCATCTCATATCCCTCTTGTGAATTTTTCATGTTGTTCCTAATTTTAAATATGCTTTTTTACAGCAAACCTTGTGTGCTCAAACTTTATTGGAAAGAAAGGAGGAAGAAAAAATGTGTGATCATTTGATCACAGCTGCTCGTCGAAGAGACAATGTGATTGCTGCTAAAGTTTTGGAGAAAACAATTAATATTATCTCGAATAAACATGGTGCATGGGGCCATTCTCGCTTCACGTAAGTTTTCCGGTTTTGAAACTAATGACAACATTCATATTTAACTTATGTATCACGATAGCTATGAATAAGACACAAAGAGCGCCACATATTATAGATTTAAAATAATCTAGAAAGAATTTATATAGCGTCCATATTTCAAGAAATATAAGTGCACTACGGAAAGAAACTGCGATTGAGTTTTGTGTTGTGCGCTCTATTGCAGGGAAAATGTAGAATACTGGAAACTAGATGCTTGGGAAGACGACGCTAGACGGCGCAAGAGGTTTGTTCACAACCCTCACGGCTCGAGTCATCCTGAGGCCACATTGAAAGCAGCTATTGAGCATGGTGCTCCAGAAGATGCGATCATGCAGGTAGGTTTCTACTTCTTTCAACCTTAAGCCTTAAGCTACTGCTACGATGAGGCGTGGAAACGGTTTCTGTATCTTTGTTTTTGCTTCTATTTCTTATTTTGTGCCTAAAAGTAAAGGTCACCCATGAGAAATCATGAGAAATGTTTTTGCTTTTATGTGTAGTTTAGTGTGTGCTATGATTCACCGGTTTCGCATTGTCATAAAATTGCAGTTTCCTCAACTTAATTAAATTGAATTAATCTATTTTAATGTGAATTTCGTTTTCGCAGGCTAAAGAAGAATTCCATTCTCATTTAGCAGCGAGTCGTTCACAGCAACCCGTTCAATCAAATGATCTGATGGATGACAATGAATTACTTTCAGACGATCGTGAACTAGACCTTGATTTAGTGGGTAAGAATATTGGTGGCTGGTATCTATATAATAATTCGTTTTATATTGCTGAAACCAACAGATTTTAAATTTACTCTTGTTAAAGCCACAAAATTTACAATGAGTGAAAAGTTCCTTTGTACTATTCAGTTGTTATCGTAGCAAAAACTTGCAGTCTGGGCAATTAGACCCAGAAAAATTGAAAAATTATGTCGTACATAAATCTTTTCTTTTATGTTCCCTGAGAAACATGCACATGGCTACATGTTCCCATGTGCTTGCATGCAAACTGTGTGTATAATAAATGCATAAATATTATACGTACAAAAAGAAATGAATGAATTTCCAGGACCAGTTAACATCAGCACTAAAGCTCGTCTGATCTCCCCTGGTGTTGTGGCTCCTGGCATTGTCTCCATTACTTCTAATGAGTTGTACTTTGAAGTGGACGAGGAAGATCCGGAATTCTCCAAAGTCGAGGCCGAGGTAAGGATTACCTTCCTTTCTTCCATCGCTTTCGATAAATCTTTTCACTTTTGCTTCTAATTGACCTTGTGCATTCTCATCTGAACTTTTCGTAGGTGCATCGGCATAGTCATTTACATAGACTTAATATCTTGTTAAACTCATTGCATTTAACCTTTGATCTAAACTGGCGACTTTGATTCTTGCGCATACAAACATGAAACATGCATTATTTTCATGCATATTATATACAGAGAAGCTATTTATCCCGGACTGAATAATCGAACCATAAGCTTTAATTTTATACTGCATTTACTTTAATTGTACGAGTCAAACTTTGACATAGTTTTTGTTTTATTAGAACTGACTAAATTATTTTTGCCCTGAGATACTAACATAATTGGTGATGTTTTGAATAGATTGTACAAAACTTGTAGCCCATGATCGATTGTGGAAGATTTGACTGGAATTGAATTAGGGCAATCGTGCGCTCGATCATGGTAGTTAGTTAGTTAGTTAGTTAGTACTCAAAGATTTGACGGTGGCATTTTTTATTGGGTTAGAATGATCTCTTTACCGATAACTGTGTTGATAGATAACGAATGAAGGAATGAGGAAACTTCAGAGTGGACTGGGAACTAACAAGCAACAGTGGTTGTAGACAGTAGAGACAAAGGTTAAGTGACTGAATACTCACAGCAAGTATAAGTGAAGCCAACTTAGACATGAATCTCAGTACAGGTCTAAGGGCAGTGTTTATGCTGTCTCATGAAAAGATCCCAAAATAATGAAGAAAACAATGCTACGTCTAGTTAGTGAGTCAGTAAGTAATGCTGTTGAAGTAGGATTGAAATTATTGTTGATTTTGGGTTAAAGTAGTAGAGTTAGAGTGAAATGAAGGGATCCATTTTATGTGTGAAGGTATTTAGTAGTGTAACGTTGCCAAAGCATTGGGTCTGAAAAAAGGATGAATGTATCTAGACAGTTGAGACGGGCTAGTTAAGAGTTGACTAATGAGGAAGCTCAACCAAGGGGTCAGATTGAATTCAATTAGACATTCTCTGTTTTCCCTTTCTGTGTGTTTAGTTTTATTTCCTCTTGGTCCACTCCCCTTGATTGGGAATATAATATTTATTAATAATTTGTGTACGAAAGTCGATGGAACTATTGTGCATCATCAAGGAGGTTAGTTGATTAAATATCGGTCTGTATTCGTTCCGTCTTTACTATTGAGTTTGTTAATTGGGCTTCTCTTCGTGGTCCTTATAGTTGTAACCATATATCAGTTTTCTTTGTGTTAGCAGAAAAGGATAATTGTTACCTACTTGTCGTACTTAAAGTATAGGGTTCTCCTTAATTGCAATACTATGGTAGTTGTTAGTTAGTTAGTTGGTGATTAGTGGGTAGCTCATAGTTTGAGTTGAGTTGCATGTAGTTTACGAGTCAGGTACAAAATAAGGTGATACACCAAAATGTGTGATAACAAGCTGGCTATTTAGCTACTCTATTGGGAGCAAGCACTTGCCTTTCCTTTTTTGCTTTCAGTGATGTCAACAAATAATCACCAAATGATTGATGGGAGTTGTCATAAGTGTTGTTAACGAACGGGATAAAGTGAAAGTTTTGTTTCCTTCATCATTTCCTATCTCACTGACTGACTGACTAAGAATTTAGAAAGAACACATTTTTATTGCCCCGAAATGTTAGTATGTTGAACTTTGGTTGTTTTAAAATATGTGGTTGTGACAAGTTTTTTGATATTATTGTTCTGAAAACACACTTTCAAAGATGTATTTAAAGACTTGAATCTCGTCCTGCTGATGTGGTTTTTACTTTTCGGTGTAAATCTGCATAGGGGTGGGCTCCCTGTCAAAATCTGAGAATATATTTTGATGGATGACCTGAGATTACTGAAGCGACAGTAACCATAGTGTATAGTCTACCTTGCTCGCTTGTAATTGTAG
>Ga0066648_10001996_pt1 | contig 10454 bp, 9 predicted proteins | sample CryGeyCG12114_NA_FD_59537 | JGI IMG/M metagenome (GOLD analysis project Ga0066648, IMG submission 59537) | Groundwater microbial communities from aquifer - Crystal Geyser CG19_WC_8/21/14_NA | ecosystem: Environmental > Aquatic > Deep subsurface > Groundwater | place: USA: Utah: Grand County... | reverse complement strand
GGAACCTGGCAAGACCTCTTTCTTCCAGGCCCTCGGTGTCCCAACCAAGATTGCCCGTGGTACCATTGAAATCACCAGCGATCTCAAGCTCGTCGAGGCCGGCGCCAAAGTCGGTGCTTCCGAGGCAACATTGCTAAACATGTTGAACATTTCTCCTTTCACCTACGGCATGAAGGTTGTCCAGGTCTACGAGGAAGGTAACACATTCAGCCCTGACGTCTTGGACATCGAGGAGAGCCAGCTGTTGAAGGCTATGGCAAGCGCTATCGCCACCGTCACCGCCATCTCCCTGGCTGCGAACTACCCGACTCTGCCATCCGTCATCCACTCGCTGGTCAACGGATACAAGAAGGCCATCTCAGCTGCCATTCCAATCGACTACGAATGGGATGCCATCCACGAGCTCAAGGACAGAATCGCCAACCCCGACTCTTACGCCTCTTCTGCCCCGGCCGCTGCTTCAGCTGACACATCCGCTGCGCCAGCCGCTGCTAAGGAGGAAGAGAAGGAAGAGGAGAAGGAAGAGTCGGAAGACGAGGGTATGCGACACCCAAATCCACCAAACAAGCGCATCCTGCTAACAGTCCCACAGGCTTCGGCGGTCTCTTCGACTAAGCATCCCCTTCGACACCACGCTCTCGACAACAATCATGATACCTTCAACGCAGTCACGGAAACAAGTACCAAACCCACAAATGAAATGAAGATATCTCTCCAACCAATCACGTTTCCGCCAAGAAAAATCCAATTTCCAACCTTTTTCTCATTCTTGCTTCTTCCTTCCCAATCTACCTACCCACGCTCATGCTCACCCGACAGATTCTCCTCATACCATCACCAAAGCAGCCAACCCGCTCAACTCAACCCAACCTGTAAGTCAACCTCTCCATCTTATCGCACATGCACCACACTGCAACTCGAATGATGATCCATTTTTAACCCCAAGGCCTTCGTCAATGAAGATCAAAACTTAGCAACAACAACACTCTAATTTTTTACTGACTTTTGCATCCATCTATCACGTCTACCAAAATTATGTTTTGAACGATGGCTAACGTTTCGATTGAAAGTTCCCAAAGTACCACGCAGCTTGTGTATTTCAAGCATTTCGAAGTGCGTGTTTTAGGTTAGCTGTAGTGCTACATTCCTCGTCGGTCCTGCTGTAAGCCTCGTTCTGCCAGGTAGCCGGGGACATGCAGCAAGGGTTGCATACTGCAGGTCACAACATTAAGAGGAAACAATGCACATGTGAGGGAACTGCTCGTGCTATTGCATTTTATGGCGTAATATGACATTCTCAGACATTGCATTGTATTGCCAAATATCGCGTTGTTAGATCCAGCGTTAGTAGCCTGCATTGGTGCGCCTTCCGTAGCATCTTGCTCGACAGCCATTGTAAACCTTTGAAACCTCGGCGCCGTCAGAAAGCCTTCTGCGGATCCGGTTCTTACACCCTTGTTCTTCCCACGTCAAATCCGACAACAATAACCAGCAATAGCCATTTGACGTAAATACTTTCTAAATATCACATTGGCTTAACTCCTTGCCCTTTTTCCATGATCTTGCACATATGGAACGCCTTAGCTATGCGTGGTTGATAGCCGAATATAATAGTGATCCCACAATCTGAATGAGGCGTCCTCACCTCCCTGGTTGAACACCGGTTGAAAACAGTACGGCAGACTTGTTCGCCTGCGTCAAAAGGCAATCCAACTTCGTCTCGCTTTGAATATTGGTAATAGAAGGTATCACTTTCGGTGACTTCGGAGTATATATGACGTTCGTGAATTCAACGCCGGTTCGGTCGGTCCGTCCGTTTGTAGGCGGTGCCCAACAATAGGTCGCCACGTCTCGATAGCGTAACGGACAGTCGTGCCTGAAGCAACAACATTGGGAGGCCATCCAGCGTGGCTCTACATCGCATACGCCCTCTCTTGCTTGATCTCTGGCATCGGCATGTTCCAGTCGTGGCCCATGTGCATGTGATTGAAGTTACTGTTTGAATTTCGATTCGACCGCAGGCTCCAGTCTTCGGGCTCCGTACTTTGGGGTCGTCTCATACTACTGCCTGGGAAGAACATTTGTTGACCACCATATGTTGGATCTGGGTAACCGCCGAAGTCCATTGCGGTAGGGCTTGGTAGGCCGCCATGGATCGGAGAGACCCAGCCTATAGCCGACATGTGTGGGGATGCACCACCGCTTACTGTGCCATTCGCTGGCGGTTCCATTGGTTGAGGAGGGCCGTAAGATGTAGGGTTCGAGGTGAAACTTGAACGTGATTGTGGCGCGGAGGTGTAGCTTGTGGTCGTCGCGGAAGCGACCGATGAGTTGTGGTTGTGGGCGTGCATCATCGACATGTTATATTCGTTGCGCATATGAGGAGGTAAGGATTGGTTTTGCGGCATATACTTGAAGTCTTGGGATTGATGATGCAACAACATTGGTGGTACTTCGTCGTTTGGAGAGATGGTAGGTGCGTCCGAGGGTGATCCTGTTGAGTTTCGCGAGGAGCGTGTATCCGAATAGATATCTTCGGCAGATGACTGACTCGGTATCGAGAGTTTTGGATGGGCACCATGAGTGATCTGATCCGGCGGGCCGGTGTGGTGCGCTTGATGCCTCGTCAAAGTTGTTCTTCTGGTGAAGGTCTTTTGGCAGTTCGCAAAGGGACACTTGTATGGTCGTTTTCCGGAATGTATTCTTCGATGCCGCGCCAAAGAGCTGGAGTCACTGAACTTCTATGCCCTGTTAGCATAGGCACAAGGATGGAATGGCTTGAGCGTACTTTGCTGCAGATTTCACACCTGTGCGGTTTCTCTCCTGTATGCACCCTGGAGTGGACCGTCAAAGCTGATCTTTGGATGAATTCTTTCCCGCAACTCGGATAGTCACACTTGTGTGGCCTGTCGCCGCTGTGGATCCGTTCTGTATGCAAGGTCAGCCAAATCCCACACGGGGCCCGAATCAAATTACCATGTCGAGCCAGGTCACTACGTCTCGCAAAAGCTTTGGCACAGGTGGTGCATGTGAAGCTCTTAAGCGGTTCGGCCTTTAGTCTTGGGCTGCCGTCTCCCATATCGGTCGGGCTGTGGGCACTGACAGGACTAATTTCGCTTTGCATCATTTGCGAGTGCGGGTGGTGATTCAGGTGCGGGTAGTGCATAGTAGCCGACTGGGGCATTTGGTACTGCTGTGCATGATGGCCTATGCCTCCGTTGTGGTGCATATTGAAGTGTGCGTCCATTGTCAAGCTTGGGTGCATCTGATGTCTCAGTTGAGCGTCTCCGTTTGCACTGTGTCTAGCATTTCTGCTCAACAGCCCTCCAATCTCCATTGGCCCCTTGTTTGAGGCGACGACCCTGTTATTCCACGACCAATTCGGCAGCGGCTCAATAGGCTGCGGCTGAAGAGGGGCGTAGAGGGGATAGGCGTGACGGTTGGGGTTCTGCATTTCGTTGGTCAGTCCTTGGTGCAGAGAGTGTCGTTTCAAGATGGAAAGCAGTAGCTAGGGACATAGACCAGTGAGAGATCAATGTAGGCTCGGCTGGCCAAAGCGCTGACTCAGGCCAGATGGTCAAGGATGTGACAAGAGTCCCTCTAAAGCAAATCCTGCAGCTGACACTGAAAAGATACCAGAAAAATCGTACTTACGCAAGCAAGAAATGAGCAAGAAGACTTACTTAGAGAACTTCCGATACTTTGACCGAGTTGGAGTGTTATGGTCTCAGGAATGCTGCCAGGCAGGGTAACTCTCTGGCATGCCACCCTTGGCACTATTTGATACCTATCCGAAACTTCCCAAATTCTTGTCGATGACGATGCTGGCTATTTTGACCAACTCAACAGTAGAATGTGCTTTCGGACGTACTTCCAAAATGTTGGTACTCTGGTTGCTCGAATTGACCGAACAGGGTACAACCTCGCAGGTGTTAGGTTGGACAGGACGGAAGTCGAACGGCGGGCGCTTTGTGCTGTCTACGATGCGTCAGGAAGGAAGACTGCTCGCAACGCTGGAGAAGGGTGATTGTTGTCTCGGGACTTCTTTGTCTGCTGCTCTTCAACATGTAACCCAGGCCAGGATCAGCTCCGCGGCCGATTACTTGTTTCTGCACATTGCGACGCCTCTTGCAAAGAGCCCACCGCGAAGTGTGACAGACTCTTGGTATTCTGTTGATCACTTATACCAGATATTCTGCTATGGTTCGGCGTGTCCGTCGTGGATCAGGTGCACAAAGGGCGGTAGATTGGCGACTGCTGGCAGGCCCTCACAACAGGATGTTTCGGCTCTCGAAGAATCTGTGTTCGCAGTTGCGCTCGGGGCCACAGCCCGAATGGTGGACTGTGAAAGGGTTTAGATGTTATGGTAGGGCGGCGTGAGTTTCGTCACGTCAGTCTTGCGGATGTACAGCAAACCCACAATGGAGGCTTCGATGGGAATATGAAGATACCAAACTCGTCGGTCAGAGGCTCCTGATCTCCTGAACACCTGCTAATACTGCTGGAGACTCAGTTCAGTCGCGGACTGTTAACCGTTGGTGGATTAGGTACACACTGTGCAGAAGGTGAGAAAGGATCGGCTCGAAAGAAGGGTGTGGATCTGTCGACGTCCAGCTAGGAAGGCACGAAACACAATACGAAGATGATGAAGCTCAGATGAGGACGACAGCAATGAATACCTAGTTGTCGGTCTGGTTGACCTGTATTCTGCTGATGCACATCCGACAGTGATCCTTTCCAAATGAGGTTCCTTCGTTCCTTCCGGGGACGCAGTTCGGAAGCCAAGGCCTGGCCGATCTAGATCTAACTGCAACGCGCGGATCTTGCTCGCAATTTGTCAACACCACACTGCTTGTTTAGAGTAATACGGGAGTTGAGCTTCAGGTCATAATATCATTCTGTGTTCTATCTAAATACTTTTTCTCGTGTAGAAGCGGAGAGGCTTGTGCTTTGCTTTAGCTTGTGTCCGGAGACGAAGCTCATGCACCAGTGCATTAGCGTTGCTCCATTCAACGCTAGCTTCCCAATTTCTGGGGCTTGCAGCAGCGAGAAGCCAAGAACACCATGCTGTGTGCCATTCGACCCCTGTAATACCATGCTGCACCAACCACGTTATCTAGCCATATGTATATCTGCCCAAAGGCTGTCAGCTTCATTCCCAGCTGCTTTGTCTGAATGATCCGTCACCTTATTGTCGTACCATCTATCCGCTAGGTAGAAATGTTTCGGCGACTAGTACTACCTTCTAGATCTTTCCTAGAGTGATCCCCACATAAGACTTTCTAGGGCTTCAGATAGCCGTCTCCTAGCATGAGTGAAGGAATTGCGAACTTCTTGCTTGATGAACGGCAGGTGCATTGAGGGACCGCTTACCTTTCGACCTTTGTCCCTCAAGCTGGCCCCAAGAGCCACCCTCGATGCGGGGTGTAGACACTTCTCAAGCCCGCCTGCTTGTAACTTGCATGCTGAGCAAAGCTTTGGGAATAGCGCTCAATCGAACGGTATGGGTCTCAGTCCTCCAGCAGTGCCCAAACGCTTGCGCATTTCTTCTCCTGCTGCCACAGTGCTGGGCACCTTGATGCCACAACAATCACCCCAATAGTCAGGCTCATGGCCATGCTCTTTGACGTGGCTCATCCTCTCTGCTTGTAACCGAAGAGTTTCCGGGTCAACTTGTCCCATGCCTTCCGCAGCTGGAATCAGAGAGCCGAACAAGAAATGTTGCATAATGGGTAGTTTGCCAACGATTTCCTTCACGAACATCTTCTTCATGCCATCTTCGACCTTTTGCCAACTTTTGGCGCTGGAGATATCGTCGAGCATTGGACTGTGCCAGCGGATGCCTTTCACTGTTTTGACACTGTCGACCCAGCGAATCTGGTCGAGGTAGAGGTATTTGTCTCCTTCCTCGTCTAAGATGACACTGTTGTGGATTGCTCGAGGGGTGATATAAGGATGGTCAACAAGTTGACTGGCACCAAACAGGAATGGGAGGAAGTGATAGTCGTCAAGACCCCAAACACCGTGGCTGCCTGCTGGTTCGAGGTAGTAGGTGCTCTGAATCTTGCGCATGAGCGTCCAATAACGAGGGAATACGTGAAGAACAACAAGGGGGAACTCGCTCGGCTGCAGCATATTCAGTCTGTTGAGGCACAGAAGCCATAGCGCAAAATTGAGCTCATGGCCTGAACCGTAGTCCAGTCTTTCATCAGAGCCCAGGCAGTTCCGCAGATATGTCGCGACCTCTTCTGCCACACTTTGCTGTAACGTGACGAACTCTGTATGCATGGGTACTGCTCTTTCGATCACGGCCCGATGGAAGCTGCGGAAGATAGGATTGCCAAACCTCGAACCAGTATCGAGCGGAGGGTACTCTTCTAGGAGGCCTTCAATGACATCCAGTATCTTGTCAACATTTTGAAGCGTGGCCGACCGGCGCAATTCCTGAATATCATCAACACTCTTGCCACGGACACAGTCACACAGGCCGAAGATCCACGCTTGTATTAAGTGATTCGTAGGCGAGTGAAGGAACTTGCCATGATCTTGCGGTGACAGGATCCTGCGCGTGGGTATCGTGGGAGATAGAGAGCTCACTGCTGGCGGGTCAGGTAGGAGGGGAGTTCGAGGAGGTGGTTCTATCGTCGGCTTGCCGGATTTGCGCTGGGAACGTGGTATTAGTGGTGGTATCTTGCTCGCGCTGCCGTCTTTCAGCGACAGCTTAGCGACCTCCGGCTCTAGCTGAGCATTATGATCGAGAGCCATTTCACGGAAGACCTGAGCGTCCTACGAACGACAAGCTACCTCCGAAGAGAAACCTGCATGCAAAAAAGGCATCGCATAGATATCGTGTGAGGCATTAGTATCGAAATGCTGACAAACAGTCCCTACAGGGAAGGCGAAGAAAGTCGCTGCGCATATGAAGTCACTCAAATTGAACTTACATGTACTGGTTGGCCGCCTGGTACGGTAAGGTACAGGCTTCGGCCACTCATGCTCGCTTACGCCATCTGGGCGTCGAGCTTTGACCAGCACTTAAGTACCACCTATGTTCAGGTATATCCTTACAACCCAAGTATTAATAGGAGCTCATCATTCTGGGGAGATGTCACCAGCTTCAATGCGACTTGCGACTTGCTACTTGGTCAACAGCATCTGAAGCCCGTGCATAATCAGCATGCAGAAGAATACAAGCGTCAACACCACCGGACCTAAGCTACATATCTCATCCTTCCGGCTCGTCGCTACAGCCGACTATTCGACCACAGAAACCGCTAAATTTACGTGATTGTGCTTGGGGGTCAACATGGATAATCAAGCTGAAGTCCGATCACACGGCTCGACTACCTCTCGCTTATCCTCATCTCGCGCCTCCTCAGGTGAACGTAGAGACGATCCGGAACCGGAGACACAACACAGTTCGATTACTCCAAAGCGCTCCTCGAGTGTGCGTTTCCAGGACGATATGGTCGGAGGACTTTCCTCGACGCCCAGACGTAGGACTTCTGCTGATACGGACGAGATTACACCCATCAGACAAGCAGATGGTCAGGCGAATAGAAAATATGCAACAACCGAGCAAGACCAGGCGGGTGGAAGTAACAAGAGCCGCAAACCACCGAACCCCGCGGAGAATGACCCATCACTCGACGAAGGAAGGCCGGGTGTGTTGAGGAGGATAGCGGACAAGTACGGCTCTGTCACACTCGACAACAAGGGCTCCGTCGCAAGAGACCATCTAGCACTGGAACGCACCTTCTTAGCATGGCTGCGAACAAGTCTGGCGTTTGCTAGTATAGGCATCGCCATCACTCAGCTTTTCCGCCTAAATGTTAGCTTGAACAACAAAACCCGGAGGAGCGTGCCTTATCCTGACGCGCAATCGTCTCTGCTACCATTGTCGCCTCTTCTCGGCCATGGTCTGCCACCAGAACTGGTACCTCTCCTGCAGCAGCTTGTGCAGTCTGCCGCACAATCCTTGCCTACACCAGCTCCAGGCAATACACTATTAGATCAGCTGCTCTTCGCGCCTTCCATCAATGATTTCAATCAGCCAGTTGTTCATGAGCAAGCCGTGGACGAACGCGCAGCGGCTAAGTTGAGGCACGTCGGCAAGCCTCTGGGTGCCACATTCATCGGCATCTCGATGGTGGTCCTACTTACTGGATTCCATCGATACTTCGAAGCGCAGTATTGGATCATGCGCGGCAAGTTTCCAGCTAGTCGTGGAAGTGTGGCATTGATCGGTCTGATTGCAGGAGCTCTCATCGTGGCAAGTCTTGTTGTGGTCCTCGTGATTGCTCCTGTCAGCTACGAAAAGTAATGGTCATCCTGTAGGTTATGAAGACCAAGTACGACAAGGTCCAAAATGATTGTCAGTGAAGGACCGTGAGCTGGGAGGTAACGAGCCGAGGGCATCTGGCTTCATCGATGGCTGGAGAAATATCGGAGATCAAGACTTCTGCATTTCGTTTGCTTCGTCCGCGATTTGAGTTCATTCAATCAGCATCAACTGCACCATGGAACCATCGCTATGACTGTACTCTTTTTCTCTGACCGTTTGATAGGACATCTACTGTATCCCAGAGCCAGATCAGGTAAAGCGTCGCGCTCATCGTCGTCCCTGCGCGATCGACAGCTGGCGTCATGTAGATGCGCCCTATCTTGCATTAGTACGCCATTCCCATGCACCCTGTCGCGCTTGTGGCTTGCCAATCTTTCGACAAACTACCTACTGCCGCGGGAAGGAACACAAGCGAAGCAAAGTTTCAACCGTCGACCACACGAGAGACATACGTGGCATGGGTACCTGGAGCGGCAAATTATTCATCGAAGTTGTAGAGCAGGCTTGTGCTACATTAACCATTCTACATCGAGTTCCCATGTCATGATCGGGCAGGAGTTGGCATCGCATACGAGTACCTAGTGCCCGCAGCCCACCCATTGGCCCCGACTTTTCATGTTTCACTGTCAAACAACCCTATGCGGACTCGAGAAGAAGCAAAATAGCAGTGTCATCTTTAACACCGGGTCATGTAGCATCAAACCCGTCCTTGACTGCGTGAAATGTTCGTACGTGGACAAACCATTTCATGAAAGCGATGTTGGAGCTCTTCCAATACTACCGAACGCCTTGATGCATGCATTTGTGTGTCTGGAGCATAATCTGTTCATTGGCAGGTGGCTGTGTGACTGCCACAACCCCGGCCCGTCTCATGTGCGCAAGCACAGTGGATGAGAATGATCCGCAGCATGAGTGGGCAAGCAATCTCAGATAAGCATGCATGAATCGTGTCGTAGAGAGCAAGGCATTCTGACCGCGTTGTCGACAATTGGTACGTGTGGTGGAGGGCTAGATTGCACAGAATTACCAGATCGTGATGACCATGGTGACCTCGTTGGCTAGCTCGTACCAAGTTTTGCGACGGCGCATTTACTGGTCAGAGACGGGGCAAAGATATTGTTCCCGGGACTCGTCATCGGGCGAGATGAGGGTTGCATAGCGAATTTCACTACAAACATGGCTAGTACGGTAGAATAGTAGGCGAGGCAACGAACAGCAAAGGGCGACGTGTTATTGACTCGGAGACGAATCGTGCTCCACCATTCATTTCCAGGTGAGTTGTGAGCAGACTTCCACACACCACCTTTTGTTCAAAGAAGACTCACTACCAATCTACAGTGTATCCGTAAATGTATGTATACTTGACTTACGGACGAAGGTTTGAAGACTGTTGAAAGCTTCGAAAAAGGGCGTCAAGTGATACAAAGACGTGCAACAGCTGGTCAAGACGAGGTGTTTCAGCATAAATGCGATCGTCCTATCAGGGGAAGGCAAGGACAGGGGGGTGCGATGAAGCGCGACTGCCTTTTCTTTCTGCAGCTCCGAGTGGGCAACGAAGGTCAATTTTCCAGGTTAGCGTTGCCTTGTTAAATTGCACTTGCCAGGAACGCCTCGCAAGCCTTCCAAGTGGTCCGCAGAGCTCTGGCCCAAAGCAGCATGATTGGGCCGTCTTGTTGGTCTCCAACTTGGCTCAATTCCCCTTTCGATCTCCCTTGAGTCCTGACTTCAACTGCAAGCCATCATCTTTACCAAATACACACCTTGATCTCGCACACCTCGTCGTTGGCCTCGTCAGACTTCTAGAGAGTTCTTCTCTCGTTACACTCATTTCGTCACTCATTTGGCCAGCTACATCGTCGCGCTCATTCAGTACTCAGTGTTCTGTAAAGTCTCGCCAGCACGAGAAATACCAGACCAGCCTTCGACGCATTCCAGCACGGACCTCAAGTTTGATCGTATGATCCTCGAGCTTTGTATGTGTTTACAGACCTATTAGCAAATTCTTTGTCCAGCCTTTGTTCCCCTTCACCAACCACCCTCGAAGCAGGTGCAGCTGAAAGCGCTGGTCGCAAGCGTCCACTCATTTTCCCAATGACACTCCTTTGAAACC
>Ga0066648_10001993_pt1 | contig 10464 bp, 11 predicted proteins | sample CryGeyCG12114_NA_FD_59537 | JGI IMG/M metagenome (GOLD analysis project Ga0066648, IMG submission 59537) | Groundwater microbial communities from aquifer - Crystal Geyser CG19_WC_8/21/14_NA | ecosystem: Environmental > Aquatic > Deep subsurface > Groundwater | place: USA: Utah: Grand County... | reverse complement strand
GGTAGCCAGCACCCACGCTTTTTTGGCTGGCAGAAAGGTGGGGAGCATCTGCATCATACCTTCGGTGAAAGCAAAGTGCGCTACCCCCGTAAACAGCAGCATGGCGGCCATAGCCCCATTTCCGGCCAGGATGTAATTGGTTTGGCCTTGCGTAAAGTATGTGCCTACTGCTAGCAAAACGAATACCGCTAGCAATACAAATAGTGGTTTCATGGCAATTGAGTAACAAGGAAACGTAGAGTGAATCTTCGGAGGTTGTAGCGCGAAGCTTGCGCTTCGCGTGTCGTCGAACGATTATCGTTTTGGTGACGACGTTCGACGACATGCGAAGCAGAGCTTCGCGCTACAGCCTCGGAAGAGCCGTTTTAAACGGCTGGCAGCAGCGGCAACCGCACCCGGAACCGGCCATTTTCAGTGGAAACTTCCACGGGGGCGGCTTGCAGCAGCTCGTAGCGGTGGCGCACGTTGCGCAGGCCGGTGCCCGTACCGTGTGCGAGCCCGGCCGTACGGGGCCGCAACGTGTTTTCAACCAGCAGAGAAGTACCAGCTTCATCGGTCTGGATATGTAGCGCCAGCGGGTGCTCCCGCGACGCTACGTTGTGCTTCAGCGCGTTTTCAACTAACAACTGCACGCTCAGCGGCGCTACGTGGCGTGTGAGCAGCGCCGCTGGCACTTCCTGCCTAACGCGCAGGTTGTCGCGGAAGCGGGCTTTGTGCAGGGCCAGGTAGGTATCCACGAATTCCAGCTCCTCGTGGAGCGGCACAGTGGGTTTGTCGTGGGCCAGCAGCACATAGCGGTACACATCGGCGAGCTGCTCCACAAATTGCTGGGCAGGTTCATTGCCGGGTTCGATGAGGGCCGACAGCGTGTTCAGGGAGTTGAACAGGAAGTGTGGGTCGAGCTGATTTTGCAGGGCTTCCAGCTGGCTTTGCACCCCGGCGGTTTGCAGCTGCTCGGCCCGGCGTACGTTCTGCTCCCATTGCTGAAACAGGTTCCAGCTTTCGTAGATGAGCTGAATGACGATAGTGGGCAGCATATTCAAACTGAACTCGAACAGAAAGGCGACCAGCGTGAGGCGGCCACCCTGTACCTGCGCTGCCAGCAAGCCGATGCCCAGCGTTACGAGAGCCGTAATCAAGGTATTGACAAGCGCCAATGACCACAGCCGCCGGGCAGTTTGCCCTACGTGCGGAAATCGCCGGAACATGAGGCGCCACAGCGCCCGGCCCGTCAGCCAGAACGTAGTGGTGATACTCAGCGACACCGCCCACGCTCCCAGAAACTCCGGCACCGACTGCACCCGCAATAAGCCGCGTGGCAGCAGGACCAGCACCGCCAGCAGTGGAATGCCAATGAGCAGGAACCAACGGTCGTTCATGAAAACGGGGGAGCGGTCGGCGGGCAGCGGCATGGGGTGGGAAGTTAGCGCGGGAGCTTCTGCACGAAGCTAACCACTGCCTGTCGGAACGCCACCGGCTGCTCCAGAAACGAGTTGTGCTTGCCGGGCAGCGTCACGACCTGCTGCCTGGTAAACCGGAACGTGGCGGCGGTGGTGCCCGTGGTGCGGTCGTCTTGGCCCATAACAACCAGCACGGGCATGGTCAGGCGGGCCGTAGCGGGCGCGAAATCCTGGCCGTAATCGGGCAGATTACCGCTGAACACCTGCCGGGCGAAGTCGGGGTTGGTTGGTACGGCGCGGGCGACGCGGCTGGCGCCGGCAGCCAGGGAGTCGGCCGAAAACTGGAGCTGCCAGGCCAGCTGCTTCTGCTGCAACGCGCCCATCACCATGCCGAAGCGTTGCGGCAGCGGCAGGCTGGCGCTGGGTTGTTCGGCGGCCGGCAGCAACGCGCTACCGTATTGCAGCATGCTCTCTAATGAGGCCGGCGGATTCAGCACGGCATTGGTAAGGATGAGGGCCTGCACCCGCTGCGGGTATTGGGTTGCGTAAGCGGTGGCAATAGTGGCCCCGAACGAGTGCGCCAGCACCACCCACTTTGGCAGGCCCAAGTGCTGCCGTAGCTCTTCCAAATCCTGCACCATGCGGGCCATAGAGTAGTTCGGGCGCGCCGGGCTGGCCGAGCGGCCACTGCCGCGCTGGTCGTAGTAGATCAGGCGCAACTGGTCTTCGAGGCGGTTGCCGCCCAGCTTCTCGAACGAGTAGCTGCCCGCTCCCGGCCCGCCGTGCACGTACACGCAGGGCAGGCCCTGTCCGGCTACCTGCACGTACAGCTGCACCGAATCGGAAGTGAGTAGGGTAGTGGGGCCGTTAGTGAGCCGGCGCTGAGCGGAAGCAGTTGTAGCCAGGAGCAAGCCGAAGCCAAATACGAGGTGGCGAAGCAGCAGTAGGAAGCGGAGCATAAGGCAGAAGGATATAGAAACGAAACAGTTGAACTAGCGGCCCGCCACCAGCGGCACCCCACGCATGGCCTGTGCAAATAGCACCGCCACCAGCCCTGCATAAGCCGCCGCGCCCAGCCACGTAAGCAGCACCGCGCGGCGCGGTTGTTTGCGGCTTGCCCACCACCCCAGCAGCGGCACTACTTGCAAGGCGTGCAGTCCCAGAAAGTGGGCAATGCGCAGGTCGCCGGCGCGGGTACTCCAATTAAGAACCGGCAGGCCAGGACCACCATCGGGGGCACCTACCGTATGGGCGGCCTGGCCGATCATGGCACCGCCCACGGCGCTACCCACCAGAAACAGTAGGACGCCCAGCCGTATGCCCAGCACGTAGGCTGCCGGGCCAAACGGGCGGTGGCGCAGCAGCAGCACCAGAGCCCAAATCAGCAGCCCGGTATTCAGCATGATGAACAATCCCATTAAGCTAAACAGCAAGCCGTTGAGCGGAGAAGAGCCATTATAGTGCGAAGTGGTGCCGCGGGCGGCCTGTACGCAGATTACTACAGTTTCAACCAGCATGGCCGTGGCTACGCCCCAGCTAATGCGGCGAACGGCGCGTTGCGCGGCTCCTGGCAGATCGGCCAGCAGCCAACCGAGGCTCCAAAGATAGATAATAGCTGAAAAGGCGAATTTCAGTGGTTTAATCCACGGGTTCAGGCCGGTTACCAGCCGCTCGTCGAAAGCCAGCGCCAGAAAAGCCCCCGGCAGCAGTAGCACGTGCAGCCACCCCGCCCAACTCAATACCGGGTTGGTTCGGTGCAGCACCCGAAGCCAGGCCGCCACGTAGGCCGTCATAGAAGGCTCGCTCAGCGTTGGTTTGGCGTGGACATTCGTTTTCCAGGACATGGCAGTAGCAGACATGGCAAGCAACGTTAGTTGGAAGGAGCAGGAGAAGCTAGCGCAACTGCCCGGCCGAAGAAGCGCCGCACGAAGGCGTAGAGCAGCAGCCCCACCGGCCCAAACAAAAACGTGAGCAGCAGGCACGGCACCAGTAGCAGGTGTGGCACGCCGCGCCGCCGGGCATCCCGGCTTTCCCAGATGCCGACGCCCAAATCAAAGCACAGGTAATGTACCCACCCCGCCACTAGCGCCCACGGGTCGCGGAACAAGGTGGCTACGTCAGCAAGCGAGCTAAAACCGCCCTCTCCGGCATGCGGACCCAGGTAATGGCAGCCAATGAGCAGCGCGTAAGCAGCGGCCAAAATCAGCGGTAAGGCACCACTCAACACAAGGTGGCGCGTGCCCTCCCAGCGTGGGGCCAGCACCAGCAGCGCCCAGCCCAGCATGGCTACCGGGTTGGCCAGGGAAAACAGGAAGTCGGGAGTGAAAGCCATAAGGGGTAGCGGTTGAAAGACGACTTTAAACTACTACCTGCCAGAGGGTGGCGCTTCAGAAAACAAGGTGAACCGACGGAGCGAGGTGGCGAAGCGTACTTCCGTAGCGGGTGAGCCGTTACGACTTTCGGCGGCTCAGCTTACAACTTCACCTGCATCTGGTCGTAACTTGCGGCGTGAAACTGTTGATTCGATACGGGTGGCCGCTGCTGCTGGCTTCAGGACTAGGGCTCGGCCTGCCGGGCGCAGCACGGGCGCACGAACTGCCTGCTACGCCTAGCTACGCCCTAGATGACAGCGTAACAGTTCGGCAGCCGCACCGGCGGTTCACGTTTCAGCTCGATATTCGCAATTCTATTATCAACCGCCGCTTCGTAACGCTGCCCGGCTTGAAGCTAGGCATAGAGTGGCGCGGTCGGCTCCGGACGGGGCTGGGGGTGTATCTGCTTAGCAACGGCATTCCTTCGCGCCAGCCCATTCCCAGTGAATTGCCCGCCGCTACTTCCGCTGAGCTGCGGCTGCGCTACGTGGCGGGCTTCGGAGAGTATGTGGTGCTGGGCAACCCGCGGTGGGAAATAGCCGGCCAGCTTCAGATTGGCGTAGGAAAAACGTACGCTCACTACTCCTTGCCGGATGGCAACACCGTTCTTTCGCCCAAAAGAGTTATCTGGCTGGTGGAACCCAGCATGGCGGCGCAAATGCGGGTGTACCGCTGGCTGGCTTTGGGTACCGGAGTGGGCTGGCGGCAGCCGGTGTTCGTCAACAGCCTCACCCAGCGAGAAATAAATGGTCCTGTATTCTATGGCCGGGTGAAAATCTCTCTTGGAGACCTATACAAGATAGCCCGCGGCCGGGAACGGGTGTTTACCCAGCACGGCCTGCGCCGGGCTGATTGGTAGCTGCCAGCCAGGATATAATGCTGAGCTTCAACTCGGCACACGAGTATCCGATACTGCGTTACCGCGTAGGCACTCGTGCGCCGAGTTGAAGCTCAGCGTTACTCTCCGTTCAGCTTATTCCTGCTTCTCGGTGCCGACCGGCAGACCCTGCAAGGTAGCCAGGCGGTTGAGCTTGCCGGAGGCCGTGGTCTGGAACTGTGGCACGTACATCAACTCGCGGGGCCGCTCGTACTTGCCCAGGCGTTTGCGCAGTAGGCTCATGATTTGTTGCTGTTGCGCATCTGGCAGGGGTTCACCTTCCAGGTAGGCCGTGACCTGCTCACCCAGCCGCTCATCGGGGCGGCCGGCGATGAACACCCGGCGGCCGGGTAGGTCCAGCTCGGCCAGGGCCACTTCCAGTACCTGCTCCACCTTTTCGGCTTGCACTTTCACGCCGCCACTGTTTATCACAAAATCTGCCCGGCCCAGCCATTCAAAGGTGTGAGCATCGAGCAGCTTCACCCGGTCGTTGGTGATGATAAGCTGGTCGTTGGTGACATCGGCCCGCACGGTGAGGCAGCCGCGGCCATCCTGCGCGACGTGAATGCCGGGCAGCACGCGGTAGACGCTGGCAGGCTTGGGGCCGTTGAGGCAGCGCAGGGCAATATGTGAGGCCGTTTCAGTCATGCCATACGTCAGGTACACAGGCACCGTCAGCTGCCGGATTTGCTTGGCCAGGCTGGCATCTACGGTGGCCCCACCTACCAGAATAGCTTTCATTTGGTTGAGGCGTGGGGCGTGCCCGGCTGCCAGCACTGCCCGTAGCTGCAACGGCACAAAAGATGCAAAATCAAACTGCGCCTCAGCGGGCACCAGCGCCAGCGGATCGGCTTGGGGCTCTACAATAGTGATGTGCATGTGCCGCTCGAAGCCCCGGACCAGCATCATCATGCCCCCCACAAACTCGCAGTTGAGGCACACCAGCATTCGGTCGCCGGGGCCCAGGTCGAAGTAGTCGCCGGTGCGGCGGGCGGAGGCTTCCAGCTGATGCCGCTTCATGAGCACGGGTTGGGGCTGGCCCGTAGAGCCGCTGGTATGCAGGGCCACATCCTGGGTGCCATTCAGCCACTGCCGGCAGAAATCCAGCACTTTGGCCTCATAGCCGTTTAGCTCAAACGGGGTGGTGCCGGGGTACTGCTGCACGTCAGCGTAGCGGAACTCGCGGCCGTTTAGCAGCAAGGAATCAGAAAGCAGGTCGGAGGAGGAAGTCATCAAAAAAAGAAAATGAAGCGTGAATCCAGCGTATATGGACAAGCAGCGTTTTTGTAGCGCGGAACAGGATTTTCTGTGGCTTTCGCGCTACATCCGGCTATGGTTTATACAGCCTAGAGAAGCACAGTGGCAATGTTGATTTTGTTGCTTTCTGGCCACACGCTAGCTAAGCAGCCACTGCTGATACGTTTTGGCCGAAGGTAGGGTCAGAATCGACAATGCCAGCAGCAACACGCCGCCCGCGGCCAAGTCCAGCGGGGCCCGCGTGAATACATACGACACCAGCAGGGGCAAAGCCACCAAGCTCAACAAGCTGTTGCGCAGAAACATCCGGCTCTGGTACACCCGCAGGTTCTGCTCGGCGGGTCGCCGCAGATTAGGCTGCAACCGCCGCGCCACCACGTACAGCAGCACCGCCAGCAACGGGATAAGCACCCCGAGCAGTAGCAACAGCGGCCACGACGCCAATTGCGGCTGTGGGGCGCCGCTTGTTGCCGCCCGGTTGCCACCTGCCAGCACCACACTGCCCATTAACAGCGCCTGCACCAGGTAGTGTAGCCAGTGTCGCCCCCGGATGCGGCGAATGGCGTGGTGGAAGTCGGCATCGGTCATGGCAGGCGCGCGAAAAGCAGGAGGATACACCGAATTAAAACACCTGGCTCCGTCCCGCAAACAACAAGTATCAGCATACGAAAGTCGCGCCCCAAAGGCAGAAAATCCGCCGCCTGCTTGACATTCAACGAATTAAAAATGTATCTTAAGCAACTCACCAACCTTCCACCACCATGAAGCCCACCGCCCTGAGTCCGTTTGCCGGTGCCCGCACCTTCGTGTTTCGGCGCTACTTCATCCTCCGCTACCAGCTTGCTTTCGCCACCGACCTGGCCGCTAAAGCTGCCCGCCGGGCCCGCAAGCTGCGCAAGAAAGAAGCGAAGGATGAGCGGTTACGCAACTTCTTCGGCTGGTGCGAAGGCTGTATGGCCTACGGCTCGATATTTTAACTATCAGGACAACCCGTTATACAGCAAAAGCGCCATCTGTCAGGATGGCGCTTTTAGTTTGCAGATGGTGCTACCGTACCATCTGCCTGACTTCACTATTTGCCGAGTAGCTGCAACGTTTTGCGGTCCTGTTCGCCGTTGTAGAACTTATCGAGCACCGCCTGAAAAACTGGGTCAGCGTCTGGCAGTGAGTTGAACAAGGTCATCGAGGACTGAAGCTTCATGTCGTCGGGGCTGCCCAATATGCGGTAAGCGTCGTTGCTGGCTAGTTCTAGCAGCGCTTTGCTGATAGCAAGCAGCCGGCTGCCTAGCACCGGGTGATGCAGAAAGGCTTCGGCTTCCTCAATATCCTCTATTGCGTAAAATTTCGCTGTTTCGCTGAGGCCTAGCCCCTGAATTTGCGGAAAGATATACCACATCCAATGAGTCAGCTTTCGGCCGTTTTTGATTTCGGCTAAGGCATCAGTGTAGTTCCGGTCTTGTGCGTCAATAAATCTTTTAAGGTTGTTCTCCTGGGCCATTTTGGTTATTTGAAAAACATGAGTAAGCGGCGCGGCGCCTTGAGCTGCTATTTACGGAATCCAACCTACACTGTGCAGATATTCGACCAGCCGCGGATCGTTGGCGGACAGTGCGGGAAGCCACGGTTCAACCAATTCTCGGTTCCACCAAAGGCCCTGGGCGTTACCCGGCCGCGCAAACCAGTAACGGTACAGCACCGCCCGCACGTAGCGCGGAGGCTTATCGGGGAAGGGGTTGCTGGCGAACAAGCTCACGGCCCCAGCATCGTTGTGCAGCAGCTTCGAAACCAGGTTCAGCGTCCAGGGATATTCGGCGGGCGACGCCATAGCGGCAAACCACATTTGCCAGTCCAGGCGCAACTGGTAGGGCGCTATTTGCGGCGGGCGCTTATCGAGTTGTACCGGCAAGCCTTTGTAGATGTAGGGCTTCCAATTGGCGTTGTTGTTGGGGTTCTCGTCTGCGGTTCCTTCAAATACCACGTTCATTCGCTCCTTGCCCACTGTCCCGAAGGCTCCATAGGTGTTCACCAGGTCTAGCGGGTCGAAAGAGGTGTTCATGATTTGCCCCGGCGACACCATGTTCAGGGCCGGCTGGACGCTGAGCAGGGCAATAACTGCCGTTACCGCCCAGGCAGTGGTGAGCATCGGCTTGGATACTTCGGCCCGACTGGCTGCAACTTCTGCCTTCCTCACCAACCGTTGCGGCAAGATTCTGGCCCAGAAGCCATCATCAAAGCAAGCCAGCGCCGGTACAATCGTCAGCCAGTTCAGAAACGACAGGTTGCCGCTGACGATGATGTTCAGTTGAAACAGCACAATTACCACACCCGCAATATGCCGGGCCAGCCGCGGGCCAAACACGAAAAAGGGTGCTATAATCTCGGCAAGCCAATTAAACCAGACGCCCATTTTCAGCATGCCGTGCGGTAGCAAATGGAACCACCGGCTCAAGGGGCCGGGGATTGGCTGCGTCTCGAAGTGATAGTAAAGGGCCGTGCTGTTGCGCCAGATTTCGTCTCCACGTACCTTGATTAAGCCCGCCCCGAGCATCACGCGGAAAGCCAGCCAACGCAGCAAAACGATGATGGGCATAGGAGGCGCATACTTCGGAAACGGCCGCAGATCAAGCAACGGGCACAGGAAAATAGCCAGAAACCCCGTTTCGGTCAGCTGTATTTCCCAGCCGTAGCCGTACCATTCCTGCCCTACATGCACGATGGACATGTAGAGGAACCACAGCACTGCCAGCAGCAGCGCATTGGCGTAGCCAGCCACCACCACGCAGGAAAGCACAAACCCAAGCCAAGCCACCGTCAGTAGAGCCGTATCGGAATGCCAAAGCCAAAAAACGGACGGTAGACGCAGGAAGCCGGCACCTTCCGACCCGAGCGCACTGCTTACTTGCTTCAGGTACAGCTCTACCGGCAGGAGCCCCGCAGAGCCAATCAACGGCACCAGTTGGTTGATTGCCACCAGAAAGGCAACGGCATAGATGGCGCCCAGCAGGCGTAGCACCACAAAGCGAGTGAGCCAGTAAGTCGGAGGGGCATCTGGCGTCCGAAACGCGCCTTGGGAGATGCTATTTAGTTCGTGATTCGCTTCCATTCGACTTGCGTTGAGGGAAGCTATACGTCGTTGTTTTTTTGTTGGCGATACCCAAAATGAATCTTGCCGCTCACCCGCTGAGCTTGTAAGCTAAAGAGTAAGGCGCTGAATACAAGGTAACTGCGCAGCTTTAGGGCCGCGAAGAAAACACGCTGCTACCGTTCTAAAACGAAAAGCCTGCATGGTACCATGCAGGCTTTTCGTAAGGAAGGTTATTTAAGATTACTCACGGAAATTTCGGATACTTCGAGAAGTCAGGCTTGCGCTTTTCCAGGAAGGCGTTTTTGCCTTCTTTAGCTTCCTCGCTCAGGTAGTAGAGCAGTGTGGCGTTGCCAGCGAGCTCCTGAATACCGGCCTGGCCGTCCAGCTCGGCGTTGAAGCTGGATTTGAGCATGCGCAGCGCCAACGGGCTTTTCTCCAAAATCTTGTGGCACCAAGCCACGGTGGTTTCTTCCAGCTTGTCGAGGGGCACCACTTTGTTGACGAGGCCCATGTCGAGGGCTTCCTGGGCGTCGTACTGGTCGCAGAGGAACCAGATTTCGCGGGCCTTCTTCTGGCCCACAATACGCGCCAGATACGAAGCGCCAAAGCCCCCGTCAAACGAGCCCACGTTGGGGCCGGTCTGGCCGAAGCGGGCGTTGTCGGCAGCAACCGTCAGGTCGCAAACCACGTGCAGCACGTGGCCGCCCCCAATAGCCCAGCCGGCCACCATGGCCACTACTGGCTTGGGAATGGAGCGGATCATCTTCTGCAAATCCAGCACGTTGAGGCGGGGCATGGCATCGTCGCCGACGTAGCCGCCGTGGCCGCGCACACTCTGGTCGCCGCCCGAGCAAAAGGCCTTACCACCTTCACCGGTGAGGATAATAACGCCGATGTCGGTGCGGTTGCGGCAGATGTCCATGGCCTCAATCATCTCCTGCACCGTGAGGGGCGTGAAGGCGTTGTGCACCTGCGGGCGGTTGATGCTGATTTTGGCGATGCCGCCCGCCTGCGTGAAGAGAATTTCGCGGAACTCCTTGATTGGGGTCCAGGTAAGTTGTTCGGCCATAGGTCTAAGAGTGATGTAAGGAATGAAGGCCGTCATGCTGAGTTTGCCGAAGCACCTCTACCGAGTCATTTCAACGAAATGGTAAAGATGCTTCGGCAAACTCAGCATGACGTTCTAACTAGTAAAAGCAGTTTTCACCGCGGCACGGTACTGTTCGAAGAATTCGGCGTTGGTCTTGCTGTCGGTGGTTACTTCGAGCAGGGCCGCGCCGGTTTCAGGTGCAAAGAAAACCGGTAGCGCCGACTCTAGTTCAGTGAACGACGAAACCGGGAAATACCGCAGCTTGAAATCCCGCGCCGTATTCTCGGCCGTCAGCAGTTGGCGCGTCTCGAAAAACTCGTCTAGTTCCGGCTGTTGGCGCGGCCCATCGATGATGCGGAAGATGCCGCCGCCGTGGTTGTTGA
>Ga0066648_10001984_pt1 | contig 10480 bp, 5 predicted proteins | sample CryGeyCG12114_NA_FD_59537 | JGI IMG/M metagenome (GOLD analysis project Ga0066648, IMG submission 59537) | Groundwater microbial communities from aquifer - Crystal Geyser CG19_WC_8/21/14_NA | ecosystem: Environmental > Aquatic > Deep subsurface > Groundwater | place: USA: Utah: Grand County... | reverse complement strand
CCAAGGCCAGCGCCCCTACAATACTTGGCAGGGTGCTTTGTAGCACATAGCTACTCCCGCTGCCGGTGTAGCGCTGCACTTGCCCATCACTAATCACCCACAGCGCCCCGTCAGCCGCAAAGCTAATGCGGCTGGGGTTGGCAACCGAAAGCGTGCCGAGCGCGGCCCCCGTACTCTTGGAGAAGAAATACAGGGTGTTTTGCCCCTTGCGGGCTACGACCAACGTGGTGTCATTGACCGCTAGTCCTGTGATGCGGTTGGCTAACCACTCACTTCGTTGGGCGTCACTGGCCTGGGCTTGCGCCGTAGTGCTCTGGCGCAGGGCCGCGACGCCGCTGGTAGTACGGTTGTCGATGGTCACGCTCTGCCCACTGCTCCACGGAGCCTGTGCCTTGTCGCTGTGACGAAAGCGCAGTACCATGCTCGTTTGTTTGGTGTCCCAGTCGGCGTTGTTGGTGGCCGCATACAGGTACGTCGCATCACTAACCAAGTGCTCAAACTGGTCTTCCTTGACGGCTTGCTTGTAGGGGCGCGGGGCTTGCACGGTACCTGCGGGATTGTAGAGCAGTCCGGCTTGCCCTTCGTTGCCCCCGACGGTTACAACCGTTTCCCCACTCGGCACGACGCATAAATCCGCAAGGGTATAGAGCGAATGGTACTGGTAGTCGGTAAAGCTGGCCGCCGTACTACCAATACCTCCCTCGCACACGTAGGCGTTGGGCTGCGCCACGACAAGCCGCAGCTCGCAGCCTGTTGGGTCAACTGAATTGCCGTTATCATCCTTGCCGTCCCATGTGTCGGCTACAATCTCATCGACAGAACCCACGGTTTGCTGCATACCGCTGCTGAGGGTGCGAACGAGGGTTTGATTCCGGTAGACGCCTTGGCTGACCGTATAGGTAGTTAGGGTTTCAATCGGTGGTTGGTCAGGCATTACCACCTCCCCAACGAGCGCGATAAACCGCTCAAGCAAAAAAGCCAGGGTCTCTGCTGCCTGCACGAAGCTCGGCTGCTGGCCTTGGGTGTCGGAGTAGGTGGTGAGAACGGGCATTGGAAGGGAAGCCTATACGGCGTTACAAGGCGATAATTCGGCAATACTCCACCACGGCATCGGTATTGTCGTACCCGCGCAGGAAATACAGTTCGCTGGCACTAGCCGCGGTAAAGTCTACACTGTAGACCGTAGCACTGCCTCCTGTGCCCGCCCCTTGAATAAGCGGATGAATCTGCCCATTCTGACCGCTGTCGGTTTGGAGTGCGACGTAGCCACTGGAAATGGTATTGATTTTATAGGAGGCGCGATACGGACTGCCAGGGGTGAGGTTCGTAATCGACTGTGAGAGTTGGTCTTGTGGCGCTACACCGTTTGCGTTCGTGTAAGTCGCTACCTCACTGCCAATAGTAACATTGCTGCCAGCAAGCCACCCCTGTGATTGGTCACTAACGGCCGATTGGTCAAATTCCGGGTTTTTTAGAATCGTAGTGGGCGCTGCGCCAGTGCTTCCCAGCGGCAGGATAATGAAGTAATCCAAGCTGGTGGTAACACCCGTATCTGGTGTTATCGTGATGTACTCTGTCGTCGCGGTTGCCGTGAAAATGGTGCTTAACGTGCCGCCGCCATAGATTCTGAAAGAGCTGAATTGCGTGCCACTGAATTGCACCGTACCCCCCGTTAGGTTCGTCAATAGTCCAAACACGCGGTAGTTCTGCCCTACAATCAGGTTGCTGAGGGTCGTTTGCTGTAGTTTGCTGCCAGCTGGCGCGTTGGTAAAGGAGACAATCCCATTCGAAATACTGGCATTGGTGCCGAGCCAGCCCGCCGCGGCTGTGCTTGCCAGCGGAGAAAGAAAATCGAAATTCTGCACCACAATCGGCAAGTCGGCAATTGCCTCCAAAATGCAATATTCCACTACGGCGGTGCAGTTGTCGTTCCCGCGCAGGTAGTAGGTTTCGTTGCTATTCAAGCACACGAATTCGGTAGTATACTCTACCGCGCCCCCCCCTGTACCCGCTCCTTGCAAGGCGGGGTGAATTTGGCCGTTTTGGCCTGAATCGGATTGCAGCGAGACGTAACCGCCAGAAATGCTATTATTCTTGAAACGCAAGCGGTAGGATTTGCCGCGCTCCATCTTCACGTTTTGCACCAGTTGCGCGCCGGATGCGCCGCTGAAACTCGTTACCCCGTTTGCCGCCAAAGCAACGCCGGTTCCGGTCGGCACCCAACCTGCATTGGGGTCGCTAACCGTGCCGCCCGTGAACTCCGCGTTTTTAAAACTTGGCCCGGCGGCGGCTTGCTCGCCAGTTCCGCTACTGGTACGGTTGATTTCACGCAGTACGTAGGCGGCAATTTCCGCGTGCTGCGCGGGTCCAGGATGCACGTAGTCCGAAGTAGGGTCGCCTGTCATGGCATCCGGCCCTTCCAATAACTGTATCCAGTTTCGTGCTGCGGCCACGTAGCGAATCTGCTGCCGGTAATTTTCCAGGCTGGCTTCGTAGGTTTTGACCTTGGTAGGCGTTATGCACAGGATGCGAAGCGAAGGCCGGGCCGCGTGCAAATCATCGACTAGAGCCGCGTAGTTGGTGCCGAACGTGCCCGCATCCGACGTGTTCCGCCCGCAATCGTTGGTGCCGAGTAATATCGCCGCAATATTGCTGCCCGTGCCGTCTTGCTGGCTTAGCAGGCGCGCTAAGGTAGCAGGACGGTTCACGTAACTACCTGTTCCGTACAGTTCTACGAGGCTGCCACCGCTCACCTGGTCTACCGTTACACCGCTGCCTTCGCCGAGCAAGTCGTCCAGTACCCGTGACCACGTTTGCTGAAACTGATTTGTAGTACCACCGCCACCACTAATGCTGTCACCAATTCCCAGTACACGCAGCGCTGGCGCTGAAACAGCCGAAATAGTAGGCGTGGCGTCGGTTTCGAAATTCAGGAATACGGTACCAGCTACCGTATTAGTAGAAGGCGTTACCCTAGCAATATCCTGCGTCATTATCCGAACAGTGCGGGACCCAGTGGGGAGTGTTACCCCTACTTTCGTGATCGTGCTGCCCGCCGGGATAGTGAGTTTTTGAAACGTCGTGTTCCCTCCACTGTCTGTTACAAACGCGCCAAGTGCTCCGTTAATGCCACTAGCAACCCGCTCTAAGTCACAGACACCGCGTACATTGAATACGGTAGCGCTAGCAGGCACGGACACTGTGAACGAGGCAAACGTATTGCGCCTGGCACCCCCGAGCGCGGGAATGGCAAGTTGGTTGTTACTCCATTGGCTGTCAGCTACCGTGTAGGTTTTTAAGGCAGGCGTGCCCCCGCCGGCCGCTCCCCACGGTTCTAGCACCAGACTCGTATTAATTACAGGTGTTCTCGTAGCCATCGTTAGGAAGCATTAGGAATAAAGACAGACAGCACATACGCCACCCATTTTCCAGGGCTGCCACCCCCGGAAGAAGTCACCGTTGCGTACAGCACGGAACCAGCATTGAGTTGAAGCGCCGTACTAGGCACTTCCGCCGTGAGCTTGTTGAGCACACCTGAGAGTAAGGAAGTCGAGACGTTTTTCGAATAGACCTCACTTCCCCCGGCGGTCGTACCAATCTTGAGCGTGACGGAGCCCAGCAAAGAGGTAGGCGGCATTTCCGTCAGCAGAAAAATCACGTTCACGGGCATGACCTTCCGGTTGAGTCCGGTGGTATCCGTGAGCGGGTCGAAGGCGACGGGCGTACTCCCCACATTCTGCGCAATCCGCGAAGGTTGGTTGATACCGCCCAAGACTTGTTCAAACCGAGGATAGGCGGTTTTACCCAGGGCAGTAGCGTCGGCTACGGGGCCTTTAATCTGGCCTGTTGCCGTGTCGCCTGCCTTGCTCAGTTTGCTTTCCACCGCGGTTTGCAAGGCGGGCACGGTGGTTTGCAGCAGCCCATCTACCCGTCCTTTTTGCGTGTCCACGGCACTCTGCACCGTTGCCAGTCCGTCGGCAGTGGTATTAAGCTTGGTGCTGATGCTCTGCACGGTAGAGGCATTGGCTTTGCTGCCCAGCGCTTGCTGTACGCTGGTGACCTGCGCCATGAAATCAGCCGCCGTGGTGGCGTCCGAGGCAATGTCTTGCTGAATCAGTTGGTAGAGCTGCTGCATGTTCTGCGCGACAACCGCCCCGCCCATCACGGTTTTGAGCAGATTCGCCATGTTGAGTAGCTGCGTACTCATTTCGGCCATCGTCATCTGCTGCACTTGCTGGGTAGCAGCAAGTTCCGTGTTGGTGATTGCCGCAGGCACGACCAATATGCCGTCAGGGGCTAGGCTTTGGCCGGTAATGGCCGCGAGTTTCTTGGCTAGGAACGGTCTCATACGCCTGTCTCTAAATAGCGGCCCCACTTCCAAACCTGCGGCCCGCCTTCTGTTGCTGGCCGTCGTTTGGTGCACCAATACAAAAACTCATCCCCTGGTGAGGTGAAGTCGTCGGTAAACCGGCACTCGTAATAGGCTTCGTCTGTTTCCACGATCGGCCCACCATTAGCCGTATAATCCGCAATAACCTGGTTGGCTTTGGCCGTTGTCAGGTCGTAGGGGTCGAAGGAATCAGTGGGGGTGCCACTACCAGCGTTGTCATTATAGACCACAGACAACAGCCGTGCGCCCCCTACAAAATCTTCATCACCGTAATTTTTGTGAATAATGTAGTAGGCTTGGGCATTGTCTGCTAGGGTCACATCCCCTGTGTCTGCCGTCAGTAGCAAAGAACCTCCTGTGCTGTTCTCAATGAACAGCACAGACCCGATTACGTCAGGCGAAAAGGACGGAAACTCTAGTCTGCCTCCGCTGGCTACGTACACTCGCTTGCCTATCCACGTAGGGTCGTACTGGAGTACTCCTGTTGCATTGCCAAAATAAATTGGGTCGCCGTTTTCGTCGTACGTGTAGACTTCTAGGGGTTGGAGTAGGTCTACCCGAAAGACGGTGGAGAGCGCACTAAGCGGCAAGGCAGGGTCAGCCTGGGAGACATTGGCTAATGCTGCTTTGCGAGCTGGTGTGAACTGTGCTTTTACACCTTCACTGTCGGAGAATAAGTCAATATCTGTGGTATCCCCTAGATTCACTTCAGCGGTAACCGTACCATCCTCATCTTGTGTGAGGTTAACGGATTGCGTGTCGCCTACTTGGATAGGCTGCGCAAGGGCATCAGGATATACTTGTACGGCATTGGGGTCGTCCTCTGGGGCTGCTTGAATATTACTGGCGTCTGCTGTATAGCGGAAGTAGTTCAAGTTCGACTTGCGAACCTGCCCTGCTTTTACGCTCATGCCATAGAAGAACGCAGGCTCAGGTATTTGCTCGAGAACGGTTTGGGCTAGCTTGGTGCTAGCGTCCTGCGACATGACAGCCGTGGTGCTAGTACCCGGGTTCTGCACAATGGTCGTGCCGTCGCCTGTTTGGGTAGGCAGCGAATGGAACTGCTTGTCCGCCCCCCAATATTTATTCGCGTCGCCGTCGGCTGTGATAGCTGGCTCTTTGCCGTTTAAGGCAGTTTGGGTAGCTGTGCTAATCGGTTTGTTCGCGTCTGACGTGTTATCGACGTTAGCAAGCCCTACGTCTGCTTTACTGAGCGTAACAGCGCCGGTACGGGTGTTGACCGACGTTACCCCGCCCGTTGGGATAGTCGGTTTATCCGACAGGTCGTTATAACTGCCTGTCCGGGCTACCTGTGCCAACCCACCTACGCTAGCTTCTACTGCATCAAACCGGGCGTCGTTGGCTTGCTGCGCCTGCGCATCGGTATACGCCGCTGGGATAGAGGGCTTGTTAGTAAGGTCGTTGTAGTTATTAGTAGAAAACCCAGGGGTAGCACTCGTGCCAATACTGTGCGTGTGATTGGTGTTGGACTTTCCTGCTAGGGCGGCGACGAGTCCTGTTACCTGCGCCTGGGCAAGCGAACCCGTAGCTTTCGATAAGTCCCGAAACGTTGCCAGTGCTACGTCGAACGTGCCTTGGTCGGTGGTAACCCGTAGCACGTCCGTTGCCAGCAAGGATACCGCGCTGATGGTATCCCCAGCTACCGCTGGTTCGTCCGTACTGGTTTGCAGGCTGGATAGGTTGGCTTCGAACGTGCCCCCGTCGGTGGTCAGACGCAGGGTTGTTCCGACTAGGGCAAGCGAAGCTACGGTATCTCCTCCGGGCGCGGCGAGTTGAGCGCGCACTTCTGGTGAGAGCAAGTTAGCTCCTATGCTATCCGTACGTACGTCGAACGTGACAATCGCCCCGGCGTCGTCATACGTGCCTTGGATGGTAGCGGAATCTTGCAGTAAGTCTCCAAAGGCGTCTTGGGCTTGCTCGTCGGTGTAAGGAGCAACGACGCCATTGCCATGTAGCTCCCAACCAGATGCTGCACCAACGTTGGCTAAGGAGACAAGCAGTACTTCTGTTACGGCATTATCGTAAAGGTTATCCGAGGAAATACGAACAATGGTAACACCTTCCCGAAGTTGGGCACTCTTACTTGCCAGCGCGTACAAGGCCGCCCGGTTGGCTACTGTCCGGCGCCCACCGATCACGTTGTCCCCGTCTACAATGGGTAGATTCGGGTTCTGGTGCTTATAGAGGTCGGGTCGTAGGATCGCCATTAGGAAAAGGCCAGGGTGTTGTTAGAGAAAGCATCCGGCGCGTTGGAGCGGTACACGCGCAAGGTGACCGGCGCGCCTTGGCTGTTGGTGGCGTTCACATCTGCCAGCTTTTGAAAAGCCCCTAAAACCGGAGCAGCCCCATCTAAAATGATGTTTGCTAAGTCCCCGTAACTCGCAGGATAGGCGTAGTACAGATAGGCCCCGCCCGATGCAGTTACCCCACTAATAGTCCTACCCTTGCCCCCTTGTAATTGCGCGTTGCCTAGCGCCACGACTTGCGCAGGGCTCAGACTAGTAGCCGTAGAATACCCGAAGTAGGATGCGTATAATCCAGAGATGACCACATCATCCGAAAAGCTCCCGCCTTGCGTGTTCTGGCCGGTAATCCGGTATCTTCTACTCTCGCCTAATTGCACCGTGAAAGCAGCCAAGGAAGCCGACATCGTGCCGTCGTTGGCTTCGTTGCTGTTCGGGGTAGTGCCCGCCGTGACATCCTGAAAGCTGATGCTATTGGGGGTGACATTACTGCCGTTGCTGGTACTCCATGTAACAGACTTGAACCCGGCGGCGAAGGGTGTTCCTACTTCTAGGGTTTGATCGGAGGCTCCTTGTATGCGGAGCGAATCGTTGAAGCCTGGTACTTGATAGGGTAGGCTAAATTGCTGACGCTGTACTTCTAGCGTGGATTTGCCTGCTAATTCATACCCTACTGGCACATTGCCTACTGCGGTAGCGACAGGCGGCTCGTCTTCGGGGAAGACCGATTCTGTTTCACTACCCCCACCTACACCACCCGGTAGACGCGAAACAGCTATTTTGTTCAGTTTTCGGGTAACAGGGTTGAACACGTTCGTTAACGTGCTGCCAAGCACTACGCCAGCGCCAGGGAATTCGGGAAGTTCGTCCAAATCCCGACCGGCCTGCTTGAGCAGGTTGCGAACGAGCGTTATGATTTCTTGCTCTGTCATAGCGATAGAAATAGGTCTTCGTCCAGTAGCAGGAATTCACCCGACCCTTGGTCTATGTCGCCCAAATCATCCCCGTTGGCCTCCCCAAACAAGCCTTGTTGTTCACACTGCACCGATCCATTACTCAAGCGGTAGCGCTCCACGGATTCTACTTCGTATTCACTTTGCGCCACGACCTCCACGCCTTCCACTTGGACGAAATCATGGCAGAAAGCGAGTTGAGTTTTCTCATGCAGCCAATCAGGGGCTTGGAATACCCGGAGTTCAATCTCCCGCCGGGTAACAGCTGACAGGATGGTGAGGTGGTCGTTGCTCTCTCGGAGCGCGGTTTTCTCCGTAAGATTACTGCGTTTAACAAACTGACCGAGTACGCGCAGAAAATGCGTCGTGCCCGTACTGTAGAGCATGTCAAACGCGTTGTCGAAATTGCGGTAGGAGAGAGAAACGCTATCAACGTGCGCGCCGATTTCTACGGGTTCTGATACGGCTACCCGCGTGTCGAACTCCGGGTCTTCTACTGTCAGGCGGAAGAAGTAACAGCCATTTTCTAATCCTGCTAGCGGAAGGTTTACCTGCCACGTATCGTACACGGCCAAGGCAAAGGAGGTGGTCAGCGTGGCGTCAATGCGCTGCATCCCACTAGCATAAGGGCGTGACAGCACAAGGTAAGAGGCCCCCGTTCCAGCGTCTTCCAAGATGCTGGCAATCGGATACGTGCCGTCATGGTCGCTCGTGCCTGTGAGGGTAATCCGATCCCCTGGTTGTAAAGGAAGTAGTAGTTCACCCGTGCTGAAGTAAATTCGGAGTTGCTGCGCGTTCGTGTCCGCTTGTAGGGACACGGGCAAACTAACTTGCTGGCCCGTACCGGACAGGAGTTTGGAAGGTGCGAACGAGCGCACGACTTGCCCACCGGTCAGCAGCTCCATCGTCGGCTGCTGGTAACTGGTCCTAAACTGCACGGTGAACACGTCCGACGGGCGGGCGAGTTGAGCAAATCCAGGGTTGTAGTAATCCAGTGCTTTTTCCTGCTGAAACAGCGTGTTATCCAGCACAGGCCGGTCAATTCCTGGCAGCACAAACCGCAGCGCGTTGGCTAACGGAATCTCAAAATACGGTTCCCGGCGGGGCGGGGCGTACGTGCACGACCCATCATTAAAGGTTGCGGAGGGGTCGTAGTTTTCAGCATTAGGGTCGGTACACCCGTACGTGGGGACAATACAACTCCCATCATCCTCGGTGGCGGAAGGATTGTAATTGGAAGCTACTGGGTTGGTGCACCCGCGAATGGGGGTTGGTTCCGCATACCCGCACGTTGCGCTGTTGGGTGTGTCTGTTGCCGTGATTCCCCCTTGCCCGTCGTGCGTATATTCGCGTAAGGTGGTTCCTACGCACGTAGACCCGACTACTCCCGTTTTGTTGACCTCTACTGGCCGGTCGGGATCAAAAAACAAGTCATTGTTGTACGTGGCGTGCGTGACTTGCCCGGTTTCCTCGTCCAACGAATAGACCTCGTACGAGTAGTAATAGCCAGTAATACGGTCATCTTGCGGATCTGTATACCGTGTGGCGGTTGTAATGCGGAGGAGATATTCAACCTTTGCCATTACACCGCCCGGATTAAGGTGAACGATGCTTGCTGGGTGCGTGGGGTGTATTCTACTCGTAGCAGATACCCGTTTTTGCGCTGGCCTTTTTCCAGGAAACTTATTTGCTGGTAGGGCTGGGATTTGAGCCGGTTAAACTGTGCCGCCCGTAGTCTAGTCCCGAACTCGTAGGTTTCCGCTAGCAAGTAAGGAGCCGGCAGGTCCGAAACCGGAATATCCACGCTCTCCACAATCGAAGTGGATTCTGTTTTCAGCTGGGTAACGAGCTTATCGTTGCCTTCACTCGCTCCTTTTTGCAGGGACTTTTCTACTTGATGCACGAGCCCCGCCCGCAGCCAGGCGCCGTGCCGCCGCAGATTGCGACTTGGAGATAACGCAAGGTTATAAGCAGTAGCAGGTGAGACAATCCCGGTTACCGTTGTGAAGCCTTGATTTTGCGCCGTGCGAAGAATCTGGTTCTCGTCCCGGCGTAGTTGAATCCAGAAGTTTTGACTGTCAGCTTTGCCTTCCTTGGTATCGGAGTTGACGTACTGCTCTCTTCTAGCTTCTTCGATTAAGTAGCCTGAAGCGGAATACGGGCTGACGGCTTTGTACTCGTTTTTGAGCTGGGTTAACGGCAGGCTGTACGTACGGTTGGCGTTGAACTCATCCAATCCGTTCGCCGCGCCAGACTGCCAGTTGCTATACCCTACTTGGACGGTATTAAACAGCAGGTCAGGATAGACCTTTTTCTTGAGGTCTACGACGCTACCCAGTGTTAATCCTATGGTAGATTGGTAGAAATACTGACGGGGCTCTACGCGCACGATTTCGCCCGTTCCGTCTTTTTCGATTCCTACGCCCACACAGTCAATCGCATCCAAGGAAGTGAACGCATCGGCAAACGAGGCGAACAGGGACTTTTCGGAGAGGGGGAAGTTGCGCAGCTGAAAACCAGAGGTCAGTAAGCGGAGCGCTCCCGGTCCATCAATCGCATAATCCGACGAGAGTTCGGGCCGGCCGTAGTAGGAAGACCGCAGACAAGTCCGGCTCTCGTCGGTCATCGCCTGGCAGCAGCGGTTCAACACTTCAAACGGAAGAAGCCCCGAAGAATAGGTTTGCGGCGTGGTGCTGAGCGCCTGCATGCTGAAATAACTGCCAGCTTGCATACTCAGGGCCACTTCAATGGAGTAGTTGCCTGCTACATTGCCTGACACTTCAAATACATGTACGTCCCCGTACAGGTACAATTTATCCCCTACTGCAAGCGGAATGGTCGCTTTATACGACTTGTTGAGCGTGGCAATGTCG
>Ga0066648_10001980_pt1 | contig 10493 bp, 13 predicted proteins | sample CryGeyCG12114_NA_FD_59537 | JGI IMG/M metagenome (GOLD analysis project Ga0066648, IMG submission 59537) | Groundwater microbial communities from aquifer - Crystal Geyser CG19_WC_8/21/14_NA | ecosystem: Environmental > Aquatic > Deep subsurface > Groundwater | place: USA: Utah: Grand County... | reverse complement strand
TTTCTTTCCGAAAATGGTAAGCTTTTTCTTTTAGGTAATGTAGATAAGGTTGATTTTACACATCAAATTGACCCCAAAGATAATAATGAAAAGGCCATTGTTGGCTTTCTTGTAAGTTCTCGTGTTAATGATGATAATCCTATAAATTCAGATCCTCATTATGATGGTGATCCCTCGGTAAGATTTTATTTTGTAAAAGATTTTGTTGATTATCCATCTGGATATTTAGAAACAGGACCTGTCAAAGCATTAGAGCCATTTGCATTTACTGAAATTTACTTCAGGACAGTTATATTGTTAAAAGATAAAGTTATTTATGGAAATGTATTTCATCGTTCCGGTCTTTCTCTTCCTGCAAAACCTAAACCTTGGGAAATAAGTACAACTAAAATTAAAGATAATGAATTAGGCCTTGTGTTAAAAAAACAGGGGCAAATTCCAGCAGTTGAACTTGGATTTGCTGCTAGCTATAAAGAAAAAGACTCAGACAACATTAAGAAACTGCCTACTATATTAGACAAAAGGATACTTGTTAATTGGAAGGGAGATAAGGGGGATTTTCTGCGTGCTAATGCTGATGTTGGAAGTGTTTTTTATCAAAAGATTAATTTCAATTTTAAAGAAATTTATTACCGAGCTTATTTAATATTACAAGATGGCAGTATTCTTTATGGTGATGTGATGCACGAGAAAAAATAAGGATTTTCAATCTTGTTTATATATAGCAACAATTGTATAAACCAAAATGACCTTCTTTGAAATAAGGGAAGGTCATTTTGATTTATGCAATTAATGTAATTTGTTCAGCAGCTAAATTTTACAATTTGTGATATTACGTTTTTGAATAAAGTCACTTCCATTAACCACCTGGCAACTATTCTCAACAAAAGAAAATCATATTCCAGATGTGACACAGAGTATATACAAGTATGATTTGCAAACTAAAAAGGATTGTAATAAGCCATTATCTTCCGTAAAACAACCCAAAGTAACCGCTTGCTTATTAATCAAATACACTGCTTGGAGAATAGATGTAGAGAAGTATTTTTTGTATAAATTTTAAAACGCTGAACAAATTATTAGGCTATGCTAAAACATTATGTTAAAGTATTCTGCATTTTTTTAACTCTTCTGGGCAGCGGCTGTTCGTTGCAGGAACATAATTTACCGGACCCTGAAATACCTGAAGTACCTGAAATACCCGAAATAGCAGAGCCTGAAACGCAAGTAGTCAATGAATTCAAGGTATCAACGACTGGGGTTAGAAATGAACAAGGCAAACTTTATCTCCAAGGCAATGTTGATCAGGTTGATCCGACTTACACCGGGATTGGACAAATTGGCATTCTCGTAAGTTCTCGGGTTATAGAAAGTGGTCCAATTTATGCTAATCCTCATTATAATAATGATCCTCTGCTTAGGTTCTATTTAATTAACGAATTTGGAACTGATGGGAATGACAATCCCATGCCACTGAAATTAGGCTCAGTAAGTGCATTAGAACCATTTGCATTTACTGAGCTATATTTTCGGACAATTTTAATTCTGGAAGATGGAAGGGTTAATTACGGAAATGTATTCCACCATTCTGGCTTACCGCTTCCTGCTAATCCAACTCCCTGGGAAATAAATACTAATAAGATTGATATTGATGGAATGAATCTTTCTATTACAAAACGAGGTCAAATTCCTGCTGTAGAATGTGGTTTTGTATTAAGCTATAAGGAGAAAGAATCTGATAAAATTAATAATATGCCTACTATCTCAGACGAAAAACTTTTTGCTAATTGGCATGACAATGAAGGTGATTATATAGGAATGGATGGAGAATTTGGATCAAATAATTCCTCTTCTCAAAAAATAGAATTCAACTTCAAAGAACTTTATTACCGCTCTTACTTGATTTCACAAGATGGAAGTGTTGTATACGGCAATGTAATGCACGTGCAAAAGTAACTTTATTAATTAAGTCGGATCATACAAAACGACCTTCTCAAATTACCAGAGAAGGTCGTTTTGTAAAATACATCTAAGTCAGTGATCTTGTATTTATTTTATGCCTGCACTTTGGTGAAATTGTACCAAAGCAACTTCATTGATTAACAAATGTGTATTTGCTGCAATGCTGTTTTACACAGAACTGAATATTGCTGTTAAATAGTTTATCACCAAGCCAAAGCCAGTTCCTGTGAGGACACAGGATTGGCGGCATCACATTTCCACCGTCGCGCACGATCCTGTGAGGACACAGGATCGTGCGCTAAGCCGTATTGGATCATTAAACAATTAAGCTGCTTTGGCTCTGTTGAAATTAAGCTGGCCAGGCAAATTCATCTGACATTGCCTGATCTTAGTGCTTTCAGGTTCACTAAGCAGGATTTCCTTTGTATTGCCGCGAGCAGAGTCACCAATTTCCAACCTGATTCTGAGTTGTTCATTGTCGTCGAAGACTGCATCTTTTGTTAGCTCTACCGGCATCATAATAATAGGATGAGGCTTTGGAAACTGAAAAATCAGGATGGGGACGTTGCAGATTATTTCCAAAGTCAAAATCAGCTTTTGCAATGCAGTTTCGTCTATTCCGTCTTCATTGATCCTGACAACAAACCCGCTCGAATTAAGGATCATTCTTTTTTCTTCTATATTTTTCATTTGATAAAGTGTAACTGTAAATACCTTGAATATATACTTGTAATCATTCATTAAGATCAAAATCGATTTGATATTTAAAATATCAATATGATGATGAAAATAATATCAATGTTAAGGATAATTATAGTAAATGTCAAGCAGTTAACAAATATTTATTACAGAAATTAAGAAGGATAAAATATTATGTTATGAAAATAGATCGGGAAGTAATTGATGCGGTAATTAATGTATTTATTAAAAATAGACGAACCTTATTGAAAAGGTTCGTCTATTTTTAAATTAGTAAATCTCAGATTATTGGTACTCTAAATGCATTACATATAGCCGGGCAACAAACATAATTGCCAATACTTTAATATAGTGGACAAATCTTCTTTAAGCTTCGGGTAATTATTTGATTTTACAAAAAATCCCTGAACTGTCGATTTGAATGCCGTCCGTACTGTTGCACTATGATCGGAAGTTGTAAAGAACAGGAAAGGAACTGCTCTTTCCTTCAGAAGCGGGGAATTATCAATATAATTTCTTATTTCAATGCCGTTCATTAAAGGCAGATTGATATCGCATATGATCAGAAACGGTTGTTCATGGCTTGATCCAAGGTATTCAATGACCTGAATTCCGTCCTGGAAAAAAAGCACACGGTTGGTTATTCCTATTTCTCGTAATGCTTGTGTAATGAGCAGTTGATCGTCTTCATCGTCTTCAACTAAAAAAATGGGTCCTGAATGTGACATATAATCCTGATAAGCGTTATACGCTATTCTTTTATGTTAGAGCGGGCGGTAATGCAATTTTAATCCTGAAATGAAATTAAAAATTACACAGTTTTACTGACAATTTCATACCGAACATTGTCGGATAGTTCAGCCAAGCCTTACCGCTTTGAAAATTGCTTCAACAAATTCTGTTCCATCAATTTTGTTTTGCTGATTCGTCGGCTCCGACGTAATCAGATAATCATAACCGTCATGCCGGAAAAATTCGCCAAGCTTGACCTCATCACAGGCATTGGCAACAAATTCATATCCGTTTGTTAAATCCTTGATTTTGCTGTAAACTTTTATTTCAATCATTTTATTATTAAAGCATGTTTCCGAAGCTAAATTATATAATTATTTTGATAGGTAAAAAACAATTTTATAGATTAGTCTTGTAGAATTAAATCTAATATTGAAGAAAAAATCCACATTATCAGCTTTTAAGAATCACAGCAAACTTTAATAAAAATCATTTTGGGCTATAAAACCCTTGCTTAAAAATAATTGGTTCAGGAAATATCCATGCTGGTCTTTTTACCTAAATTCTGTTCATCCTGCATTACTTCCTTGATTGCAGGCTTTGAATCTGGCTGACTTTCATCTTCCCCCAATAAAATTCCCCATGGGTTAAGGCCTTCCACTCTGTCAAAAATTACTTTGAAAATGGCAATGATCGGAATGGACAAAAACATACCTGTGATTCCCCAGATCATTTCACCAAGTACCAATCCGATCAATGCGACCAATGTATTGATCTTGACTTTTGAGCCGACAATTTTGGGCATGATATAATTACTGTCCGCAAGATGGATTGCAACAATGGCCAACAGCACAAAAAGAACCTGACCTGTTCCTGCTGTTGCAAATGTGATCAGGCTGGCCAGCAGCAGAGCTGTAAGAATGCCGATATAAGGAATCAAGTTTAAAATTCCGGTGATTAACCCGAGAAGAAAAGCATACTTCACTCCTATTGCCCAGAAAGCAATGCATGTAAGGCCTGTTACCAGCAGCATCTGGAGAAAAAGTCCGACAATGTATTTTTTTACAATGTACTGAATCTGGCTTACGATGTCATAAACGATAACGCTGTGTTGCTTGAACAGCGCCACAATAAAACGCAGCAGCAGCCTTCTGTGAAGCAGTATGAAAAATGTATAAAGGAATATGAACAGCATTGACAGCAATATCGATGATACCGAAAGCAGGGTATTGCCAAGCAGTGTCGTTCCGGTGTTGACTGCCTTTGTAGCTGATCCGTTGATATAATTCATTTGTTCCTTGCTGTCTACATGAAAAGTGAGTTCTATCCATTTCTGCAAATCTTTGGTCGTATCCAGTACTTGCTCTTTAAATGCAGGCCAGTCCTGCGCAAGTGCGGTGAGCTGGGAACCGAGAATTGTAAAAACGGCAGCGATGCCGATGATCAGACTCAGCAAGGCTGTCAACGATGATAAAGCCCTTGGAAAATGCAGACGATACTCAAGAAACGTTGCAAAAGGAAGCAGCAGCAATGAAAACAAAAGTGCAAAAATCAGCGGTGCCAAGAGGGATTGACCGATTACGGCAATGTAAACGAGGCAAATAATGCTGATCAGGATTTGGGCAAGCCTGGTGTAGAATGGTACAGAACGGATCATCGGATTGTCAACGGGATTAATATAAGGTTTCTGATCTGATTACCATAATCATGCCGTATTGTGAATGTGTGAAGCCCCTGAGTACAAATAAAATAGATTCAATTAGTTGCAGTATAGAATGGCAACTATTTTGCATACTTCAAAATTCGGTTTGATTCCGGAGATAATGCCGCTGCGCAGAGGAAAGTGTTTTAACATTAACAAAATGGACGTATGCAAAAAAGCCGGAGCAATCCTTATTAAAAGATTTGCTCCGGCCAAAAATCACGAAGACTGTAAGCGTACGTAAGAAAAACCAATCAGAAGTTTGACAAATAGTCAGATTCGTTTCAGAACAGGTTTTTTATTTACCCGGCCCGCTTTCTTCCCGATAAAAGATGTATCCGCCATGATGCAGAATATTTTCTTTTTCAAAATCACCGTCCGCAGTAAATCCGGTATCGTCCCAATACTTAATATGCTTACCGGAAATTTCATACCTGCCTGTATAGGCACTTTTTCTTGTACCGCGCTGCTCGTCATAACGCCCGTCCGGCAGCAATTCCTGACGAATGTAGCCTTCGGCAGTTACCCACATGCCTATGTAACTATTTTCACGATTATTTTCCATTATATATTTTTTTGTGCCGTCGGGCGAACAACCAATTCATTCACATCTACATCGTCCGGCTGCGAAATGGCAAATGCGACTGCCCGGGCAATTGCTTCTGCCGGCAGCAGATCCAGACGGAATTGCTCAACAGCCAGTTTTTTCAGATCAGGGTCCGAAATGGTTTCAGCAAGTTCCGATTCCGTTGCTCCGGGCGCCACAAGCGTTACCCGGATATTCCTGCCCACTTCCTGCCTTAATCCATCCGAAATAGCGCGAACGGCAAATTTGGTTGCGCTGTAAACGACGGAAGTCGGCCCTACCCAGCGGTCTCCTACGGAAGTAATATTGACAAACTGCCCACTATTTTTAGCCTCAAAAACCGGCAAGGCAGCAGCTATCCCGTGCAAAACGCCCTTGATATTAACGTCCACCATACGATGCCATTCGTCTATTTTATAAGCATTCAAATAAGACAGCGGCATAAGTCCGGCATTATTTACGATCACGTCCAGATCACCGAAAGTATCTTTGGCAAACTGTACAAATTCCTTTACATCATCCGGATTTGTAACATCCAGTGCCTTATATGCAGCCTCGCCACCCGAATCTTTAATGCCCGTTACGATTTGTTCCAGCTTCTCAATCCGTCTTGCTCCCAATATTACCCTGGCTCCTTCTTTGGCCATATGACGTGCAATGGCTTCTCCGATTCCGCTGCTTGCGCCTGTGATTGCAACTACTTTTCCTTTTATTCCTGATTTGTTCATAAGGTTTTGATTTGATTTTAACTGAGCAAGTTCCCGTCCTTTCCGACCGGCATTCTTTTATGCAAATGTCCGGAAAGGCCCTTTGCTCAAATTGCTGGGATCAAACCAAAAATGTTAAAAATCAAGCAACAGCCGTTTTCCGGAAAATCCCGGGCGTCTGGTTTACAGCTCTTTTAAAGAAGGAGATAAAATGGGATGGCTCTTCAAACCCCAGACAGTAGCCTATTTCTGAAATATTCCAGTCGGTATACTTTAACAGGATCATGGCTTCCTGCTTAATTCTTTCGGCAATGAACTCCGAAGTGGTTTTTCCGGTAACCGACTTTAATGCCCGGTTTAAATGATTGGTATGGATTGAAAGATGCGTCGCAAAATCAGCCGGATTTCTCAGTTGCATCCTGTTCTCATTGGATTCGATGGGAAATTGGCGTTCAAGCAAATCCGAAAAAAGGGAAGAAATGCGTGCATTGGCATTGCTGTCAGGAAAAGAAATTGCCTCAGCCGGTTTCATTTTAATCGCTTTATGCACCAGCTGCAATACAATCGTTCTGATCAGATCATACTTGTAAGCATATTCCGAGCTGATTTCGGTGAATATCTTTTCAAATAGTCCGCGAAGTTCTTCCACTTCCAAATCGTTCAGCGGATAAACCGGATCGGCGCCGAGCTGAAAAACGGAATAATCTTTTATGTTGCCAAAATTGGAAAAGAATGCATCCGTAAATACACAAAAACAGCCGTCCTGCTGCATATCCAGTGGCTCCCATTTATATGGAACCAGCGGATTGGCAAACAACAGAGCGGCATCATGTACTTCAATTATTTTATCGGCATAAGAAAAACGGTTTCGTCCGATAATCAGTCCGATTTTATAATATTCTTTTCTGTTATAAGGAACAGGCTTGGCGTGCGGTCCGACAAATTCATGATTTCGAAAAATATTAAAATGCCCGATTCCCTTTTTAAGATTCTCCGGTACCGAATTTAGCTTCTTCAGGTAAAAGTCCTCGATTCGTTCAGTCTTTTCCATTTTACAACCACTAGCTTTTTGGTTAAAACAAAAATAACAAATTTCAGCAGCGGCCGTTCCCCGTAATGGCGATTTCGGTTACAGTTTAGCTCCGAAAATCCTGTATCCTGTTTGCAGGAATCAATGAATTTTTACCCGATAAGGCTTTGGCCGCAACTTTAAATTGCAGATAATCACAGAATTGCCTCACGGTACGAAGTTGCATGTAGTCTTCATCCGGAATAACAATCTGAAACCTGTCTTCAATATCTATAACCAGATCTACCGTATCCAGACTATCCAGGCCGAGATCGCGTTCCAAATGTGCATCCGCAGTAATTGCATGAAAAGGTAATCCGGAGTTGGCCGCCAACAAGGCCAGAAGCTGCTCATTCATATGAATTCTGTTTGGTAAGGTCGGAATTATTTACAGTAGAATTTCATTGCATAGCCCGGCCAGAAGGTTTATTGTTTAAGATTATTATAGGGATTCAAATCCGGCTTCAAAGTAAAGCCGCCGGATCTTTTGTACATAAGTACTACTGAAATGGCTGATTTGTGTCAGTCGAACCAGTATTTTAAGGTTTTTTAACTTAGTCCGGAGTCTGTAACTGTTGATCTGCACAGATTGGCTTTTTCAATTAATTACATCAATACAGACCTTTAAAGGCGGCAAAAAAGTTGATTTTATTCTGGAACCTGCTGTGCATGTATTCGGTCAAACCAAGACTGCTTCAACAAAGAAGAATAGCTGTAACAGCATCGTAACGTCAGTGTTATTTCCGCATTAACCTTGTTATATTATCAGACCAGACTGGTTAAATCGCTGAGCTGGTTAATTCCGCTTGGCAGGATCGGCTTTCAGCATATCTGATGCAATCGATCTTTTTTCAGCTTTATTATAATCTTTATGACAGGATGGAAATGGGATTGCCCGGAGCTATGGCAATCACTTTGCTGTTCTTTTTCGCACAAATATTCTTTGCCAACATTTGGTTATCCCGCTTCCTGTTTGGTCCCGTAGAATGAATCTGGCGTTCACTTACTTCGCTCGTCGCACCTCCAAAATAGCGTCTTTATTTGTTCGGGTTCAAGCTGGTTTATTTCATTTTCATATCCGAATGGCATGAAATTATTTGCTTCATCATGCAAGATTAATTTATCATTATCAAAATCAACTTGTATGATGAACAAATACTTGCTAACAATCGGCTTACTGATTCTTTCCAATGCGTTTATGACTTTTGCATGGTATGGACATCTGAAATTTTTTAACAAAGGAGAGGGACACAGTGCTACGCCATTATGGATTATTGTTCTGGTTAGCTGGGGTTTGGCGTTCTTTGAATACTGCTTTCAGGTCCCTGCAAACCGCATCGGTTCTTCACAAACGGGAGGACCGTTTTCTTTGGTACAACTAAAAATAATTCAGGAAATTATAACTTTGGTCGTGTTCATAATATTCTCTTTGACATTCTTTAAAGATACCACACTGACCGTTAATCATTTGATCGGATTTGCATTGCTCATCGGAGCAGTTTATTTTATTTTTAAAGCGTAATCATTAAAATGGAAATATGCTCCTAAAAGAAAATTACCAAACCGAGTTCAACAAAAATGCAGCCAGATATCTGGCTGCATTTTTGTTAATTCCAATTTATTATAAAGATTAAATCAGGATCAATTTCCAACAAACGGAATAGCCCAGAATACACTTGCCTGAATGACACTGTTCTTGAAATCGGGATCAATGTTCTGGCCGGAAAAGTCTCCTACTTTGGAAACTCCCGCTATGTAACGAACACCAAGTCCAAGCCCGATTTTGGTTTGATAGCCAATACCCACTGCGGCTGAAAGATCAAGATTTTTCGCAAAGTTGTTTATAGTTTGATCGGGAATATCAGAAGATGTTCTGAATCCAACCTGCGGGCCAAACTCAGCATAAAATCCGCTATTTGTTTTGAATTTAAACATAATCGGAATGGTCAGATAACTGATTTTAAAATCGGTCTTATTGCCATTGTTCTGAACTTTTGCACCCTGCGTTGAAAATAAAACTTCCGGCTGAATCGAAAATACTTCACCAAATCCATAATTAAGCATTCCGCCAATATGATATCCGACCAATGCATCGGATTCAATATTTCCACCGGAATAATTGCTGATATTCAAACCTGCTTTGGGACCTAAACTAAACTTTTGTGCAAAGGAGTACTGTGCAGCAACCAATAAAAAAAGAGTAACCAGAATTTTTTTCATAATCATTTATGGTAAATGGGTAAAATAAGTTTTAAATGCCTTGATGCTGCCGGAATTTACATCCGGTAACAGGGCATATATATACGTTCAAATACCATACCATATAAATCCATTTCGCTGTCATGTTCCGAATTTCATATGTATTTCAATGAAGTTGACCGATAACTCTAATCGTTTCTTGAAATTGTGAATATCTTATAACCTGCAGCATAAAGAACAGCTAACGAATATTACATTCAAACAAGCAGTAAGTTTGGCTTATCCGCGTTTCAGCTCGTAATGTAAAACCACAATTCCACAGCTGAACGATGAACATTTTATTAACGTCAGACTTTGCTTTGTATCAAGTTCTTTGAAAATAGTCATTCCGTTGCCAATAGCTGTGGGATTGATGAATAAATGAAATTCGTCAATCAATCCGTGTTTAATTAAGGATGAAACAAATCTTGCACCGCCATAAGCAATCATGTCATCGCCATTCAGACTTTTAAGTTTGTTAATTTCTTCAGTTATGTCATTTTTCGCTAAAACCGAATTGTTCCATTCCGATGATTCGAGCGTTCTGGTAAAAACAACTTTGTGCGTGTCTGTAAACTTCTGACCGGCTGTAAATTCCGGATTATCCGGATTTTCAGCAACGCTGTTCCAGTAAGGAATGAAACCTTCCGCCAGTACTCGGCCATGTACGATGCAATCGACCGGGTCTGTAATTTCCTGTACGTAATTTTTCAGTTCGTCATCCCAATCCAGCACCATCCAGTCCATCTCACCGTTTGGTCCTGCAATGTATCCGTCAACGGTCATTTGAACCTGAAG
>Ga0066648_10001970_pt1 | contig 10520 bp, 11 predicted proteins | sample CryGeyCG12114_NA_FD_59537 | JGI IMG/M metagenome (GOLD analysis project Ga0066648, IMG submission 59537) | Groundwater microbial communities from aquifer - Crystal Geyser CG19_WC_8/21/14_NA | ecosystem: Environmental > Aquatic > Deep subsurface > Groundwater | place: USA: Utah: Grand County... | reverse complement strand
CTCTACGACGAAGCCGCCCGCCTGCGCCTGCAAGACGCCAGCCTGGAATACGTTCACCAAAGCAGCGGCGCCACCAGTTTCATTATGCGGTGGCTTGCTGCGCAGAGAGTACTGGAGTAGCTGAGCAAGTTGCTCGCGCTTTTCCGTTATCATACTTTGCTCTCAAGTTCACGTTGTTCTTCTTACACTACTCAATCTATTCCCTTACTCAGTTACTCTTCCCATGACCGGAACCATCGTTAAATCTACGGGCTCGTGGTACGTAGTGCGCGAAACGGGCACGGGGCAGCTGCACCGGTGCCGGCTGCGGGGCAAGTTCAAGATGAAAGGGTTGAAAGTCAGCAACCCGCTGGCCGTCGGCGACCAGGTGGACTTCACCGTAGAAGAGCAAACCGAAGGCGCGGGCGTGATTCACCACATCGAGCCGCGCCGCAACTACATCATCCGCCGCTCGGTGCACAAAACCGAGCACGCTCACATTGTGGCGGCCAACCTCGATCTGGCCATGCTGGTCGTGACCCTGGCTTCGCCGGCCACTTCCTTCGGATTCATCGACCGGTTTTTGGTAACGGCTGAGGCGTACAGCATTCCCGTGACGCTGGTTTTCAACAAAACCGACCTCTACGACGACGACCTGAACGACTACCAGGGTCAGATTCAGGCCATGTATCAGCGAATTGGCTACCCCGGCCTGCGGTGCTCGGCGCACACGGGCGAGGGTGTGGCCGATATCGACGCGCTGCTCGACGGGCGCACTACCCTGCTGTCGGGCCATTCCGGGGTAGGCAAGAGCACGCTCATCAACACGCTGGTACCCGACCTTGACATCAAAACTGCCGAAATCAGCGAGTTTTCCGATAAAGGTGTGCACACCACCACGTTTGCTGAGATGTTGGAAGTGCGCCCCGGCACGTTCATCATCGACACGCCCGGCATCAAGGAACTGGGCCTCGTGGATGTGAAAGCCAACGAGTTAGCGCATTTTTTCCCGGAGATGCGCGCCCTGCTCAACCAGTGCCGCTACCACAACTGCCAGCACACGCACGAGCCTGGCTGCGCCGTGCGCGAAGCCGTTGATAAAGGCCAGATTGCCCTCCCCCGCTACGACAGCTACGTGAGCATGCTGCAAGCCGACGATAACCGGCGCTGAGGCGAGATAGTGAGATGATGAAATAGTGAGGTTGACGTTCAACTTGTGGTATCTGTACGTATTGCGCAGGTGGCGCAACTTGAACGTCAACCTCACCATTTCACTATCTCACCACTTCACCCTATGAACATTGCATTTCTGGGCCTGGGCAATATGGGCGTGGCAATGGCCACTAATCTGTTGGAAGCCGGCCACCAGCTTACCGTGTACAACCGCACGGCCAGCAAAGCCGCCCCACTCGAAAAACTAGGCGCTACCGTAGTCGCCACCCCCGCCGAGGCAGTGCAGGACGCGGCCATCGTCTTCTCCATGGTAACCGACGACGCGGCCCTGGAAGCCCTGTGCACCGGTCCGGATGGGCTACTGCCGGCGCTGCCGAAAGGCGCAGTACACGCCTCGTGCAGCACCGTAGCGCCCGATACCAACCGCCGCCTCGCTGAGGCCCACACCGAGCACGGCGCGCACCTAGTAGCGGCTCCGGTGTTCGGCAAGCCCGATGCCGCCGCCTCGGCCAAGCTATGGCTGATTATGGCCGGCGACGATGAGGCCAAAAAGACGCTCCGGCCCGTACTGGAAGTGCTGGGGCAAGCTCCCGCGCAGGACTTCGGCACCGACCCCGGCGCCGCCAACATCGTAAAGCTGTGTGGCAATTTCATGCTCGGGGCCGCCATTGAGGCCATGGCTGAAGCCTTCACGCTGGCCCAGAAAAGCGGCCTCGACCGGCAACAGGTGTATGAATTCTTTACGAGCACGCTGTTTAACCTGCCCATCTACAAAAACTACGGCAAACTGGTGGCCGAGCGCCACTATCAGCCTGTTGGGGCCGCGCCTGCTATTATCCGCAAGGACCTACGCTTGGTGCTAGATGAGGCCCGCACCCAGACTGTATCTATGCCTTTCGCCAATATCATCTTCGACCAGCTTTCTGCCACCGTCGCTAAAAAGGAAGAGGTAGACTGGGCCGGTTTCGCGGAGCGCGTAGCCGAAAACGCCGGGCTATAACATTCGCGTAAAAGGTAGTTCTGGCACAACACAAAAAATGCCCGGCTGTAGCAGCCGGGCATTTTCATTTCAGTTGAATACTAGATTACTCTGCTTTCGGCAAAACCACCCCGTCGATTACATGGGTGACGCCGTTGCTGGAAATAACATCGGGAATTTGCACGGTAGCGGGTGCATCAGTGCCGTTGCTAACCATCACTTTGCCGTCTTTCACAGTTACGGTCAGCTTCTGGCCGTTCACGGTGGTCAGCTGCTGACCATCTCGCAGGTCTTGGGCCAGCAGACGGCCGGCAATAACGTGGTAGGTCAGTACGCCTTTCAGCTTGTCTTTGCTTTCCGGCTTCAGCAAACCTGCCAGGGCACCTTTGGGCAATTTATCGAAAGCGGCGTTGGTAGGCGCAAAAACGGTGAACGGACCCGTGCCGCTCAGCGTGCCATCGAGGCTAGCTGCCTGCACGGCCTTCACCAGCGTCGTGACGCTGCTGGCTTGCACGGCGTTTTGCACAATGGTTCTGTCGGGGGTCATGGCCACGCCGTCTACCATCACGCCTTCGGGCTTGGCCATGCGCGCCGAGTCCGTCATCATAGCTGCCGAATCAACGGTAGTTTCGGTGGTGACGGTAGTGGTTTCTGTTTCGGCATTCTTGTTGTCGCCGCAGCTACTGAGGGCGAAGGCAAACAAGCCAGCCGATACCAGACTCAGGGAGGCGGTGCGCAGGGTCTTTTTCATAAAAAGCGGGTCAGGGTTGGTTGGGAAGGGAGAAGAAAGAAGTGGCAGCCGTATAAAGCGGCTGCTATGTTACGAAACTCAACCGCAAGCCGGATGTTTCCTTAGGGTCCCGAATTAGCTACCTTTGCGCCCCGTCGGCATCCGATGGGCGCTGCCTGCGTATACTTTCCATTCCACCTACCTATTTCCTTAACCATGAAGACTGCTGAAATCCACACCAACCGCGGCGTGATGAAAGTGGAGTTCTATGAGCAAGACGCTCCAAACACCGTAAAGAACTTCACCGACCTTGCCAAGAAAGGCTTCTACGACGGCCTGAAGTTTCACCGTGTTATCCCTAACTTCATGATTCAGGGCGGCTGCCCCAACTCGCGCGACGGCGCGAAAGGCATGCCCGGCACCGGCGGCCCCGGCTACAAAATCGACTGCGAGCTAACCGGCGAGCATCAGTACCATGAGCGCGGCGTGCTAAGCATGGCCCACGCCGGCCGCAACACCGGTGGCAGCCAGTTCTTCATCGTCCACGACCGCCAGAACACCGCTCACCTCGACCGCAACCACACTGTGTTCGGTAAAGTGGTAGAAGGCGTTGATATTATCGACGAAATCAAGCAGAACGACGAGATTCAGAAGATCATCGTATCGGAAAACTAAGCACCGGAAAGTAACTTTCGAGTTACTATTAAGCCCCCTGCTTCCGGCCGAAGCAGGGGGCTTTTTTGCTGCGCCAGTTACATTAAGTACCAAATTAAAACACCCTGTTTCAACTGGTTAGCAGCCCTAAACGGCAACTCATGAAAACCATAGCAACTATATAAGTAATTCATCCGTAACACTATACATAACATCACCTTGATTTTTTGTTGAGCATGACACCTATTTTCTTAAAACTTCGCCTGTTGCCTATTGCCTGTGGTCTGACTTTAATGCTAGGTAGCTGCGGCGTCTTCCGCTCCGACGTTGACTCCAGCAATCCCGTAGTAGCAGCGCAGGCCCAACGGATCCAGGACTTGGAAAATCAGAAGAAAGAACAAGAGCGCCTAGTTGACACCGAGAAAGCTAAACTTAAGTCGATCGACTATCAACTGAAGAGCGCCAAACAAGAACTGAAAGCCCGTAAAATTGGGGCAAACTAGTACTGCCTTTAGTACCATTCAAAGACGCAAAAACGCCCCGCCCACCTTTCGGTACGCGGGGCGTTTTCAGTTACGCTCGAATTGGAAGCCTACCGCCGACGGCCACGCCGGGGCTTTTCGTCTTCATCTTCGTCCTCGTCGTCATCCTCGCCGAAGCTGGGCATGGTGAACATGCTGCTGAGCAGATCTTTGAACTGCGCGCCGGCGGTGAGACGGTTGCGGGAAATCAGGCTGTACTCGGCAAGGCCATGCAGCAGGAATTCCATCAGGAAGTAGGTGGTGTCTTGGTCCTCGTTGGGGTGCAGTTCCTTCACGATGTCACGCAGGCCAGGCACTTGGTCGAGGGCGGCGTGGTAGTCCTTGTCGGAGGCATCGTGCAGCACATCGACGGTGTTGCCGCTGCCGAACCACTCCTGCACCGTTTTGTAGGGGCTGGGGCGACCTTTCAGCTTCTTGGCTTTGTCGGGGTCGGGGAAGTAGTTGAGGAACAGCGTGCGGATGGCTTTGCCCATTAGCTTCTCAGCCACGATACCCGCTCCCTCCTGCTCGCCTTCGTACACCAGCTCTACCTTGCCGGTTACGGCGGGCACAGCCGAAATAAAGTCGCCAACGCGCACGTAAGTTTTCTTTTCGCCGTTGATGAGCGCCCGGCGTTCAGCCCCGGCCACCACCTGCTCGTAAGCCGAAATGGTGAGGCGGGCTGATACGCCGCTCTTCGCATCCACAAATTCCGAAGCACGAGCTTCTACAGCTATCTGCTCCACCAAATCGTGGATGATTTCATTGGTGGTTACCAGGCCGCGCTGCTCTTCTTTGATGCGGGCTTCCTGCTTGGTGATGCGCTTACCAATTTCGATGGACTTCGGGTAGTGCGTTATAATCTGCGCGTCAATCCGGTCTTTAAGCGGCGTCACGATGGAGCCCCGGTTGGTGTAGTCCTCGGGGTTGGCCGTAAACACGAACTGCAAATCCAGCGGCAGCCGCACCTTGAAGCCGCGAATCTGGATGTCGCCTTCCTGCAAGATGTTGAACAACGACACCTGAATGCGGGGCTGCAAGTCAGGCAATTCGTTGATAACGAAGATGCCCCGGTGCGCCCTTGGAATCAGGCCGAAGTGAATTACCCGCTCATCCGAGTACGGCAGCTTGAGTGTGGCGGCTTTGATAGGATCGGCGTCGCCGATGAGGTCGGCCACCGATACGTCGGGAGTAGCCAGCTTCTCGGTGTACCGGTCGTCGCGGTGCATCCACGCTACAGGCGTGTTGTCACCGTGCTCGGCAATCAGGTTTTTAGCGTATACCGACAGCGGCTGCAACGGGTCGTCGTTCAGCTCCGAGCCTTCTACTACCGGAATGTACTCGTCGAGCAAGCCCACCAACAGGCGGGCAATACGGGTTTTGGCCTGGCCGCGCAACCCTAGCAGGTTGATGTGGTGGCCAGCCAGAATGGCGCGTTGCAGGTCGGGAATAACGGTTTCATTGTAGCCGTAGATACCCGGAAACACTTCTTCTTTGCTTTGGAGCTTGGCAATCAGGTTGTCGCGCAGCTCTTGTTTAACAGAACGCGGCTGGTAGCCGGACTTTTTCAAGGCACCTAGGGTGCGAATGTCGGGTTGGGTCATGGAAAGGGAGTGTAGCACCTGCCAGCAATATACAAGGAGCCCCACGTACGCGGGTAGTCCCGGCTATAGGTTGCGGTAGTTGCATTAACTACCGAAGGGCGTAGTTGGTTCGGGCCATTTTACGGTTGAGGCGGTCAAAAGCCAAAAAAATGCAGAATGCTAACTTAATGCGTTTTATATTAAAAAATATATTATTTAATTCACAACAAACTTATCCTATCTATTCATGAAAAAGTTCTTTAAGGTTATGGGCGCACTTGCCGCCTTCGTAGTGCTAGTGGTAATAGGCTTTGTAGTCTGGGTACAGGCCAAGGGTATCCCTAAGTATGCTATTCCTCAACCAGCCGTTCCCGTTACTCCTGTAGCAGCTACGCCGGACATGCTGGCCCAGGGCGAAAAACTGGTGCTGATGGACTGCTACGGCTGCCACGTCAACAAGCAAACCAAGGCCCTTTCCGGGCACCTGCTCACCGACACACCCAAGGAATTCGGAGCGCTGTATTCCTCTAACATCACCCAGGATAAAGAATATGGCATCGGGGCCTGGACCGATGCGGAAATAGTGACGCTCCTTCGCACCGGCATTGGGCGCGACGGGCGCTACCGGATTATCATGCCCCAGTTCGCGCACATGTCGGATGCCGATATGAGCAGCATCCTGGCGTTTCTGCGCTCCGACCACCAGTGGGTACAGCCCGACCCCACGCCCACACATGAGCAGGAGCCTTCCCTGCTGGCCAAGGTGCTGGTGAATACGGTGATGAAGCCGCTGCCCCAGCCCACGGGTGCCGTGACGGCACCACCTGCCTCCGACGCCGTGGCTTACGGCCGCTACCTGGTAACGGGCCGCTACGTGTGCTACGACTGTCATTCCAAGGATTTCAAAACCAACAACCCGCTGGAACCTGAAAAATCGGAGGGCTACATGGGCGGCGGCAACCACTTGGTTAATGAGCAGGGCCAGGTGGTGTTGAGCCGCAACGTCACCCCCGACCCGGAAACCGGCATCGGCGACTGGACGGCCGCGCAGTTTACTAACGCTCTCAAATACGGCATGTCGCCCAATGGCCCGTTGCACGAGCCTATGCCCAAGTATTCGGTACTGACCGACGAAGAAACCAGTGCCATTTTCGCCTACCTGCAAACCATACCAAAAATCAAAAATGCCACCACTGAAGATGGTGGCGCCGTAGCGGCTAATTAGTGGCTCCCTTGCTCGTTCTCATCCTGACGCAGCAAGGACCTTATCACGGCTGCACAAGTTGTTCCCTGTTCGTCCGTAATAAGGTCCTATCCTGCGTTAAGACAACAATTGCGTTGAGGGCAGAAGAAACGGCTCTTTACAGGCTCTTCCGGCGGTTACGCTTGTAGTCCTCAAAAATCATGTGGCCCAGGCCTTTCAACGACGAATAGTAGGCCTTGCCCTGGTTCACTTCCGTGAATTCATTCACGAATTGCTTCAGGTACGGGTCGGAGGCAATCATGAAAGTGGTGATGGGCACCTTGAGGCGACGGGCGGCAGCGGCCAGGTTCAGCGTTCTGTTCACCACTTTGCGGTCGAGGCCGAAGCTGTTTTTATAGTAACCGCCGGCGGGCTCCTTCAGGCAAGTTGGCTTGCCGTCGGTAATCATGAAGATCTGCTTGTTGGGCGTTTTGCGCTTACGCAGCAGATCCAACGCCAGCTCCAGACCAGCTACTGTGTTGGTGTGGTAGGGTCCTACTTGCAGATACGGCAGGTCTTTCACTTCAATCTGCCAGGCATCGTTGCCGAATACCAGCACGTCGAGCGTGTCCTTCGGGTACTTCTGCTTTACCAGCTCGGCCAGAGCCATAGCTACCTTCTTGGCCGGCGTGATACGGTCTTCGCCGTACAGAATCATGGAGTGCGAGATGTCAATCATGAGCACCGTGCTGGTCTGGCTTTTGTGCTCGTTTTCGCGCACTTCCAAGTCGCCTTCGGTCAGCATGAACTCGCCGGTGCCCAGGCCGTGGTTGAGTTGGGCGTTGCGGATCGACTCGGTCATCGAAATCTGGTCGAGCGAGTCGCCGAACCGGAATTCGCGCATGTCGGTGCTTTGCTCGTCGCCTTGGCCGGTGTGCGGCGTGCGGTGGTTGCCGGGTCCCGACTTCTTCAGCTTGCCGAAAATTTCTTCGAGCGAGCTTTTGCGGATTTGCTGCTCGCTTTTGGCCGTGATGTTAAACTCGCCCTTCTTCTGCTCGTCTTCATCAATGTACCCTTTTTTCTTGAGGTCCTCGATGAAGTCGCCCATCCCGTAGTCATCGTCGGTGAGGCCGTATTGCTTGTCTAGCTCGTTGAGCCACGACAGAGTCTCGGCCACGTCGCCCGACGTGATGGTGACAAGCTGCATGAATATCTTAAACAACGAGTCGAAGCCTTTCTCGGTCGACTCTTCGGGCACATAATCTTGGAAACGGAAGCCTGCGGACATAGGAAAGAGATTGAGCTGTCAGAACAACAGCAGGACTAGCAATGTTCATTCAGGCAGGTATGCGCGACTCTTCTACTCCCCACCAACTACTAAACAAACGCATGAAAGCCATTTGGAACAACACCGTCGTAGCTGAGAGCGACGACACGGTAGTAGTCGAAAATAACCATTATTTTCCGGCCGACGCTATTAAAAAAGAGTACTTCGAAGACAGCATTGCTCACACCTCCTGCCCCTGGAAAGGCCGCGCCAGCTACTATTCTCTGCGCGTGAATGGGGAGCTGAATAAGGATGCCGCTTGGTATTACCCTACCCCCAAAGATGCTGCTCAGCAGATTCAAGGACGCGTGGCCTTCTGGAAAGGTGTGCAGGTAATGGCCTAGCACGGACAGATTATTTGTAACCTCATGCCGAGCAGAACGGTAAATACAGACAACTGTGGCTATTTACTGGCCGCGGTTGTCTGTATTTCTATGAAGAAGATCCTCCCCTTTCTGGTTGTGACCCTGCTCTCCGCCTGTGATGCGCCGCGGGCCACCGAAACATCAGACCCAGCAGCCCTACGCGGCACGGCTGCTCCTATTGCTACCGCCACACCCGTCAGCTTCCGAAAAGAGCTGAGCGAAGGCGACCATCGGTTTGTGCTGCAAACCACCGGCGAAGGTTCCCGGCGCCGGCTGGAGATACGCGTAGAAAAAGGAGGCAAAGAGTTGTCGACGAATACGCAGACGGTAGAAGGCACCGTGGAAGACGCCATAGTTACCAACCTCAACAACGACAGGTTTCCGGAGCTCCTGATATTCATAACCGATGCCGGCAGCGGCTCCTATGGGCAACTGCTGGGCTACGAGTTCCTTAACCAAGGCCGCCGCACGCTTTCCCTGCCCGAATTGAGTGGCCCCGCTGCTCAAGGCTATCAGGGCCACGATACCTTTCGGGTGGAAGGCCAGGAAGTGGTGCGCTCTTTCCCCATTTATCTGGATGCCGACGCCAATTGCTGCCCGAGCGGCGGCCAACGTGTAGTGCACTATTCATTGCCAGCTGGCAGTGTAGTTTTCCAGCAAACTGATTTTAGGAATCAGGTCCGGTAGGCTGGTTGCTTGGCCAAGCCGTAAGAAGCCCGCTGGTAGTCTGGAAAGGCCTTTTTTAGTGATAACATCTCACCTGCTAGTTAGTATTTGCTTATCTTAAATTTGCATTGCATTCAGAACACAATACCTTGCACATGTATTCGTTGCGCCGGACTGGACGATACAGAGCTGGTACACTCGAGTACTACTCCATCCAGCATCTATTTTGCGGCCCTATAGCTTGAAATCGTGGGCCAGCGCGCAAACCCGTCAATTCTCTACTCCTCACTCTCTCTAACCCTTCTATAGTATGAAAGCTCCTGTCTTAGTGTTACTCGGCGCCTCCTTTGTGGTGGCTACTGCTTGCGACTCCTCGCGGGGGGTTGTGGAAGACACGTCAACGGCTGCCTCCACTGTTGAAAGCACCCTGGCTACCGAGCCAGTTAGCTTCACCAAAGACCTGACGCAGGGTGCTAACCGCTTTGAAATCCGCACGACGGGCATGGAAGCCCAGCGGCAGCTGACCATCCGCTCGTACCGCGGAGCCGCCCTCACCTCCGACCCGGTACGTCTTGATATTAACGGAGCCGTGCGCGACGCCGTAACGGCGGATTTGAACGGTAACGGCAAGCCGGAAATCTACATTTTCACGGATGCGGCCAGCGCCAATGGTGGTTTTTACGGCTACGAGTTTGGAGAGCGAGGCTACACACCCATCAGCAGCCCCGGCATGATTGCGGGCACGGCTGGCGTAGGCTATAGCGGTAAGGACACCTACTCGCTGGCCAACAACATGCTCACCCGCACCTTCCCTGTCAACAACAGCACCGCCTCGGCAACTGCTTCTACTCCCGAAACAGCGGTAGCTGGCTCCCGCACCATCACCTACACTCTCGATTCAACCGGCAAGTGGGTAATGGGCCAGGTAATGCAAGGCCAGCCATGAGTATCACTAGAGTTTCAAACCAACAAAAAGCCCCCGCAACTCATATTGCGGGGGCTTTTTGCTGTAATGGAGCAAACAAAAACCTACTCAATCCACTTGAACTTGTACTCCAGTTTGGGCACCGGCATCCGGTCGGCTACACGGCGCAGGCGGTTGGGCAGGGCCATGATGTAGTCGCGGGCTTTGTCGGCCGCATCGTTGAGGCCCGTTATCTGGTCTATTTTCCAGGTGTTGATGAGGCCTTCAAGAATATCCGTGTAATCCTGGCTGGTATACACACCAAGGCGCTGGGCGGCATCGGTGAAGTGCCCAAAGGTTTTGCCCATTTCCACGCCCAGCTCCCGCATGTAGTGCGCAGGCATCACAATCTTTTTGCGCATCATGTCTTCGAAGGCCAGCATCATTTCAGATGGG
>Ga0066648_10001961_pt1 | contig 10554 bp, 6 predicted proteins | sample CryGeyCG12114_NA_FD_59537 | JGI IMG/M metagenome (GOLD analysis project Ga0066648, IMG submission 59537) | Groundwater microbial communities from aquifer - Crystal Geyser CG19_WC_8/21/14_NA | ecosystem: Environmental > Aquatic > Deep subsurface > Groundwater | place: USA: Utah: Grand County... | reverse complement strand
GACGGGGCTTTGAGCCAGGGACTTATCCCAACAACTTGGTGCCCCCCTTGGGCTTAGATTGATTTATGGGAATAAACTGCCTGATCCCAAATTGGCGATTTGGTGTACCATAGAAAGCAGCTAAGACTTAGACTCGCTTTTATGTTTCTTAGGTTTGGCCGTGGTGGTTATTTCATACTGCTGTCTTGCTGAATATTCAGATATAAAGTTCAGGCGAAACAGGGTGAGAAAAGTTGATCTTAAAATATTGAAGCATTGGGGGAGACGATATGGCATTTGAGGTCAAGTTTCCAGTTGTAGGGGAATCCGTCCAAGAGGGACAAGTCTACAAATGGCGGAAGAAGGCTGGGGATTTTGTAAAGCGTGATGATGTCCTCGTCGAAATCGAAACCGACAAAGCCACCGTCGAAATCGTTGCGGAATCGGAAGGCGTACTCAGTATTCTCAAAAAAGAAGGGGATACGGTAAAGGTTGGCGAGGTTCTCGGTAGCCTTGATTCCAGCGCTGCCGCACCCGCACCTAAAGATGCCTCTGCTCCCAAAGCACCTGCCGCCACCCCTGCATCTGGCGCCGCGCCATCAGCTGCGGCTGGAAGCAGCGATCCTCGGCCCAAGAGTCCGGCTGTTGCCCGCATGAGTGCAGAAGAAAACATTGACACAGCAGGTATTCCCGGAACCGGCCGTGATGGACGCCTCACCAAAGGCGATCTTATTCAGCATCAGGAAGGCGGCGGCGCAAAGCCTTCAGCCAGTCCCGCTGCTCCTGCCGCGGCGTCGGCAGCTCCTGCCCCTTCGACAGCTGCCAAAGTTCCCGCGCCAGCCGCTGGCGAACGACGCGTGCGTCGCGAAAAGATGACCCGCATCCGTCAACGGATTGCCGAGCGTCTGGTTGAGGCTCAGCATACAGCGGCCATGCTCACGACATTCAACGAAGTGGACATGACAGAGATCATGGAACTTCGCAAAAAATACAAAGAACAATTCGCCAAAAATCACGGCGTGAACCTCGGCTTTATGAGCTTTTTCGTAAAAGCTGCTGTCGAAGCGCTGAAGGCCTTTCCAGCGATCAATGGTTCGATCGAAGGCACCGATATCGTCTATCACGACTACTGTGATATCGGAATCGCCGTCTCCACTGATCGTGGTCTGATGGTTCCGGTTGTTAAAAACTGCGAGAATTTAAGCTTCGCACAGATCGAATCAGCAATTGTTGAATACGGTAAAAAAGGCAAAGAAGGCAAGATTGCTCTCGACGACCTTTCCGGTGGAACTTTCACGATTTCCAACGGCGGCACCTTTGGCAGCCTTTTATCCACACCTATTTTGAATCCGCCGCAGAGTGCGATCCTCGGCATGCACAAGATCCAGGAGCGCCCGATGGCGATCAACGGTCAAGTCGTGATCCGGCCGATGATGTACCTTGCGATGTCCTACGATCACCGAATTGTCGATGGCAAAGAAGCCGTGGGCTTTTTGGTTAAAATCAAGGACGCCCTTGAAGATCCGTCTCGTTTGCTCTTGGGAGTATAAAGAGTTATGGCAGAACATACCTTTGATCTGGTTGTCGTTGGTGGTGGAGTCGCTGGCTATGTTGCAGCGATTCGAGCCTCGCAGTTGGGCCTGAAAGCTGCAATCGTGGAAAGTCGTGGCACACTGGGCGGAACCTGTCTCAATGTAGGCTGTATTCCCAGTAAGGCCTTGTTGCAGTCGAGCGAAAATTTTCACGCGGCCGCACACAAGTTTAAAGATCATGGCATTAACATCGAAAAGCTAAGCTTTGACATCTCGGTGATGCTCAAGCGTAAGGTGGGCATTGTCAATAAGCTCACGAGCGGTGTTGAATTCCTCATGAAGAAAAATAAGATCACTTACTTCAAAGGCTTTGGCTCCTTTGTTGATAAGGCGACGCTCACTGTGAAACTGCTGGACGGTGGCGAGGAAACCCTTAAAACCAAACACACGATCATCGCCACCGGCTCCGAGCCTATCGAACTGTCGATTGCCAAGTTCGACGAAAAGCAGGTCGTAAGCTCCACCGGCGCTCTTGAGTTTGAAACGGTTCCAAAGCACCTCGTGGTAGTCGGCGGTGGAGTGATCGGTCTGGAGATGGGAAGCGTTTGGGCCCGTTTAGGTGCCAAGGTCACTGTCATTGAGTTTGCAGACACGATTCTGCCCATGATGGACCGCGACGTCATTCGTACCATGAAAAAGACGCTGACCGCTGAAGGTCTTGAGTTCCACGAAAAGACCAAATTTACAGAACTGAAAAAGAACGGGAACGAGCTGACGGTCGTTGCCGAAAAAGATGGTCAAAGACTTGAGCTCAAGTGCGATAAACTTTTGATTTCGGTCGGTCGACGGGCCTTTACGAAAAATCTCGGTCTTGAAAAGCTTGGTCTGACGACCGATAAAGCTGGCAAGATTAAGGTTGATGGCCACTTTCAAACCGAAGTACCAGGCATCTACGCGATCGGTGATGTGATCGATGGTCCTATGTTGGCCCATAAAGCCGAAGAGGAAGGCGTGGCCTGTGCCGAGATGATCTGCGGCAAAGCCGGTCACGTGAATTATCGGGCGATTCCCAATATCGTCTACACCTGGCCCGAAGTCGCCTCGATCGGGATCAACGAGCAGGAAGCCGAAGCTCAAGGGATCGAAGTACGCATCGGTAAATCTGGATTTGGGGCCAATGGCCGCGCCATGTGTCACGGTGAAACGGAAGGCTTTGTTAAACTCATTGCCGATAAGAAGACCGATCTTCTCATTGGCGCGCATATCGTTGGACCGAACGCCTCGGAGTTGATTGCAGAACTCGCCATGGCGTTTGAATATTCGGCAAGTTCTGAAGATGTGGCGCGTACTATTCACGGCCATCCTACGCTCACGGAAGTTATCAAAGAGGCTGCATTGGCAGTCGATAAACGCTCTTTAAACGGTTAATCGTCGAGGCAATGCCCTCATGGAGTTGGGTTTATGAAAGGTGTGAACGAAGGCGGAAAGTTTTCCTTCGCCAGCGGAACGAATATCAATTTTCTTGAAGATCTTTACCAAGAGTACAAGAAGAATCCGGACGCAGTTGATCCTTCGATGAAGTCCTTTTTTGAAGGTTACGAGTTTGCAGCCGGAAACAGCTTTGCTGGTGCCGGAGCTGGTGGTGAGGGTGAAGGAGATGGCATCGAGGCCAAGGTTGGAGACTATATCAACCTCTTCCGTCGACTCGGTCACCTTTCTGCTGACCTCAACCCGTTGCGCGAAAAGCCTTCGCTCGACGCTATGTTTTCCCCTGAGAACAGTGGCCTCGGTGGCGTTGATGACGCGCGTCAGGTTCATCCCGCGAGTCTTCCCACCAAGGGCCCCATGCCCTTCGGTGAGGTGCGCTCGCTCGTCGCAGAAACCTATTGCTCGCACATCGGTGCGGACTTTCGTGACACGACCGATAACGATGCCGTCCAGTGGCTGCAGACTCAGATGGAATCCTGCCGGAACAAGCCAAACATTGCTCCTGCCCTGAAAAAACATATCGTGAAAAAACTGGTTCAGGCCGAAGGCTTTGAGAAATTTCTTCAGGATCGTTATCTCGGCCAGAAGCGATTCTCGATCGAAGGTCTCGACACGATGGTCCTATTGCTCGATGTTTTGGCCGATGAATCGGTCAAGGGCAATGCCGAAGAGATCATCTTGGGTATGGCTCACCGCGGCCGATTGAACGTTCTCGCGAACTTCATGGGCAAGTCCTACGAGCAGATGATCAAAGAATTTGAAGGCAGCGAAATCGAAACCTACGGGATCGATGGCGACGTGAAATATCACAAGGGTTTTGCCAACACGATCGAAACGTTTTCGGGCGGCAAAATTCGCGCCTACCTTTCGCCGAACCCAAGTCACCTCGAAGTCGTAAACCCGGTTGTTGAAGGTTTTACCCGTGCCCGTCAGCGCATGATCGGTGATAGCGTCGAACGCGATCGCGTAGTGCCGATGCTGATTCACGGCGATGCGGCCTTTATGGGTCAAGGTCTGGTTGCAGAGACTCTGAACCTTTCCGAACTCGAAAGCTATCGCACCGGTGGCACGATCCATATCATTTCCAACAACCAGGTTGGTTTTACCACCGATCCGGAAGAAGCACGGTCCAGCCGCTATGCCTCAAACATGGCTAAGATCATCCGTGCTCCAGTTTTCCACGTCAATGCAGATGATCCCGAAGCCGTGGTTTGGGTGGGTCAGCTTGCGGTTGCCTATCGTCAAAAGTTTAACTGCGACATCGTAATCGATTTGATCGGCTACCGCCGTCACGGTCACAACGAAACCGATGAGCCGGCCTTTACCCAGCCCCTGATGTACAAAAAAATCAAAGCCCATCCGACCGTTCTGACAATCTATACCGATAAGCTTATTAAAGAAGCGGTGTTGAGTCCGGACGATCTGGCTAAGCAGGTAAAAGAGTTCCGCGACCATCTTCAGGATTGCATGGAAAAGGTCCGCGCTGGCGTCGTGAAAATCGCTTCGACCACTCCCAAAGAGTTCGAAAGCGCCATGAAGCATGTAAAGACCACACCCGAAGAACTCTTTAAGCCTTATAAGACCTCGATCGAACTTGACGTCATCAAAAAGATCGTCGAACGCACGACCTTTATTCCTAAAGGCTTTACGCCAAACAGCAAGATCGATCGCCTGCTTAAGTCACGGGTCGAGATGATAAATGGCGAGGGTAACATCGATTGGGGTCTGGGTGAATCGCTCGCCTACGCAAGCCTTGGCCTTGAAGGCAAGCATGTTCGTCTGTCGGGTCAGGACTGTCAGCGCGGAACCTTCTCGCATCGCCATGCGGTGATCCGGGATTCTGAGACCGGGGAGAAGCTCTATCTTCTCAACCAGATCGATCCGAATCAGGCTACAGTCGAGGTCATCAACAGTCCGCTCTCAGAGCAAGGCGTGATGGGCTTTGAATTCGGCTATACAGTTGCCGACCGTGACTCCCTTGTTCTTTGGGAAGCTCAGTTTGGCGACTTTGTGAACGGCGCGCAGATGATCATCGATCAGTTCCTCGTGGCCTCCGAAGCCAAGTGGAAGCAGTCCTCGGGGCTCGTCCTCCTTCTGCCTCACGGTTATGAGGGCATGGGTCCTGAGCACTCCAGCGGTCGTCCCGAACGCTTTCTCCAGCTCTGTGGTGATGACAACATTCAAGTTGCCAACCTTACTAAGCCGGCTCAGCTCTTTCACATGTTGCGCCGCCAGCTGGCGAGACCTTTCCGTAAGCCTTTGGTGATCATGACACCAAAAAGTTTGCTGCGTCATCCGCTCTGCGTCTCCAAACTTGATGAGTTCACCAAAGGTGGCTTTCAGGAAGTTATCGATGATGGCTCGATCAAAAAACGTGACGAAGTGCGCCGCGTGGTCTTTTGCACCGGTAAAATCTTCTACGAACTCGACAAAGAGCGTCAGGAGATGGGCACCAAGGGGCAAGTTGCCATCGTTCGTATCGAACAGCTTTATCCATTCCCTGAAAAGCAGCTGGAAGACGTCCTCAAAGCCTACGGCAATGCCGAAGAAATCCTCTGGGTTCAAGAAGAGCCCTCGAACATGGGAACCTGGACCTTTATCCGCCACCGTCTGGAAGCTCTGGCCGTCGGTCGCAAGGTCAGCTACTGCGGTCGTCGTGACGCGGGAACCACGGCTGAAGGCTATTTGAAGGTTCACGAGAAAGAACAAAAACGTATCCTTTTGGAAGCTCTTACCTTGTCAGAAAAAGCAGCTAAGCGCGCCAAGCAGTCCTAAAATTTAGACATTTTCGAAAAAGCCTGGGGAAACCTGGGCTTTTTTGCGTTCTAGGGTCCACGAATCCAAGTATGTGTTGACTTGAAATTGGAAACTTATTAGCTTCTCTCACACTTCGTTACGAACGGAGTTAGTGTTCATGGAGAGGTGGCAGAGTGGTTGATTGCGCACGCCTGGAACGCGTGTAGGTGGGAAACCGCCTCGAGGGTTCAAATCCCTCTCTCTCCGCCACTCTAATCGAGTGGCCCTTGAACAACCCCAGCTCACGCTGCATAGTTCTGAAAAGCGCAGCGTGATAGCTAGATTCCGGATGATGTTTCCCTACGAACCCCGCCAGGACCGGAAGGTAGCAACGGTAGTAGGAGTAAGCAGGTGTCCGGCCCATCTAGCTGTCACGGTGCGCTTTTAGTTTTTACTGCTTTTCCCCGCTGAAAACGTGCTATTTCTTATATGCAGCACTCAATAGATCCCCGAAGATATCTGAGGAGGCGCAACGTGTCTTACCTATCCCTCGCTAGAAAATATCGACCCAAAACCTTTGCTGATCTCGTGGGCCAGGAATCGGTTGGCCTTGCACTCGGCAACGCCATTCGCCTGAAGCGGGAGCCAAGAGGCGTCATATTTACAGGCGTTAGAGGTATCGGTAAAACCACAACGGCACGAATCTATGCCAAGGCTCTCAATTGTGAGCAAGGCCCTCGTCCTGAACCGTGTAACGTCTGCGCCAGCTGTCTCGCCATTCAGCATGGATCTCATGAGGATGTGCTCGAAATCGATGGCGCCTCCAATACCGGTGTCGATGATGTGCGCGCGCTCCAAGAAACCTTGGCTTACGTACCGCATCGTTCCACGTTTAAAATATATATCATCGATGAAGTTCACATGCTCTCGGTGAGCGCGTTCAATGCTCTTCTCAAAACTCTTGAGGAGCCGCCTGAGCATGTGGTGTTTATCTTTGCGACGACTGAACTGCATAAGGTTCCCGAAACGATTCAGAGCCGCTGTCAGATCTTTCATCTGCAAAAAATCTCGACCCAGCTCAGCAAAAAACGAATCGCCGATATTTTAACTCAAGAACATATAGTTTTTGAGGAGCGGGCCATTCAATGGATCGCTCGCGAGGGCAAAGGCTCGCTTCGGGATGCCCTCACCCTGCTCGATCAGGTGATTGCGATTGGCGATGGCAGTGTGCATTGGGCCGCTGTTGAGCCCATGGTGAATACCGGGCACGCTGAGCCTATCTATGAACTTCTCAAAATGCTGTTGCAGAAAAACAGCATCGGTATCCTCGACGTTATAGCCCGCTGGGATCAGGAAGGCCTGTCGATGCCGATCCTCGTGGAAGAACTCGTAAAGGCTTGCCGGAATGCTTTTGTCTTGAAGACCTTGCAGGGACAGGCGACCGAACTTGATCTTTTGGATCTTGAAGAGCGCGAGCAGCAGGCTTTGAAACTTTTAGGTCAAGAGGCGCAGCTCTTTGACCTCAACCGAATCTTTCGAACCTTTGTGAAGTGTCTCGATGATCTTCGCAATAGTGAGCTCGATCGCTTTGTGGTCGAAAATTATGCTTTGGAATGGTGCCTTGATCCGGGGCTTCCGGATCTCACCTCTTTATTTCAAGGTCAGGGCGCTGCTCCGCAGACAGCCCCGTCTATGTCAGCGCCGGTGATAAGCGCAGCGCCGTCAGCTTCGGCTCCGAATCTTTCCGCGCCGGTGGTCCAAGCCCCTAAGTCAGAAAGCAGCGCGAATCCTCCGGTGGATCTGCGAAATCGATGGAAGCAAACCAGTGGGCAGATGGCAAGTCCATCACCTTCACCTTCAACTGCCGCTCCTTCTGCTCAGACACAATCCTTGGCGCCAGGTTCAACTGCGGCAGCCTCAGTGAGTCCTAACGTATCAGCGCCAAGCCCGGCTCCTGCACCATCAGCCTCCCCGTCGGCGCTTATGCCAAAGGCGGAGCTTGCGACATCAACAATTCCTTCGTATGCATCAGGACCAGCTCGCGTCGACCCTCAGCCGACGCTGCGGCCCCTCGGAGCGCCGGCTCAAGCTGCGCCTTCGGTTGCCATTCGCATGGAAGCCACGCAGGCTGCTTCGCTGCCGACCCAGCCTGGGCAGCAAACAGCAACGACTCCGGTAGCCGTTACGGAAAACTCTACGCTCGCGTCCTCGGTCCAGGCGGCGCCGCGTAGGGTCGAGACGAACATCGAAGTGGCTATGGAATCAGCCGTGGTTCCGCCGGCCACGATTTTACCTCCTGCTGCTGAAACCATAGAGGACAAACGTCCCAAGGTCCCGTCTTTTGCCGAACGCATGAGTCAAAAATCAATTGAGGCCAAAGACCGAGAAAAAGAAAAGGACCTGTCGGCAGCCAGTCGCATTGCACAAACTAAGGAGATGCCGGCATCGGCGCAAGGCGCTACGCCTGCCGTTCCCGCGACACCGCCGCCTACGCCTTCGTCCCAAGGCCATTTTTTCGCTGGCCCTATCTCGCCGTCGCCCGCAGTTTTGCCTAAGGACGATTCACCTGCAAATCCGAATTTGCCAGCGAGTTCGCCCAAGGCTACTGCCCCGTCGCCCTCCCCTTCGCCAGCTACGGGTAAAGGAACGGCTCTCTGGCCCGCAAGCTGGAAGGATTTTGTCGACGAATGGAAAAAGCAGAAACCTCTTCAGGCCCGGGTTCTGGAAGAAACCTATAGCCTTGAATACGGTCCCGATAGGATCAAACTTGCCGTCGAAGCAGAGAGTCTTGCCGGACAAAAACTTCTGCACATCGATACGCGTAAGAAGCTATTGGTGCATTTTGAGCAACTTTTTGGCTTCAAAGGCATTTTCGACGTCGTGCCCAAGAATGAATTGACACCGTCCACGGATAATGAGCCTGAGTTTCGGGAGACTCTTCTTGAGACCAAACAAAAGATCAAAGCTCGGGAACGAGAGGATCTGAAGACCCTGCTTGAGGATCACCCCCTTACCCGTGAGGCGATTTCAGCTTTTGATGGTACAATCGAAGCCATTGAGGTTCAATAAAGGGTAGGAGGCCTTTTTCGTATGGCCTATGCAAATTTTGAGACGCGCGAAATCCACTGCAAAATTCTTTATGTGGGTGCCCGTGGCTCCGGTAAAACGGAAAACCTGAAATCAATTTTCCACAAGGCTCAGGTCAGGCTCACCAAAGAGCCGTTGACGTTTGAAGATAAGTTTAATGCGCCGTTTGAATTTATGCCGCTTTCGATAGGGCAGCTCAAAGATTTTCACGTCAAACTTCATATCTACACTTTGCCCGAACACAATCTCTACCCAACCTTCAACATGGTCATCACCCGAGGCATCGACGGCATCGTGTTTGTTGTCGATAGCAGTCTCAGTGCTTTGCAGGATAATATCGACGCCTGGCTCAAGCTCAAAGATCTGCTGACGCAGGAGGGTTATAACCTCAGTTCCCTGCCACGCGTTTTACAGTATAACAAGCGCGATGAACGAGACGCATTAACACTCGAGGCTTTGCGCAACGAATTTAATGCGCAGGGATTGGTCGACGTCGAAGCCATTGCCACCCAGCATCTGGGAACCATGGAAACCGTGCAAAAAATTTCCGGCCTCGTTCTCGATGAGCTTGGCCGTAGCTGACAAAGAGGATTTGCAATGATTATTACCAAAGCGCCGACCCTAACCATCCTCCTTCCTATCTGGGATGAAAGCGGCGTCATGCGTTTTCCGAATTCCGGAGGAGCCTATTTTGGAATCCATTGCACAGTCGACAATTCACTGTCACTGAGTAAACAGGCGACCCGCTGTGTGGAACAGTTTTTTGGAATCCGCGACCTAACTGATGCGTTGGAACCTGTCGCCGCGATCGATCCGGTCTTGCGGAGCGAAGGCCAGGCGTCCTCGGTCCTTTATCTGATGAAACCCAAGGGCCCGACGCTGAAAGCCAATCCCAACTGGGCGACCATCTCCCATATCCTACGAAGTCTGTCGGCGGGCGGCAATCGACTCGCCTATATGAAGGCTCTTCAGTATATGGCCGGAGCCGCCGATGCAGACGTTTCAGTCCTTGAAGTCGACGAGGAAGTCCGGCAGAGGCTTAAGGAACTGGCAAGCGAAAGTTCAAAAAATTTGGTAGAATAATCCCAGTTTACCCATGTGAAATTGCTTGCTGGAGGATTAGGCCCGTGAAAAGACTATTGGCCTTACTCGTTGTTTTGTGGAGTTCGATGTCCCATGCCTTTCCTTTTAAGTGTGATAAGGAACAGCAGCGCTGCGAAGTGCAAACGCGTCGCCTGACCGTCGGTGACAAGGTCGGGGTGTTTACAACCGAAAAACAACTGGTGGCCATGGGCGAAGTCGTCGATATCGTCGGCAGCAATCGGGTTGTAAAAATCACTAAAAAATGGTCTATCCTTTTAAAAAATCACGACGTTGACATCATCACTGACAATGCCTTTCAAAATCCCAATGCCTACTATCAGATCTTAACACCCCTACCCCCTATGTCCTGGGCTGTGCAGCTATCGATTGTTAACCTTGGGGTTGGTGATGGATTTCTCGCGACGGAACTAAGCGGACTCTTTTTTAAACACTTTTGGCGCGATTTTTCCTACTATGGTCGCCTCCATTATCTGTCGGGTTCAGGCAATGCCTCCGATAACCTCGGCGGTGCCGGATCGCAATCCGTGTCGGTGAGCAGTATGGGCGTTAGCGGTGGCGTCAGTGAGCTTTTGATGTCGTATGCGCCAGTGGCTATTCGTCTCGATGGCGAACTGGGCTTTAGTTATGG
>Ga0066648_10001957_pt1 | contig 10570 bp, 10 predicted proteins | sample CryGeyCG12114_NA_FD_59537 | JGI IMG/M metagenome (GOLD analysis project Ga0066648, IMG submission 59537) | Groundwater microbial communities from aquifer - Crystal Geyser CG19_WC_8/21/14_NA | ecosystem: Environmental > Aquatic > Deep subsurface > Groundwater | place: USA: Utah: Grand County... | reverse complement strand
ATTTTCATAGACATTTAATTACTTTTGGCAACAATATTTCTTTAATAATACTAATAGGAATTTATAGATCGGCAAACGAAAATAAAAGTTTAACATTATTACCTCCGTTGCACATTTTATCAAACTGAATATGTTCTAGTAAATAACGACAACTTCAACGGCGATCATAAAATACAAATTCCTCACCTTCAAATTAAAAGTCCTTACCGGATCGTTTGCTGTCTGTGCGAACAAAATTAGAACAGACACAGTTCGCACAATCCAAGTCAAATTCAATCCTCAACTTTGTATTTATTTATTTCCTTAACTTGTTCCAGAAATTTTTTGTCCTGATTCAAAGTTCAGAAAATTGATGTTATTCTGATGCAAACTTTGTTCACTGACAGACAGAAATTAAAGGTTCATTTAACTTATATTTCGTCACCACCGTTTTTATTTGTTTTACAAAGTTTGTTGAAACTAAATTTGCACTTTTACAGTGCATTAATTATTCAAGGTCTGCTTGGCAATCGCACTTTGTTTGAACTGATGATGAGTTTAAAACCTTGGTAAACATAAAAACCGAAGTCCAAGCTTACAAAAATCAAGGTGACAAACAAAATCACGAGGAACAGTCAGTCAAAACCCTACACTAGCAATTACTTGTGTTTTTCAATTCAAATGGGGTACACAAGTAAATCCTATCTTCCCATGCAAACAATCTTTCTTTGCTTTCGCTCAAAAACTGCTTGGTTTAGACATCTATCAGTCGTCTCCAACGAAAAACTAAACCCAACTATAGGTATGCACTACACACCAACACACACCCTGTACTACGAATGAAAACTAACCGTAGTAGTAAGTTCCCTATTACAAAGTCACAAAAACTCTACAACAGAATATATATGAGATGTGAACAAGTTGTTTTCTACCCTTCGTCATCTTTTACGGCATACCTTTACGGCTCGAGGCTTAGAAATTAACTAAATGTGTGTACAAGAAGTTCAAGCTGATGAGGAGAGGGTTTATAAAATAACCATGCAGCCAAACAGTACTAACAACATGTGTTATATTCATTTTCCTACCTACATATGTTTAAAGAGAACTTGGGACATCTATTTATTATTTCATCCCTGTACATATGTTCTTCGTCTAACTCGCGTATCATTGGGATCCATTCACTCAAATGCATTTTACACACATTTGAAACTAATGCTTTCCTAATGCACCATTAATGGGGTTCGGTATGTGAGTCAGTTAGTTAGTTGACTGCGGTTATCGGGTGATCATTCATATGCCCATTTGGAAAAATTAAATTTTATGCTTGCAGATGGAGGAGGAGGACATGGCTTTTTTACCTATGAAAAGTGTAAGCCAAAACTATAGGCCTTTTACTTTCTCCTCCCAATGATTGACAAAGGTTTAGTTAGTTAATTAGTGGGCTTTAAATTAAAGTTACAGATGTTTGGTAGTTGGTAGATACTTTCGTGATTTAGTGCAAATGCTGTAGAGTAGTTGCATTGCAATGCATACATAAATAAGTGGTCTGGCGAGAACGTAATTTTACGGTTTAGGACTGATTACTGTTTTTTATTGTCAAATATTTCCAAGCATAAGCGCGAAGGGTAAATGCGATACACTAAAAAGTTGATATAGCACTGCTAGGAACTGCTAAAGCAAGACAATTGTTCACTAACACACACCAAGTACCCATATGCTTGAGTGCATGCATTCTTTATCAGTGATATAACTAAAATGCTGATACAAATAATCATTATGAAGCTGGGTCCACTGGCCGTTAGCCAGACTCACTTTTGTGAATACAATTTAAAACATGCTAAATTTTCAATGATCCACCAATTTTCTGACGCACTGCAAGTTTCTAGAATGTGAAATCCCTGCAGTTCTACGGACAAATTAATACCTTGAAAAAACCAATGGCATTAGTAATACTGTGCTAGCTGAAAAGTGAGAGACCAATGGTTTTTCACCATTGCAAAACATACAAATAAAATCCATCGAGTTTAGGTTGCCGGGATCTGATGCTTTGAAAAACTACCATCATCTCATCTCGATTTATTTAAGAAGTCACCCGATTCTAGATACCGTAGTAACATACCAACTGTGGATGCGAAATAGCCGAACTCACACTACACCAGGAGCTGCTTTAGCTAGCAAGCTATTTAGAATTAGCAATACAGTTTCGAAAAATAACTTTAAATATTTAAGGGAGAATCGGCAATTTTGAACTTCCGAATAGTAGCAAAACTTGTTTGGCTTCTTTAGTAAGTACAGTTTTCGTATTTCGTATAAGAACAGATTTCTTGAATTTACAGGCGTAGTTTTAATAATATTGTGATTTTGTTTTTGCAACTAGAATGCCGAAAAAGAAAACTGGACAGCGTAAGAAAGCTGAGAAGCAAAGATTACGTCAAAAAGACATTCGAAATGCTAAGGACAACAGAAGCATCGTTGATCAGCCATGTAACTCTATTATGGAATGTGACAGATGCAAGAAGACACAGAAGAACAGAGCATTCTGCTATTTCTGTCAATATGTTCAGCGGCTTCCAGCTTGCGCCCAATGTGGTAAGGTCAAATGCATGCTGAAGACTGGGGATTGTATCATTCGTCATCCTGGCGTGTACACGACTGGGTTAGGGATGGTTGTAAGTTCAAGATAACATACCGTTTAAAATTATGTTTCCTTGATATGTGACATTAAAATGTGAATTGCTAAAAGGAGTACACATACACAGGGTGCCATTTGTGATTTTTGTGAAGCTTGGGTCTGTCATGGTAGAAAATGCCTCCAGTCACATGCGTGTGCGTGCCCCTTGATTGATGCAGAGTGTATAGAATGCAAGCGAGGTGTTTGGGATCATGGAGGTCGTGTATTTCGATGTTCATTCTGTAGCAACTTCCTCTGTGAAGATGATCAATTTGAACATCAAGCATCGTGCCAAGTATTAGAGGCTGAGAGCTACAAATGCCTCTCTTGTAATCGACTTGGCCAGTTCTCCTGTCTGAGATGCAAGATTTGTTATTGTGATGAGCATGTAAAACGCAAAGGATTCAAATATGATAAAAACAAACCGATTCCATGTCCAAAGTGCAACTTTGACACCAATGAGACCAAGGATCTAAGCATGTCTAGTACGTTTGTTTGCTTCACAAAACCAATTTCCGAATTTTTTCATTTTTCCGAGTTAAAAAATTATGCATTCTATTTAATTTTTTTAGCTCGCAGTCATAAGTTCGGTCGACAGGATATGTCTTCCGCATATGAAGACTACGACAGTTATGGAGGTACTTCCAGTGGATTTAGTTACGATGGTGGAGAGCCTTCCTCGTACTCGTATGGAGACGACGACGATGATGATGACGAAGACTATGATAGCAACGGTGATGATGAAGGTATGCACAAATTGTTTAGCTTTTCATTCATAATTGAGGAGCTCATTTGTGAAAATCAACATAAAGTTTCCACTTTCATTCTGACCGCAGATGAATCAGAGGAAGAATCTGACGAAGAAGAGAAAGAAGGAGAGGAAAAAAAGAAAGCAGCTTGATTTCGTTCTTCTTGCATCTTATGGCATGATGCATAATGTGCACGGGTCAAAAAATCGATAGTGAGATAAATAAAATATTACTGTGTTTGGATAATAGAACTAAAAGAACTATCTTTATTTACCCACGTATTTATACTATGAAAAATAAAATTTAGGAAAGTCGTGAAGTTGTATAAACGTAACGGTAGTACTTGTTATTCATATATCTAGATTAGAACCAAAAAGCTTTACCATCATAAAATCAGTTGTGCAGAAAACCTCGTCCAGAACTGAATATATCCCCTTACCATGTAAAATCTACTGTAACAAAACAAAAGTAAAATTTTTTCTACCTAGAAAAGTCTAATCTTTTCTACCTTTCCCGCTTTTAGGTTTCTTCCAACCTTTACCAAATTTTCCATCTCCCTTTTTAGATTTTTTGTTATCCTTAACATCATTTGAAGACACACTTTCCCCAATGCGTTTTTCTCCCACTTTGACACTAATGGATTCCGTGGCAGCCTGGAATACACTTGATGTTGCCTCCTTCCATTGCTTTTCACTTCCTCGGATAGCAAACTGATTTATGTCTGAACTAATATGTTCATGTAGCCTTTGTTTATGTTCCAACTGTTGTTTGGCAATCACCTTCGCGCCGGCTTCTAATTCGTGCTCCAGGCTTTCCTCCATGGGTTCTAACCCTTGAGGAACTTCTGGATTTGATCCTAGACGCAACTTTTGCGCCATGTGGTCTTCGTGCAGTCTATTCATAAATTTATATATTTTTCGAACTGTTCTATTGAACAACCCCAACAACTGAGAAGCAGGTGTATCTAAATCTGCTGCGATATCATCTATAGTCCTGTGTTGGAGTCCAAGACCAAGTAGTGTCGCCTAAGCCCCCAAAATAATGTCATACATTATCAATTCTTCACAGTTCACAGTATGCCTCACTATGAAGAAACAACAGCCAACACAAAAACATAGTTCTACGTATACATAACAAACAAATAAATTATCTGTTAAATGCAAAGATAATAATAAAAAGACTTACAGCTTGAACAGCAGACACTTTGCATGACTCGCCCATTTGATTAAGGAAATAAAGCCGAGCAAATGTAGGTATAAGGTCCATAATAAAGTGATAGTCTACCATATTTTTGGTAAATTTTTCCATCCGCTTTAGATCATGAGAAGTGATGAACATGCTGAGTTCTTCATACGTCAATTCTGCAGTGAACATAACATTAGCCACACTTACTTAATCAAAAAATTTGCAGAATGAGCTGGCATAGACATATACCTGTTATTGGCAATGCGCCAATATTTTTGTTTTCCATCAATCCAGTAGCTAAGTACATTCCAAATGAGCGGAATTGGAAGGAAAATAATGCACAAAGACGTCTTCGAAAATCCTGATAATAATGCATTAACCAACTATCAGCAGATGTACCAGCTTTCCCAATCTGACTAAGCTCCCTAAGCATTATACAAGTGTGTTCTCCAGTCAGTTCATTTGAAGTTTGTCTAAACAAAATAGTTTTTTTGTCAAACACTTATAGTTTGTGTATGCGTGTGTACCGTCTGTACTCACAATATGATTTCAAGACTGAGACTTCGATATTAGTCTACCTCAGGTTCCTCATTTTATGCTACTTCCAATAACTAATTAATAATACCTTAAATATACTGGAACAAAGCCTGCTCTTTTCCAAAATTTAAACAGCTGGTAAGTAATTCCATAAGAAACTCCTAAATAACCTAACTCTTCAGGAATTCTTTCTGTAAGTTTCAACAATAGAGGCGGCAAATTCTTTCTTGGACCTGCATACAAAATAGAATAAAAAAATTCTTGAGTTAACTGAATATATTCTAGTAAGGTACTAAAACAGGTCATCAATAGGATTGCAAAAACAAAATAAATTAAGTACCAATTAAATCTACGTCGTTTTCATCACGATCAAGTTCAATGTCCGTCTGTTCTTTTCCATTACTTTCACTGAGATCTATCATTTTCCCTTCATAATATTTGTACAACAAGTCAATGGCTTTAGATCCATATCCCATCTGAAAATCCAGAATAAAAAAAAGATAAAAACAAAGTCTAATCACTGTTACACAATGTTAAAAACCACGTTTATCTTTAAACTGCTTACACTGAGGTAATCAGGATGGGCCGCAATTCTTACAATCCTTGCTCCTAACATGGAAGGAAAGTTTTCGTCTTGAAATTGTTGAGCAACATTCCATGGAATCAAGTCTCCAGCGGCCTTACTTCCGGCCTGCAGACCATCTCGAATACTTGATCCCGAAATCTTTCCCTCAAGACAAACCTTTTAAATCGAAATTACAGATTCTTAATACGTAACATTCTGGCAAAAAATATCTAGTGAATGCAACTATGTTCGGAATGTGTTCATGAGCAATTTTCTTGAAAACAGGCACAAAGTCTTGCTTAATACTTTATAGTATATACCTACAAAATATTTTTATCCGATGCGGCAGTTGAGCTTAACAATAACAAAGTTCGTTAAAAAAATTAACCTGGCGTTGTTACGCACGAACGATTGAGCATCACATGGGAATATTTTAGGTGCATATACTAGAGGGTATAAGTAAGACTTACAAAGTAATTTCAAGAAAATTGCTAATGAACACCTTTCGGACATACACTGTAAGTCTAAATATATATTTTATATATTGCATATAGATCAATTCATACTTGTATAACACACAGAACATCAGGCAGTGTTTTCTGTGTAGGATCAGTGGGACCAGCTAAGCAAAATAAGTGATGACCAGGAGCGTCCGACATCAACTGAAGGTCATTCGGTGAATTCTGTCAAATAAAGATTGAACGGGATGTCATGATATTTTCTAAATTTTCTAAAATTTTCTCCCCAGTAAAATAAAATAAGTCTTAATACCTTATAGTGAGAGGCCACATACAGTGACATAATTTTGTGAAGAAATGCTTCAGACGCTTTATGAAAGCTGAACAATGTATCTCTGCAAGAAAAAGTTAGAAGGTTCATTAATAATTTCTATATAGAGTAATGATCATTTTCCCATCATTTAAATTACTTTTTTTTACCTATTAATGTAAAGTAATTCGCAATCATCCCTTGCAATCGGCTTGGGTGTTGATGGTGGCTCAAGTGTACAATCTAAACATAGAAGGTTTGTCAGCCACTGTTCTATTTTGTCTCCCGGCTTGTACCGAATCGACTCTGACAGAGTGATCTATAGTGAAAACAAAATGCATGAGAAAACAACATGTACATATTTGGAAGGACAGAAGCGCCACAAGACGAAGTGCATTTCAAAAGTATTACTTCTTCCAAGGTTCTTCCAGTAACTGTCGAAGTAGCACTCCCTTTTCCAACTGATCCATGGGTACGCAATTTTTTAATCAGCTTTAAAGAAAGAGATCGGCCAGTGCCCTCATATCCATTGATTGTAGAAGCCATAAAGATAAGATATGGTCCAAATAGTGATTCCACAATCGGTAAAGGTAACGCTGCCGCTTCATCAATAACAAGAAGTTCAGCCTGGCCTAACTTCTGATGGTCGGATGGACTTATATACTTTGAAAAACGATGCAAATAGGTATAAATTCGCTTGCATAAAACCAAACTTTTTTAACATCGTAGAAATTAAAAGTCATTTTTCCAAATCGCGGAGCAAAATCTCACCTGAATAGTTTGCCGATGATCCCGAAAGAGATTAATCCGTAAAACAATCTTTTTACAATCCTTCTCTGTGGATCTTACCACATCAAAGTCAATATGCTCTTGATAATTCAAAACATCCAGCCCTAGAATTGGTTAGAAAAAATCCATAAAAAACAAGTAGTGCTTTAATCTATATTATTTATAATATTATGGTTTGGTTACCTTTCAACAAAAATTCAAACAGAGTTTGCAAATTTTCAGGACTTGGGCTTGTCACATACACATTAGAGTACCCAAATGCTACAGCAGCAGCCATTGATAGCCCTAGTGCAGCCGATTTTCCTCGGCCACGAGACGCTGTTAAAGAAACCGTTGCTGATAAGCTTTTTTCTGAAATGGCGTCAATAAATTTTAAAACAGCTTTGCCCTAAATGCAGAAAAGAAACGCTATTAATTTATTACAACATCCAACAACATTGAAGATTATGAATGGTGAGTACATCACTACCAGCAATCCAAAAACTAAAGTATTATCCACAATTTTTGACAAACCTGATCCAAAGTTCTGCAACAGTTTATAATTGCACCAACAGGCTGTGTATCCTCTAAACTCTCCTTCAAACTGTCCAATTCAATTTCTTCAGGTGATTTCTGACCAATTGTGGATGGAACTCTGGTAATGCTTTCATAATGAGATGAAATGGGCAGCACATTTAGTCCGTCATCCATAACAATACAGTCTTCGCAACTTCCAAGCGATAAGATGAACCTATGAACACGTGAAGGCAAAATATTATCAAATGGGGGAAACGATGAGACTAATTAGGAATATAGAAACAAACCGTTGGGAGCGAACCTTTCATTAAATCGACCTACAACATTTTTGTGAAATTCTGTCCTGTATCGAGCATGAACATCCATAGTCATTGAGTACAACTGATTAAGTGACTGTACTGATTCAAGCAGCACTACAACAATACCACCACCCTCTACGGTCTCAATTGTTCGAGCTAAAAGATTTGGAGTCAAGGCTTCGAAATCTTGAAGGACACACATTCCATATGTGTTTCCCAATATTTTATGCGTTTCAGAATAATAACAATATCGTATATTCGTGGATGCAACGAAAAGTTCAAATGAGTCGTCTTCATTGACTTCTACTGACCCAGACTGGGCCTTCCTCTGCAGCTGACGCATTTTCTTCTTTCGGTGGCTGCAAAAAGAGAATGTGTAATTAAGTCGGTGAAAAACTTTTTGAGAGATTTGCTAAGACGGATTCTAGAAACGGATGAAAAAAACATCTCCACCATAGTAATCAATACTACTCTCAAGTGCTCAGAAATTCGATTTGTACGGAAATCAGTGCTTTGGGTGTTCGGGGAATTCACAAGTCGCTCTATTGTGGACGCTCCGCGCGACAGTTCACCCAAGGCGGTGTCTTTAGAGTTCGGCTCAGTTTAGGCCGTCGACAACAACAAATTTTGTTGGCTGTGCGTTTGGTGGAAATGGCAATACTCGGCATATCAGTTTTTCAAAATACTCTATCACATTGAAATTTCTTATTAAAAAACAATCTTTTGGAGAAAAAAATTGAATCAGATTCAACTTGAAAGGCTAAGGGAGCTTAAGTAATTCCGAGTCGAAAGTCGAACCCTAAAGACGGGATAGTATAATCTAGTTGGCGGAGCTATGTCGTATCGCAGTTTTCGCTTCGAAAGAAATCCTAAAGGCTAACAAGGCGAGCTATTGTGGGGGCTGCACGCCCTGTTGGCCTTCTTTACTTGGTATTTAATTCTTACATTTCCTACGTTCATTAGGGTGCTCACAATTTGTAGGGGTGGAAGTGGAGGCGGAGGTGTGTTTCAATATTTAATCCTTATTAAGAATCTATCCGACTGGGACACTGAAATAATATGGGAATATCCCCATTGCAACGATTTCGGTTTTTAAGGCGTCAAGACCTTTTTTCTCTGTTTTGCCGAAACCCTTTTGTATCTCTTGTATACTTGGAATTTAATTTATCAAACAGGGTTGGTTGTTCAATGGGCGGAGATAGGGGTAAAGAGTAGTCAGTTTGTCGGCGGCTACACTTAAAGTATTCACTTAATTAATCTAGTATTACCTTGAAAAGGCCAAATTACTTTTGTAGCACCACAAAATGGACGGTCGTGCTTTGACTTCTTCTTTAGAGAGCATGTGATGCAATATGACAACCTATGTAAAACGTAAATCGTTGTAAATTTGTTGCAAATTATATCATGCGTATGATTTAAACATTATTAAAGTTTATATTCCCCAGCCTAGTTAGGCAAATCCATTACGAACTGCGTTCACCTGATCTTTTGCTTTCTTCCCAACAATTGCAAACATGGTTCGGTGGCCAAGACGAACTCCATTTTCGATAAGAATCCGAATCCGATTGTCAACCTTTTTGCGTGGCATCTTTAGAAATTTATTCTGTAATCAACTGATGAAATAAAATAGTCGACTTTCACGTATTGAAATGTTGAAATGCGGAAGCACGAGGCCTGTTCCCAAAATCGGAGAATAAGAAACATTACATTAACCCCCAAATGAGCAATGAGAATCTAAATAGTCTTAACTTACCGACACCGACTAAGTTGGAGAGAAAATCCACAATAATCAACAAATCGAAGACTTTTCGTGATACAAAAAAAATTATTTCGGTTTTTCAGTAATTCGAAGTTTTTCACACTGCAACTTGCAGGAATACCACGTGTGGTGAATACCCGGTACCAGCAGTTCTCATATTTTCTATGACTTTTTTCAGCTTCGCAATATCGCAATACAAATGTGTACCAAATATGTGCACATAAGTATGAAGCGATGCTGTGTAGCCAGCGAAAGAGTAAGGGGGCTAAAAACTGCGGGAATGTCATACATTTATTTTGTTTTGAAGATTTTGGAGCGAAAGTGAAAACAAAATATCAAGAGAATAACGAATTGTTTCAATCAGGAAAGTTGGTTCAGAGGTTCAGACTTTCTACCTTCCGCGAACAGCTAAAATTCAGCTAAAACATTCGACAACCAAACCGTTTGGAATAGTTTTCCGTCTTTGTTTACGTTTTTCATAATTTAACAATCCCCGTCTTTATTTCATTCATTCCACTGCTTCTTTGTTTACTGATTACTGTTCTGCTGATATAGCACAATATAAAAGTGTAAAATTAATGGTTGATGCAATCAACATGTTTGTCATTTTTTCCGAAATATCGGAGACTCGGTGAAGATACGAAACGAAGGTAGTCGTGGCAGACTAAAAGATACCAACAATGATTGTTATTTTTAAAAAGTTTAGTTTTAAAACATTTTGTTGCCCTTCTAATCAGGCATATCTTTTTTTTT
>Ga0066648_10001951_pt1 | contig 10617 bp, 7 predicted proteins | sample CryGeyCG12114_NA_FD_59537 | JGI IMG/M metagenome (GOLD analysis project Ga0066648, IMG submission 59537) | Groundwater microbial communities from aquifer - Crystal Geyser CG19_WC_8/21/14_NA | ecosystem: Environmental > Aquatic > Deep subsurface > Groundwater | place: USA: Utah: Grand County... | reverse complement strand
GCTTTCAAAAACATTATGATTAAAACCACTACACCTCCTATAACATGCAACATATGTACGCCAGTAATGACCCCAAGAAAGGATCCTGAAGGATTGCTACCGCTTCCAATTAATTTAACACCATGATGTTGCAAATACTGAAAACCAATCCACTGTAGTATTACAAATAAAAAGCCTAATGCTGCAGTAACCGTGATTAAAATACGGTAGCGAGACATTTTACGGGCTTTAAAGGATTTTTCAGCAAGATAAATTGTAAGACTACTTAATAAAATAACTAAAGTCGAGTAAATAAATACTGAAGGAAGTTGAAATTGAAGCCAGTTGGTATCGTTTCTTTTTACTAAATATGCACTTGTAAATCCGGCAAACATCATAAGAATACTTGCCATACCTACCCATAACGAGAATTTATATGGGTGAAGTCTTTTACGTTGTTGTTCAGTCATTGTTGTCATAAGGCTCATAGTTCAAAGCAGTATTTAAGTCATGCAAATTATAAGGTTTTACTGCTTATTACCATATTTGCTCATTTTGTTCTTCTTGTAAAAAATTCCTCCTATTTCTTTAGCTTATCCGAATTTTCTGTTTTCCGGCTTTTTAGTTGCTAAATGTTGCTACTGATAATAAAATTACAAAGCTTTTTTCTTTGTCCTGAGAATTATATTTCCTTTAAAGTTTCTTTTATAGTAACAATATAAAATGCAGCTCAAAACTTGCTCCCTCTCATTCTTTTTACTTATCCATTAATCTTATCAGCAAGCAAAGACAACAATACAATTGGTAGATATATATAACTGCTAAACATAACTCTTTTTGCGGCCTTTACATCCATTTCAACATATAATCTCATACATTGTACAACCATAAATAAATTACAAACAATAACAATCCACAAACTTACAACTCCTGTCATTTTAAAATAATAAGGTAAAATACCACAGGGAATCATTATTAATGAATACATTAAGGTTTGGATAGCAGTAAACTTTGTTGGTCCTTTGTCAGAAGGAAGCAGTTTAAATCCCGCTCTACTATAATCATTGTGTGAAACCCAGGCAATAGCCCAGAAATGAGGAAACTGCCACAAAAACTGCATTAGAAATAAAACCCATCCACCTGCACTGAATTCTCCGGTTCCTGCAACCCAACCAATAAGGCACGGTAAGGCTCCTGGAAATGCACCTATTAATACTGCAACAGAATTTATTTTTTTTAAGGGAGTATAAATAAACGCATATAATAACAAACTAAAGGCAGACAGAACAGCAGCAGGTAAATTAAAAAAATACCACATCATTAAGACTCCTGTTATGCCTGCTAAAGATGCAAATAAATAAGCTTCCTGTTGGCTCATCCTGCCATCAGCGACAGGTCTTTTACCGGTTCGTTTCATAACAGCGTCAGTGTCTTTTTCTACTGCCTGATTTATCGCATTTGCAGCACCAGTAACTAACATTCCTGCTACAAATAACAATATTACCATTTTAAGATTATAAGTAATATCCGGAGCTAATAAATAACAAATCACACAGGAAAAAACAACTGTGAAGCTTAAGGTAAACTTAATCAACTGAAAATAATCCTTTATTTTAGCTGCAACTTTATAACTACCCGATATCTCTTGTACAGTACTCATCATATCTTCAACATACCTCTTTCGTAAAAGCAATGCCCTGAATTATCAGGGCATTTATTACTTCTTCTGCCGCATGTAATTAAGCAGATTATATTAATGTTTAACTAACTCCTCTTCGGAAACTGGTGTAGTTTGTGGAATAAAATCTTTACCTTCTTTACTATAATCATATGGCCAACGGTATACTTCAGGTATCTCACCAGTCCAGTTTCCATGACCAGGATTAATAGGAGTAGTCCATTCTAATGTTGTAGAATTCCATGGATTTTGTGAAGTAACCCTTCTTCCTTTGAAGATTGAATAAAAGAAGTTAAAAAGAAACAGTAACTGAACAGCAAAAACAATAATTACCACGATACTAATAAACAAATTTAAACCTGCGAACATTTTAAAACTTTCCCAATTCGTATAATCATAGTAGCGACGAGGCATACCCGCAAGACCTTCATAATGCATAGGCCAGAAAATAAGATAGGCACAAGGTAAAGTTATCCAAAAATGTATATAAGCAAGCGTATTGTTCATATAACGACCGAACATTTTAGGAAACCAATGATAAATTCCTGCATACATACCAAATATGCCTGCTACACCCATTACTATATGAAAGTGAGCTATAATAAAATAAGTATCATGAAGATGAATATCTAAAGCTGAATTACCAAGCCAGATACCAGTTAAACCGCCGGAAATAAACATACTTACGAAACCAATAGAATAAAGCATTCCGGGAGTAAAGCGAATATTACCCCTCCATAATGTAGTTAACCAGTTGAAAACCTTTATAGCTGAAGGAACAGCAATGAGCAAGGTAAGCAGAACGAAGAATGAACCTAAAAATGGATTTAGTCCTGATACAAACATGTGATGCGCCCAAACAAGGAAAGCTAATACGGCAATAGCAAACATGGAACCAACCATAGCCATATATCCAAAAATAGGCTTACGTGAATTTGTACTTAAGACTTCAGACACAATTCCCATTCCCGGAAGGATAATAATGTATACTTCTGGATGACCTAAGAACCAAAATAAGTGCTGATACAAAATTGCACTACCACCTTCATTAGGAAGGGCACCGACACCATTAATAAAAATATCACTTAAATAAAAACTGGTTCCAAAATTACGATCAAATATAAGCAGGATAAAACCTGATAATAACACAGGGAATGAAAGTACACCTAAAACTGCAGTAAAAAAGAATGCCCATATCGGTAAAGGAAGACGTGTCATACTCATTCCTTTTGTACGCATATTAAGTATAGTGGCAATATAATTAAGTCCTCCTAACAATTGGGATACTACAAATAAAGCCATACTAACCAACCAAAGATCCATTCCGGATTTAGAACCGGGAGAAGCAGCTCCAAGCGCACTTAAAGGAGGATATGCTGTCCATCCACCACTAAAAGGGCCTGTTTCTACAAAAAGTGAAGACAACATTATTAGTCCGGAAATTACGAAAAACCAATAGCTTAACATATTCATAAAAGGTGAAGCCATATCACGGGCACCAACCTGTAATGGAATAAGGAAGTTAGAAAAAGTACCACTTAAACCAGCTGTTAATACAAAGAAAACCATTACCGTTCCGTGTGTAGTTACCAATGCATAATAAGCATCAGCAGATATATGTCCACCTTTGGCCCACTTACCAAGCAGAGTCTCTAAAAACGGAAAGTTGCTATCAGGATAGGCTAATTGTATGCGAAAAAGCACCGACATTAATCCTCCTAAAACTGCCCAAACCATTCCCGTTACCAGAAATTGTTTGGCAATCATTTTATGATCCTGGCTGAAAATATATTTAGATATAAATGACTGATGATGATCGCCATGATCATGATGATGTGTATCATGTGCAATAACCTGAGAAGTCTCTAAATGTAAAGTTTGATCGTTGCTCATACCATTATTTTTCTGATGTCTTAACAGATAACAATATTAATTTCTGTTTCTCTAACTTTTAATATAAAACCTTTATTAATTATCTAATTCGCCTATTTTAACTTACTTAAATTACTACCTGCACCTGACACCAAACCTGCAGTTTTAGCAGGTGCTGCACTGTCAAGTTTAGATGGAGTTGCTGTAGGTGCTGCTGATGGATCTTTTTCAGGAAAAGCGGAGTAATAGTAGGGCTTTTGTTTTGCCATCCATGCGTCATATTCTTCCTTTTCAACTACTTCGATAACACCTTTCATTGAGTAATGACCGTTACCGCAAACCTGATCGCAAGCTATTTCATACTGAAAATTGGCATTCCCTGTTTTTTCCTTCATCTCAGCAGTAGTAAACTTTGGAGTAAACCAAAGTGTTGTAGGTATACCGGGAACAGCATCCATTTTCATTCTGAAATGAGGTAATCCAACGTCATGGATAACATCTCTGGATCCAATAATAAGCTTTACAGGCCTGTTCTTTATAACATACATAGTCTGTTCCTGTACTATATCATCAAATGCTGCCGGATCTGCCTGTTGATTAAACTCTTTATTATCTGCCCATACAAGGCCTAAAGAATTAGTTGAAGGGTCTATATTTCTAAAGTACCTTTTTCCAAACTCCTTATCTCTTCCCGGATATCGAAATATCCATCCGAATTGCCTGCCGGTTACTTCTACCACTAAAGAATTTTTAGGAGCATCGCCTGTAAAGATAAACCAGTTACGTAAACCAATAACAACTAAAACTGAAAGTACAATTGCAGGAATAACAGTCCATATAATCTCCATTGTATTGTTATGAGGAAAATAAAAAGGTTTCCGGTTTTCTTTTTCCTGAAATTTATAGGCAAACGTAAATAATAATATTTGGGTTACCAGAAATACAATTCCTGTTATAATCAGAGTTATGTGAAGCATTTCATCAACCTTCTCTCCTTCTTTTGAGGCGCTTTCTCCAAGAACTCTTCCTCCTAAAATATGATGACAATAATAAACTCCTATTAATCCTAAGAAGAGAAAAGCAATCATTAAAAAGCCATTAATCTTATTATTTTGCTTTCTTGCTTTTTCCTCTCCTTTCAAAACAGAGACATATTCGCTTGCCTTGGCTATCTGGAAAATAACCACAAACACCAACACAATAGCTGCTATAGTAAAATACATTAACATGATTACTTATAATATTTCTATTCTTAAATTAAATCTGATACAAAGTTATGTATGATGGATAATACTTTCTTTTAAGTATGGATCATTTTTAGCAACCAAAGGTACTTTGGCTAACGCTTTTCCAACAAAGAAAATTATCAGACCTACAAATAGTGCCATAATTCCAAAATCTAACAAGCTTAAGGTAACATGATCTCTTGAAATACTTGCCATAACCATCTGATTGAAATCCATCCAGTGACCAAAAATAATCAGAATAGCCATAAAAGTTATTATAGTGTAATTTCTTTTTGAATTTCTGGTCATTAAAATTAATAAAGGACAAACAAAATTTATTACAAGATTCATGTAATAAATTCCTTTCCATGCTCCATTATTAGTACGGGGTTGAAAATAAGTAGTCTCTTCAGGTTGGTTTGAATACCATATTAGCATGTACTGACTAAACCATAGATAGGTCCAAAATATTGAGAAAGCAAACATAAACTTACCTACATCATGCAGGTGTTCGTCGGTCGTGTATTGAAGATACCCCCGATTTTTAAGATAAATAATAAACAATGCCATTAAAGCTATACCGGAAACAAAGGAACTAGCAAAAGTATACCAGCTATACATTGTACTATACCAGTGTGCATCAATACTCATTAACCATAACCAGGGTGTAGTTGAACCTACCGTAAGCCCAAACCACACTAAAAATAAAGAACCGGTAACTGTATTTTTCCAAATCCATTTTTTGCTTTGATCAAGATCCATTGAATCATCGCTTTTACGCAACTGATTTCTCATTCTCGTTCCAAGATAACTCCAAAGGCCAATAGATAACAAAGTCCAGACAACGAAAAAAGTTGGATTTAAAAAACCTTTCTTCTTTACCAGTACTTTATCTGCATCTGGGTGCACCCAGTGATATATCGCATTATGACCATCATGATTTAATCCAAAAAGTATATAAAAAAGAATAAAAATAGCTATAACACCTAAAATAGGTACTACCGCAAATATAGCTTCTGGAACACGTCTGAAAGCTACCTGCCAGCCCCCTTGCGCTAAAGTAGTAACACAAATGAAAAACATGCTCGCATTACATATTAACAGAAAGAAAACACTGTTATACAATAATGTTCCCCAAAATATCGCCTGCTGGTGTTCGTCACTGCTTAACCCTTTTGTAATGAATCCAATAATGAAAGCGAGTAAACCAATGCCAATTAATCCCATTGACCAGGTTCTCATTTTTCCGGTAGTTTCAAATTGCTCATTAATAGATGCCGCCATTGTTTATTATTTTTCTTGCAGTTATTACCTTTATTGTTTTTGATCTGTCGCCGTACTTGCAACAGGTTTTGCTTCAGAAGCTGTACCTGTACCAGTACTATCTGAGTCAGATCCTTTTGCTCCACCTTCTGACAGTTGTTTCATTTTTATATATTCCGCAACCATCCATCTCTGTTTTCGGTTTAACTGTGATGCATAGCTTCCCATCAAATTTTTACCGTAAGTCATTACATGATATAATGTTCCTTCAGTTAATGCCTCTATTTTAGGATCCCCCACAAGTACTGCAGGTTTAGCTGCAAAAGGGCCATTACCACCTTTATATAAAGGGCCATTACCATCTAACGCAGTACCATGACAAATCGCACAATTTATCAAAAATAATCTCTCTGCTTCTGTCATTTCTGTCGAATTCAATTTTGGCAACGGATTACTTACTGCTGCGCTCTGAGCATAACCGGTACTGTCGTTGGCTAAATGATACGGAAGTTCTTCACCCCGGCTCACTGTTCCTGCAACAGGGCGATTATTATAATTAACCCCTCTTGATGATAAATTACTTTGATCGGCATATGTCTCATAAGCACGGCTATTTGCCATATCAGGCATATAAATTCTTCCCGGTTTAGAATGATCATCACTACAACTTACAACCAGAAGACCTGAAAGTGCAAAAAAAGATATAATAGCTAATTTCTTCATTTTATGTTATTCTTAAATTCAATTATCCAATTACATTTGGCTCAGCGTATAAATTTTGTTGTTTATCGTAACGACCAAACCACCAACCTGATTCTGCCACCTGGTAGTTAACTTCTACCGCTCCTGCATTTTGCATAAATCCTTTAAGATCTTCCACATTCGTTCTGTCAGTGCATTCAATAGCCATTACAAAAAGATCATCCGTAGCACGAAGATGAAAATGATGCTTTTTTATAAAAGGTGCTAACTGGCATAAGTAACAAAAAGTAAAAAACATACCAACGGCAGCGAATAAAACAGTTAGCTCAAATATAATAGGAATAAATGCTGGTAAAGCAAAATTGGGCTTACCCCCTATATTCATAGGCCAGTCCTGAGTAAAAACCCATCCCATCCCTGTTAATGCTGTAATAGTCCCCGTTAACCCATATATAAAACCGGCAGTATGAAGACTTGTTTCCCGCATGCCTAATGCATGATCCAGTCCATGAACCGGAAAAGGAGTATATACATCCTGAATTTTGTAACCTGCATTACGAACTTTCTTCACTGCAGGAAACAGAACTTCTTCATCATCGAAACATGCAACTACATATCTTTTTAATGCCATATTATTAACTTTTATCCTTTAGCTTTTCTAAACCTATCAAAAAAATTTAAAATGGATCTATTATATATTAATTAGAAACTAATGGGCATAGTCATGAGCGAATTCTTCTGCTTTTTTATTTTCCACAACATCCATTTTGTCTTTATAACTTTCTCCGGAAACTTTTAATATATATTTAATTTCTGTAACTGCTATCGTTGGAAAGTACTTGGCAAAAAGAAAGAAACAGGTAAAGAATAGTCCGAAGGTTCCAAGGTAAAAACCTATTTCCCAAATACTTGGGCTATAATAATAGCTCCAGCTGCTTGGAAGATAATCACGATATATCGAAGTAACAATGATTACAAATCGTTCGAACCACATACCTACATTAACTATAACACTCATAAAGAAAGTAAATGCCACATTTCGTCTTAATTTACGAAACCAAAATACTTGCGGGGAAACTACATTACAAAACATCATTCCCCAATATGACCATCCATAAGGGCTAAAAATATTTGCGCGGCTGTAGAAAAATGCATAGCCTTCATAGTCATTTTTACTATACCAAGCCATAAATAATTCCGTGAGGTAAGCACATCCTACTATTGATCCTGTTAACACAATTACTTTATTCATTGCCTCCATATGACCAATAGTTATATACTCCTGAAGGTTTAAAACTTTCCTAACAACTATTAACAGTGTTTGAACCATAGCAAAACCTGAAAAGATAGCACCAGCTACAAAATAAGGAGGGAAAATAGTAGTATGCCAACCTGGTATTACAGATGTAGCAAAGTCAAATGATACTATTGTATGTACTGATAGTACAAGAGGAGTAGCCAATCCTGCTAATACTAAGGATAATGCCTCATGTCTTTGCCAATGCTTTGTGCTTCCTGTCCAGCCAAAAGACAAAGTGCCATAAAAAAATTTACGAAATTTTGTTTTAGCACGGTCTCTTACGGTTGCTAAGTCTGGTATTAAACCAGAATACCAGAACAACAGAGAAACAGTAAAATAAGTAGAAATGGCAAATACATCCCACAGCAACGGCGAATCGAAATTTACCCATACAGGACCACGTGTATTAGGATAAGGGAAAATGAAGAAAGCTAACCAGACACGACCCATGTGAAATATGGGAAATTGTCCTGCACACATTACGGCAAATATTGTCATTGCTTCAGCAGCTCTGTTTACACCAGTCCTCCATCCCTGACGAAATAGCAAAAGAATTGCGGAAATTAAGGTACCTGCATGACCAATACCGACCCACCATACAAAATTTGTAATATCCCAACCCCATCCAATTGTCTTATTAAGGTTCCACTGGCCAATACCATAAGTAACATCTCTGTAAACACTATAAATTCCAAATAATAAAAGAGCGACAGAAATAGAAAACCCTATATACCATAACCTGGAAGGTTTGACCTCAATAGGACGAATAATGTCTTCCGTAACCTGATGATAATCTTTGTTACCATTTACCAGCGGTTCCCTGATTTGTGACTCGTACTTTAAATGCATTTTATTCGGTTTAGAATCAGCTCATGCTGATTATAAATAATGTATTGCTTCTTTTATTGTGTGATTCCTGATCAACCAAACCCTCCTTCATCAATTCTACCCCTGCCTGTTTACCTATCTAATTTTTATTGACTGGCGTACCTTGTCCTTCCTGGGTTTCCTCTTTTTTTCCTTGTTGTCCGCCTGTTGTTTCCTGTTTTTCATCTTCATTTAAACTAACGATAGAATCATTATTCCTGACCTTTGCAAGATAGCTTACATTAGGAAGCGTATGAATCATTTCAAGAGCATAAAACAATCTTTTCTGGTTATCTGCACGATGCTGGTAAACTACACTCTCCTTATCATTGACATTTCCAAAAACAATAGCATTTGTCGGACACGCCTGCTGACAAGCAGTTTGAACATCAAACTCACCATTTTCACCAGATTTTAAGGGACGGCTTTCTTTTTTAGCTTTTAGCTTACCATCCTGCAAACGTTGTACACAAAATGAACATTTTTCCATTACACCACGTGTACGCACTGTTACATCCGGATTTAACACCATTCTTGTAAGTTCATCATTCATCATTAATGAAGCATCACTAATAATTCCTGTCTGATTATCAGGGAAGCTGTCTGCACCCATATAATCTGCCCAGTTAAAACGACGAACTTTATAAGGACAGTTATTAGCACAATATCTTGTACCAATACAGCGGTTATAAGCCATTTGATTAATTCCCTCACTACTATGCATCGTCGCAGCTACGGGACAAACGTTTTCACAAGGTGCATTATCACAATGCTGGCAAAGCATTGGTTGAAATACAACACTGGGATTTTCAAGATTACCACTAAAATAACGGTCAATTCTTAACCAATGCATATCGTGAAACCTTGCAACTTCGTTTTTACCAACAACAGCCACATTATTTTCTGCTATACATGCAACAACGCAAGCCTGACAACCCGTACAGCTATTTAAATCAATGCTCATCCCCCATTTTATTCCCGGTCTTGGAAATAAAGGATATAGGGTTGCATCTCTTTCATAATTATTTGTCTTAGGAGCAAAATCCTTTTGAAGCTCTTCCCTTCTTTCAAGAAGCATTTCAGGCTCCTTTTTTAACGTAGCCAAGGTAGTTTCCAAAACGACTTCTGTACGTCCTTCATATGTCTGATGGGTTTGTGTTTGAGCTACTTTATAAGTATAACCTGCATCTTCTATATTAATTGAAGGTATAAAATAATCCCTGGTTAAACCATTAAAGGTTACAAACGGAAAAGCATTTTTTCCTGTTGCTCCTCCGGCTTTACCAATATTTCTGCGCGCTTTATCAATTTGAACTTTTCTTTTATCTTCATCATCGTCATCTTTAGGAGTATCTGCTCCCCGACCATAACCTAAGGCAACTGCAACAGTATCAGGGTTAGTGCCCGGAACAATAATAAATGGAAGTTCAAGTACTTTACCGTTTGCAGTAATCTTTACTACACGCTTTTCAGGATGTACTTCATAATCATCGGCATCTCCTCTGTTTTCAAGGTCTATTTTAAATAGACTCTTTGCTAAGGCAGGTGAAATAATTGCATAATTATCCCAGGTAGCCTTTGTAATAGGATCCGGAGTTTCATGTAACCAGGGGTTATTTGCCTGTTGGCCCGCACCAAGAGTTACTTTCTGATATAGTACCAGTTCTGTTTTACCACCTTTCTTTAAAGCACTAACAGCAGCAGTGGCTTGTGTAAGTGCGGCGCTATTG
>Ga0066648_10001950_pt1 | contig 10619 bp, 11 predicted proteins | sample CryGeyCG12114_NA_FD_59537 | JGI IMG/M metagenome (GOLD analysis project Ga0066648, IMG submission 59537) | Groundwater microbial communities from aquifer - Crystal Geyser CG19_WC_8/21/14_NA | ecosystem: Environmental > Aquatic > Deep subsurface > Groundwater | place: USA: Utah: Grand County... | reverse complement strand
TTTTGCATTGTATTATTCCAAATCCATAAAAAGAATGTTATAGCTCTTCCATAATGTAGTATAACATTGAAATATCCTTATTTAAATACATAGATTTTATAAATTTATAAATACTTTTTATGCCTTAAAGCAATTAATTACGCCCTTATGTAAAATCATATTTATCCCTTCGGGACTCCTTGCTTTCCTAAAAGGAGGGACTGCTTTATAAATCTACTGACCTTGGTTTTATATTTAAATATTATTATTGGTTTTATCTCGGGTTTACGCTTGGTCTTTTCCCTAGTGACTGTAGGACCTTGTTAAATAATTAAACATAAAAATAGTTTCCTTTTTAAAGGGACCTGTCTTTTTATCCCTTCGTCCCAAAGTCCCTCTGGGATAAAACCGGAATAATGGGACTTGAACCCACATCAGACACCGTGACAAGGTGCTATTTTACCATTAAACCATATTCCGTCAGGTAAAGTCATTTAAAATATTAAATATGAAAAACAATGTAATTTAAAATGAATATAAAATAAGTTTTTATTATTGAGTAGTTATTAAATAGATAAAAACAAATAAAGTTTTTGTCCCTCCTTTAGGAAGGGAGAAGTTATCGCTAAAGAAAAATAATAATGCCGCTTTGTTTTAGCCGGATACAATAATATTAAAAGGACCTTTCTGCTTAACGGATAAAAGGATAAAAATAATTATACTCTATCAATAAAATCCATGTGAGTAATATTCATCATCAGCCATGAGAACGGAATAATATATGAAAAGGATGATTATTAATTATAAATTGAAAGACGTAAATAGGAATAAAAATTAAAAGAAACAATAGAATTACCTGTAATTAAATTTGAAGAAGGTAAATAAAAACAAGAAAAAAGAATAAAAAAAATTAATGGTACAAAGGCAATTTACATAACGATCAAAAAATGATGGACTTAGAAAAAGGAAGATAAAAGTCCTTGTAAATCCAACATAGAAGCTTCTGGTTCAAATACCTGCAAGGTGTATGTTTGGTTGAGTAAAACGTAAATGTGACCATTCAGGTTTAATAAAGGAAAATTCATATGCAGTAACCTTAGGTAAAGTAGAAAAAGCAAAAGGATAATTATAAAAAAAAGAAGAAAATTCTAATGAATTAATTTCTTCAGACGACCATTGTTGAAAATTAGAAGCAGTAGAAATTGCAGAAAGTTTTATTTGATCTATACTAGGATAATTACTAGTACCTAACATTAATAAAATTTCAGGCTCATTTTGATTAAACGTTTGAGTATTTTCATATGCTTTATTTATATCAATAGGATCCATTACATCATCTTCATCTTGATCTGCTTCAATATCTTCTTCTTTGAAAAGGAACTAAAGTTAAAGATGAAGTAAGTGACATCATCGTTTAAATATGAATAATTCTTAGCGCGGAAAAACGAAAAAAATAAAGAAAAAAAATCATATTTTAAACTGCTAAAAAAAGCAGAAAAATGTAAACGATCAAAATTAGTAAGAAAACAAGATAAAAGATATTAAAAGAAGCTAAAAATTTGATATTTTTTATGTATATAGGAATTAAAAGAAATAGTATTCAAAGCATGATTTGTTAATAATTGCCAAAAATAAATAGTAGAGATACGTTGTTGACGATTTTTTTTCCATAAAGTATATTTAGATATTCTAGGAAAGGTAAAATCGACTTCAGTAATAAATTTACGATAAAAATCGCGAAAAGGTATAATGAAATGAAAAGAATTATAATAATAATAAGAAAAAGACTCAAGGGGTTTAGTTAATAGTTTACTTTTTAAAATATACATAATCAGTTATACTGAAAGAGAGTATTAAGCAAAAGGAAACAGATTAATTAAAGCTAAATACCTTTTGTTCTTGTAATGCCACTTTGTTTATCAATATGATAGTTATAAATGTAAGAAAACAAATTCATACTTCATCACTTATCCATTCTGTAATAACGATTGTCACTAAATCGTAATAATAATGAATGTTGTTCAGGTCCCTCTGGGAAGAAAGCAGAATTATAATCAAAATCACGAATAGCAATTTGAATATAATAATCATCTAGAAGTCTACGTAAATCTTCTAAAAATAATAATTCCACGACGAAATTACAAAATAATCCATTTCATAATCCCTAATGTGCTTTGTCAATTAAATTAAACATTCCATTCCCAATCTTCTTCTCCTTCTAACATATAATTCACGTGTATCTTCTCGAGAAAGAACAACTTCTTCACTTAATAAAAAATTATTATTTTCTTACATCAGCATTAAGTTCTTCATAAATATGTTCTAAAGCGTTATCCTCTTCTGATTCATCGAACATTTCAAACAATTTCATAATGGTCATTCACCAGAATCTTGTGTCCAATCAGATAATGTCAGCTTCCATAGCATCATTAAATGCAAATATTGTTATTTGATATGTAGCATCTAAATTCATTATATATAAATGTTCAACTTTAACTGTATTTGATTCATGTATAGGTTCTAATATCGGTATATAATAAGTCCTTTTCTGCCAAATTTCACTTGTATACATATTGGGTGCTTCAGCAAACCAAAAATCTCCTTCTTCATTTTCAAAACTTTCAAAATTCTCTTTGATATTTTCCCATAGGTAAAATTTGCCATGTTTCTTGTAAAAACCCTTCTATATCATAATCTGATTCTATTCGTGCAAACAACAAAACCTAAATGATAATTACTTTCTATATAATCTTCTATCATTCGTATTTGTTCTTCATATGCAGGTATATAATCAGCGATGTAATTCATAGCATCATTTAAGTTTAGTTTTAATATAAAATTAATTTTCAATTAATAATCTTTCTACTTTAAGCAATTCTATAATGTTCTAATTGATGTGTTTACTTCACCTGCTGTATATAGTTTCTTCTAGATCTACTTCTAAATATTCTTCATCCCCATTCTTGTTCCTATATCTATATGTTCATTTGGTTCCATGTTCTGTCACTAATATCTATATTAATATTGAAACAAGCTATGTTCCTGTAATTAGAGCATTCTGTAATTTCCATATAAATCTAAACCTTCAGTAAATTCTGCTTTTTCTCCTTCATGTAAAGGTAATACATTTAATATTTGTTGTTCTCTTTCTTTCATAGTTCCTTTTTCTAATATTGTAGGTAATGGTCCTTCTAATAGATTATTAAAATTTTCTAAATCTGTATTAACAATTGTATATGGATTGAATGTGTTTAAACCAACTTTCTCATAATCATAATATGTCCCATGTAGATTCATAATAATCTCCTATAACACCACATAATAATGAATTAAATATTATAATCTAAATACAGATTCAGGTATATTTTTACATTGTTTTATTATGATTCCTTATGGCTAATGTATGTCATATAATAATTATCAATTAAAGCTTGTTTGTATTTACATTTATCCAATGTTCAATATATAGTTTTTGTAATTTAGCTTCTTTTTTATAAATGAGTCTTTAGTTTTAAATTTAATTTTACTATTACTGTACAATTGTTTCATATGAATTTTCTAATTGTCGTGTAAATAATTGATATGGCAAATTAATTATATCGAGTTACATGTACTATCTCCATTTATCTCTTTAGGAACAAACGGATTTACTTCAATGTTATAAAGCTAATCTTAATACCATTAATTCTCTTCATTCATATTTAAATAAGCTTATTTGATCATTAGAAAGTCCTGTTGTATTATACAAACTGAAAAGGCAATCCTATTAATTATAGGAAGCCAATCAAAGAAACTTACAACATTTTTATTCCTCTTGATTAACATTAATATTATAATTATTTTTAATTAATTGTAGTGCGTTTGCCCCGGAAGGAAAATAATTAATTGTTGCGCCGCGTTCTTTAAAAGCTGATTTTAACATGTTTTTTTTTTCATATTACAATTTCTTGATAATGATTTCAAATTATAATTGTAAATTGCGCCTTTACATTATATGTTTATAAATGTTTATTAGTAAATTCATATAACAAATCATTATTAATCTTACCTAAATTAGGTTGTATTCTAAAAAAGCTATAATTTAACATTAGCAGTTTCATCTTTCATATAAATGACGTGTTTGTTGTAGAATAAGATCAAGTTTAAATCTTTTCCAATATTGTACCAAGATAATTATCAAGTTACATAATCATAATTAGCATTTAATATATTTAATATTACTTATATTTTGATCATATGAATTCTTGTTGTAAAGAATACATGAAAATTATCCTGACTAGTATTATTATGGCTTTGTCCTTTTGGGATCTTTGGAGATAAAACGATAGCAGTATTATTCCAATAACGAGTTATATTTGTATAAGCTAAAGGATTTTGAAAAAAATACCCTTGAGGCAATGATGCTAATTATATTTTCAACACTGCCATCCAATAAAAGGCTTATTAAGTAATATGATAGAAAAAAGAAATTTAATTCATAACGTATCTCTATATTGAATACGTTCAAACTCACGGAAGAAAACGATTAAAGAAATTAGACTGCATAAATACGATTCTCACTATACATTAGGAAAAAAGAAAGCAAAATTAACCAAGAGTCTTACCTCCAAAATGTCATTAAATGATGTTCTAACATACAATCATATTAGTATCTTCTTCAATCTAATAATACATTAAAAAGATGATATTATACGAAAATACTATTATAGGTAAACAAAATAAGCCATTCATGTATAAACCCAAGTATATCCGATATAGTTATTTAAACTGTGGGTATGCCAGTAACATTATCTGCTAATGACCATATATTCTTCTTGACGAGTTGCTTTTAAAAAGGCTACATCATTGATGCCAATGCATATCTTACATCGATATTTTGTAAATCAAATACTTGAATTTATTTTTAATCTTAATTGTACATAAAATAAAAACAATAAGTAAAAATAAAAAAATAAATAATGATTCATTTACGCTACGCCAGTTTTTACACATAAATATTTACTAGAGACATCCAAATAAATAATAAATAGGATAAAAGTAGCACTATAACATATATGGCCAATTAATTAATAAAAGCATTAATAACTATTTGGCGACCATAATACACTTGAGATATTCTGTATACACTTAATATTCGACATAAAATAATAAGTTAAAACTAAATGGAAATAAACTATAAAATCGATAATAATAAAAACATTACGACTTATTTTTATAAAGCAATATATTTCTTATTAATTTGCCATTGTAATTTGCTATTTTTGATAAATCAAAAAAAGTAGTTTGCTTATATATTATAAAAAGATTTGATAATGTGTATAACAATATAATACACAATGTTTACTTATAATCCTTAAGTTTTCTTTTAAGGAAATGATTATTAATTAAATTAATAATGGAATTTGAATATAGAATTACTCACATAAATATATCTTTTGTTGTATGTTATCAAAATGTTTATATAAAAAGCTTGTGCGTATTAAATAAAGTATAAGTAATACAGAAATTCTTTATAGAATACGTAATAATAATGGATATCACTGTAATAATTGATTAAAATAACACTAAAGGAATAATATACACTAAAGAGTTTTTTAAATAAATAAGAAATTATCAAACGTAAATATAAATATTTATAATAGGTTGCTCCATGATAAATGTCTAATTACAGCGCCTTCTTCCATAAGTAACATTCAAATGAGATTCTAATTCGTCAGTATAATCTAATTCTGGTGTACTTGATGTAAAATTATAATTTTGACCTGTTAAATATCCTGGAAAAATGATATCACGCAATCGTTGTATAAGGTTTAAATTTAGTTATATAATGAAATGGTACTAGCAGATAAATTTTTGGGTATTTTGTAAGGATTTAAATGCAGTGTCTTTGAAAATGATAAAATATTGTTATTTCTTCCTACAAAAAATAATTTTAAAAGCTTGTTATTCAACTTTTTCAAAAATGATAGATATTTATATAAGAAATTAAATGTTTTTCTATATTTGCTTGTAATATAACTATAACAGTTGTTCAATCAAATCCAATTTGTAAATAACAAAAAGAATAATTTGCATTGGTTTTTTTATCATTTAGTATTATGAATTCATTTACTAAAATGTCTCTTATTTAGATAAAAGCATCCCAATCAATAAAGAATGTTTTATATAAGTTATATTTCAAATATAAAGGCGTTGTCGCTTTGGAATTAACAGCATTACGTTTTGAAGTATACTTTATAATATTTGATATAATATTAAGCTTTTCTATTTGTATCGTAAATTCATTTTTTCCATATTCAAAAAACTTGTTATTATTTTTTATTGAATCTAAAACGATAAGTTATATTTTGCTTTACAACTATTAAACCAAAGATTCTTTTTCTATATAAATACGTTCTTGTTTACCCTTGAAATTCTAATAATGTATTAAGAATCACGTATATACAATTCATTTGTAATATGGAATTATACGTAATTGCTTTCAACCAATATATTACCTACATAGACAAGAACAATTTAATAAAAATAAAGTATAATTTACCAAAAAAATGATTCATTAATAGAATAATAAGAAGGTAAATTATAACATAAATGAATTATACTTAGCAATATTTATATATTCGATTGTAGCTTTTTTCTATAGTAGTAATTGTAGCGGAATATTGTAGTGTGTAAAATATTACGACATAAAGTCTTCGATAAAAGAAAAAAGGACTCAATAGGTTTTTTTTCATATTACATTATACCTTTTCATAAGACATTATAGCAACATTGTGTTTAAAAGAAATGATGGGTTTGATTGTCTTATTCTTTTTTGTTCTTTGATATACTTGTAACAAACTTTGCTTTTTCCCACTTACATTAATTGTTGCGGTAATCGTTAAGCCTAATTTATAAATATCCATTAATCAATATAGGTTTAAATAACCATGGAATGCTTGTTACAAGTCCAAATTTATTCACATTTAAAATATGGGAATATGTATATTTATTCCATTAATCGTTTTAACATTGCCTTTTTAGGTACAATGAAATTATTTATTTTTTTTGTATGAAATGTAGCAGTAGGATTTAATTGATAATCATTCACTGCATTATGTTTGACTAAGTCTTTTTTAGTTAAATTATAAATTAAATGTATAACACGTTTCTTTAATAAATTATTAATATTTTTTTCCCGAAGGGCCAGCGGTTTATTAAAAAACTTATAAAAACTATGTAAATCATGCATTAAAAAATTTCCTTTAAGAGTTTTTTCATTACTGGCTAACGTTGTAGAAAGAAATTCTTTATGTAATTTTGCATTAAATGTTTGTTCTTTTATTAAGCGTTTTACATTTGCAAAATAATTCCATGGAGTTAATTCACCATATGCTGTATGTAAAAGATTACGACGATACATAATAACGTTCATTATTGACGGTAATTTCTTGTAAATTAATATTAGCATGTTTTTGTGCTTTTAATTTCATTCTTGTTTGTCCAATAGGTAAAACTTGATTTAAAGTTAAATTTTGTTTTTTTCTAATTGCCCCTAGGTTAGTAGGATTAATAACATAAATAGGTTTTGAAGATTCTTTTAACATATTCATATCAGTATTCATTTTAATATGTTTATGCCAAAAAACACGAGAATCTATTTCCCAATTAATCCTATTATCTTCTTTTCTCCAATCACGCCATAATTTAATCAAAAGTACTTGCCTGTCAATAATATTTCCAAGAAATGTAACAAATACATTTTATTATAATTTTTTAATGCAGAATTAAACCAAAACTTTTCTAGTGATATACATGTATTTGTTGAATGGTAGATCTATTCTATCCCTCTATTTCATCAATACTTAAACCACGCATACGATTTCTTATTCTTTGCCATATATATTTAGGTGAATAACTAACAAAAGTATTATTTTTTAATTTCCTTTTTAATTTATTGAATAAACCCGGGTTTTTGATTATTATATTTTCATATTGTTCTTTTTGTTTTCCCAGAGGGGCTTTATGTGATAATAAAAGATTTGCTATATATTTAAGTCTTTCTATTAAAGACATTTTTGGGTTCTTTTTAAAAGATTCAATTGGCATTTTATTTTTATTTTGTATATCATTTTTATTATGATAATGCCAAATGGTATTCATATTAGTAATTTCTTTATCTGTTAATGTCGTTATAAACAATGGATTGTATTTATAAAAGGTTGCTTTACTTTCAATTGTTTGGTTTAATTTTTTTGGAAAAATATAATCGTTTTTTTTTAATATTAGTTTTTCTTCTTCTGTCATTGATATGATTTTTTTTGCTAAATTAATTGTTTTATGTTTTTTTATATATTTAATTATAAAGTTTTCATTTGTATGAATTAAATTATTATTTAATTCTATTATTAAATTCTCTGTTATTTTATTGTTCTGCATTACTTTGTTTAAAAAAGTATTATATGCTGAGGGTTCTTCTAATGATTTATTTATTATTTTTTTTGATTTAAAAAAGAAAGATGGAATTAAGTTTTTGAAATTCATTAAATTACTTTTGAGGTAATATAAAAGAAAATGGCCTTTTAATGAATTACCTTTTTTTGCATAAGCAGGATATAGGTTTAATTATTCTTTGCTCTAGTATCCTTTATATATATTTTTTTAATAAAAAAGGTTTTTACCTAGGAAAAAATATATATATTCTATTAAAAGGAATCCCTTCGTTCTTGTCCTTTTAGGATAGCAAGGACAATAACCAAATTAAATTAATTATTAATAAGCTAATAACGACTTAATCTTTATAACGAAGATAAGTTGATACTTTGACGTGCTAATTGTTGATTAAGTAATTTGTCTTCGTAGTCTAATAGAACACAGAAAGAGAAATTGTAATTGCACCCAATTAAAGAAACGAATAAAAGCGATAATAGCTAAGTAAAAGAAACAATAAAATATTGATTAATATAATAAATGAGCAAGAGTTTGAATTTCAGAGAGAAGCATAGAAGTTAGTTAACCAATACATCATATATATCTTCAGTATCTAATTCACATATCAAAATTCTTATTATCTGAAAACAAGAGTATAAAATTCCCAGAAAAAAGTTAAAAGAGCTAATTATGAGAATACTAAATAATTGATGTCTTACTACCATCAAATTGAAGTCTGCATGTAAATCTAATAATAATAACACTGAATAAAAATAATATTGAAACAGCTCCAATATAAACTAATTATAATTAATAATCCTATATAGTAAATCACTTATCCTGTGTTATAATGTGATATACTACTTATTAAATATGTTTAATATTAAAAACAACACTGTAATAAATCGGGTTTCGAAATTAAGCCTACCAATTAATGTACAAAAAATTTGCATAAATTCTAATATTTCAGGTATTTCCATTTAGTTTTTTTCTTTAAGTAGTTGTTTTCTGCACTTATTTTATCCTTTGCTTTAGCAGGACTCTTTTATGCTTACCTAAAAGGACAAGGATGAAGGGACAGAATCAATTCTTTTTTGTTTTTAACGTTACATTAAATGCATTAATTTGAAAGGAAAGATTAAGTTTTTATTAACATATAAAATACGCAAATACATTATATCTTTTATATACATAAAAGGCCCTTTGGAACAATGTAAAATATAGTTTCTTCTTGTCCCTTTGGGACTAATATTATAGTTAAATCACGCGGAACTTTAATTTCCTTACACTAATTTTATCTAGTATTATCCTAGGCCCCAGTATTGTCTTAAGTAAGAATTGTTAAGTTATCTGTCTTTGCTTTAGCAGGAGTACAATTAATATGCTGTTTGAATAAAAGCATCTCTTTTGAAAATATAAACTAAAAAGAATTACTAATAGAAAAGGTTAATTGTTATACCGATTATCGTAATTGAATTAGACTTATAAAATCACGATATTAATTTAACGTAATGAGATTATTAAAAATGTCCCAGAGTCCCGGAGGGACCAATAAGAATAAATGAAAGAAACAACGGAATTAGATTTTACTAATAATGCTAGGTTACTTTTTAGAAACCAAATTGATGTTAAATGTAATTAAAGAAGATTAGCAAGTGAAAGTAAAGCAAACGCATAATCGTTTTAAGGAAGTATAATAAACAAATGAACTAAGAATAGGTTTCATTCCCGCCTAAAGGCGGGACAAGTATGTATAGAAAGTTTTAAATGGATGCGCTAAGGCAAATTCAAATAAGGGCGTATCAAAAATACGAAAAAGAAAATTTACAGGAGTGGTAATATTAGAACAAGAATGTAAAGTCCCCTAAATCTTAGAAAAGAGAACTATTATCGTAAGGTTTTTCTCAGGATAAACACAGCAATAATAGCAAGACAAACCTTGTGAAGTGAAACATCTCAGTAACAAGAGGAAAAGAAAATAACAAAGATTTCATAAGTAGTGGTGTAGCGAAAATGAAAAAAGCCAAAAATTTCCAAGAAAAAATCTGAAAAAAAAAAGCTTTAAAAAAAGGCGTATTAGAAATGAGTAAAGGAAAGAAAAGAGTAAAACAGAACCCGAGAAAATCTGTTTGAATAAAAGAGGAAGACCACTTCCTAAGCTTAAATAAAAGAATTTGACCGATAGAGAAAAAGTACCATGAGGGAAAGATTGAAAAGAACCCAGAATAAGG
>Ga0066648_10001949_pt1 | contig 10623 bp, 22 predicted proteins | sample CryGeyCG12114_NA_FD_59537 | JGI IMG/M metagenome (GOLD analysis project Ga0066648, IMG submission 59537) | Groundwater microbial communities from aquifer - Crystal Geyser CG19_WC_8/21/14_NA | ecosystem: Environmental > Aquatic > Deep subsurface > Groundwater | place: USA: Utah: Grand County... | reverse complement strand
TTTATCCCTAAGCATTTCAAGGGCAAGCCAGGGGACATCATGGCCGCGCTCATGCTTTCGGATGAGCTGCGGTTGCCGCCCGTTTCGGGCCTGCGATCCATCTACGTGATCAGCGGAACGCCCGCGTTGTACGCGCGGACGATGGTCGCGTTGGCGATGCAGCACGGGCACGAGGTGTGGACGGAAATGTCCACGGACGCCGAGGTCGTGGTGTGCGGTAAGCGCAAGGGCAGCGAACACGTCGAGCGAGCAAGCTGGACAACGGCCCGTGCGCGGAAGGCCGGGTACACCAGCAACCGCAAGTACGATACCGATCCTCAGTCGATGCTCTATAGCAAGGCCGCCGCTGAGGTTGCCCGCAAGATCGCACCCGACGTACTTTCCGGCGTGCCGTACTCCGTGGAGGACTTGGAGTTGGAGCAGCCGGAGCCAGCTGCCCGGGTGTCCCGCCGGCAGCCCGTGAAGCGGGAGACGCCGACGGTCCCGGAGCCCGAGTTTGATGAGCCGGCTCCAGCCCCAGAGCCGGTGGCTGTCCCCGCCGAAACCATGATCACCCGCGCTCAATCCGGGAAGCTCCACGCCCTCCTCAAGGAATGCGGCATCACCGACCGCGAGGTTGGTTTGGCCTACGTGAGCCAGGTGATTGACCGGAAGATCGAGTCAACGAACGAGCTAACGAAGGCGGAGGCGTCGCGGGCTATCGACCAGATTGAGAAGGAGAAGGAACCCGCCGAGCCTGAGCCTGAGCCGTCCGAGGCGTGGCCGGCGGTCGCTGGGGCCGAGCAGCAGGAAATTGGATCATGAGCGGGCCGCGGTACGTGTTCGTGCTCGGCTACGGCGTAACTATCGGCAACCCCGACGACCCGTGGGGGATTACTCTTTACCAGCGGCGCGTAGTTGAAAACCGCGACCACGCCGATGAGCTTTGTGAGCAGGCCAAGCGTGAGGGGCACGTTGAAGCTGACGTGTACATGCTCATCCCCCCGGATACGTTTCCTAATGGCGGTCGTGACTGAGGCGGCGTTTCAGCGCGCCGTCCTGGACCTAGCCGCCTGGCACGGCTACACGCTGGTCTTCCACGACAACGATCCGCGCCGTAACCGCCGTGGGTTTCCAGACTTGGTGCTGCTGCGGGAGCGTGACGGCCGGCTGCTGTTCGCTGAGTTGAAGTCCGCGACGGGCAAGGTACGTCCGGAGCAGGCGCGGTGGCTGGCGGCGTTGCAGTACGGGGGGGCGCTCGCGTTCCTGTGGCGGCCAGCCGACTTGGAGGACGGTACGATCGGCCGCGTGCTGGCGGAGTGAGGGCTGCCCGGGTTGGCTTCGGCTGGCCCGGGCAGCTTTTTTGGCGTAGCCCTCTTGCACATTTGGACTACAGGGTTGTAGTCTCATGACATGACCTCGCAGCGCACAATAAAGGTTCGCGTTCCCGTCACGGTGGAGATTGACCTTGACGCTTATCGCACCGAGTTCGGTTTGGAGAGCGTCGGCGAGGTCCGCGAAGACGTCAAGCGCTACATCGCCAGCAGTGTTCAGCAGCACCTTGACTCACTCGGGCTGCTGGCCGAGTGAAAGTAGACCACGACCAGGGAGACGCGATGAAGACCACTGTCCAGACAATCCGCCAGCGCCTAAATGCCATGCATGCCGAGCTCTACGACATCGCAGAGTGTGCCGAGGACATCGGTTGGCTCGCCGTCCTCCATCCACTGGAAGCAGCTCTCGGTCGAATCGAAAATGCCACTACTGCCGCCGAGCAGTACGAAGGCGGACAGCTTGAGGCTCGTGACTAATCTCGCCCCCCCGCCCCTCACCACCTTAGGCGTCACCTACCGCCAACTAGACCACTGGTGTAGGCGCGGCTACCTGCACCCCGCCAACGGACACCCGGGCAGTGGCAATCGCCGCACCTGGACCGATAGCGAGCTAGCCGTAGCACACCGCATGGCCCAGCATGTACGCAACGGCATGTACCCGCGAGCAGCCGCACAGCTCGCACGACAGGAGGAACAGTGACCACGTACAACAACCGCAGCGACGCGAGCGACGCCGAGTTCCAGGCGTTGGACGAGCGCGAGTACGACGAGCCCACCGTTGAGCGGGTCGCGGCGGCACTAGAAGCTGTCGCCGTCCGCGACCTCGGCCCCGATGGTGCGTTTCCGATGGAAGACTACGCCCGTGCCGCTATCGACGCGATGAAGTCCACCCGCACCCCCACGAGCGAGGAGACGAACCGATGAGTACCCGACGCACCGTCACGGTCGCCAGCCCGATCGGCGCCCGCACCGAACTCACTCCCGCGGCCGACCAACTGCTGCGGGACCTGGAGGCCCGCGTCTACCTCGCCCGTCAGTGCTGGCTCGTCGCAGCACCGCGCGGCCGTAACGCCGTCGTCGTCCCGGTCGACTACAGCCACGTCCCGGAGCGGCTGCGCACCGTCAACGACGGCACGGCCTATGAGCTCGCCCGGTACGGCCTTGTCGACCTCGGCGACTGGCAGGACGCTCCCCGGTACGCCTGGCGCTCACCCACCGACCGCAACCGCGGCCGCACCATCACGCCCACTCAGCTCGGCCGGCAGCGCCTCAGCGAGCTGGCGCTGCAGCTCGAAGCCGACAACATCCGCGCCCAGGCAGCCACCCCGTGACCGCCCCCGAGCAGGCGCAGAACAGCGGCCAGACCGGTGCTCAGATCACCGCTCAGCGCACGGACGTTCGGTCGTCTGGGGCGCGCGGTCGGGGCTGCTCGTGCGGTCACCCGGCGGCTGTGCACGCGCACTACCGCCCGGGTAGCGACTGCGGCTCGTGCTCGTGCTCGTGCCCTCGGCTGCGTCGGCGGCTGCTGGCCCGCGTGATCGGCCGGGTGCAGCGATGAGCGAAAAGCGCATCGTGATCGCGTTCCTGTTGCGGGACCTGTCGTTGGTCGCTGCCGCGTTTCTAGCCTCCGCTCTCGTGTCCGTGCTCACGGGCGCCGTCATCTGCTTTGGAGTCTTCGGCCTCGTGAACTGGCTGTCGGGGATGCTCCCGTGACCGCGGCCGAGAACCCCACCCCGGGGACGGACAGGCTGCCGGGACCGTTGGAGCGTCGTTGCTGCGGCGCACCCGATTCCGGCGTCTGCCACCAGTACGGCCTCTGCGTCGCCTACGGTGCTCATCCCGCCACCCCGCCGCCGGTGGGCACCGAGCGAGACCAGCAGGCAACGGTGATGCCGCCGGTCGGTCTGCGCCCGCGGTGGCTGTCCAACGAGATGCGGGATGACGAGATCACCGCGGCGATCGGCCGGTACGAGGCGGTCGGCCTCGACGTGCCTGCCGAGTGGCGCGACGAGCTTGCCGCCTTGTCGTCCCCGCCCGCGCCGGTCCCGGACACGGCGGTACGGGAGCAGGGTCGCGACGCTGACGCCCTCCTCGACACCCGAGCCGGTCTCGCCCTCGCTCACCAGGCGTGGGGTGAAGGGGCATCCACGATGCTGCGATCCGTCAACGAGCACAGTGACGGTGACCTCTGGGCGCGTCCGTCTAGTCCCTACCTGGCTCCGCTCATGGCGGCAAAGCGGCAAGAGCCCGCCCCGGCCCCGGAGGTGGCCGGACCACCGCCCGTCCCTTACGACGAGCACGAGCGGCAGGTGCTCCAGCTAGTCGACGAGCGTGACCGGCTGGAGTCCATCGCCGACGACCTCGCGGCCGCGATCGCACCCGCCGAGGTGCTCGGCGAGCACTCGTCGGAGAACAACCCGTGGCGGAACGCCCTCGACTATGCCGAGGGCTGCCTCGGTCCCGAGCCCGCCCCGGCCCCGGAGGTGGCCGCGCTGGTGGAGCAGCTGACCAACCTCGCCTACGACTGGAGGGGCGTTGCCCGCGACTACCGCCACGCTGCGCCAGGCTCATACGACGCTGGCGCCCGCAACGCGCACGTCCAGCTCGCCGCCGAGCTGCTGACCGCCCTGGGTGATGGGCGATGAGGTCGCCAGCGCAGTACCGCTCGCTCGGCGTGATGCTCGACCGAGATGACCACGAGGTGCAGCTCACCGTCAGCCTGTGGTGGTTCGACTTCTCCTGGTCGTGGTCACGACGGTGTTTCCGGTGAGCGCCGACGAGGCGGTGCGGGCCGAGGCTGCTGTGGGCGCGCTCATGTGGGCGGCGTGGACCGTGGAGCACTCGCCAGGCATCCAGCACCAGGCCCGGGCCGTGACCGAGATCCGCGACCGGGCTGCCGCGCTGGCTGCCTCAACGGCCGGCGGGACGGACGAGGCGGGCCGGATGCTGGCCCGCTACTACGACCTCATGGACGAGATGGCCGGGGACGACCAGGTGCTGCGCAAGCGCATCGCTGCCGGTCGTGCCCGGCTCGCCGCCCGGTCCGGGGACGACGGACTCAGGCAGCGCTGCTCATCCTGCGAGCACGAAGCGCGGTTCCACCAGCCTGACGGCTGCTGGTACTCCGTCACCAACGCCCGCCCGAACACGACCGTCGGGTGTCACTGCGGTATGCCTCGTCGTGCTCTGGCTGGCCCCGAGGCACCGCAGCACGACGACGGGAGCGGACGTGGCTGAGCTGCTGACGTGGGATGACCTGTGCAATCTGCCGACGTGGACCGACTCGTTCGGCAACGTGCGCCCGACGCTGCGCCTCATCTACCTCGCTGGCGTCCCCGCGGTTGTCGTCCCGACTCGGATGCACGAGCCCGGCTGGTACATCCGCAGTGGCAACCACGACAACCTAAGCCGGTACTGGAACCTGCGCAGCGACCAGGACTACCAGCTGATCCGGCAGTTGTGCGCCGCTGGTGCCATCACGGCCCGCGAGGACGGACCCCGGTGACCGCTCAGTCCACGTCCCGGGGTCGCACCTGGTCGGCGAGCACGTGCTAGTTTTCACCCCCGCCTAAGCAAAGGACGCCCATGAGCCTCAACGCATCAGTCCTAAACCGCATCAACGCCCACACCACCGACCCAGACATCCGCGCCGAACTAGCCGAAATGCTGGGCCTGACCCGCAACGGTATCCCGCAGGACGACGACACCCGCCACTACGGCCTCGCGGTGCTCAACGGCGAGGGCCACCAGAAGCTGAGCGACCCGTCCACGTTGCCGATCACGCTGAAGCCGAAGACGTCGACGGCACCGGAGTCGCTGCGCAACCTGCCGCCCGCTAAGCCCATTGAGCGCCCCCGTAAGCCAGCGCCACGTAACCCGCCACCGCGACCCGCGCTCAGCCCGCACGGTACGGAGGCGGCCGCTAAGCGGCACGTCATGTTGCGGGAGCCGATCTGCGACGTGTGCGCCGCTGGTCGACTTGCCCGCCGCAAGCCCATCGTGAACCGCGCGACCGCTAAGTGCGCCACGGAAGCTGGGTATGTTCGACACTTGCGGGAGAAGACCGTGATCTGCCAGCCGTGCCGGGAGGCGCACCGCGTATACAAGCGGGCATCGGCGGCCAGGACGCGGGCGCGACGAGAGACTGAGGTGGTTGTGCGCCGGCAAGAGTGCGGGACCACGCGCGGCTACGATGCGCACCGGCGGCACAAGGAACCACAGTGCGATGCGTGCCGCGAAGCGGAACGACTGCGAGCACAGGCACGGCGCGCGCGGGCTAAGGCGGCGACGTGAACGACCCTTACGCCCCCGACTGGTGTGAGCGTTGCGGCATTCACCTCGCCCTACCCACCTACGAATGGCACCTCGGCAGGCAGTGGCGGAAACCCCTCGTGTGCCCCGTGTGCCAGGACTGGGAGAAGCGCGGCCGGTGACCGTGCAAACGCTTGACGAGATGCGAGGCAAGTACGTGGTGTTACACCTGCGATTACTGAGGTTAGGTTAAATGATGCAGCTCCCGTATTACGGTCACCTTCCCAAAGACATTTACACGACTGGCTGCTGGGTATCGCGTAACGAACGAAAATACTTGGTTAATGTCCGTACTCCCGATGGAGGTTTCGTCAAGCTGGCTGAATATAGAACTCATTGGGCCGCCGCCCGGTTTGTTCATCGTTCATGGAAATTGGCATTGCAAATGGAGGAACCGTGACCGTCACACCGCAGTCATCCCGCGAACAGGAAGTCATGGACGCCGCCTGGAACGCGGTAGCCGTGGCTAGTTACGCTTTTGCCGTAGCAAATGTCGCTTACGACCGCGAGCTGAGCGCATTCCAAACCATCGTTCACCAAGCCAGCAGTCACGGGCTGAGCCTCGATGACATTGCCCAAGCGGCCGGCATCACCGCCGAGCAGGCGCGGTCGCTGTACTACGACGGGGAGCTGTGACCGACGGGCTGCGTGACTTGTGGATCGCGGAAATGTGGCCGGTCGTGCGGGAGTTGTCGCGCGATGACCGGCAGGTGCAGACTGCTATGTCGGACACATTCCGCGCTTATCCACATTTAGCGTACCGCGGCGTGGACAATAAGCCGGACGTGTGCGAGACTGAGCAACGATAGAACGGGCCGCGACGGAGATGCCTAGTCTCCGCGCGGCCCTAGCACCAACCGAAGCGACCGGAAGGCACTTAGTATTATTATGCCACAACGCAACAACAACGAAAATCCCATTGGCGCGATCCCAACTCGTTACCGTAGTTGCTGGTTTCGTTCGCGCCTAGAGGCTCGCTGGGCCGTCTTCTTTGACCGCATGGGCATCGGCTGGCAATACGAGCCGCAGGGCTACTACGTGGGCGGTAAGCCCTACCTGCCCGATTTCCTGCTGGACTGCGGAACATGGGTTGAGGTTAAGGGTAACGATCAGTTCCTTGACCGTGACTTGATGCGTAACGCGGGCCTACAGTTGCCGGCTATGCCAGCCAAAAACGAGCGTGGACCGCGTCTCATGGTGCTTGGCCCGCCACCGCTGCCGTTGGACGATGACGGACCCGGCGATTACGGCTGGCTCGCGTTTGAGCCTGATGGTCGCGGCGACGAGCTGTTGTGTTCGACCTACTCGTTCGGCCGCTATGGCAAAAACAACCGTCCTTGGTGGGTTGATGAACGTGACGCCCACGGCGGCGGCTCATGGCTTCGCCCGACGTTCTTGTCTGGCGAGCCTGATGCGTCTAGCGCATACGCCGCCGCCAATGTTGCTCGCTTTGAGCATGGACAGTCGGGTGCCGCCTGATGGCCCGTGATCACGCTGTGATTCGCCTCGACATGTGGGGCGACGATGACTGGCGACAACTTACCGTTGCCGCCCAGCATCTCTACATGCTGGTGCTCACGTCGCCGTCACTGTCGTTTTGTGGCGTTGCTGATTGGCGGCCAGGACGAGTCGCCAAGCTCGCTCACGATTGGACTGCTGGCGGGGTTCAGAGAGCCGCGGACGAGCTGATCGACAGCAACTTCCTGATCGTGGACGAGGAGACGGAAGAAGTTTTGGTTAGGTCGTTTGTTCGCCACGACGGGTTGATGAAGATGCCTAACATGGCGACGGCGATGGCTAATGATCATGCCGCGATCGCTTCTGCTCGACTGCGCGGCGTGGTTGTCCACGAGCTGCGGCGGCTGCACGAGGAGCGCCCTACCCTCGCCGGCTGGAAGTCGGTTAAGGCTCTGGCTGTCCTGGACCGCACGGCGATTGACCCTTCGGTTAAGGGTTACGGTAACCCTTCGGGTGAGGGTTCGGTTGACCTTGCCGCCAACCCTTCGGTTGAGGATGAAGCGAACCCTTCGGTTAACCCAAGCCCTTCTCCAGCACCAGCACCTACTCCAGCACCTTCACTCTCTAACGAGAGTGAAATAAAAACTTCTTCATCATCGGACGATGATGCGGTCGATGCCTTCGAGGAGTTCTGGTCCGTGTACCCGCGTAAGGCTGGCAAGGCTCCAGCGCGAAAGAAATTCTTGGTTGCCGCTAAGAAGGTCGGAGCTGAGAAGCTCGTCGAGGCAGCTACGAAGTTCGCTGCTGACCCGAATCTGCCGCCGAAGTCCGAGGAGCAGGCGATCCCGCACGCGACCACGTGGCTCAATCAGGAGCGGTGGGACGACCCGCCGCTGCCGCCTCGGTTCAACCGGGGCCCGCAAGTTCCGCCCGCCGCGACACGCACCGTCGTTGACGATGCGCCCCAAACCTTGTGGCCCGCGAACTTCGCTAAGGGCAAGACCTACGGTGAACTCAAGGCTGCCGGCTACCCGATGGATGATTTCTGATGCGCCGCCCATTGCCGCCCGAGGTGTCGTCACGGCTTGAGGGCATCCGTCCCAGCGGTGAGGGTTACATCGCTCGGTGTCCCGCGCACGAGGATCGCTCGCCGAGCCTGTCGGTGTCCGTCAACGAGACCGGGAAGCTGCTCGTCCACTGCCATGCTGGTTGCGATCAGCGAGCTGTGCTGGACGCGATCCAAGCGACGCCGCAGATGCTGCACGGTGACGAGCCGGAGCAGCGCGACGAGGGCGAGTGGACACCGCGGGGGCCCGCTATTGCCGTGTACCACTACGTCGATGAGCAGGGCACGTTGCTGTTCGACGTGTGTCGCACGGCCGATAAGCAGTTCCCGCAGCGCCGGCCGGACTCGGCGGCCAAGTCGGGCTGGTCGTGGAAGCTGGGCGAGGTTCGCCGGGTGCTGTACCGGTTGCCGCAGGTGCTTGCTGCCGTGGAGGCGGGCGAGACGGTGTGGGTTGCTGAGGGCGAGAAGGACGTGCACTCGCTGGAGGCCGCGGGTGTGGTGGCGACGTGTTCACCGGGTGGGGCGGGTAAGTGGCGGGACGAGTATGCGGCGGCGCTCAAGGACGCCAATGTGGTCATCGTGGCCGACAAGGACAAGCCAGGGCAGGCCCATGCGCGGGCTGTAGCTGTCTCTGTCGCCTCCGCGGGTGGTCGGGCACGTATCTGTGAGGCCAAGGAAGGTAAGGACGCCACAGACCATCTGAGGGGTGGCAACGGGCTCGCCGACTTCCTCACGACGCATGAACCCGAACAGGCCGCCAAGCCCGAACTAGCCCTCGACATCCACGACTACCTCGGCCAAGCCGACGACGAGATCCAATGGCTTATCCCCGGGCTCATCGAACGCGGCGACCGAATCATGATCACGGCTTTCGAGGGATTCGCCAAGTCGACGTTCCTGCGGCAGCTCGCTGTGGCTGCTGCGTCCGGCCTGCACCCGTTCACCGGGGAGCACATCGAACCGCTACGCGTGCTGCTCGTGGACTGCGAAAACAGCGACCGGCAGACACGGCGAGCGTTCCGGTGGATCACCCCCATCGCGCACGAGTACGGCGGGGTCATCCCCCGCGACACGTTCTACCCGCTCGTGCGACCCGAAGGAATCGACCTCGGCAACGACGAAGACGCACAATGGCTACTAGAGCGCGTTACCGCCCACAAGCCCGACCTCATGATCATCGGACCCGTGTACCGACTGCTCACCGAAGACGCCAACAACGACGTTACCATTCGCAAAATCATCACCGCGTTGGACAAGGCCCGCACCGCCGTCGACTGCGCTGTCGTTCTAGAGGCACACGCGGGTCACGGCAACGGAATCAGCGGCCGGTCCACCCGCCCGCTCGGCTCGTCTATGTGGATGCGGTGGGTTGAGTCGGGCATCGGGTTCGCCCCGTTCGACGGCACCGACCCGCTCGCCAAGACACCACTCCAGGTGGTGCACTGGAAGCCTGCGCGTGACCGCGAACTCAAAAAGTGGCCCGACGTGATCCGCCACGGCGTGCCCGACCGTGACGACGTGCGCCGAGAATGGCCGTGGGTTGAGGATGCGTTGTACGGACCCGGTGGCACGATGGTCATCTGATGTGACAGATTAGACCTATGTGCCCTTGCACAAGACCTATGTGCCCCTGGCGCGACGGGCAAGGTGGTCTTGTCGTGGCAGCCGTGGCAGTCGCGTGTGATGGAACGCGGCACCCCCAAGATTTAGGCAATCAACACGAGGAGCTAACTGGCATGACCGACCACTTTGACGACGAGTACGTGATCGACCGGACGGGGCTCGTGTGGCTGCTGGTGCACGATGGTGGCATGGCTACTCGGGCGGACTACGCGGGTATCACCAGCATCGGCATCCGCCGGTTGGAGCTTGACGCTGGGCCGTTGCATTCGTTGACTGTTCGAACGATGCTCGCGGTGAATCCCAAGATTTAGACTTGACGGGGTGTGGTGCACCCGCTAGGTTGATTTCACACCAACAACGGAGGCCCGCATGACCATCAACTTCGACACCCTCACTCTCGCTAGAGGCTCGCACGACGAGTGCGACGACGGCTCCTGCCTCATGGAAGCCCGCATGCTCCTGCTGGGCAAGCCCAAGACCGACGACCGCCAGCCCGGCGTGTCCCGCGTCCTGCACGACATGGGCATCAACCTCAACGACTCGTTCCCGGATGACCGCCGGCAGGAGCTGAAGCGATTCCTCCCCCACGGCGGTGTCGATCCGCTCGCGAACACTGACGATGGGCGTGACGAGCAGCGGTCCTACATGGCGTTGGATTGGCTAATCCGTACGTACACGCCCGCGTTCTTGGATTTGCGGCCCGAGCTGGCTGACGTGGCTGCGGAGCTGCGATCGCTGCGGCGGATCGTTGATATGGCTGCCGCCGAGGCTGCTGGTCCTGTCGTTCGTACTGCGCAGCAGAAGTCGGCCGCCGCTGGGGACGCCGCTTGGGCCGCCGCTGGGGCCGCCGCT
>Ga0066648_10001948_pt1 | contig 10632 bp, 8 predicted proteins | sample CryGeyCG12114_NA_FD_59537 | JGI IMG/M metagenome (GOLD analysis project Ga0066648, IMG submission 59537) | Groundwater microbial communities from aquifer - Crystal Geyser CG19_WC_8/21/14_NA | ecosystem: Environmental > Aquatic > Deep subsurface > Groundwater | place: USA: Utah: Grand County... | reverse complement strand
ATGTGTAAGCATTCGTCAACTCATAGAGACACTCCAACATTCTGGCGGGCACACTCGCTGTGGTTTCGGAGATTCAGAGAGGCCCATTCGCTCACACGGGACAGCACAGACGCCCTCCCGGGGTCATCGTAAGTGGATGAGATGTGCCACAGACCTACCCAGGCTAGGTAGTCTGGTAGCCAGCAAGCAGCAAACGCAAGATTAGGTTGGTGACATGAAAAACTGAGGCAAGTTGCGTCTTGAGGTCGGCAATTATCGTAATATGGGCTCTGGTAGAGCAGGCCAGATACATACCTACTGTCCATGTACGGCTTCCAATCTAGGCACTGTGCTTGACATGTTGCAGGAGTATCTGACCACCCCCGTCAGCCTCGTTGCCTTTCTAGTGCTCTCATGAGTACGTCTTGTGACCTTCCCGCTTCACGCAGATGAGGGAAAAATCCAGCAGGATACGAAAATGTCGAAAGGTAAGTAGTGATTCGAATCTTGCAAATGCGATGACACCACTGCGTGCTGAAGTACTGTGCACATTCGAGGCCGCCCTAGCATTGATGCCTTGCCTTCACAGATGGTGAGCAGATCGCTAGTATTCGAACGGCGTCTACGCCATAGATACCATCTCATGCCACCCTCTTCTCGCCACTTCTTAGCAAGCCTCTCTCTCCACCACCACCTCTCCTCCACAGCCAGAGTGCTTCTGTTGCGTACGACTTCGCACTGACATGGTCGCCCTCTTTGCTTGCTTCGTTCATTATGAGTTCCACAACCCTCTCCTTCTCAATTATGGTCCAAAGACCTTCTGGCAATTCCATGCCTCGTGGCCCGAAATCGCCCCGGCCAAGCCTGTACAATATCCGCCCTAGTAATTGATATGCAATGCACCGCTGATTTGGCAGGGCACTTCTTGCTAGTATAGCAAGCTCGGGAATCGTGTAGCCAGCACTGCTTGGTGCTTCGCCGTGGTGATGGAGACCCTTGCTTACGTCGATGTCAAGAGAATCTGCAGGTGCGATCAGGCGGCCACTGAAGCCGAAGCGCAGTGAGGATGGAGTGTAGGCGGTTTTGGTGGGATTATATGGCGAGTCTTCGTTCTCTTCCATGGTAGGATCTTGGAGCCAGGAGAGTGTGGATGGGTCATGAGGGGTGTCTGGAAAGTAGTGGGTTCTCAGGTCGGCTAGGAAAGTCGGAGCATTGGGGTCGAGAGGGACGAAATCGTTGGCAGGGCGAGGAGGGGCAGGAAAGTGGACAGCTGGACCAGCAGGACTTTCAGCAGATATTGCCCGAGAGTCCATTTGCTCGGTGTCCATTTGCTCGAGAACACTTTGCTGATGAGCATTATCGAGTCCTCTTTGCTGGTCTGGGTGTGCCGTGCCATTCTCCGGTATGGACGTTCCATGCGCCTCATCGTCAATGTTCGCTTTTCTCAGCAATCTCTCAATGAACGCAGGATCCAGACTCTGCATGAGCTCCGCTCTTGCCTCTTCAATATCCCTATCAGACATCTCGGCAATGCGCCTTTTGTTCTCTTCTTCAATGTCTGCCTTGACTTGAGCGTTGGGGTCGTATCCATACTTCTTGCTGACATGATGGGCTATCGCTCGGTCAGAAGGAGGGACCTGGGTGGAGAAAGGCAGCTCTGTGGCATTGTGGGCGGAAATTGCAGGCGTCGGCGAAGATGCTGCGCCGGCTTGTTGTCGCTGCTTGAAGGCTGATATGCGGCCGCGAGTCTTGTGTTCTGGGAAGCCGGACTTGGTCAACTTCTTCTTGGGCGCTGCCGGTATGCCTGCTGGTTCATGCTCCTGTATCTCTTTGACGACAAAACACGGATCGAAAGGTCGCTCGCCATCATCTTGGACAACGTTCGCTGTGAAGTTGGGCGCATCTAGATCGAGCTCAAAACGTTGACCTGGAATAGCCATGGTTGGTGACAGCTACTATCCGCGCAAAGATGCAACAGCCTGCGTATGAAGGGCTTGGCTGAAATATTAAGGTTTCGGGAGATTTCATGCATAAGCTCCACTTGGTTGGCGTCTCTATGTAGGACGGCCAATAGGAAATGCTTGTCTGGGCTAGCCATGCATACATTGTTATGTACCCAGGTACCTGGTAGTAGGTACATGGAGCAGACCACTACTATGAAGAGAGTTGAACACGAACACGACATGTCGATAAAGCGCAGCACAACATGTGCAACAAACGCTACGAGGCTCTGCCTGCTGCGGATGTTGTGGTTGGAAACAAACAACAACTCAGGCATGGTTGAAAATCCTGGCTGATAGATTAGATCTCCATTCTATGTATCTTTGATGCATACAGAGTCACGAGCGTGAATAAAGCGTAAAATCGTAACACAGTAAGGACTGCAAGAAGGCTATAAGAGAACTCCATCAGATTTATCGTGGTTCACACAGTCTATACTCATAGCAATACAGGGGAAGAGTGTAGGGCATATTGTGGAGTAGACTGTAAACACAAGCCGCGAAGGCGGGCACTGCAACGCAAAGTGAAAAGCAAGGACCAAGGAGCAAGGCGAGGTTTGGAAAGCTGAAGGCAATTCCGTTGCCAGCGTCTTTTCCTAAGCCTGAGACTCTTGGGCGGTTTTTCGTGTTCCCGATGCCAACGTGATGCGATACCATGGCCATGTTGCAGCACCGCAGTCGTGCTTGCTGGCGACTCCTTTGCCTTGCCCCGTCATTTATGTGTCTATTTCCCGTTTCCCATTTCCCATCTTTTCTCTTCTGCCCTGACTTTTCGTCCTTCTTTGCTGCTGAAGTTATCGCCTTTCCTGTTCTGCATACCTAGTCAAGCGCTCCTGGCAATTCCATGTTCTCGCCGCCCCGATAACCATCTGAGCGCTTGTTCAACAGGCCTTCTGACGCGGCTCTCTGTGCTTCCAATTTCCAAGCCTTCGATAATCAGCCACGCAACAGTTCTTCAAGTTGCCGACAAGTTACCAGTTCATCCGCTGTCTTGGTAGTGACGTTCAACGTGCTTCCTCGTTGACATCAACTGCCAGGCAACGACAAGTCGTTGAGACCTTCATAATTGACATTAACTGTCTTCGTTATCTCCTTCAAAAGGTCGAGATCACCAAACCAGCATTTCTTTGATATCTTTGACGAGTCGCGGGCGGCCGTGGTCGCAGTTTACAGTTTGTCATGATGGAGGTGGGAGAGGGGAGGAGTTCCTCCAACGATCTGTCCAGCGCCCCCAGCAGCGATGTAGAAGGGCCTTTCTACGACCACCCGGACGCGTCCCACTCGACCACAAACAACAATCCTTTCTCTGGAGGCGCTGCAAGATCAATTCTACATGGTTCTGAGCGGTTCGGCGTGGCAGCTGCAGCCGTCCATTCTACAGACAATGCAGCACCCGCAGCCACAAAGCTCGGGGTGCGCCAAGACGCACCAGTGAAGCAACGCAAGCCACGTAAGAAGAAAGACGCTACAGTCACAGACTCCGACAAGAAGGAGAAGGTACCTCGTAAACCGCGAGCCATCCCTGGAACAACCACCACGTCTCGCAAGAAGCCAAAACTGTCGAACTTGCAAGAGGGCGACGCTGTATGCGCTCTAACAAATGCAGATCTAACAAACTCGAGATTGGTGCAGCCAGCACCATTTCTAACCCCCGCAGCCACAAACGATCGGAAAGCCGATGAAGCCGCCAAGCTTACCCAAAACGGACTCTTGATGCACAACGATTCGATGAGAACTCACTCAATGCAAAGTCCTAGTTTCGCTCCCAGCACACCGAAGCTAGCATTCACCCCAAGATCTAGTGGCATATACGATCCTGTGAGATCTGTCACGATACAGCGCGCTCCAGAGCCATTACAAACCGCATCTACACCTCAGATAGTCCACACTCCTCCTCGGCCTCTGTTTCGTCCAAGTGCATCCCCAGCTATTTCGAGTCTAGTGGACCCCCCTGGCCACGAGAGACCATCGAATGCAGCCACGACAGACCTTACTCGCGAAGTCAAAACGCCATCGGACATGGGACAAGTCAACACACATTTGACTTTGGTGGGATCAGCTGTAGAAGTCGAACCAAAAGTCATTGAAGCTATTTCGCTAGGAAAGCCATCCGTGGGCAAGAGTGAGGCAGTAGCGAGAAACACGTCACCCAAGCCTCAACGGGCAAAAGAACAACCTCCTCCTGTTCCTGCCGGCTCTGGACTGCTGTCATCTAGCTTGTTTGGTGGCGACTCTGGCATAGAGGCCCAAAGTACAAGTGGAAAAGGCCCAAATATCATTCTTCGTGTCGACCTGAAAAACCCAGACAACAAGGTTCTCAACTTCGCACGGTTGGCAGAAGAGAAGTATGGATTCGCCGCGCTATACCCTCGTCAAGCTGCGCAACGAGAACGGCTAGCACGTGTTGCAGCTGCCGGAGCAGCCCTTGAGCGATCAGCATCAGGTAGCAAAGTCGGCGGTTCTGGTGCAGAGAGTGCCGATGATGATATCAGCGTTGACATCGACCGTGACTCGGATAATGATGGTGACATTGCTATGACCGGTGTCAATGGAGGTCAGGAAGCTGGAAATAGTGGCACGGACGGCCAGGGGCCAAAGAGAAGGCGGAAGAGGAAGGAGCAAGATTATGATCAAGATGATCCTTTTGTGGACGATAGCGAACTGCTCTGGGAGGCGCAGGCAGCGGCAAGCAAGGATGGCTTCTTCGTTTATTGTGGTCCACTCGTGCCGGAAGGCGAGAAGCCTGCTGTGGAGAGGTATGTTCCAATCTACCACATCGACGGAACCATAGTTGCTAACGATGTGTACAGGGCTGACGGGTCAGTCAAACGAGGCCGCGGTCGCGGAAGAGGTGGCGGACCAGGTTCGCGTGGTGGTCGAGGAGGAACGGCGGCGGCGGCCGCTGCAGCAGCAGACCCAGGAAGTGGCCGTGGAGGTGGTCCCGGCTCGCGCGGTGGTCAGATCACGAGGAAGCCACGCATCACAAAGGCCGAGCGAGCCCAACGAGACCTCGAGAAAGCTAACAGGGAGAAGATGGCAACACTTGCGGCCAAGCCAACAAGCTATCCTGCATAGTTGGAAAGTCACCTTCATGTGCACTCAGTCCAGTAGGTCTCTCGAGACAAGGGCAGCATGTGTTTAAGTTATTGTTGAAGTATAGTTACATACTGTGTAACGAGGCATGGCGTTCCTGAGGTTGGTGGTGGTCATATGTACCAACGAGGAGCATTTGAATGAATATCATCTAACTTTCCACTTTCACTTGGGCAAGAAGGTGCTCTAGTTTTGTAATTTCGTATTCATCCAGAGCAAAAATCAATCGAGGAATCGATGCCGACGGTCAAATCTGCTTTTACCAAACACCCAAGTGGACAATCTTGCAAAGAGTATGCGACATCAGTACTTCACGCTCCGGCATCTCCATGGCCGTAACACGGTATGATGATGAGGGAACCGTTATCGTAGGGATAGAATCCGATATCCCTCCACCTTGCATGTTCGGTCTGCATGCAAGGATACGTGACGGACACGCTCTCTTTGGTCTACGGACGGGAAGTCACTAGGTACCTAGGTAGTCACCACGATTGTCCATTGATCGACTCGGGAAGTCGGGACAACTGAGGCATAACCATGCAACGGGTTGATACCCTGCATCTGAGCTCCTAGGCTTGAGGTTAGTCGCCTTGGCTTCCGTCCCTAGGCTTCAATAGCGAATGAGCAACGGCATCCATGCGCAAATTCGCCCTTAGTGCGGACTGGCTCTACCTACGTAGTAGGTAGGTGTTGCCCACTAAAGTATGTCCTCCACTGAATCAGCGGCATCTTAGCCTCAGCTTCGGTCAACGCTGCGACATCTATCTACTGCTTCGTCTTACGATAGCCTTCGGCTGGCCATGCGGTATTCCCTCTATCGAATGTAGTCCACTGACCGCAAAACAAATCCGTTCGAAATGCGTTGTATGCACCCACAGTCGAGTGAGACCTTCTACATCCTCCAACCACACGTTGCTACCACACTGGATAATCTCATCCTCGACATTGGAGATCATCATTAGATGTGCAATACCACCGAATCGGATAGTGTAGTAAGAGTTGGATTCAATCATGAACGGAATACCCGAGTATTATGGACAACAGTACGCTCCCCTGCACCCGTCGCGCGGGTACGCGCAGGGCGAGAACATGGACGCTATCGACACCGGTACCATGGATGAGAATATCACAGGTCAAGCGCAGACGCTTGATCAGATTATCGACCAAAACCATCAAGAGCTGCTACGCAGCAGGGCCAGCTTCCAGCCACAATATAGCCAAACTACGTCTGCGGAGCATTCGCGCAGAGCGTCCATGCTAGAGTTCGGCTCCTCCTCAATCAACAACAATCTTAACGATTTCCAATTTAACCCCAATCCTGACCCGCCGTCAATGTCGACTCAAATGCCCAGCATGGGTTCTTTCAACAAGGCGATGGATCCACGCAAGGTACGCTCACGGGAGGCCTTGTCCGTGGATATGCGCTTCTCTCAGATGAATACTCCCTTCGGTTCTATGCCCAATGTCAGCTCATATTCTCCTGCTTTGATGTCGAACAACACAACGGCCGGGGCCGATTCATCAACGGGGTTTCTTCCACACAACCTAGAGATGCCGATCCAATATGACAATATGATGGACGACACTAGTGCCATCGGTGTCGGCCAAAGCGACATGTCAAACCAATTCTATAACACCTCGCCAGTAGACCAGAATGGTCCGGACCCTTTCACCTCATCAGGCAACGAGCAAGGCGGCGTGGTTGCTGCACCGACTTCGGCCGGTTCTGGCCAAAGACCAAAAGTATCTCATGCAGCACAAGCTTTGCCGCAGCAGCTTGTGCAACAGCAGCAGCAGAATCTTCGCAGGAATCGTTCCATCCAAAGTCCTGTATCGCAAGGACCGGGGGGCATGCAATCCCCAGCGCAGATGCAAAACCCAGGATCAAGGCGTCAGTCGATCGACGTAAAATCACCGTTTCCGAACAATGGTAACAAGGATCACCCCTACTTTGGCAGCATATTGATGGATTGACCCTATTCCAGATACAAGTCGCGATCGGCAATCTACACAAAACACTCATTCTACCTATTCAAAGTTCCACAATGCTTACTCAACTACCGGATTCGATATGCTTGGTGTGCTTGTAAGTGACTGCAGCCTTGTGATCATGGCGTTCCGGACTGTTGACCGTTCTCTAGATGCGAGTCGCTACTAGACACAAGCCAGAGATTAATATTGGTCCAGTGGATCTGTCCTGTGCTTTCGTGGTTTGTGACATCGAGAAACACGACCTCCCTATCGTCTATTGCTCGGATATGTTCGAACGTCTTACAGGCTACACGCGATATGAAATCTTAGGTCGCAATTGTCGATTTTTGCAAGCACCTGATGGTAAAGTGCAATCTGGCATGAAGCGAAAATATGTCGATGACCGATCTGTGCTCTATCTGAAGAATCAGATCACCAGGCGAGCGGAGGCCCAGTTGAGTTTAATTAATTACAGGAAAGGTGGGCAGCCATTCATGAATCTCCTGACTATGATACCGATACCGTGGGATACGGAAGAATTCAGATTCTTCGTTGGATTTCAGGTGGACCTTGTCGAGCAACCAGGTTCCGTATCAGGAAAGAATCCCGGTTAGTTTCACGAGGACATGGTTCCTTCGTCATTGCTTATACTCAAACAGATGGCACCTACTCGATAAACTATAACCGCAGCTCGTTCCCAGCTTATGTCGTGCCCCAGCCAGAGACAAGCTCCAGCATACAGGCTGACATTGGTCAAAGCATTTCGCGCGACGAAGTCTCCCAAGTATTGAGCACTATTGGTTCCGGAGAGTCTGATCTTAGCAAGAGGATATGGGACAAAGTTCTGCTTGAGAACACGGATGATGTGGTGCATGTGCTGTCGCTGAAGGGGTTGTTTTTGTATCTGTCTCCGGCAAGCAGGAAAGTTCTTGAATATGACGCTAGTGAATTGGTCGGCACAGCGTTGTCATCGGTGTGTCATCCTAGTGACATTGTTCCTGTAACCAGGGAGTTGAAGGATTCTTCTACAGGCGCAACAGTGGACGTCGTCTACCGCATCCGTCGGAAGCACAGCGGCTACACGTGGTTCGAAGCCCATGGCTGCCTACATACCGAGCAAGGAAAAGGCAGGAAATGCATCATTTTAGTGGGCAGAGAACGACCGGTCTACGCACTCGAGAAGCGAGAGATCAACACCGATGGGGAAATTGGTGATAGTGAGCTCTGGTCGAAGATATCCACGGCAGGCATGTTTCTTTACGTCTCATCCAATTCTAGGTCTATGCTGGACAGATTGCCGGAGGATCTTGTCGGAACAAGCATGCAGGCGCTTATGCGCCCCGATGCTCGTAAGGAGTTTGGTCGTGTGTTAGAGGTCGCACGTGTAGGAGAGAAATCGACCTTCAGGCACGACTTGCAGAATCGTCGAGGACAAGTCTTCCAAGCGCAGACCACAGTCTTCCCGGGCGATGCACAGAGGGGCTCAAAACCGACTTTCCTGCTTGCACAGACAAGATTGTTGAAGCTGACGAGAAGCATGATGTTGAACCAAAAGAACAATACTGCGTCGAGCCCAGCACTATTGAAGACGGACCAAAGCTCGGTCGGCTCTGCCACGCCCACAACCCAAGTCTCCGGTTATTCGGCCAACATCAAACCATCGAGGTTGTCGACATCGTCGCAATTGGCGCGTTCGCAAATCGGCGATAGTGGAATATTGACACAAGCTGGAGGAGGCGGGCTGCCCCTTGGGAACCAGGACGAAGCGCTCGCATCCGAGGACAACATCTTTGATGAGCTAAAGACAACTCGCAGTACCAGCTGGCAATTTGAGCTAAGACAAATGGAACGACGGAACAGACTACTAGCAGAGGAGCTCCAAGGCCTGCTCAGTCGCAAGAAAAAAAGAAAGCGAAGAAAGGGGCTCGGCCAGATGGAGAAGGATTGCGCCAACTGTCACACACGAGTCACGCCCGAATGGAGGCGAGGACCCAGTGGCAACCGTGATCTATGCAATAGCTGCGGTTTGAGGTGGGCCAAGCAGGTAAGGATGTACCATTCTCTATGTCATGGTCACGATGGCTTACATACACATAGAATGGACGAGTGTCTCCCCGGAAGAATTCTGGTGCGAGTGAGAAGAGCTCGACCTCGCCTGCTCATGCATCTTTTAGCGGCGGTGCAGCTGGCCGAGACGAGCAGCAGAACTCTACAAACCTTGCGCTAGTGCATCCGCAGGGCTTACCACAGTCACAGCCGGATCGGGACAGCCGCAAGGGGACAATGCCGCCAAAGATTGAGGAAGAAACCGAGCCACCGCATTCGTCCGTGCTGCCGACTTGAGTAAATATCGGATTGAACAGGAGCAATCACATGAGAAGGCGGAATAGGAGCTGACCGTGATGATAATCATATAATACCCTAGCCCGCTGGTGTCTGCACCCATAACGACAAAGAACATCATAACATGTTCAGATGAACTAGCGAAGTGGTGTGACACTAACTTTGGCTCGAGCTTCGAGGAACAAGGTTGTCTCGGTATCCGACAAGAAGCAGCTCTGGATCTACTATGTGCAGCCATGGCGTAGAATTAGCATTGGGGGATGCTTTATGGCTGTAGGAGATTCCGGCTTCAAGTTGACAGCAAGGCCGTGCAAGCGCCGCACCCGATGGTCCGATAGCCATTGTCGACGAAAACGACAATAGCCCGGGCTACAAGTCGCCGCGGATGAGGACAGCATATGGCACTATCGTATCCTATCTCTTCGGCATGAGCTTGGTCGCCGCCTGTGCAGGTTGGTGGAAGACGTGCAGCAACCATTTGCACTGGACGCTGGCCGACGTGAATTGTGGTCGAAAAGAGCTGTAGACAAAGTCGCATAATGGCAGCAAGGTGCTCAACACGGCGACGCCGGGCACGGGGAAATACGCCGGGCACATAAGAGTCATGAGTTATTCAAGGCTGTCATTACGACGACAAGGTGGTTCGATTCTTGCTTGGGCCAATCGGGGACGTGATCTATAGAGGCCCAATTGCATGGGATTGCGATGGCCACGGGGTTGTATGTGCTTTCTGTATTCCTTATTTCTTCGGCTCCAGGAGCAGAGGATAGCACGATTCGTGTGACGTCTGTGAGAGACAAAGTCGAGGGTCTCGGTCGGACCACACGAGGCCGTAGCAGTGTTATAGTACTGCAGGAGTCAAGGTCCTATGAATTGCAGGTATGGAGATACATTACCCCACTTGCGTATCTCATTGATCTTTGTCAGGCAAATATGTTATAAATTCGGAATTTGAATTCCAAATACGAGAACTATTACGGGACCTGAGCCAAACATCTTAGTATCAAGCCTCTTCCTAGATACCTAGATAGTTTCGTGGCCAAGTGACAGAGGGATGATACATGTCTACATTTTCGACAGAGGTCGATGTGATACGTGAGTCAGGTCAGGGCGTTGTAAACCGCTCTCTATTACAAGGTACGCAGAGAACATTGGGGACTGTTCCAAAACCCACCACGCGCCCCTTTCCCGCTTCATTTTTTGCCCGTGTGCATGTTGATCCCTCCTGCTTCAAGAAGCGGTAACG
>Ga0066648_10001946_pt1 | contig 10641 bp, 12 predicted proteins | sample CryGeyCG12114_NA_FD_59537 | JGI IMG/M metagenome (GOLD analysis project Ga0066648, IMG submission 59537) | Groundwater microbial communities from aquifer - Crystal Geyser CG19_WC_8/21/14_NA | ecosystem: Environmental > Aquatic > Deep subsurface > Groundwater | place: USA: Utah: Grand County... | reverse complement strand
CTCTCTCTCTCTCTCTCTCTCTCTCTCTCTCTCTCTCTCTCTCTCTCTCTCTTTGTGTGTGTCTGTCTGCTGTTGACCTGTGATGTCGCCGTTTTGATGCTTAACAGGGTGCTTGCTACCATAGCTTTCCATGTTTCACAACGTATTGGAACTGGTCGATCGATCGAAGCAAGTGGCAACTTGAGGGCCAGGCTGCATATCCCCCGTGTCATCAGCTTAATTATTGCTTGTTGCTGGAGTGACGACGTGGCAGGGCCGTCGAATTCGATAGGGGGTTGAATGTAGGGCGCGCGCGGAGAGAAGACGGTACGAAGCGTGGTAAATGTATTATAAGTGTGATTGCTCGGTGTTCGCATTATCAATAATATATCATTGATCTGCCTGCCTGTCTTCCTCCACGTCCAGCGCTTGCGGAGACTGATGACATTAGCTTCAACTTAACTTCTCTATCCTACGACCGCTTCACGAACGGGACACAGGGCGTAATTGACCTTGTAGAAGACATGTGCACTTACCAGATATGCCCGTGCCTTTGCGACATAGGCTCTGAACTCGTCGCTCCATCTCATCACATATTCGGACACGCCGGCGGGTTCTGCCGTGTCGCGATCGCTGCATAGGTCTTGCAGGAAGCGTTGCATGTCTTTGATGGCGCTTTGGATCTGGAGTTGTGTGGTGCGTAGCGTTCTTATTGTGATGGCGACTCGGCGTTGCTCTTGGTCTTTGAACCTTGGGGTCAGGTCCGGGTGGCGATCGTGGAGGAGGGCTTGCCTGTAGGCGTTGAGGCCGATCTCTGTGGTGTGGCAGAGGGTGAGGGTGTCCTCCATGGTTTTGCGCCAGGCGGGGAAGTCGGTTGAGAGCGGTGCGAGGGGTTGTGTTGGGCCGTCGAACGTGTCGAGCGGGTCTTCTGGTATGATGTAGGCTCTTGGGTCGTACCTGCGGGGTGTACTAGCAGAAGCGGCAGGGGTGCTCGTGGTGGTTATTCCTCGGCAGACCATGTTGTGACTACGGGCACAGCTGGGTTGTGCAGGTGTAGAAGGCATGGCGCTGGTGGTTCTGTGGTATGATGGATGTGCTGAGCTGTCAGTCTGTTGGAAATAGCCGAGAATATATGCTGCTTGATGCTTGTTGTGTCGCCGTTGCAGACAATGTCAACCGGACAAAGCATTTTGGATGATAACTTGAGACAGTTGCTGGTGAACCAGTTCGGTCATTGTGCTTGGTAGTAATATAATAATGAGCATTGTTTCGAACATGGTTTCATCCATTATTGCTGCCACTACCGATTGTCGCATCTGCAGCATCTGTCAATGAAACTTTCTCGGTCCATTGTGACTTGATTGCTAGGGCCATGGGCTGGTCGTACATGTCCACTTCGAGGCCAGTCACACGTCTGGCGGGCCATTGGTAGGTCATACGTAGGCACGAGACCGCGCCCTTGATCGGGTAGCCTGCTTCATCGTCGCTCGGCCAGTCGTTGGGGAATCTTCCAAGGGATCGGGCCGTGGTATCAACCATGATGGGATGATACCTGCTCAGTTTCTCGTTCCCTAGGAGCGTGCCTAGCTTCACGCCGTCGTAGAGACATGCGGATGGGCTTCGTGTAAGGTATGGACTGGCAGTCGTGTGTTCTCCAACGCTTTCATCTATGACTCTTAGTCGTCCTCGTGCGCTGTTGAGAAATTCTCGATAACTAGAGTCCATCACTCGTGGCCAAAGAACCTGCTTGATACGAATGATGCGAAGTTTCGGGAAGCTGTCAAGTAGTTCGGTATTTAGTAAGTAGCCCAAAGTGTACTTGGAGTCAATAGATAGCTGGATGAGATGAGGTCTGACGGTTTCTAGGCGTAGTCCTATCGGCTGTGGTGCCGAACCCTTGTACTTGGCGAATAACTTTGCTGTCTCCGGATTGACAGGATTTGGGTCAGACGGTGGATCAATTTCAATGGCAATGGCCTGCACTTGGACTAAGTTGAGCGCTTCAGCCTCGAACAGTTTGCAGGCGCGGAGAAAGGCCAGTTTCTTGTGGTACTCTGGCCAGCTTGCCCAGCAAGACGAGGTGTCAAAGTTTTTGGAACATTTGAAGGTTAGATCCACATCATCGAGGAGATACTGAAAAATGTAAGCCCTGACTTCTGCCGGCAAAGACAAAATAGGAGAACGTCCTTTCGGTGCCCTCTTTTCGCTGGCTTTGGCCAGGCTACCGCGCTCAGGCTCTTTCCTCTGACACAGCTTGTCAGAGAAGTGTGAGGTCATTGTTGTATAGATCTTGCAGTTAGACTTGTCATCTCTCCATGTGAGATTCTTTGTTTCTAGCTGCTCACGAACGCCGATGTGTATGCAGCCAACGTTGGGTGGATGACGGAACAATGTGGAAGCTGAGGAGTGACGTGCAGTGATGCGCAGGCCAAGTGGCACAACTTCCTTGATTGGTCGGTGCGGCTCGCTAGATTCGGGCTGTTGTTAACCTCACCATTTCAGACACGCAACAATACAGCGACTTTCTGATAGACCGCGTATAGTGGTCTGCTTCCACTGTTGAGCAGCGCGACACCGGTTACTGGGCGTATCCGGTGGTCGAACCCTACTCACACGCGAATGATCCAGAGTCGGTGTCCATAAGGCAGGGACGGCAATAGCCGGTGCGTCGGTGACAGCAGAGCCCAATTGCCGACGAATGCCAAGACCTGTGTTTCCCGGTGCAATTTCGTTTTGCGAGCCCAGACTTGTCTCATTCATCCGCGGCTTCGAAAACCTCAAAATTATTTGCCTTACGTCTGCCATGCTTTCCGAGACCATCGAAGCTTCGACCCCGCAGCTTTAGTAGGGTCTGTTGCCACTCACAGTCGGAATGCTTCGATACGCCAACTACTGCTTGTTGAGCTTAGTGCATTCAGCGGGCGATTGCCAATGAGTGCCAAGCAGATGACCAAGTCTGGGCATCTTGGCAAATGGGGCGTAGCCCACCTTTGGCTGAAAACTCCTACCTTCATTGGCAAGAAGATCAAAGTCATGCCAAACATGCAGGGGAGTATGTTCGTTGATGTCAGACTCGAGACCACGCGCCCTCCTCATTCTCTAGAAGGGAGATCCGGGACGACGAACCCTCACCCTCCGCGTTTTCTGGCAGGGTAATGTGAATCTGCTGTCTCTGTTGTCATCGAAAGTTCTCTGTTGGCAGACAATGTCGGCTGTCCTGACCGTCATCAAGCCTGGTTGGCAAAATGCTTGTCATGCTGTCGGAGAGCCGCCTTAGCGAGCTTAGTTGGCGACCACTCGACTACAAGCCCGTCGCACTTACCGCCAAGGCCCGCTAAACGACTGAAGGCGATATCTGCTGAAGCTTCGCCGCCCGATATCAGCCGATGGTTTTTTCAGCTTCGAGAACCATTTTTGTGTTGCCGTCACTCCACATACTCCGATTCTCCAGTGGGGTGAAAGAAGGAGCGTCAGTCATGCTAATCACATCCCTGGAGTTGTGTTTAGACGGTGGGAGAGAGCTCCAGACAGTGGACGCCTTCAGCTGTCCCGGTATGTTTCCTCCTTGCCCTGATTGGCGACCGCGTCTGGGCACCCGCCAAACGAAGGGCAACTGTGGGGTTCTGGTGCTGATCTTTCTTGACCTCCATCATGCTTCACGATAATGCAACACCTGGACGGCTCGGATCAACAATCGAACCACTCGTTCGACACGACTCCGCGATCTATCGATTTCCTCTGTAGAGACATGAGTACATAAACAGGTCTATCCATCCTCGAAATCACTTTTCACTTCTTCATTCCGTTTCTCGTCTTCTCGTTTAGAACCAAACGAGACTTCTTGAGCCGCATACCAAGCATTCCCTTGGCTTCGCGCTTCAACGCTCGGCACACATTACTTTCGCATTCCTCACACAATGGCCACCCGCGAGGTGCAGGTTCAGCCTGCTGACCCGATCGCGAAGGGTATCATCCCTACAGCCAAACAGTCTTTGGGCGATTTGCTCAAGTGGAAGCAAAGAGTCGAAGTCACAAACGAGTATGGCGAGTCAACATTCGTGTGGCAAGAACCACCACCTCTCAGAAACCCAATCAGTCTCTTTGCCATGTTGGATGGGAAAGCCTGGCTGTTCTTCATCGTCGGTCTTGCAGCATGGACAGCCGACGCCTTCGACTTCCACGCTCTATCTATCCAAACTGTGAAGTTGGCCAAGTTCTATGGCAAGTCAAAAACAGACATCACGAGCGCCATTACACTAACGCTTCTCCTGCGATCTGTTGGTAAGCATATCATCCTGCTCTAGTAAAAGGTTCCATATATACTGACCCAACTTCAGGTGCTGCCATCTTCGGTCTCTTCGCTGACAAGTATGGTCGCAAGTGGCCCATGGTGTTGAACATGTTCATCCTTGGCATTCTCCAAATTGCTACGATCTACGCCCCGTCTTTTGGTCCATTCCTTGGTATCAGAGCTCTTTTCGGTCTTTTCATGGGTGGTGTCTACGGCTCAGCCATCGCTATGGCTCTCGAGAACTGCCCCACTGAGGCTCGAGGCTTGATGTCCGGTATCCTTCAACAAGGCTACTCTCTTGGTTACGTTATTGCAGCCTGCTGCAACCTCGGCATTGGTGGTGCTACGAACTCGTGGAAGATCGTCTTCTGGATTGGTGCTGGTCTTTCAATTGGTGTCGGTGTCATCCGCATGCTCTTCCCAGAGTCGAAGCAATTCATCGAAGCCAAGCGCCACAAGAAGGAACATCCAGAACTCTACCAAAACGCCGGTGCAGGCGCATTCTGGAAAGAATGCAAGAAGATGTTGGCAAAGGAATGGCGAATGTGCCTCTACTGCATCTTCATGATGACCTGGTTCAATTACTACTCTCACACCTCCCAGGACAGCTACACTACCTTCCTCCTGACTCAGAAGGAGTTCGGAAACGCTGCCGCTTCTCGTGGTTCCATCCTTATGAAGACTGGTGCCTGTGTCGGTGGCACCATCGTTGGTTACCTATCTCAATGGGTCGGTCGCCGACGTGCAATCATCGGATCAGCTATCATGTCTATGCTGTTGATCCCAGCCTGGGTCCTGCCACAGCACGAGGGTGCCCTCTCCGCCACCGGATTCTTCATGCAGTTCTTTGTCCAGGGCGCATGGGGTGTGATCCCAATCCACTTGAACGAGCTTTCACCACCGGCTTTCCGATCATCGTTCCCCGGTGTGACATACCAGCTCGGTAACATGATTTCATCCCCCTCTGCCCAGATCGTCAACGCTGTTGCGGAGAGCACCTACATGAACAACAAGTCTGGAGACAGGGTGCAAGCATATGGCCCCGTTATGGCTGTTGCCACTGCTATCATTGCCCTTGGCATCATCTGCACTGTTGCTCCTGGTCCTGAGAAGCGAGGCGCAAGATTCGAGCTTGCCAAGGTTGCTGGTGAGGGTGAGGGTGACGAGGGAATGTCCAGGAAGATCTCCCTGGTCGAGGGTGGTAGCCACAGGGTCTCCGAGGACAAGCACGGTAGTGCGAAGATCGTCGAAAGGGTATAAAATCTAAAATGGACGGAGCGATTTGCCCGGTGGACGGGTTAGAGAAACGACGATATACTACAGCATGGGTATGAGTTACGATAGCGGGTTGGATTTTGGTAGTCCTTTCGTGTCTTGGTGAAGGACACAATCAAGTTTTTACCTTTCACATCACAAGTTTTTTCTGTGAATTGACAACCAATCGGTTTCAGCGTCGTTAATCTATCGGCGCTATCTTTGTTGTACTTTTTCATACATCACTCGTCTGGCGATCTGGTACAACCATGCTACAGGCCTCGATTGTAGACAACAATAAGTTGTGGAATGATGGGTCGCGTAAATGACTGTTTTACGGTACAAAGTGATCATAGTCTGGCTTTAGGCGGCCGTGACCACCTAGATAGCCCTAATTCTGTGCTGGCGACCCCCTGAAACCTATAAATGCTACTATCTTCGGATTACAATTAACGAATAATACTAGACCCACTATTCTACAACTTATTGTTGTTTACGGTCGAGGCCTGTATCATTTGCAGTGGTGACGTCGCACTCATGGCGTGGTTCGCTTCCGAACGTAGATCTGGCGTAAGAACTCATGAGTCCCATGATCTTTTGTTCTCGTTCCGGAATATCCGACTACGACATTTTAGCCGCTGCACTAGCCAGTCTCCGGGCAATGTTCGAAGGGGTTGGTTGCACCAGGATCGTTCTTGGCTTCTGCACTATGATGTTCATTCCATAGGAGATGGATCAGCGCCTGATTCTCCCGGATTATGCGGTGTTGAGCAATTCCCACCACGTTGTGCACAGGCGCATCGCCATCGTTGTCTCTTGCAAGAATATCTGCGCCATGGGTTGTGAGAAACTGCACAAAGCTTGTGTCTTCCTCGAGAGTCCGCATCGCAGGAGGTGTGCCTTGCTGGAGGGCAAGGTACAAGACTGTGCTTCCGACCTTATTTATCTTGCTAACGTCTACTCCATGTTGGATCAGCAGCTTCACAGACGACCTCCATACCTCCTGACTTAGGACTTGGTACACAATCGTATCGCCACTTGCATCTGGAAGCTTTATGTCGGCCCTGTGCTGCATGAGGAGTTCTATAATCGCAATGGACTGAAGCTGATGAGCAGCAGTATGTTAGTCATGCGTCACCAAGCCCTAGCAGGAGTTGAGAATGCTTCCAACGGCAGGAGCTCTTCGCCACAAATTCGCACCCTCGTAAGCCACGGAAGCAATGGCATGGCAGATCTCCTGGCTAATCAGTGCTTGTTGAACTCGGGCAAGCCATCCGAGAACATTGATAGCCAGCTTCGCCTTTGCTCCTTGTTGAACCCTGATTCATTTTGGTGTGTGACGATACAACTCCGACAGATTGTGGAGCGCGTTTTGCAAGGCTTTGGAGGGTTCGGCCGGGGTGAGTGCGTACTAGACTAAATTCAATGGCATCCCGGCAGCAAGAAAGCTTTACCTGTGAGTCAATGGCAAAGATACAGGTATTTTGACTCACCTAGAGGCGGCATCTTTGATGACCAGGTTCTGTGATCACCCGCATCCCGAACTCACAATCTGTCAAAACCCATCCAAGGTCCTCTTTATTGGTGATACGGGAGTTAAGCAACGGCTGAAGATCAGAGTCTCGAGCTCAGACTTCGATTTCCAGAACGTTCTCAGATAGGTATTGTGAGATCTGGATATGTGGCCGGTTCATTACCAAAAGGGCGGCGTTTGGACATGCCGTCAGATCGGGCGCAGAATGAATTGGCGACGCCCACGGTGTTCGCTCTGGTCAAAAGCGTCTGCAATGACGAGAACCTTCACGGAAGCCTTGCAGGCGCTTGCCATTTTTTGAAGGCTGGGTTCGCAAGCAGTCATTCACCAGTCTTAATGTGTCCTTTTGTTGCAATGAAGTTGCAATGCTGTCGCGAAGTCTTAACCTGAAAGCCAGCAAGGCAAGAATGGTATCGATGCTTTCAGCGCTTGCCTTGGGTCAACGGTGGTGATGGATCTCTCATATTGGTGAAGGTTCTCGACATTTCCTTGTATCACACGTCCTTCAGAGATAGTGCTCTGCCCGTAGGAATGCGACGTTTGGTGGTCGTTCCCATTAGGGGGCTTAGAGCGGCTGACCTGAAAAGTTCATGCCGCAGTGGTAACGAGTCTGAAGTTGCAACCAACTCAGGCTATTCGAGGCGTTTCATCGATCGCGATCGTATGGCTACATCGGTTTCTCAATTTCCAGAATCACGGTCGTCCGACTGGTATCTAAGCAACGCTGACATCTTTCTGAAGACACCAGGCTGCAGGTAACGTGCCTTTGCAAGGTCATCATGTCTCAGCAAATCAGGGAGAGGCCTGAGCCAGAACCCCGCTCTAAGTCTGCCCACAATTGCGCCTTACACATGTACTTGTGCGTGGCCACAAGCGTCGTTGCGACAAGAACGTGTACCACCATCGTGAATGCACTGGATATGCCGATGGAAAACCTTGGGATGAACAGATTGCAATGGCTTCACGCAAAGCAGCCTCCACGGTGTAGATTCGGAGGGCGACGTACATGGGAAGGCAGTCGATCACGTGAACTCGAAGACTGCCTGACTAATAAAATGTTGCCGGAATATTGAAGCCTCGAGTACACGTCTGCCGGCACCGATCTATTCAATACCTCGCAGGACCAAATAGAACCGGCATAGGTTGGTAGACTAGCACGCCCCAACTATTGAAACGAAGTCCTCCGTCCTTGACTGGCCAATAACATTACCTGATCACGAGCTCGAGGAGTAACCCCAGCCGCCATGTCTCTCACCTCCTCAACCCCAGAAGACAGCGCCCGGTCCGCGTCTCTTGCCGCCCGGTCCCTCGCAGTCCTCCCCGTCTCATCCCGCAACGACGCGCTAACAACCGTTCACGATGCCCTTCTTAGCGCTAAATCCACCATCCTCGAAGCCAACGCCCAAGACATGTCCCTCGCCACAGCCGCCTCAAAAGACGGCTCACTCAGCGCATCCCTCGTCAAGCGACTGGATCTAACCCGGCCCGGCAAATATGAAGACATGCTACAGGGCATCCTCGATGTCCGTGATCTGCCAGATCCCATCGGCCAAATCAGTCTACGGACCCTACTAGACGATGGTCTCGAGTTGGAGCGAGTCAGCTGTCCGATCGGCGTGCTCCTGATCATCTTCGAGGCCCGGCCAGAAGTCATTGCCAACATCGCCGCACTCGCCATCAAATCTGGAAACGCAGCGATTCTGAAGGGTGGGAAGGAGAGCACGCAGTCATTCGAAGCGATATCGCGCGTTATCAGCGAGGCGCTGGAGACGACGGAGGTCCCGAATGGTGCGATCCAGCTCGTGAAGACGAGAGATGTGATTGATGAGCTGCTACGGCTAGACCGGTATATTGACCTTGTGATACCCAGGGGCGGGAACGAGCTAGTGCGGTATGTGAAGGAGCACACGCGGATACCGGTGATGGGTCACGCGGATGGCCTGTGTTCGGTGTACTTGCACAGCGACGCGGATGCAGAGATCGCGAAGAAAGTCGTGGTGGACAGTAAATGCGACTACCCTGCTGCGTGTAACGCGGCGGAGACGTTGCTGGTGCATGAGAATGTGCTTGGATCGGTATTGCCGGGTGTGGCGGAGGCGTTGCTGCAGAGGGGCGTGAGTCTGCTTTGCGATGCCAAGAGCAAGGAGGTCCTCAAGCAGAAGCTGGCGAATGACAAGGCGGTGCTGCTGCAGGATGTGGGCGAGACGGATTACGACACTGAATTTCTGGACCTGAAGATTGCGGTCAAGAGTGTCCCGGCTGTTGGCGCCGTCAATGGGACTGCCTCTACGACGATGTCGGATCCGAGTCTCGACCTCGCGATATCACACATCAACGCGCACTCGTCAGGGCACACAGACTCGATCGTCACGCAGTCTAAGGAGGCGGCGGAATATTTCATGTCGGCGGTGGACTCTGCGGGTGTATACTGGAATGCATCTACGAGGTTTGCGGATGGTATGAGATATGGGTTTGGCACAGAGGTCGGCATCAGCACGAATAAGATTCACAGCAGGGGGCCCGTGGGTTTGGAGGGCCTGACGATATACAAGTACAAGCTGAGAGGATCAGGGCAGACTGCTGGAGAGTATGGTGCTGGGAAGAAGGCGTACAAGCATGACAAGTTAGCCCTGTGAGGAGTTTCGAGATTTGGAGGATGGAGACAGCAATCATGTTACGGTTGAGAGCTACGACAGAACGTGTCACCAGGACGTGTCGTCGTGTCTCCTTAGTATCACGAAATCACGAAAAGTATCAGCAGTAAGAAAATGGTATCTTGTCATTTTGCCTTGCTACAGTACTGGCACAGGAATATGCTGTGCTGAGCAGAGGCCTTCGCGTCTTCGATGCCTGTCTATATCTCGCTACCACAGTGGGAAGTGACACGGCACGACGCAGCATTTCATTGAGCAGACCAGTCGGGCCAGCAATACAAAAGCATGTCTGCCAGCACTGCAAGTGCTCGGTAATTTTCGAAGCCAGTCCACGGTATGATGTAGACCGCTTACACCTTGAAACCCTTGGACCTTCTTCGACCACGGGCCTTCTCGAACTTGCGTCCCTTGCTCTCGATGTATGGCTTCTTGTGCTTGTGGGGGCCCATGCCGAAGTGCTTGACAGCCTCTCTGGCGTTCTTTGGTCCTCTCAGCAGAACAACGTTGCTGCCAGTTGGGGCTCGCATGGCCAGCTGGTCGAAAGTCAGGCACTCACCGCCGGCCTTCTCGATTCGGGCACGGGCAGTCGAGGTGAATCGCAGAGCAGCGATGGACAGCTTGGGGACGACGTTCATTCTGTTGTCGTCGGTGACTGTGCCGACGACTGCGACGGTCTTGCCCTCGTAGGCCTTCTTGGCGGATGGGGTGCTGACTTTGCTGTGAATGCGGGAGAGGGACATGGGTGGGCGGTTGATTCGCGACATGAACAGTCGCTTGAGGACGACCTTGTTGAAGTTGGCATCGGTTCGTCCTGCGCCTCGTCAGTCTTGCTCGTCTTGGGCTTGTGGTCAGTGTGGTACTCACGAGCGAGGAATCTGTAGAGCTTGACAAGCAACTTCAGATACGGGTTGTCGCTCTTGGGTGCCTTT
>Ga0066648_10001945_pt1 | contig 10641 bp, 10 predicted proteins | sample CryGeyCG12114_NA_FD_59537 | JGI IMG/M metagenome (GOLD analysis project Ga0066648, IMG submission 59537) | Groundwater microbial communities from aquifer - Crystal Geyser CG19_WC_8/21/14_NA | ecosystem: Environmental > Aquatic > Deep subsurface > Groundwater | place: USA: Utah: Grand County... | reverse complement strand
GCCCATTCCGCCTTTGCCCATACCGCCGCCCATTCCGCCTCGGCCGCCTTTTTTGCATTCTTCTTTATCGCTAGCGCGGACCGCTGCCATTTCTGTTTCATCAAGCTTGCCGTCTTTGTTGGCGTCGAACTTGGCGAGAACTTCAGCGGTAACTTCTTTCATGCGCTTGCCATGCTGGCCTTTGTGATTCTTCTCACGGAACTTACCAATGCGATCGCCCTGGCCTTTCAATGCTTCCTGAAGTTGGGCCAGGTCCAAGTCTTTGCCAGCCGAGAACTTATCGAATTGTTCCTCTAGTTTTTTCTGCTTGGCGGCAAGCTCTTCAGCTGACTGTTCGGAGCCTTTGCCTTTGTCCATGCCTTTAGCCAAGGCCAGGAATTCTTCTTTAGAGATCGCGCCGGACTCATCAGAATCAAGACGGTCTAACATTTTGGTGGCCATTGCCTTAAGACGCGCTTCTTTGGTGTCGTCATCGACAGAACCGTCTTTCTTAGCGTCAGGGGCCGTATCGGGAGCTACAGCTGAATCAGCCATATCGTTTAGATAGAGATGGGTAGCAGCTTGGCCTTCAGCGGCGATAGCGTCTTGGGCGGCACCTTGTGATTCCTTGAGTTTCGAAGCATCCAAGCAACCAACGAGCAAGAGCATAGGAAAGAGAGCCAAGCAATAAGTCTTTTTCATGAGAGATCTCCTGGTGTGTAATACGCCGTGTATCTCCCTTATCGGTTTTTTCTTGTCAAAACTTCAGTGCCCTTTGCAAGAAAGTTTCAAACGCGCCTGAAAAGACAATGATCCTGATAGAATAGGATTTAGAAAAGTCTGCACGAACCAATGTATTTGCCGCGTAACGATTACGCCTGAATGCAGGTTTTCGTGAATATAAACTGAAAAGTTTGCCGAAACTGCGGAAATTGCAGACGAAAAAATGCAGGCCGGGTGTTTCTCCTGGAAACCGCCTTCGGCCTGCACGTAGCTTGGATCTAGCTTAGATGAAAACCAAGCCTTTAGAGATCCTTACAGCAACGAAAACTTAAGTGATAGTTGGAATGGCTCTTGGCATTCGTGATCTTAGTGCCGTGCCAGTACGGGGCGCGCCAGCGACAATGATCCGGGTGCGCCTCGTATTTGTCCCAGATAAACCAGCTGCCCTTCATCTCTGTATAACCCAACGGTTTGGTGGCGCCCTTACTCGCCATCTCCTCGGGCTTCGTGGGGATGTTCATGTGTTCGGCAGCGTTGCCGTTGATGTCATAGACTTTCAATTCGTTCGAACATTCCGTGAAAGAGCCAGCCGGGTAAGTGTTCGAGCCGCAGTGTTTCCAGTCGCCGCCGGTACAATCATTAGCCTTGGTGCTGTTCATCGCACAGATACCTTTTTTGCGTTCTTTGCCATAGGCCCAGACCGGGTTTTTATTGGCTATCGCGTTGTGAGCCGCGCGCCGCGCTTTGAGCTGCTGCTCGGGCGGAAGATTTTTGAAGGTGTCGAATTTATAATCGGGCTCCTCGAGCTCGCCTGCACAGGCGCCTTCCCATTCGTGTGCATCACAGATTCGTTTGCCCTGTGCAGCACAAATCTCCACTGCTTCATTGGCTTGGGTCCAAACCACCGGGTACTCACAAGGGATGTTAGGAAATTCAAACTGATCGATACAGGACTTCGCGTCTTCGGGCTTTTGTTTTGCTGGATTGTAGAGTGGTGCCATGTAAGGCGCGCCACAGATCTTTTCAAACTGGGGATTTTCAAAGGTGACGTTTGCGGCTTTAGCTTTTTCCAGACACTGTTCCGGCGTCAGCGGATGTTTGGTGATGTCGGGATTTCCCTGACCCATGGTCGGGGAATTTTTCTGAAAGGGTGCCAATACTTTCTTGTAGTTTTGAATCAATTCTTCGCGGGTGGCGGCTAAGCCAAAATTACTCGTCATGACTAAACACAACAGCAGGCGTTTCATTATTCATGCTCCAAACATGGCTAGGGTAGTGAGGTGTTGTCATTATACTCAATATCGAATGATCTGGTCTAGTTGACCTGTCGCCCATCCACGACTTGCGCCCTCCAACGCGAAGCGGTAGGCTCGCTCCCTGATTATTGTGGCTATCGTTTTTTTCGCACTGAGGAGTGATTTCATGAAGGCAGGTTACGGTTTGCTGACAGTCTTTTCGATGACATGCTCGGTTCCAGCATTCGCTGCGAACACCAACGCTCTGTCGATTCTTGCCGGCATGGACCGAGGTGGAATCGCTCTGGGAGCTAATTTTGATATCAACGATTCAGTCAACGAAGCCTACGGCGGCTATGCCCGTATCTTTTCCAAGGATAGAGATGAAGGGGAGCCGGCGCTCTTTGCCTTCGGAGCAGAATTTCGAGGTCAGACCAAGGTTGGGCTCTTTGAGTATTACCTGTCGCCGGGCTTTGGTGCGATTCATCACAATTATGACAATACGAAAATTCTCATAGGACCTAGTCTGGCCTACGGTTTAACTGCTGAACTCGATAAAAACAGTAGTATCGGTATCGAAAATACGAAACTCTACAGCTGGGCCGGGACCTATAAGGGACTTATCAAAGATGCTTTTTTGGCTCAATATCGACTTGGATTTAATTGAAATCGCTTTGGGCCAAAGCCAAGATAGGGTCTGACGAATAGGCAGGATTATGCATTTTGGGCGTGTTCAGGATGATAAAAATCTCGACTTGAGTCTACCGCCGATGGGCGCGCGGACCGTTGGTTACCTGAACCTTGAGCACCATGGACGGGGGCTGATTTATTGTGGAGCTCCGGTGTGGGCCTGCAAGGAATGGCAGGACCTGATCTATCCGGGCAAAGCCCGACCCTCCCAATACCTTCGCTATTACGCTCAAGCCTTTTCCATGGTCGAATTTAATGGCAGCTTTTACCGCATTCCGACACCGGATCAGGTTCGACTCTGGCGACAGGATGTAGGTCCTGAGTTCCGATTTTGCCCGAAGCTGTCGAAAGACCTGTCGCATCAGCTGGCAAAGCTTGATCGGCCGCGTCTCAATGAGTTTCTGACAATGCTCGATGCCTTTGGCGATAACCTCGGCCTAAGTTTTATGCAGCTTCCCGAATGGTTTAAAGCTGAACAGTTTCCTTTGCTGGAAGCCTTTGTCGCTCAATGGCCACGTGATATGCCGCTGGCCGTCGAATTTCGCCATCCATCCTGGTTTCAAAATCACATGCTGATTGATCCTGTCATAAATTTTCTCTACCGACATAAGCTTGCCACTGTCATTACCGATACACCGGGAGAACGAGGGGCATTGCACATGGCCTTGACCTATCCAGCTGTCCTCTTGCGGTTTATGGGGGTCTTTCCGAGCAAGTTTGATCAGCAGCGACTCAAGGCCTGGCTCGATCGGCTGGAAGATTGGGCAGGAAAAGGTATGGACGCGATCTATATAGCGATTCATCAAGAGCGAAATGCTTCCATTCCGCTGACCGCCGATTTTGTGCATCGGTATCTTTATGAGAAAAAGTTTACAGGCGTCGTGCGGCCTGGAGGGCGAGATGGGGACCAACAGCAAGCGCAAGACGAGCTTTGGCGCGATTCTGACGATCACGGTGACGAAGAGGTTTTTGTTCTCGGTTAGAATTTAGGGCCTTGAGTTCTAGCTCTCGCTTGAGTTCGCTGTCGGTTTTTAGTTTTCCGGTTTTTTAAGTTCTGTCTTCGTCTCTTTCTTTGCCTCGGGCTCGTTCTGAGAGCTCGGTTTTGGTCTGGCCTCGAAGGCTTTTATGGTTTCGGTCATAGTCTTCGCTAATTCATTAGGAATAGGAAATGAGAGTGAATATTGAGCGATCTTCCAGTCGTTTCCCTGACGAACCAGAAGACCCGTGCCGCGTGCCGTCCCGTAGGATTTAGAATCCAGTAATTCATCAAACCAGGCAAATTCCGGAGCCTTGGCCGTATCCTCCGGAAACGAGATGTGCCGCTCCCGAGCGATATAGGTCCAGCCTTTGCCTTTAGCGAAATGCGGTGCGACGTAGGCTTTAAACTCGTCGACGGTCCAACGCTCCGCAGCATCTGTGCCCAAAAATACGGCGTGCGGTGCAAAGTGAGAAAAATAGGTTTCGAATTGAGCCTTCGCAGCCGCTTCGTGAAAGGCGTTCAGAACAAGAATAATACTGGTTTTGGCTTTGGCCGTCATAAGGCTGTCCTTCCGGGACTCGACCTGGGTTCCAACACTCGCCGCAAGGAGAGGTTCGGGTCCAAGGCTCAAAGCTCCACTCATCAGGCTAAATACGAGACCTATGACGTGCGAACGGGCCATGGAACGTGGTCCGGATTCAGTTGGAGCCTGGGGCTGCGACATAGATAGAGTTAAGGACGGCGCCTTCGACTGATTAGACGATTGAGTGGCCCTGTGTCTCCGTTGCATCGACAGCTCCTGATGAATTGGAATAAGCGGGCGAGAGATTAGACTAAGGCGGTGCGCATCCGCCTCCTCGGGGGAGAGCGGATACAAGCAGGGAACTGAATCACGATGCATACCTACGGGTAGCCCGTGCCGGATCTTCCCAAACAGACGCAGCCAGCTTACTGATTGTTTTGCTGAGCCCTTTGATCGTAGAGCTGATCAAAGTTGATGGGGGCCAAAACGAGGGGAGGGAAACTGCCCTTAAGGCATAGGCTGTCGACCGTCTCCCGAAGATAGGGAAAGAGTATGTTTAAGCAGAAGGTGCCGATCAGTCGGTTCAGCTGCTCGCCCTCTAGCCCTTTGATAGTGAATATGCCGCCCTGCTCTACTTCAATCACAAAAGCTGGTTTGTCATTGTTCTTAGCAGTTATAGTCATTTCTAGAGAAACTTCGTATACAGAATCTGCGACTGTGCGATTCTTAGTCTGCATTTCGACGTTGATCTGAGGCTTCCACTGCTGGGAAAAGCTTTCCACAGGGTTCGGAGATTCAAAGGAAACGTCTTTTACATAGATACGCTGGAGTGCGACTTGAACTTCATTCTCGGCCATATCTTGACTCCTGAGTTGGAAGATTTTTGTAAGGCAAAGAACGGTAGCGCAAAGCGCAGTTCAAGACCAGCATAAAGTGAGGCGTCTCGGGAAGCGGGCCTTATCCGAGGCAGGTTTGGACTGGATAAGAGTATCAGCGGCATGCTTGCAAAGAGCATAACAGCCGCACTAGGAGGTAGGACATGTTCCCGAAACACGTAAAGTCTTGGCCGGTTGCCCTCGTCGTTTTCGTCAGTTTGATGTTTGGCGGTTGTGCTTTTAAACGTCTGATCTACGACCGGCTTGATTGGTTCACGATGTATCAAATCGATAGCTATCTCGACTTGAGCCGGGAGCAAAAGATAAAATTCAAGCCTGCCGTCAGCGAGGCGATTGCCTGGCTGAAAAAGGAAAAAGTCCCTACCGCAATCACCCTCATAGGTAAGTTTGAGGAAGGCGCGAAAGCCCATCGTTATGATGAGACGATGAACAAAGCCTTTACGGCGGAACTCGACCGGGCTCGTATCGACCTTATCACCAAGTTCGAACGTCCTATCGTCGAGATGCTATCGTCCCTCTCTTCCGATCAATTGCAGCACCTCCGAAAAAAGATGAAAAAAGGCAATGAGGATCTTGAGGAGGTTCTCGAAGAGAAAACGGACAAGGCTATCGAAGATGAATACGAAACGATCCTCACCAAAAAGCAGTTGAAGGTTGTCAACGAGTGGTACGGCGACCTAGATAAAGCGCAGACTGAATATTTTTATAAAACGATGCGGCTGAACAAAGCGCAAATTCAAAGCAAACTAACCGAGCGAAAGCGCATGCAGGAATTCCTTGCAAATACATTGGAATCCCGTGACCCGACTAAGATCAGAGCCATGGTTGAGACGTTTCGGGATAAGGGAGAAGTCTGGCAGGATCCAGCCTATCTTAAGTACCGGCAGGCTGGAGAGGAGCGCTGGGATCATTATCTGAAAGGCTTAAGTGCCTCACTGTCCGCTGAGCAATGGACCCACCTCGGAACCAAGCTTAAAGACATGCGCCTTGAACTCGAGCATATGATCGGCCGCGAGTAGCGCGCAGGTTGATTTAGGGCTTCCAAAGGGCCTTGAGGGAATTATAAGCCGGGCGAACATTTCTATCGATATCGACTCTGCCCCAGGAGGAGGTCCCATCGGGGAAGGGACCTCCTCCTGGGGCAGTTCCACCGACGTCCTGAGCAGAAACACTGCCCGCACCATCTTTCCATAATTCATCGTTCCATTCAAAAATTGTACCGCCCAGAACGGCGTTATCGGCAGAGGTGGCAGATAGGTTGGCCGTGATCTCTTTAATGAGGGCTTCGGTGGCGATTGCCTGCGAGTTAAGATCCGGTCCCTTGATGTTGGCGTTATAGGCGTCCGCACCGAATTCGCCGACCAACATGGGTTTACCGCTGATCGCCTTAAATCGAGCAAACCGATCTCCAAAGGTTTTGTCAGAATAGATATTGAGCGCCCAGATATCAAAATCTTTTAGTTCGTCGACGAGTGCCTTGTCAGGCACTTCGCCGTAATCGGTGGAAAGAGGATGACTTAAGTCGTTGGCTTTTACAGCAGCTCCGGCGCGTTTCACGACAGCCTTTGCGGCTTCAAAGTTAGGACCACCATAGAGATTGTTAAAATTCCATTCATTGCCAACTTGCCAGAATAATGTGCTGCGATGCTCCTTCAGGAGCTTTACCACTCTCGTCACGTCAGCATCACTTTGATTGAAAACGTTAAGGACCGGGACAATGACAAAGATATTGTATTTTACGAGTAGGTCCAAAACCGCTGTGCTTTCGATAACGGAGTAGGTGCGAATCGTGTTGATACCCGCTTCATTCATCAGCTTGAAGTCCTGCTCTAAAACCTTCAGTCCCGCGGCATCCGGATTGTTGAACAGGGGTTGGAATTTGCCTTTCGGAACCGGATTATAACACACGCCTTTGATGATGAATGGTTTGCCATCAACGAGAAGCTGTCGGCCGCTGGTTGTGACCGTAAGTTTAAGCGAGGGGTCTCCTCCGGTGGCCGCAGTATCAGAATCGCCAGAGGTGCTGTTACCGTTACCATCACCTGCACCTCCACCGTCCGCAGCGGACGCGTCATCGCCGTTAGAGCCGGGATCAAGTGAACCGTCGGTGGAGGTGGTTCCGCTGGTGCCATTGCCGTCACTCACGGTGCCTGTGGCGTGATCTATCGTTGGACGCTTCTCAACCTTCGAGCAGGCGCCAAGTGCAATAAGAAGAGCCGATACTATTAAATGCACATTGATCTTCATGAATCACCTTTACCCCTTGCGACGCTGCAATCGCACTCAAAGGAGGACCTTTTGTTAACGGAATAAAGCCGGTAAAACCTAAGGCCGAGCGAATTCGGAGCCAAAAGCTCTAATGTTTCGAGGTGATGGCGGTCTAGGGAAGGCCGAATTTCGGTGATGGAGGGAGCAGCCATTTGAAGGAACTGAGACGATCGCGTTCGCGAATCGCTTCTGCGGGACAGGAAGATGGGTTGGTAGAATCCCGGGGCCTGGTCGGGCGGTTTGCAAACATGCTTAAGCTTCCAAAACGCCGGCGCTGACTATGCAGGTTATTGTGCTGCTTCGGGCTTTTTAACAGAAACTGCTTTTCCAGTAGCCTGAGATTCTAGAATTGCTGCACGTAGAGTCGGCGATTCAGGCACCAACTTATCAATAGGCGCAAAGTACTCCTTAGTCGTATAGCCGTGGTAGGTTGCGGGATGTCCGACAAATTTCACGGCAAGACGCCACTCCTCGTTGTTGTCGTATTTATCATGCTCTTCAATTTTAACGAATTTGATGGTTTCTATAATCGGCATCCATACCTCATCTGGGCAGTTCGCCGCCGCAGCCGTCACCAGCGGCTACGCTCTCAGGTCAGCATCGGGATTAGCCATATAGATCCGGCCAGGTCCCGCGGTGGTATGAGGTCGCCAGATAGTGTTCGCGTTCAAGGCACAGAATTGGAAGAGATAGGTGCCGGAGTCGTAGAAACCTCCGGCATTGGGATTGGTCTGGATTTAGGGGGATTAAGCGGCGTCGTCAGGGCCCGGTTCCGTGGTATCGCTAGGGGAGCCGGTCGGAGGGTTTGGGGAGAAAAACTGCAGGTGCAGCAGTGGTTCAAAGGTCTCGTTTGGTAGAACGCTTGCCCGTTGGTCATGGATCAGAATCAGGGTCTGGGGAGTCGAATTCAACAGATGTAAAACCCGGTGCAAGCGTTCCATTCGGTCAAACGAGAGGAAAGTGAGCTTTCTTACAATCTCAACATTCTCTTACCAGCGAACCGAACATAATATTCATCGGAACATTCTGCGTAAGAATTCAGAAGTTTTTGAAGTGTTCGTTTAAGGTCAATTATTTCAGCTTGTTTGATGGGAGTTTTTCTGTGGAAAACATTGTCTTTGGCGCGAATAGGTAAGAATTCAAAATTTCAGTTCACTCTCTGAGCGCAGTCTTTTGCTCATGATTTCGAAGTCGAATTGCATGTGTTTTTCGTGCTGGGGCGGCAGGCTGAAGTCGCGAACAACAGCAAAAGAACAATCAACACTTTTTAAAAAATAAGAAGTTTCTGCATTGGCGGGTCCATCGAGGCAAGGCTCGTTGCACATCCTAGTCGATTTCGTATGTGCAATATCTTGGTAATAATCTGATGTTTTTTGCACATCCGTTTGTCCGTTTTTTAATTCTGTCGCCAGCATAATACTAGTAAAAGCAATAATTTAGGAAATATATAAAAATTGGATCTCATTTTTTTAGTGATTCGGACTTAACATTTTGAATACGTTGCTGCTAGTGTCGAGCCGAAATTAAACGAAGGAGTAAACATGAGATTTCAGAAGTGCCTTTCGCTCAAGCAGCTATGGTTTTTAATCGGATCGCTTGGCGTCGTCGTCACAGCCGGCTGTCAAGCACATGCCATGAGTTCGACTCCAGCGGCAAGCCTGGCTCAATCAGGTCCGGGTGATCGCAATATGGCGAATATCATCTATGTTCTCACCGATGATCTTTCAGAAAATTTATTGCCGTTTATGCCGAACGTCGTTCAAATGCAAAAAGACGGAGTCTCGTTCGAGAACAATTTCGTCACGGATTCACTTTGCTGTCCGTCCCGCAGCAGCATCCTTACTGGAAAGCTTCCCCATAACACCGGCGTCTTTACCAATACCAAACCGGATGGAGGTTTCCACGTTTATAAGAATAGAGGTAACAGTAAAGAGACGTTTGCCGTGGCTCTTAACGAAGCCGGCGTCCAGACCGCGATGATGGGCAAATACATGAATTTATATCAGCCTAAGCTTCATGATCCAGAACCGGGATGGTCGCATTGGGTTGTGGGAGGCGATTCCTATCGGCAGTATAATTATGGTCTGAACGTTGACAGCAAAGTTATAGGCTACGGCAGTAAACCAAAAGATTATCTTATGGACGTCCTCAGCGATTACGCTGACGCCTTTATTCGAAAGAATGTTGATCGGCCCTTCCTGATCGAGATTGCTCCGTTTACGCCCCATGGACCTTACATTCCAGCTCCACGCCATGAGAATCTATTCCAATCGCTGGCCATGCCCAAGAACAGCAACTACAACAGTCATCCGAGTGATGCCGCCTCGTGGCTGGCACGTGTTCCGCCGTTATCGGAACAAGAGGTGGCAGACGCCGAGGAGATCTTCCGTAAGCGCGTGCGATCCGTGCAGGCTATCGACGAGATGATAGGACGACTGAAAAATACCCTCCGGGAGCTGAAACTGGACCGCAAAACCTACATCGTCTTTCATTCGGACAACGGCTTTCATCTCGGCGAACATGGAATGAAAGTTGGCAAACAAACTGCCTTTGACGAGGATATTAAGGTGCCTTTGGTCATCACCGGTCCGAACGTCTCAAAGGGGGTTTCGAGTCATGAAATCGTCCAGAACATCGATCTTTGCTCGACGTTTGCCGAAATCGCGGGTACCAAATGTCCGAGCCCGGACGGCGTCAGTCTCCTTCCGTTGCTTACGCAAGCGACCCAATCCATCGGGCGCGATATGGCTTTGATTGAGCATCGCAATGCTGGATATAACCCGAACGACCCGGATCGCGACAGTAAAACCAATCCGCCTTCCTACAAAGCCTTACGATCGAAAGAATTTTTGTACGTAAGCTATGCAACTGGAGAACGCGAATATTACGATATGCGCAAGGACCCCGGCCAGAATCATAACGTTTATAAAGACCTGGCAGAATCACTCAAGGCGAAACTTGAGCAAAAGGCATTGAAGGCTGAGCAGTGCGTGGGTTCTGAGCAATGTCAGGAGGCTTTGCGGTGGGAGTAGGCTCCCCCAAGCAGCTGTCTTGAGTTCCTCAGTCGAAGTCGCGCGCAGGGCTACGGATACTCGTCCTGCTCGATCTTTTTTCATCTGACACTTTACGAAAGGCTCAAGGTATGGGATTGGATGGAACGGTGAATGACTCATACAAGAGGTTAACGATGAAAATTATGTTTGCAGGCCTTCTCCTTTTCCTTGCTTCCGCGATCACCGATATTGGGTACTCCCGATATATCGGACCGAATTTGGTGCGCGAGTTCCGAACTGGATTCACACTTCCCGAATATACCCGTTCGGAACTCGCGCACCAAATTCGGTCCGA
>Ga0066648_10001942_pt1 | contig 10647 bp, 9 predicted proteins | sample CryGeyCG12114_NA_FD_59537 | JGI IMG/M metagenome (GOLD analysis project Ga0066648, IMG submission 59537) | Groundwater microbial communities from aquifer - Crystal Geyser CG19_WC_8/21/14_NA | ecosystem: Environmental > Aquatic > Deep subsurface > Groundwater | place: USA: Utah: Grand County... | reverse complement strand
TGTATATTTTCTGTCAGGTTTCGGCATGTATTCCGTTCTTGAAACTCTCCTCTTTTTTTGGGCAGTCCAAAATCCTATTTTACTGTCATTTTCCGGATCAGCTTTTGTCTGCTGGACGGGAATCTTTGTTTAAAAGGATTTATCGCTATCCTATGGATGCTTTTGAAGAATTTACAACTAGGCTGGCAGACAAAATCGTTGTCAACAGTCAATTTACTCGTACGAACGGCTATTCCATTCATCTGTATTTTTTTTTTAAATTGCGAAATATTTTTTGAATTGTTTCACAGGGGGTATTTTCAAAGAAACATTCAGGAGTATACGGGCGACACCAGATGTTTTATACCCATCCATAAACACGAATTTATTTGACGAAATGCTTGCACGTCCTGCTCCTAAGCAGGTCATTCCACAGTATCGTTATCTCTTCGTTTCCATTAATCGTTTCGAACCAAAGAAAAACATAGCATTGGCAGTGCGGACTCTACGTATGATCATCACTTTAATAATTGCCTGATCAAACGTCTAGGCTTTTTCAATGAGTTTTATATTTTCAGGAAAACTTAAAACCTGCTTGGATGACAAGGAGTGGAGTGAAGTACATTTAGTTGTGGCCGGTGGTTATGATCCACGCTTGGAAGAAAGTGTCAAATATTTGGAAAAACTCAAAGACATTGCTACGGAACAAGGAGTGACTGACCATATTACCTTCATGTTGTCTCCAAAAGACGTTGTAAAAGTTCACTTGATTGCTCAGTGTACTGCTTTGTTGTACACGCCTTCAAATGAGCACTTTGGAATCGTTCCCTTAGAAGTAATTTGAATCGATAAACCGTGAAATTTATTATGTAAAGCAAAGCTACAGCTATGTCTCCCCCAACGCTAAGCTAACCATATTTAATTCTAATATAGGCCATGTATGTGGGGAAGCCTGTAATTGCTGTTGATTGTGGTGGACCTCGGGAAACTATTGTGCATCAAAAAACTGGATTTTTATGCCCAGCAATTGAATCCCACTTTGCGGCAACTATGGCGAGACTTATTAAAGATCCCGGATTAGTCGAAAGGACTGGAAAAGCTGGGAAAGAACGGTTTTGCGACCTCTTTTCATACGAGCAATTTTCTCAAAGCTGGCAGGACTGTGTAGAAGGCTTAGTTCATCCTGACATCAATGGGAAGAAGTATGACTAAACTACTTTCCCTGCCTTCATGCTACATTCAGTGTTTATTGCAACTGTAGGCTTTGTTCAGATTAAAGTGATTTCGGGCATATCAAAAAACCTCACTGGATAACTAAACCTTCATTCCTGAACGACGTTCCCAATGTTTTCTTTTAATTGCTGTAAATTTTAATTTTAATTGTGTCAATTTTGTTGACTAATGTTAAGCAAAGCACCTAAGGTCAGAATAATGGTCATGGTTTTCCGCTGACTTGAATTGTTTGTATTATGATTCAAATATTAAAAATAGTTATTACATTTTCATTAGGGCATGTTACGATACTATAATACAGTGTGAACTTTTCGCAGCTAATATTTATCGACCGAGAAAAACTAGTACATTTGCCATTTTTTGCAAAGAAAGCACTGGTCATGCATTTCTGTGCTCTCAATGTCCGAAACTAATTTTTCATTTTACAGTGTCAGTTTTGTTTAGCGCTAACTATTTAAGCCTTAAGCAATAAGAATTAATCCACTCTTTTGTTAAAAAAGGTATTCATTTCAATTGCAAGTTATTCCTTTTTATGCAAAGTAAATAATTTCAGGTACTGAAAAAATTATAAATGCCGTTTAGTTGTTACAATTGTCCTCAAAATTGAGTTAATTTACTATCATTGCCCAGATTTAGAGCTTAAATTATGTTTAATGAGATTGTTTAACAAAATCAAATGTCCTTGAATGCAAAATAATACAGGCATTGCTGATTTTGAGTTTCAGTTTAAACTGTTAGCATCAATTGATGCTAATCGTACATTCGTAATTTTTTTCTGGACTGATGATAGAAATACTTTTTCTGTTTTAAATCGAATATTTATTATTTAAAAAAGATGAGAACGATATTGTATTGTTGCATAACAATTTAGTTTCGTTTACGTTTGTTGGGTTGTCTATGATTCGTGATATCAAATGCATTAATGTATTGTCTCAAGTCTTAATCTCTGTACATTTTAATGTTATGTAGCATATATTTATGCTACAATATAATTATATATTGTAATGTGCACGAGTTTATAAACAACTGCACAAAGCTTCACAAACTTGTCAGTTTTAAGGCATTAATAAGGAAATTGAAACCTTAGTATTTCGCTAACTTATTGAAATCTTTAGCGCTCTTAACAAATTTTAATTAACCTAAAGTTCAGTTGAATATTAGACTGAGCCCTTTGTCAGCAGTACAATGAGACCTGTCTTGTGTTTATAAGTTTTAGTATTTTATCCTTAGTTAGTGTTTAAGAAACTCTGAGTTGCTAATTTTTCTCATGGTGGAAACTCTTGCCAGTATTTATTGGCATTAAATTGATAAAATTGTATTAAAATACTAAAACCCACTGTAACTATTTAACTAACCAATGAGTGCAACTGCAATAATGATCAATTCACTCAGTGTACATTTGAATCTCGTGAAGAAAATACATTGATTCTCTGAGAATTAAGAAAAATCCTGGAAATAAGCTCATCAAGTTTCTGAAAATATGTACTTTTTGTGTGATTGTATAATGTACCCTGCTATACATGTATCGATAAAATGGTAAATATGAAAAAAATTGTATACGAATTTTCTCCCTTATTTGCATACTCTGTGTGCAATTGGACATCGGACTGGCGAAATAATTTTGAACGAACTGGGAATGCTTCAGTTATTAACCACAAGTACGCAGATGGGATGTAGTAATTTTATTCCTTTTCGTCAAACATTGAAGTCATCGTTTAAAATTTTCGCTAAGTAAACAATTGACTTTTTTTAAATCTGCACAGTAAAAGCTAACTATACCTAATGTACATTCACAATATTTACACTGACATACGCTTACGTATAGACCGTATATGGACATACAGCAAGTATTTTATCGATCATATTGAACTGCTATTCTTTCAAGTTTCTAAACTCCTAGTCGTCTAAAAAGGACTAAAAATTACATAAGCCCCTTCCACCGTATTTTCCTACTTTAAGTTAATATACAATGTCACACACACAATTGGAGAGTAGGGACGTTGTTGACACAGCAAAATAACTGACATATTGTGTAAGTCTTTGAATTAAGCGTTCAAAATTAAAATCTATCCAAGATTACATGGTGTGGTATAATAACACTCATTCCACGTTCATTTATAATATATATATTAGACGCACTAGAAGAAATCAGTAAGTGTGCGTTGTTCCCTAAAATCATATGCACGACAGGAAACCAAAAAGAGTTCAAAATATACGATATGGATCCAAGTATAACTATACATAAGTTCTCTCCCGTTTCTAACTCATTTTAAATTAAACTATGGTAGCTAGTTAGTTATTAGTTAGTTAGTTGGTAGACGTTACAAATCAAATGTTGAATACAATGTAAGTTCGTCAGACAGACATGTGAACTAAATGACACACAACAGGTACCTTAATCAAACTTGGTATTCAAACACAGAATGGGCAACTAACAAATCCATATTGGATCCGCAAACTCATTTTTCATTTGGAGCACTAAATGACATGAACATGTCTTTTACCGTGATGGGAACAAAAAATGAGGCGACGGATACTTTTTTTCTTTCTTTTTGTGTAGCTTTAGTTAGAACTAAACAATAACACAAGATCAATAAAATATTGAGGGATATCATTACAATTCCAAGCGGTTTAGGCAAAAATGATTTTTGAGATATGTAAATTCGACTGCAATAAAATACATAAATAATAACAAATTTCTTTAGCATGCAAGACAAGCAATTTGCTACAAAAACAGGCTGTATGATTCCAAAAGCAAAAATATCCACAAAATATTATTTATAGAGAGGACTAAATAGTATAAAACATGCATGAGTTTTGTTGTACCAGACAAAAAATACAAATTGGGAACCAATTTTTTATTGCAACAGTTAGCTACATAAAACTCCTGAAAAAAATCACTAGCTTTTTAGTAATAATAGTCAACGAGATTTACTGACTGTGAGAAACATTTTCAACTTGTATACTACACACAGTTCAAGCTTCTGGATTGCTCAGCCAACTGAAAAATAATAGTAATAATTACTTTGGAAATTCTTTGAAACACATGAATTTTGCGTTCTCTCATTGCCCGCTCAGAACGTTGACAAACTCCATTTTTAATTTCTCCTTATAGCTTCGTATTCACAACTAACTAACCAAAAAAATCCATCAGCTCACAAATACTCTGCATAATAAACAAATGTGGGGTATTATCAAATTGCTCGCATTCTTGCGTTTCGGAAACGACTGGAAACTTTTTTCTCGTTCATTGCAACACAAACTCCCATTTGCACTATGCACACGCACATGCACACTATTAATCAAAGAAACCACTCGTGTTCTCTACTGTACATGAGAATAATGAGTAGAGTAAAACACGTTGCTAACAATAATATTAGTATGATGTTTAAGTTATTGCAATTGTTGTTTTTGGATACATTTATTATAAATAAGTGTGTCCAGCTGGTTAGTTAGATTAGTACATTTTCTACCAGCAAATCATGATTCTCCCACATATCGTTCAGTGGAGAGAAGAAAACAGTCATGGATTCCTTAAAACTTCTCCTCAATTTTGGACTTTACAACTACTGCACTAACTAACTAAAGAAAAATCGGGACTGCTGCTAGTTTAGCTACAGTTAGTACCGCGAGCTAATATAATGATGATGGCATAGGCAGAATTAGAGAAGAAGTGGCCTCTCACAACTAAAGTTGTATCTAGTAAGTAATGTCATTAATATGGATACATAGTAGTAGCTAGTTAGTAACAGTAAAACAACGTCAATTTCCACAACAGTACCAGCTTTTTTCAGGACCACCCTATTATATAATCGCACCGTATCTAATACACAATCAAGAAAACATAATCATTATCCATATACTATATATAAATAGACAGAGCAAAACTCACCATGCACATAAATCTGGCTCACAGTTCTTTCATACAATGTAGTTAGTTATATTATAAATTTTTATATTTGTATAGCATTGTTATTCTGATAATTACAGAAGAACGGCAATCACACGTCAAGCTCTAGATAAGGGATGAATCCTCTCAAGTTATACAAGTTTTAAGTTTATACAAGTCACCATATTACACAGTATACAACTAAGTAACTTAACTACATAATATCTATAGCAACTACAGTCTAGAGCTCATAACAATTTAGTTAGTTTGTTAGTTAACTAGTTAGTTAGTTTGTGTACATTATAGTTCATATGTGTAAATATTAGACGTAGAGAACCACACATATGTCTTCTTAATTATTACGGAGACGAACAATGAAAGTCTATATAAACTACATGATAGGTCTGGAGACTGACTACCATTATAGTGATTTCACTTTCAGTTGCTCGAATCTTGTCTTGAATTGCATAGTATAGCTATGTATTATATCTATGTATATAATATTTTTTCTTGTTTGTCCTCAGCATCTGACTGGCTGAGAATGTGTGTATTGTTTTCTAGAGTGAGTTTTTTTTCACTCACAGATGATAATGATGGGACGACACAACCAAGCAAATAACGGCTAGATCAATTCAATCTACTGGAAGCAATAATAATAATAATGGTAGTAATAAGCACGACAAGAATTAGGATTGTAACAAACACGGGAGTTGTTTTTTTTTTCAAAGCATGCTTTTAACATTACACGGAAGCACAAAATTTTCGGAAACAATTCTCATTCGTTTTCCACGTACAAATTATGAATCTGCATATTTTCTTGAATGTGATGTATATGTGTGAAGTTTTATAGTTGGTAAAAGTGGAGGAATTTTGTAACGACATACTGGGTTGAGTTGTGATGGCGAGTTGAATTATTATTTGTGTAATAGTAGTTTGTATTATGACTTCCCCGTATCGTCTCATGCAATGTGAGGTGTAGCTGTATAGTCCTTTTTTTGTGGAAATTTTAACCGTCACTGTAATAATTAGTTTGTACAAATTATCTGCCACACGTGGTTAAATAAATTGAACTGACAATGGGAACCAAATGAATCGCAATGGCAGTAAGCTGACTAAAAATTTGAGTGATGGTATTTTCTACCTATCCACCTGTATGCTATTAACATAACTAACTACCTACGTTTTAGAAGAAACTAGCAACTAGGAAGTGCCTGAAAATATTTGCACTACTAAGTGTCTAACTAATAGCTTTAGTCTAGGAAATTTTTCATTCGTTAGTTAGTAAAACTGAAGCTAGTAGAATGACGGACGTGATTTTTCTCCTTCATATTAGTCTGACTATATCAAAATTATTGGAAAAATTCCAGTACACTATATAGTATAGCAGCTTTGGTAGTTTCTGCTACTGTCACTTTAATTAACTAATGATAGCAGTGTTTCTTCGATAGAGCGTCCATTTCATGGCCCATAACATGAAGACCTACCCTTATAATGTTTAAAAATTAGAAACATCCCAGTCATCAAGGATTCACACACACATGTATCATATAGTATCACGAACCAGATGCTAACTTGTATTATAGTATAGTTCTCCCACAAAATATTACGAAAAAAAAGTACAGTCCCTTATTTGTTTTTCTTTTCTTCAAAAAATTGCATTCAGTTACCAAGCTTGTTCTATATATGTATATGAATCAGAATCCCCCTTTACTGTTTGGTCAGAGAAAAAGTCACTTTTGGAGTTAAAAATAATCGCTTAGTCTACATTAGATTCCCGAACCATAGTTAGAAAAAGCTATCGATATAATCAACTCATTCCTTATCAGCAACATGATCCTAGTTTAAAAGTCCAAGTCGACATGCTGTTCACAAAAAAGTGATGATCTGTGAGGCGTATTATGTATTATGTAGTGCGTAAGTTCACATCTCAACTAAAAATGAGTGAATGAAAAAAATTAGAGTACATTTGCTGGAATTTTTGGATTCCAATAATGTTTTTCTCTTCATGCTGCAACGGCGACTAACTAACTATTCGTTTGCAAAAACTGTTCAACGCCATACATCAAGAATTCAACAGAAAAAAGGAAACAAAGACATCGAACGCAAAATAATGAGCTACGATATAAGTATGTATGGTATTATTATTATTCTCGTTTTCTCTTCTCTTTGCCAAAAAAAAGGAACAAAAATAAACACAAGTTTGAATAAACAATCTATATATATGTATCAATAACATGTTTTGCCCTTGTGATTACGATTAGGAATAAAATAATTTTTTAAAACACAAGCTAATAAGTTCCATGTATGGCCACCACTTGCTTCCTCCCAGATGTATATTATATACACAAGTATAATATTTTTAGACTGTAATTAACACACGAAAAAGGGATATATAATAATATCGGCATATAACACGGTTGGCTACAACACCTTACCGCTACAACCCTACATTTTTCATACTACAACACTAAATTAGAATAATCCATTACACAAGAGCATATACTATATAGGAGAGTTGCAAAAAAAATCAACAAAACGAATTCACTAGTAGTATCTGCATTAAGATAAGTATATCATTTATATACGATAAATAATAATAACTCTGACTGATTGACACAGCTCCATATAAAGAATTGTCCTTATTCGTTCATTTCTAGTTAGTTAGTACTACAATGACTCCATTACAGAAAATACAGAGGAAAAAGTTTCCGATTGATTGGGACCCAAATACAGGGATATATATAACATGTACGTCTTTCTTCATCTGATAAGTGAGACCGTGATCAGTCAAAACATGATGCAAAGCTTACAAACAACAACCATGTGAACTCTCAAATCAAGACACACAAGAAACAAAAGAAAAACACACACACGGAAGCTATTTAGATGAGCTCTTTTTTCTCCCACAAACAATAACGACTATTATCAAAGGTAGCAGCGGCAATAATTCGCAAAATTAAAACAGGGACGCCAAATACATGGAAAGAATACATCTGATGGTTGAATATATGATTTTCTCAAAAAATTCCCCTGCCAGAGTTGCAAATAAAAATGCAGCTACTGAAAACAAGAAGGAGCAAAAAAGTGCAGATCAAAGTTGGTTTGTTACATACATATGGCAATAATGTATATTGTCTGACAGCTCTAAAACGAAGGCACGCGAAGGGAGCATATTACATGAACTCTCAATCCGGTGCTTTTCAATCCATTCGCCCCACACGCTATATTCCAAATTCATAACTCGAGTTTCAATTTCATCCCATAATTGCACCACAAAACTAACTAACTTACTATAAGCCAGTCTCAAGCTAGTTCAAAAGTTCAAAAAAAAACTTAAAAACTAAAGAGGAAGGAAACCTCTGATTAAAAAAAAAGTCCAACAAGAAATGAATTATTTGAACAAAAAACATGAGAGGACAACAAAAATATTCTAAAGCACTCTCAATTAAATACAATCAGATTAAACAGTCCCGCAAAATCTTATAGTATTAGATAATAGAACTGTTTCTTAGAATTCATCATGGTTATTATTAAATGTCGGGAACTCTAATCTGAGCAGGAATAGCGCATTTTAAAATTCTTCACGTATTCAGTGCTGTATTCCTATGCTTGTGAACTCTTTAGCCAGACCTTTTTGTCCTCAAACACTTTCATAGAAGCCAAAAAATGAACCCCCAGCATTTCAAATGTCTAACAAAGACGCACACATACACACATTATACAACATAACTGGTTGATTCCCTTGACGTATTTGGTGACCACAGATAATAAACTGGGCGCACAATTTGCGCATATTTTGTAGTATGCACCATTATTATTCTAATGTACAAAGTATCACCTACTTATTGTAGTCAAGGATTTACGTACCAAATAAATAGGGCAGAGAAAGTGATGACTGCCCTACAGAAACTTTCTATTTCCCAAACACACACACACAGAGTATGAAAAAAACAAAAAAACAAAATTAATACAGAGGAAAGAGAGAGAGATTATTATAGTGAAAGTGTTTGATAGTAATAGCACTATTTTTAGTAGTAATTGTACCGGTACAACTTTGATTATACAACTTAAAGTCTACATATACGAAAGTGAACACTACAAAGTTAATCTGACCATTTTATATATAAAAAACACAAGAGACAAAAAAAATGTACATACGGTGTTGTTAAGAACGAAGCCCTTAGTTACAGAAATCAATTTTTTGCACCCCATTATATTGGGTCACATATGATCAAGTGACTGAATTTTACAAGATAGTTTTTATACCAATGACAAGTTTACACGTACTCATTACACATGAACATTTTACAATGTTTACACATTACAGAGGATCTAAGAAGTGAGAGGACTTGAGTGGGGAACTGCATGTTGTCCACATAATCGTACAACTGTAGAGTTTCGAGATATATGTATACCAATCAATTGTTGTTTTGCACGTCTTGCGGGGAGAATTGTCAAACGACAGAAATGGACTTTCAGAATTATGCACGACATCTTACAACTGGGATGAGAGAGTGTGTGTAGTAGTAGTATGTGTATTTTTCTAGCTTTTTCTTTCCTTGCCTAATGTTCAGAATATGGCAGTTCTTAAAAATCCGCAAACTCCTTGGCGCACCGCTCTGTGGATGAGATACGCAGGACCTCCTCCTCGTAATCATCAAAATTGCTAGTATCACCAGATCCTTTGCATTTAGGGAGGAATGGAGCCTCCACCTGCGAGGGAAAAAGTGTCATCATTAGCTATCCCAATAATATCACTGCACATAATTTGTACATAAAGCGCAGTCAGTCTTCAAAAGTTGTATACTACACAATATAATCCCCATATATATAGATATATTATTCTATAACAGCCCTGCTCAGGATTAACATTCACAATCAGCTTAAGGGTGCAAAACGAATTCATCAGTTCACAAAAAAGTTAGTCGTTTCACAAAACAGACGCGTGTCACTAACTAACTATAATCATGTCTCATCAAGACCAGACTGGAAGATACTATATCAGCTATTGACGAAGGGAAACTACATTTTCTCCCCTTTGGTGGCAACAAGCAGAAGATACGCTCCCCATCTCGGAAATACATCAAGTCAACATACACAGTTGCACAACCATTCCATTCAAATCTGTAGTCAAGTCACAAAGCGCACGCATACATCTTCAGGGAAAAATGGTGTTTCAAACAAGACAGGTATTAGTAGAGAAAGTTACGATTAGTAGCCCTTGGTGACATAAATATCCTATCCAGGTTGCACCATGTAGTAAGTAGTGAGACCACAAATGACTTCATCACTGACTCTCGTCTTCCTATAGCAACGAATTATACACCGTGTCCACAACAACAAGATGCAGAGCCCCTTGACTAACTAACTAATCAGCTAACTAACTAACTATAGAGACAAAAACATCGCCTCATAATAACGTGTATACGAATGAGCCCATAAATAGTTATATGCGCTTGCAAACAAAACGTTATGTGGAAACTGCACAAGACTGGTTTGGGGAGCCCACCACGATGACAAAGAAGTTGTACAAAAAGGCCAAGCAA
>Ga0066648_10001941_pt1 | contig 10651 bp, 11 predicted proteins | sample CryGeyCG12114_NA_FD_59537 | JGI IMG/M metagenome (GOLD analysis project Ga0066648, IMG submission 59537) | Groundwater microbial communities from aquifer - Crystal Geyser CG19_WC_8/21/14_NA | ecosystem: Environmental > Aquatic > Deep subsurface > Groundwater | place: USA: Utah: Grand County... | reverse complement strand
GGGCCGCCAGCCCTGGGCTCGACCTCGAGAAAGGGCACTATGTTCCTGCTGCGCTGGGCCAACCGCCGCACGAGCACGCCACCGACGCCCGGCGCTACCGCGTCGAGAACCTCTCGGCCCGCCTCAAGGAGCCTCAGGCCAATGTCATTCGCCAGGACAAAACCGCCGCAGGCTTCATGAGCAGCATCCATCTCACCGCAGCCTTGAACCAATTGTTCAGCGGGCCGTAGGGCTCGCTCAGGCGTGGTCGAGCGGCGAGTCGACGGCCACCCCGAGGCGACCTTATCCGGTCCAACTTGAGCCGCTGATCCGCGCCATATATGTCGCGACCGAAGTTTCCGTAGTAGGAAATAACTCTCCTGGTTCTTGTCACACAAAAACGGATGATCTAGCTTGTTGTCGTGAAAAGAGGTGAAAAATGGGCAGGCCCAAAGCAGAAAGACCGAGAAACGCGGTCACAAACGTCAGGTTGAACGAAGAAGAAAAAACCTCTTTCGAGGAGCGCGCCGCCGCACTCGGCTTCAACAATATTAGCGAATATATCCGCCATCTTCATAGCCATTCTGTCCAAGAGGCGGAGCAGAGTAGCACCCACGACGACTATCGGGCGCGATTTCCAAAGAAGCTTGTTCGCTCGTTCCGCAAGACCGAGCAGGGCGAAATGATGTGGGGCGACTCGCGCGCCTACCTCTTTCACAACGCGAAGCCGTCGAGCGTCGATTTGATCATGACCAGCCCGCCTTTCGGCCTCGTTCGAAAGAAGAGCTACGGCAACGAAGACGCCGATGAATACTGTAACTGGTTTCGTCCCTTTGCGGAGGGGTTCCAGCGCGTCCTCAAAGACGATGGAAGCCTTGTGATAGATATTGGCGGCGCCTGGGTGCCCGGCCAGCCGACGCGCAGCCTCTACCACTTCAAATTGCTTGTCATGCTCGTTGAAGAATACGGATTCCACTTGTGCCAGGAGCATTATTGGTGGAACCCGTCGAAGCTTCCGACACCGGCTGAGTGGGTGAATGTGCGGCGCGTGCGGGTCAAGGATGCGGTGAACAGTATCTGGTGGCTGTCGAAGACGCCCTTCCCGAAGGCCAACAACCGACGCGTTTTAGCGCCCTATAGCCGCTCTATGCAAGAGCTTCTGCGCAGCGGCTATACGAGCAAGCTGCGGCCTTCCGGGCATAACATCTCGACCAAGTTCCAGAAGGACAATGGCGGCTCCGTCCCGCCGAACCTTCTGGCGATCGCCAACACAGAGTCGACAAGCCGGTATCAGGAGTATTGTCGCGACAACAATATCCCGATCCATCCAGCGCGTTTCCCGCCCCAGCTGCCGGAATACTTCATCCGCTTCTTGACCAATCCCGGAGATCTGGTGCTCGATCCTTTCGGCGGATCATGCGTGACCGGCGCCGTCGCCGAGGCGCTCAATCGCCGTTGGGTCTGCTGCGAGATGTCGGAGGAGTATCTTAACGGTGCGCTTGCCCGCTTCACGCCGACCGTGCTGCCGCTTCTGAAAGACCGGCCGGGCAGCTACGAGATCGCACCGCCTTGCGCGGTTGTGGTCAGGGATGAGGATGCCCCGCTGTTTGCGGACGGCGGCGCCAGCCGGCCACCCCTGCGGCGCGGGGAGGAGGCTGTTACGGCTGAGGCGGAGGAGCAGGAGCCGCAACTAGGCGCCCGGCCCAAGAAGCGAGCTTAGCCGCCTTGATATCCGCGAAGTCGATTGAGGCCGGCACCATTGCGCCGGCCTCAGCCAGTTCTGGTGCCGCCTGAGACAAGGCGATTAGGGAGCGGGCAATCAAGGCAGGCTCGGCGCCGGGAGGTCGGTAGCCACGCGCGTAACGCACCACCTGATCGGCCGCCTCCCGGAAGCGGGCAGTGGACGTGTCGCCGGCGAGGTATTTAACTTCGATCACGGCCGCGACCTCACCCGCTTCTCGATCGACGACGATGAAATCCGGTCGGTCGCCGCTCAGCGGTAGGCCATAAGCTTTCACGATGTCGCGCACGGCCGCTTCCGAAGGCTCCAGAGGCGGGGCTTTGTAGAAACTTGTTTGCTGCTGCCAGTAGAGATCGAAGCGGCCGGCCGTGATGATCGGCCCCGACGAAGTGCCGCCGAGCAGAAGAAGCCGCAAGGGGCTGGCGCCGGCCGCCTCGATTGCTTCCCCGGCCGCGAGGCCCACGGCCAGCTCAAAGCGGCGCCAGTTTTCGAGAGGACCGATCAAGGCGCTTCGCGCAATCCTGTCGATCGACTCAGGCTCGCCGCGCTCAACTCCTTGCAAAAGGCGGTAGGCGTGAACCGCCAGCCTGTAGATTGGCTGACGCGACCGCGCAGCCGCCTGGATAGCGCCAGGCGCCGGCTTTCGCCCCAGGGCCACAGCGCGGAGCGGATCCCGCAGAGCTTCGAGCCTCTGGACGGCCCTAAGGTCGCGTTGCGCGTCCTCGATGACTGTTCGATAGGGAGACGCATCGCCCTGCCAGATCGCAAGCCTGGCCGTATAAGCGCCGGCCTCGCGCAGCACCCAGGCTAGCACTAAGTTCGGACCGGTTTCGAAGGAGCGCACAGGCTCTTCCGCCACAATCGCGGAGGGGAGCCCGGACTGAAGCCGGTATTGCAGCGTTCGGCGCGCGTCGATCCGACCGCGCGCGACCGCGTCGTTGATCCGCGTCTCGAACCGGAAGAGGCTTTGCGCCTCATGCGCATGGCTGACGACATACTTGACCAGATCGCGCACCGGTGCCGAGACGGACCAATGCGCCTTCAGGAGATCGACATCTCGGCGCCGATCGAGGCGCGGCGCTTCGCCCTCGATCGGAGCGCCGCCGCGAAAGTAGCGCAGCAGCACGCCGGCCGTAAAATCGACAATCTCCTGATCAACCGCCATCAAATCGCGACGGCTTCAAGCCGTGCCTTGATGCGCTTCTGCTCACCCTCATCGAAGCCGAAGGCGGTAATCGCGGTCTCGGCGATCGACATAGCGTCCTGATGGACGATGCCGTCGAGCATCGGCAGCAGCACCATGTCGAGCGCATCCAGAGCAGCGGCGCGCGTTACCGCATCGGCTGACCCGAAAAAGGCGACTGCTGGATCAATCGCCCGCATAGCCTTGATTGCGTCGATGATTGGGGCCGGGCCGATAACACGCACGCCGTTGATTGCTCCCCAAAGAACTGCAAGGGGGCAGGGAGCGCCGGCGGCCGGCGGCGGATCGCCTACAGCCGGCGAGGTGAGATAGTCGCCCACGAAGCCAGGCAGGTCGTCAGGCGCATCGACATAGACCCAGCCGAAGCGGCGGCTCAGGGCATAGGACATCTGGTAGAGCGATGCCTTATCAATCGAGTTGATCGTCGCGATCAGGCGCCAGCCAGGACCGGGCGCAAACTCATGCGCGGCCGGCGCAGGTTTTGGTTTTGGCAGGATCACATAGGGCCGGCTGTCAGGATCGCTGACTTCGGTGCGATAGGGCAAGGTCGTCTGCTGACCGCTCAGAACCGTGAAGAGCGGGCCGATCACCTTGTCGATGTCGCAGCGGTTGAGCTCGTCGATGATGAGGGGCTGATCGAACGAGCGAAGAAGGATACCGGGGATGAACTTCACCTCGCCTTTGCCGACCGGCTGATAGCCCCCGATGATGTCCTGAGAACTCCAATCGGAGGATCCGGTGACGAGAGTCCAATCCTCGCCGGGAAGGTTCTCGGCAATCCAGCGTGCGAGCGAGGTTTTCCCCGTGCCGGGCGGGCCGTAGAGCATCAAATGCTGCTTGCCAGATTTCAGCATTGCGTTGATCTGGCGATAGACGCTGGCCGAGATGCCGAGAAGTTCCGGGTTCTTAGGAATATCAACATGCGTGAAGTCGATTGGGTCGCCATCGTCTGCGTCAGCTTGCTCTTCTGCATCCGGGGCCGGCGCCTCCGCTGGCACGTCCGCAGCCCGGGCGGCGGCGATGCTGTCCTTCAAATCCTGAACCCGAGCAGCATCAGTCATGTCGTAGGATGAGATCGGGCCGACCGGCAGCCCCAACATGTCAACCTGTATCACCCCAGCAATAGCATCGACAACTTCGCCGTAGGAGATCGCGCGGTCGTTGCCATCGATATTCACGTCAATCGTGTCGGTTCGTTGCCGAAGCCCGAGAAGGCCGGCCCATACATAATCTTCGTGTTTGCCAAGGCGCTTTATCTCCCCCGTGCCCGGAACGAAGGAGAAGCTGTCGGAAGAGGTGTCCGGCACCAACGATCCCCGGTAGACAAACACCGCATTGATCTCGAACTCGTCGAGCCGTTGGTAAGCGCCTTGTCCAATTTTCACGATTGGCAGGATGCGAACTGCCAAAGCAGCGACGGGCCGTGCGGTTGTATTGGCGGATCCGATTGCGATTTCTTGAAGATTGTTCGGCACGCTCGCGCGAGCATTGCCGTTGTCGTAATCGACGTGGAAAATCCACCGCAGCGGCTTTCCCGCAGAATAAGCAACATCTCCCCAAAAACCAGTCGCGGTATTGATGACATGGTTCTTGAGGTCAGATCCAAATTTAAAACCTGACTTTGCCAGGTTTCCGCCCCGATCTCTCAGAAAAATATTCAGCCATCCATAGAACGCATCAGCCATGTCGTCTCTGCCCCTTGTCCGCATCACTTCGACAAGAGCAGATAGCTTTGCAAACTTGCTTGACTGTTCTTCCGGCGATGCTGGCGCAGACAGCCATCTACGATCGCACCTTCATCAAATCACCCATCCGCGTTATGTAGCAAGGCGAAAGAGCCCCTATATATGGAGATTTGGGCTGTGTGACTTGACTGCCAGCCCGGTTGTCGAGGACCCCAAGCACAGCATCAGACCCGCCGACGCAGATCTCCTCTTGAGACATCCCAGCGTATCTGATCCGAATGTGTCCTAGGTTGGTCCTCTACTCTCCGGGCCAGACGATGCGCACAGTTTCGGCCGTGCTGTAAGCCTGGGAGTGCTCATTTGGGCTGATAAGATGTAGATCACGGCTGTGCAGGCGTTGTGATGATGTGCTCGCCCAGGGTGGCGGAAACAAACACCTTATCCGCTGCGTGAGATGTGGCAGGATCAGCCGACGTCTCTTCCCCCACTGCGACCTCAGTCCTACAAGCTGCGGTTAAGCCAGTTACCCTGACAAGCTCACTTTTCGATACTGTCGCATTGCACACGGGGTCGGTGAACTGGCCCCCGTTTCGACCGGATACCTGGGCATCGTCCATGACCGACGGCCGATGCGGGAAGCCCAGGTGAACCTCGCGATCCGCTGGTTCATTGGCTACGGCCTTCACGAGGGGCTGCCCGACCACTCGTCGTTGGCCCGCATCCGGCAGCCGACGCGCGCCGAGCACATCGGCACCCTCAACGGCCAGATTCGGCAGTCAGGCCGAGGCGGCACCTTCTTTGTCACGCGCGCGGTCGCCTCGCTCGAGAGGATGCGGCTCGTGCGGGTCATGAACGCTGTCGTGGAGTTCAACGCGTTCGGACCAGAGAACGGCCCCCACGGTGAGCACGACTGCGCGGTGATCGCCATGGCGGACGCGACAGTGATCTGGCACATCAACTACTACGACCGAGCCTACACAGGGCTCCCGCCCAATTATCGATGTCTTCTCTAGGCTTAAAACTACACCGAAGGTCTGAAATCGATGAGGGGACTTACACGCGGTCAGTTCATCTGGAAGGGATGGCGGACCAAGCCCAATCTTTTGCCCGAGGAGCCGTGGCACTCGACCGAAAGACTAAACAGTTAGAACAGATCTGACGACTCCGTGACTTCCACGCTAAGGCTTGAGGCAGCGATCCATTCGTCCTGAAACTTATCGACTGCCGCTGCGAAAGAAATCAGTGTATCTCTGAGATTGCCGGCTAGTAGTCCATGAGTCGCGAGACTCTCATGCTTAATAACAAAACCGTCGGTCATCGGAATCAGAGTGCCCATTAGATTCAACATGTTCCATTGATTCGCAAATACTACTCCGCCAGGGAAGTCATCCTCGGTCCACCGATACATCAGCTTCAAGCACTGATTATGAACCACGGCCACAAACTTAATTCGCTTCACAGTGACTGTCAGAACAGGAACGCCATTATCCCGCCCCGCAAGAGCCTCAATTCCGATTTTGCGAACTACCTTGTCAAGAGAGCCAAAGTCGGGTATTTGCACGATAGTTGAATCATTCATGTCAGATACTCCTCACATCAGATTTTCCCACCAAAGATACTAATTTCTCGGTCGCGTCTTCCGACAACGTTAGCAATGAAAGTAGCGCTTCTACCACGGCACCGGAACCGGCCGGAACGTGAGCTTTTATTATAGCAACTGATGGCTCTCTTGACGATTCCAAACTAGGATTTGATGGTGTCAGATTAAAGAGCTGAGTAGATGCATTGTAATCGACTATCTCTTTAGGCGTCAAAGATCGAGTAAGGCCGATCATCTGCACAACATGGAAGTAACCGCCGCCAAATCCTATAGCCAACACCGACCCCGGCCGGCGCATCAAGACGCGATCCATCTTCATGCCGAGGATTTCAATAGGCTCTTTGTTTTCGAAAGTTATACCTGATTTTAGCAGGTATGGCCTCAGATCGTGCATATCACTTACAAGGCTGGGCTGAGCAGTGGATCTTGGGTCTACTCTTCTGAACAGAGACTTGAAAATTTGCATTCTCCCTCAATACTTAGCCGTCTTCTGAGTGCCTTCGTCGACATAGTGCCATAAGCTTAGGATTCAAACGAAAATTCCACGACGATGACAGGTCCTCGGCTCTCGAGCGCGACGGCAATCACCTAGACTCTGCCAACTCGCGCAGATCCTTTATGGCTACGCTCGCACCAGAGTGAGGCTCCGAAAGCACACCCGTGATCGGAGCGTCACCCAACCTGCTTCGCTTCATGCGCGATCCTTACTGTTGAGCCCGGATTGCAGCCCTCGGCGGGGGAGAAGCGATAAGTCACGCCACAGCGAACGACAGCGAAGGCGCATGCGTGCTCGTCTGGGCAGAGGGTCGAATTGAGAGCTTCAAGGATCGAGAGCCGGTCCGGTCATGGCCTCAAACATGACTCCCCCGTTTTGCTCCGATGCGGCGGCCAGCGGGTTATTCGCCAGATGGGCATGGCGTTGCGTGGTGTTGTGGTTGGCATGTCCGAGCAGAGCACCCACGATCATCAGCGGCGGTCCTTCACCTCATGAAGGCGATGCAACCAGGACGCAGGTGCGCTCACCAGCCGCAAGCTTCCCGTAACGGGGCGATTGCCTCCTCGATCCCGGCGAGAGGGAAGGCCAAGTCCACAGGGCTTTCGTTGAATGGCGTGATGCGGATCAATAGCCGCTCCGCCCCAAGCATTGGACGGATGAACCCGATCGCGATGTTGCCTTCCCAGATGCCCAGCGCCTCATTGTTAGTGGAGGCGCTCATGCCGATGTTGATCGGAGATCCGTCGTCGATGCGGAGGGTCACGTTACCGAAGCCGCCGCTGTCGGCTAGAAACGCCCCGTTCAGGCGGAAGAATACATTGGTGCGGTTTTCCATGCATCGCATGATGAGGTTGGCAGGCCCCACCTGACCTCCGAAGCGGTCGGGCACCCAGTTCTCGGAGTCCGTGGAGACGACGACCGTCGGGCTGTCATCGAGAAGGGAGACCGACTCTTCGATGCGCCAGCGAGTCGGCTCGGCTGGAAGGGTCTCGTCGGCCACAGACTCTTCTGCCACGGCCTCTTCGGCCACGCGCTCTTCTGGCAGGGCAAAGAACTCGACGGCCTCCGCCACACATTCCTCCTCGGATTGCCCATCCAGCCGCAGGTATCGGGATGCGCAATCCTCGACGGCGCGTTGCCGGTCCCAGCAGACTAGGCGTTCGGCGTCATCACCGATCCTCGTGCAGTCGTCATCGCCACGGACCCGATCACGCAGACATTCCGCCCGGTCCGCTTCGGGCACGTCGTCGCAGTAGTGGCCAGCAGCGGAGACACTCGTTCCTGCGATCACCAGTATGGCGGTCAGTAGCAGCCGCATGGCGAACTCCTCTCCTTGGTGACCCGCCGCGGAGGTCCCGTTTGGCTCACCTTGAGGACTCCAGGCGGCGCTTGCAAAGCTAGGGTATAACCCGGCTTCTGCCAGGGATCATAGCGGCATCAATGGTTTGACCCGCCCATATCTAACTATAGATGGCGGTCGATCCAGCGGGCTCGAGATGCCTTGAGCCACCTTGGGCGGTTGGGTGTAGGAGGTTTCGATGACGTGTCGCCTGTTTGCCATCGCAGCGATGATGTCCTTGACGGCCAGCCAGGCGGCGTCCCAGCAATCGGACGCGGCACGGTTTCTCTTGGAGGAGCAGATTGTCCAAGCCTGCGGCGGTGTGCCTGGGGAGATGGACCCGACAGGGTTCATTGAGCAGGATCTTACGGGAGACGGGCGGGACGACCTCATCATCTCCCATGAGATGATCCAGTGCGAGGACCGCCAGCCGCGAGGGACCAGAAGCCAGTTCTGCGGGATGCAGGTTTGCACCGTCCTGATCTATGTGCGTCAAGGCGACCTCCTGGTTCTGGAGGAGGAGTTTCTGGGAGGTGGAGTCACTCTTGGTCCGACAAGGGTGCCGGTCATCAGGGGCTACGCTCATGGCGGCGATACCTGGACAATCCGCTGGGATGGATCGCGCTTTCGCTGAGGTTACAACACCTACCTCTCAGCAAGTTCAGCCCCTCGGGTGGAGCCCTTCCGGCACTCTTCGGCAGACGAGCGCACCTTCGCGTGGTTCGTCCAGTTTCGCCGTCCCGCGATCCGCCTCCGCGATGGCGATCGTGATCGTGTCCTTATACACGTCGAGACCAACAAAGACATCGGGATCGTCCATGTTCCGTCCTCCTCTCCGAATGCCGGAACTCCAGCATACGAGCTTGCCTGAGGTCCCGGGCACAGCGCGAAAACGGTCATCTCATCTACCTGTTCGTCGGCTCGGAGGCCGGCGGCAAGGCGGCTGCCATCTCTTTCACTTGGATTTCGATAGGCCCTTCGCTCCCGCACTGGAGTCTGGGGACTTGTTTCGCTCGCGGGCCAGCTCTTGCAACTCAGCGATATCGAAGGCGGGAAGCTTACTGACCTCCGCCGCCATGGTTTTCGAGGTGACATGCCCATAGGTATCGGCCACGGAACGAGGGGCGTGGCCCTGTATGGCATTGAGGATGCGCTCAGGAATACCGGCGTCCATGCCGATTGTCGAGAAGCGATGCCGCCATCCATGTAAGGGGGCAACATTCCGATCAGAGACAATCGCCCGCGCGAACTCGGCCAACCGGTTCTTGAGACCCTGAAGCGGCCCTAGCACGTCGCCGTTGGCCGCCGGAGTTAGGAACAGGTGGCTCTCGGATGATGCATGCACAAAGGCCGGAAAGCCAAGGGTGACGAGTTGAGGGTGAAGTGCGACCTCGCGTGCCTCGTTGGTCTTGACGGTGCCAGCCTCCGGTGTGATGCGGATGATCCAATGGCCGTCCCGCTGTATCACGTCCTCTTTACGCAACTGTGCGATTTCGCCAACTCGCGCGCCAGTGAAGGCGCAGAGCCATGGCACCCAACGCTTCGCTGCGTTCGTGCGAAGGCTTTCCTTCCCCTGCTGATGAGCGAGCGCCGCCGCAAGAATCGCCTTCGCCTCAGCGTCGGTGAACCCTTTGTCGCGAAGCTTAGCCTGCTTTCCGAGTTTGACGGTGATCTTGGCTGCCGGGTTGTCCGGGATTTTGCCGTTCATCACAGCCCACTCGAAGACCGCTTTGAGGGCAGAGAGATCGGAGTCCTTGACCGTCTTTGCTGCCGGAATTTTGCCCGTCCTGGCTGAGGGTGTCATCAGCCGGTGATCTTTGAAACGGATCACATCGTCCCGTCTTACCCGTCCAGCATCATCATGGCCGAGAAAGGCAATGAGGATCACAAACGTGTTCCGGTAGCTCTCGTAGGTGCTTGGCTTCCGTCCGGCAGCTTGAGCCTCTCGCCACCACCCTTCGACAAGGTCTGTCAGGGAATTTCCCTGGCGAGCCGCCAACTTGGTTTCCTCGTTCTGTTGCTCCGGCCAAACTGAGGTCGTTGGCTGGCGGGATGGGGCTTGCTTCGCAACCGTTGTGGGCTCGCCTGCAATGAACTCGCCCCGCGCCTCGCGTTCGAGAACTAAACTCGCCCGCTGAATGGCTGCGGAAATAGCTTTGGCCATCGTAAGCTGATTTTGAAAAGAGGATGGCAAGCCCTTCTGAGCAAGAAGATCCGATGCCTGTGTCCAACACCAGTCTTTCATCTTCTGGTGACCCGCGAAACGCAGCGTCAAGTCCCAGACTGAATCCGGGTTGACCCCCAAGTTGTGGTTGGGCGGGGGTGCGTCCTCACGACGTGACCAAAGAGTGTCGCCGATCTTAGTATCCCAGAAAGTCTGCTGGCTCGGATTGTCCCTGTGAGCGTTGAGCCACTGAACATAAAAGATCGACGCGAACTCGTGTGCTTCCCTCTCGGTGATCTCGCGTGGGCCACAGCGTAGGTTTGAGCAGTAGGTGTCAAACTCAGCACGAACTTCAGCCCAGCGAACCTTAGCCTCTGAGGGACTCTTCGTCCTGAGGCTACGAGTGACCTCCCGACGCCCAACGACGGCAACGAGGTCTGTGG
>Ga0066648_10001937_pt1 | contig 10659 bp, 12 predicted proteins | sample CryGeyCG12114_NA_FD_59537 | JGI IMG/M metagenome (GOLD analysis project Ga0066648, IMG submission 59537) | Groundwater microbial communities from aquifer - Crystal Geyser CG19_WC_8/21/14_NA | ecosystem: Environmental > Aquatic > Deep subsurface > Groundwater | place: USA: Utah: Grand County... | reverse complement strand
CTACGGGCTTCGGCCGGCTCTCCAGTTGCTGCGGGGCACGTACACCGGTCCCCGCCGCGACAACCTCAGGGCGCATCGGTGAGCGCCTCCGACCTGCCCCGCATCGAGTTCTCGGATGAAGCGGTCGACCACGCGTTCCGCGTGGTCCGGCTGATGGAGGAGGCGCCCAGTGCTCTTGCCGCATGAAGAACCGGTCAGCGTCTCTACCGAGCAGATGGACAACGCTGACCGGCTCGCAACAAGCGCGACGGCGGATTTCCAGGACAAGGCCGACATTGAGATCGAGGTTCTTCTCTCGTTCCCCGAGCTGCTCCGGATATCTGCGCACGAATACGCCGATCGCGGGTGGGCTGTTTTCCCTCTCGCCGCCGGTACGAAATTGCCCCACGCGGGAAGTCGTGGATTCCTCGACGCGACTCTCGACCACGAGCGGATTGACTCGTGGTGGAACGAGCGCCCGAACGCGAACATTGGCATTGCGACAGGACTCTCGTCCGGTCTGTGGGTGCTTGACGTCGACCCGAAGAACGGCGGCGACGTCACATTCGCCACGCTCGTCGCCGAGCACGGCTTCCCGACGGGCCTCGGGTACGTGCTGACGCCGAGCGGCGGGAGGCACTACTACTTCCGACGCCCGGAGGGGCTCTCGTGGCCGTCGTCGAAGGAGCGGCTCGGCCCCGGGCTCGACGTGCGCGCCGACGGCGGCTACGTCGTCGCGCCGCCGTCCGTCATCGCGAACGAGGGGCAGTACGTCGAGGTGCGGTCGTGATCGCTGTTATCGCGGCGCCGGGCTGGCTACTCGACCTCGAAGTTCGCACGCGCGCGACACCGTCGGCCGTCGTGGCTGCGGGGGAGGGGCCGCTCTACGGCGATCTTCGCCCCGAGTGCCGAGCGCAGGCAGACCGGCGCCGCACGGCCGCGCTCGACCGCTTCAGGGACGACCTGGAGACGCTCCGCGCCCGGTCCGCCGAGCACGGGGGGTGGAGGTCCGGCGACAACTGGGACGGCGGCACCTTCGGCGCATCGTGCCGTGTGCTCCGCGTCGTCGCGGCGCCGTGGGCTTCGGCGGATCCCGGACAGGCGCAGGAGGAAGCGGTCGCGCTGCTGCTCGCCCACGGGCCGCAGGACGCGACGTGGGGCGAGCGCGACCTCCGTGCGAAGTGGAGCAGTGCTGCGGCGGCCGTCTCGCGGGACGGCGTGCAGCCGTGGAAATCGAACATGTTCGACCAGCCGATCGCCGTGAATGCGGATGGCTCGCCGATCGGTGCGACGGCAGGGCCGCCATTGCCTCCTCCGCTTCCCGGCTCGCGCGAGGGCGAGAGCGAGGAGGACATCCCGGTGCCGGTTCGGGACGATACGGAAGACCCTCTCGATGCGCTGTCGGAGGACGTCCGCCGGCGGGTCGAGTACCTGCTCGTCGAGCGCGCCGCGAAGGCATTCATCGCCGAGCAGGACGGCCCGGTCGTCAGGCTCCGCGACCGGCTCCGGTTCGGGGACGACGTGCTCGCGATCCCCGAGGTCGCGCCGCTGATCGAGGGGCTGCTGCCGCTCGGCGCAACGACGTTCCTGATCGGCGAGTCCGGGCTCGGGAAGTCCGCGCTCGCGCTGCACATGGCGCTCGCCGTTGCGTCCGGCAAGCCGCTGCACGGGCGCCGCACAGTGCGGCGAAACGTCCTGTTCGTCAACGCGGAGGGCACGGCCGGGCTCCCCGCCCGCATCCGCGCGATCTGCACGCAGTTCGGCCTCCCGCTGCCCGGAGACGGGTTCGCGGTGCTCGACGGTGTGAACCTCTCCAGCGCGGTGCAGGCGGCCGAACTCGCGGAGGTCGCGCGGCAGCACGAGGCCGGATTCGTGATCCTCGACACGGTCAACGCGACCGCGGGCAACCTCGACGAGAACGACTCGACCGCGATGGGGCAATACCTCGCCCGTGCTCGGGCGCTCGTCGCCGACCAGGGCGGAACCGTCCTTGCGCTTCACCACTCGCCCCGTGACGACCCCGGTCGTGGCCGCGGTTCGACGGCGATCTACAACGGCACCGACGTCGAGTTGCTCATGAAAGGCAAGTCGGACGGGTGGCGGCTGTCGGTGACGAAGGACAAGTTCGGCGCGCGCCGCACGATCGGCGACTTCGAGACGGTGCCCGCGCACGGCGGCGTCGTCGCCCGGATGCGCCGGTCGGAGACGTCGATCTTCAACCGCCCGGCGACAATCGTGGACGCGGTGCGGGACTACGTCCGCGAGCACCCCGAGACGGCGAAGACGGTCATCGTGGCCGCGCTGACCGACCCGCACGGCAAGCGGCCGGTCGAGGACGCCCTTGAAGGGCTGATCGCGAGCGGCGACGTCGAGGCGCGGAAGGTCGACGGCAGGAACGGTCGCTTCTGCTTCCTCGCCGGACCCGCGGTGCAGCCATGACCAGCACCGGGAGGAGGGCGGGAGAAGGGGGGCTCAGAGGGGGACCTTCTCCCACCTTCTACCGCTCGCGGGCGGGGGGACCTTCTCCCGGGGTGATCCCCTTGTTTCCGGGCTTCTTCCACCTTCTGACACCTTCTGACACCCCTTCTCCCGAACCTTCTCCCACCTTCTCCCACCCCCTAGTAACACGGGGGTGGGTTGGAGCCGCTGCTGGAAGAAGCTCCGAACGCACGACGAGGACTGTGCTCGCCGCACCCTCGATCACCTCGCGCCCCTTGCGCGCCTCTTGGCGGCGGTGCCGGAGCGTGTTCGCCGGGACGAGCGACGCCTGGACGAGCGATTCGGAGCGCACGGGAGTGCGCCAGGCGATGCTCGCGCGCACACCGCGGCGCCCCTCGCCGTCACGACGTCGTCACCCCGCCTGCCACCTGTCTCGCAACCGGTGGGTTCCGTGACGCTGCTCGACGAGACAGATTCGGGCACCGCAGTCCGCGCAGATACGGGGCACGCGGAGCGTCGGAGCGGACGCGTACGTTCAGCGTCGACAGAGACCGTTGCGAGACAAGGGACGACGATGACAGCGAAGGTGATCGGGTACGCCCGCGTGAGTACGCGGCAGCAGGACACCGACCGGCAGCAGGCGGACCTGCTCGCAGCTGGTGTCCGCCGTGACGACCTCTACGTGGACGAGGGCGTCAGCGGCGGCAGGGCCAGCCGTCCCGAGTTCGACCGGGCGCTCGCAGCCCTGCATCCCGGCGACACGCTCGTTGTGACTACTCTCGACCGGCTCGGCCGCTCCGCGCTCCCGATGCTCGCGCTCGCGAGCGACCTTCGCGCCCGCGGCGTCGGTCTCCGCGTGCTGAACCTCGGCGGCGAGTCGATCGACACGAGCACGCCGACCGGTGCGCTGCTGTTCACCGTCATGGCTGGCATCGCCGAGATGGAACTGGAGATCAAGCGCGAGCGGAGTCGCGACTCCGTGGCGAAGCGGCGCGCGGTCGGCCGGGACCTCGGCGGCCGTCGGCAGACGGTGACGGACGCCCAGGTGCGGGCGGCCTGGAAGCGGGTGCAGGAGGGCGAGAGCGCCGCGAGCGTCGCCCGGTCGCTTGGTGTGTCTAGGGCGACTCTCTACCGGCGCCAGACGGCCGCCGAGGTTCGGACAGCTTAAGTTCAAGACATGCCAGCAGGACTACTCACGCCAATCGTCGGCGCTGAATTGACATGGAAGCCCGGAAGATTGGTTGATCCAACTCGGGCGAAGGAACCTAATTTCTTCGCCGGCCATGCCACGAGAGATCCTTGGATCGTGCATTGCACTCGGCAAGATTTCGAGAAAGCAGAAGTCGAGGGTCGTCCGTTTGCGCTATGCGGCGACAGTACTCAGCGCATCTGGTACTTCGAGGGCAAGTTTTACAAGACGAAGGATTTGGAACTGACGTCAGCCGACGTTGCGGCACTAGCGAACGAGCAGTCGAACCAGCGACGGCTGCGACTTGAGAAGGCGCACGCACTCCAAGCGATGACTACCGACCTCGACACAAAGAACCGACGGCAACCGATTCCGCAGGACGTGAAGGTCGCAGTCTGGCAGCGGGACGGTGGGCGATGCGTACAGTGCGGCTCGAACGCGGATCTGGAGTTCGATCACATCATCCCCGTCGCGATGGGGGGAGCGAACACGATGCGCAACCTGCAGCTCCTCTGCGAGCCTTGCAACCGTCGGAAAGGCGCGACGCTCGGCTGAGTCATCGGCCTCTACTGCGTCAGGCAATTGCGTAGGGCTTGCCGTGGTCGGGCAGGTGCCGTCATCATGACCGCACCCAACCCGAGGTCCACCCATGGCTGATCGCCCCCTCCTTCGCCCTAGCAAGCCGGGCTGGTACGAGTTGTTCGACGATGACCGGCTCGGGTACTTCGACGGCGTCGGGTGGTCAAGCGAGCGACTGGCCAAATCGTCGCTGGATCTGATCGGCATGGAGCGCTGCCTCCAGCTAGTGGAGAACAACACTGACGCCGCGTTGAGCCGTTCCGAGGCTAATTGGACCGACGCCATGCGGCCGATCCTCGGGCCGATCCATGACAACCGCCGGAAGATCATCGCGGAGGTCGAGCGGAACTGGTCGGACCTTCAGTACCAATTGAAGGATGAATGGCGCCGAGACGTTCTGGAGCAGCAGGCACGGGCGGATCGAGCCGCGGTCGTGGAGCAGCAGGCACGGGAGGCGCGAGCAGTTCAGCCCCCCTTCGCGCCGCGTCAAATCGACTGGGCGAGGGCCGCAGAGTCCGATTCCGCGACAGTGCCGGGGCGGCGCTCGGGTGGTCGGGGAGGGCTGATCGCTGCCGCGATCGCCGTGGCGGTCGTCGCCCTGATCGCAGTCCGAGTTGCAGGATCACAGCCGAGCGACAGCAGTGACGCGACAGCCCGTTGCGTGGACGGCACACTGTCGTTCTCGCTGCATCACCAGGGCACTTGCAGTCATCACGGCGGCGTAGCGGCTTGGCTCTCCAGCGATGACGACGGGCCTGATCCGGCAGATCTGCGTCCCTGACAGGTACGGGTTGACGTCAGTCCCCCCGCCGACCGTCGCGCTCGTGCTGCCGTACCGGATCGAGGCGATCGAGTGGGGGATGGTCTACCCGGTGCAGCCGTCGACCCCGATCGGCCGGATTCGGCGCCGTGCGGGCCGCTACGAGGCGAAGCTGGCGGGCGAGTACCTCGGCGCGTTCCCGACGGCCGACGCGGCTGCTGAGGCGGTTTGGGGCCGGTTCCTGGAGCAGTCGCGGGTGCAGCACGAGGAGGCGTCGCTCACGCACGGCGCGTACGAGCGGCATGTGAGGTGATCCGTGGCGCCGTCCTGTGGATAAGTGGACAGTGTCCCGACATCCGCATCCACAGGCGGATCCTGATTTGCACAACTGGGGGTGCGGCTGTGGACAAGTTGTGGGAACTTCATCGAGGACGTCCCAACCTGTTGTCGGAGGGCGGCCACATAATCGATCCGAGGGAGGCGAACATGAACGAGAACAGCAAGTACGTGCAGTTGCCCGTGCCGAGCAACACTGACCCGGATTGGCGGCGCAAGGCCGCTGCTGCCCGCGAAGCACGGGAGATGGCCGCTAAGGCTCGCCGTGGCAAGTCGATCGGCTTCCGCAAGGCGGTCGGCTACACGCCGCGTTGATGCCAGGACAGGGTGGTCTCTCGCGTACGCCGCTCTTCGGAGCGCAGCACGCCGACCGGTACGACCGGCAGTCGCTGATCCGTGAGTACGAGGAGAAGTTCGACGCCCACCTGATCGTGATGATCGATCAGATCTTCGCCGCGGGGACGACGCTGCTTCAAGAGCTGCTTTCGGAACTTGATCGCGACCGACCTCTTCACCTCATCCTCGCGTCGCCGGGCGGTGACCCCGAGGTCGCGGTGCGCCTGCTTCGAGCGCTTCAGGCAGCGACGAACAAGGATCTGACGATCATCGTGCCGGACATGGCCAAGTCGGCCGCGACGCTGATGTGCCTTGGGGCCGACCGAATCCTCATGGCGCCGGCCAGCGACCTCGGGCCGGTGGATCCCCAGTTCCCGCTCGGCGCCAACCTCGTCCCTGCGAAGGAAATTCAACGCGCGGTACGGCGCGCGGAGGAACGCATCGCCGCTGTGCCGGAGTCGTACCCGTTGTACAGCGGTCTGCTCGTCGACCTCGATCTCACGATTTTCGAGGCCGCCGTAACGGCTACTGATCGCAGTTATTCGCAGATCGAGGAGGCGCTGCGCTGCCGCGGATTGAGCGCGACCGCAGCGAAGACGTTGGCTGACACCCTTCGCGGACCGTTGGTCGACGAGAGCACCTCACATGGGGCGACGATCGGGCCCGATGCGGCGAAGGAACTGGGGCTCCCGGTCGAGATCGTCGACACTCAGAGTGAGCAGTGGTCGTACGTCTGGGCGCTCTGGACGCGCTACTTCCAGTTGGGAGCCTGGCCCGCCGGAGACGGACGGGTCTACGAGGGGCGCACTGCGTCCCAGGTCTACATACCGCCACCCTTTCCGCAGGCGTGATCGGATCTCGCTCGCTCAAGGCCGGGCGACGAAGGTCACCCGGTTGGCGAACGACTCGCGGAGCACGGCCTCGCGCCGCACCGCGAACTGCTCGGACGTCTCGCCGATCCGGGTGCCGCTCTGCAGCGTCTTGAGCGCCTCCTCGGCGCCATCGCGCTTGATCTCGATGCGATCGAGCACGCTTGCCACGAATGACCGCCGGATCGCGGGCGAACAGTTCGCGTAGTCGAAACCGTCGGCGATCGCCGCTGTGACGACCGGCTGATCGAGGAGGGCGCTTCTGCGCACCGGTGCGCTTGGTGCTGGTGCAGTCACCATTACCCAGAACAGCCGGCTTCGTGTTCCCGGCACGCGGTCGCCGCGTGAGTTTACGCCGCGCGCGCAGTGTTTCGAGCATGTTACAGAACTCGTCCGAATTTTGGCGGCCCCGCCGCGAATAGGGAGTAGAGCGTCACTGTCCCCAACGTGGCGGTCTCGACTACCGGCAGTCGTCGACAGGCGGACCCCTTTGGGGATCTTTCGCTTCTGTGATCGCCCCGATTGAGTGTGCTTGTGACCAGTTGGAGGAACGACGTAGTTGCAGCGCTGATGACCATCGGTGGCAGCGGCACATACGACGAAATCTACGCTGCCGTAAAGGCACGTCGAAGCGATCTTCCCCCGACGTGGCAGGCCATCATCCGGCGGACTATCGAGCAGTCATCCTCGGACACCTCCTCCTTCCTCGCGGGCAACGCTGACGTCTTCTTCTCCGTAAACGGAATCGGCAGCGGTACGTGGGGCTTGCGAGGCGGCACCGCCGCGGTTCTCAACACGATCGACACCGAACGCGAGCGTCGGAAGAAGATGTGGGATCAGCTGACGGCAGCACCTGAGATCACCGCTGCCATGCTCAAGAAGCTCGACGTGTATCGAGGTCAGGCTGGAATTTTCTTCGATAAGGCGATAACGGAGGGCCCGCTATCTGGCTCCGGTATTGCTCTCTCGTTTCGACATACAGGCGAGACGTATGCCGATGATCTCTCTGATGATGGTGTCATCTACCACTACCCGTCGACGAAGCGTGGGGGTTCTCACGACGAGGGTGAAATCGAATCGGCTCGGACGGCCTTCCGGCTCGCTATGCCCGTCTTTGTTATCACGGGGCCCAAGGGTGCCAGTGTTCGCGGGGTTCGACTGGGCTACGTCGAAGACTACGACGATGCAGCGAAGTTCTTCTTGATCACGTTCGCGCAGGCCCCGCTCAAGACCGTATACGCCAACAACGCGGATCCATTCGAGCTGACAGGTGCGCTGGCGGAGCCGACCCTGAAAATGGTGCGGTCACGGCCTAATCAACAGCGGTTTGCGGCTGCGGTATTCAAGCTCTACGGCTCGATGTGTGCGGCGTGTGGCTTCGATGTGGCGGGGATTGTGGTGGCTGCGCACTTGCGCCCAAAAAAGGCGTCTGGATCTGATGATCCGCGCAACGGCCTGCCGCTCTGCGCGAATCATCACGCAGCAATGGATAAGGGTCTGTGGCGCCTAGACCCCGCGGGAAACAAGGTCGTTTGCGCGCCGGGTGTGACGGCTAAGTCCCTCAACCTCACCCAGACGGACCTCTCGCACTTGACCACGCAGCCACACGCCGACGCCGTGCAGTGGTTGTGGGCGAAAGGCTTCAAGCCCATCTAACTGTTGTGGCTGGCGCGATCCTCGCTGGGACCGTCACCTGCGGGTGGACGCTGCGGGCCGACGGGTCTCCGCTCGACTCATACGTAGACAGCGTCGGCGAGGTCTACGGGGCTATCCCCCGAACGATGGTCGCTCATAGAGTGCGGCATCCCCGCTCGCGATGGCGCGAGCTTGCCCGAGTGCAACCTGTTCTCTGGAGTCGACTTGCCCACACCTTCCCGCCGACGGGGCAAGGCGATCGCCCTGATCTCCGCTGCTGCGCTCACGCTCGGCACGATGGTTGGACTCACGTTCGCCCCGGCGAACGCAGCCTCGACTTGGCGCGCCCCTGTCGCATCGTCAGACCCTCAAGCGTGGAAGAAGGGTCAGGTGAAGTGCGCCGATCTGTTGTTCATCGGAGCTCGCGGTTCGGGCGAAACAGGTCGCTACGGCGCTGAAGTACATGTGATCCAGCAGCACATGCAGCAGGGCATGGACGCCAATCGCTCGAACGCGAAAGTGCGCCAAGTATGGGTGGATTACCCTGCAGCCAAGGTCGAAGTCCTTGCTGACGACCTCTTTCACGGGCGCTACGCCGCCGCAGCGGGCTCGAACTATTTCAAGGGTGCGCTCAAGGGTTACGATTCTGCCGCACGGGTGTTGGGTGCCTCCCTGAGGCTCTGCCCTAAGGAGAAGTGGGTAACCGCCGCTTACTCGCAAGGGGCACTGATCACAGACAGTCTCGCGAGGAACTTCGACTACCCGTCCCGCTGGGCGTACAACTACACGGTCGGGAATACCGCCAATTATCCGAACCGCAATACGCTTGTTGGTGGCTCAGCTTTCGACAATGGGCGACAGCCGACCGGCATCTACACCTGGCTGTACAAGACGAAGGCTCAGGTGCCGAGCGACCTGACGTCGCGGACCTACACGTACTGCACCGCGTACGACGGCATGTGCGACTTCTCAATCCTGAAGTGGATCGCTGCCTACAACTCAAAGCCGCAGTTTCCGATCCACGGTGGATATGCCGCCGGCAGCGAGCTATGGGGCAGCTCCTTCGAGATGGGCGTCGAGGTTGCGCACTTCGTCGGCAAGCAGACGCCAACGCGGAGACCGACAGCAACGCCCACCCCTACGGCAACAACGCCGCCATCAGGCGCAGTGAGTGACCAGGCGTTGAAGGGGTGTCTGATTGCTGAATACCAGACGGAATTCGGGCAAGCCTTGACGGACATCTCACTCCCTCAGATATCTCAGTTGACTCAACTTGACTGCAGAACGGGTGTCGCAAGTCTGACGGGACTGGAGTACGCCACGTCGCTACGCGACTTGTACGTCTCTCCCACGACGGCGTCTGACCTCTCGCCACTGGCTGGGCTCACCGCTCTCAAGACGCTCGACATCAGCTCCAACGAAATCGAAACCGCAAACCTCACTGATCTCTCGCCATTGAGGAATCTTACGGGCCTCGAATCGCTTCAGCTTTGGGGCACTTTCACCAACCTTGCGCCGCTTTCGAATCTCACCAGTCTCACCAACCTCTACCTCAACGGAAAATACACGGACTTAAGCCCGCTATCCACCTTGACCGAGCTCCGACACTTGAGCCTGTTTGGCTATTTCGCCGACGTCAGCCCATTGGCAGGTATGACCAATCTGACCGGCGTGTGGGGAAATGTAATTATTAGCTACAACCCGCAGATGACCGACTTCACGCCTCTCGCAAACTTGCCGGCGGGCGTCCTAAATGTAGAAGTTCAAACCAGCCAGTCGGCCACAACGAATACGCCGATATTGCTGCCGCAAATCAAGGCGCCTGATGGGGCAGTGATGCCCTGGTACATCAACAACCAGCCCGCGGAGCCTCAGGGCACTATCACGAGCAATGTGCTCACCTGGCAAACCTCGGGATCCCGATATCACGGGACCCTTGTCGATGCCAACGCGACCGGTCCCTACGGGGGCGCGGCTGCACGGATCACATTTACGGTCTCGGACCAGTAACTACATTCACTACGACGTTGCGCAAGCATAAGCGCCTCGGCCGGATATGGGCAGCCGCGGCCGACGAAGAGCTCGTCGAGATTCCGGGAGCAGAAGCTGCGTCCTCGTGCTTATGCCACGCTGCTTACGGGAGGATCGGCCTTACCCGACGGGGGGAGCCGCTGCCGGTCCGCCTCGCTCGCGACCGCCGTGCATGCGCGACGCGACCTCATGCCGGACGTTGCTGGCGTCGCAGTAGTGCCGCCAAGCCGCCACCGCAGCGTCGTCCACGGTTGGGTAGTAGCCGACAAGCTCCCGCCCGTCTGACGTCGGCGCCCACGTCACGACGCGGATGCGCTCGACGCCGTGCAGCTTGAGGCGACGGAGGACGTGGGTGGGCTCGGGGTGGCCGGGGACCCGCAGCTCCCACTCGGTCGGGGTGACGACGTACGGCGCTCGCATGGCAGGCACGTTAGTAGAACGCGTGTTCGAATGATGAGAGGCAGGCGCCCGTGTTCGCGACGACGACCGCGAGCTACCAGCGGCGG
>Ga0066648_10001935_pt1 | contig 10662 bp, 7 predicted proteins | sample CryGeyCG12114_NA_FD_59537 | JGI IMG/M metagenome (GOLD analysis project Ga0066648, IMG submission 59537) | Groundwater microbial communities from aquifer - Crystal Geyser CG19_WC_8/21/14_NA | ecosystem: Environmental > Aquatic > Deep subsurface > Groundwater | place: USA: Utah: Grand County... | reverse complement strand
TCTGCTCTTCTATGCCTCGATACTGCAAGCTCTCACCGTCAAGGGTCCTGCGCGATTCCTCATCAGTAGCATCGACTCCCCTGCTCGATTTTCTGGCACCAGCCTTGCATCCCACCAGGGCAAGTCCAAGCCAGGCCAGGCGCAGGAACCTGCACTCAGCCCGACGCCATGACCGCCTCGAGTCATTCTTCTTTCGTGCTCTCGGCCATGCTGCACTATGCAAAGAGCACAAACTCCAAGCCGCGGTGACCACGCACCCCAAGCAGCAGAGAAATGTTTCTTCAACAGCTGCATCACGCAGTCCGCCCTCTCTGACACACCAGAGGTTCGACGACAAAGGCCGCCTCTTGATCGAGACGACCGCTCCACTCCACCCGGCCTACTCGTATGAACAGTATCCCGACCATGATGTCTTCGACACCTACCAACGCCGATTTGCCGCCAGCTCGAAACTGCCACCAAGCTTCTTTACCGACCTCAATTCTATCCGTGACCTCATGCACTCGGATCACTCTCGCTCACAACACATGCAGGAGCAAGAGCGGGAGCAAGTACAACATAACCCGGATCAGACAGGGCCCTCAGAGCATGAAGAGATGGACATGATCGAGCGCTTGAAGCTGCTAGAGAGCGTGCGGGAATTGGAGGAGAAGCTTGCCAATGCTAAACGCGATCTGGCACGCTCGTTGTCCGGCACTGTCGCAGCGCCTACTATCGCATCATCCACCTCGCGGAAACCAGCTGTGCTTACCAAGAAGGACTACCTCAACCTAGTTGACTTGTACTTCTATTCTCACAACTCTCGCTTCTCGCCAGAATCCACAGATGACTCACCTACGCCCACCATCCTTAACGACTACAGCTTCACTCTCTCAGCAGACTTTACAAAGGGAGAAGAGCCCGAATTAGTCCGTGAAGAAGCCGATTACATATCACCCTTGAAGGACATCGAGGAGCAACTGAGAAACAACCAATTGAGAGAGATTGCTGTCATGAGGGTTTTTGTCGACCTGCTTCTCGACGAGCAGTCTTCCAACCGTGCCCTGTACGAGGCCTACAAAGAGCTTCCTCAACCAGGTGTGACATATCTCCCCAACAGCGTCATCAGACTTTTCCTCCAGCGCATGTCAACTCCTTGGGTCAAGACCCAAGCTGCAATGCTGCGCTACTTGTCTTTGATCGATGACATGCAGCAGGCCAGATTGCCCATCAACACAGCCGAGTGGTCATCTGCAATCTATCTTGCTGGCCGATCTTTCAGCCGCATCGAACAGGGTGAGGTCAACCGCGCCTTCGACATATGGAAGCAGATGGAGATGGAAGCAGGTGTCAAATCATCCTCGGTCACTTTCAACATCCTCTTCGACGTCGCGGTCAGGAATGGCAAGTTCGCTCTTGGCGAGACCATCCTGAAAGAGATGCACAGACGGAACCTGCGTCTCAATCGCATGGGCCGAGTCAGTCTGATGTACTACCATGGCTTGCGCGGAGACGGAGACGGCGTCAGAAAGGCATACCACGATTTCGTCGAGGCGGGTGAAATCGTCGATACTTTGGTCTTGAATTGTGTTATTGCCTCTCTAGTCAACGCTCAGGAACCAACCGCAGCTGAACAGATCTATCAGAGAATGAAGGACATGCAATCAACTCTACGCAGAGGCCGCTCGGATGATGGAAGGGAAGCCCTCTTCAAACTCCATCCCGAGCCAGGATCAAACAGAATTGGCAGTGAGATGGCTTCAAACCACCTTGGTCGTATCCTGGCTAGAGCGCCTCATTTGCGAGAACACCTGCCAGAGCACCACGACCAGCTTCAGGCGCAAATGCCGCTTACACCCAACTTCACCACATTCCGCATTATGCTTGCCCATCACTCAGCTGTTTCAGGCGATCTTGACCGTATGACCGTCCTGTTGAAGGAAATGCTCGAGAATTTTGACATACCGCTGTTTCCTGTCGTATTTCAGCTGCTGTTCAAGGGGTTTGCAATTCACGGTCCGCGTGGGGGACCTGACTCGGCATGGTCGAGAGCACGACTGTTCATGACCTGGGAAGCCTGCCGCACCGCCATCAAAGACAGCAACAATCTCGCCGAAAGCCAAGAACAAGCCGAGCGTCCGCTGCCGTCTATCACCGACGTCAATGTCGGAATGTCATACATCAAAGAAGAGATTGACGGTGGCCAGCCCAAAGAACGCACGCTTTCGATGTGGGAACAGCTGGTTGTCGACCTGGCTGCATTTCCGAGACAACGGTTGAAACGGGTAGAACGCTACGCCAGCACACAATTCGACGATGTGTCCACTGACCAATTCGTGTCTCCATTCTTCCAGCAGACGCACTACTCGTCACCACAGCCCGAACTTGATAACGAAGAAGGCGAGTATACTCTGCCGGACCCCGTCAATTCCACTCTGGTTGACCCCGAGCAACACACGTTCAACCCGTATTCTGACCAGAAAGACGAATATGCTGTGGCAGATGCCGATGCCGTTCAACCAGATGAAGAGCTTCTAGTAGATGAAGAAGCTCAATCAGACGAGGAATGGGACCGTCCGCCATCAATGCCTTTGGAGGGTTTGTCACATTCTGCGTTTTCATCTTTCGGCTCTGATCACCTCAACGATCCACGGGAGCAATATCGTCTGCGAGCGTCGAAGCCGTTGGTGTGCTGGCTCCTCCGTGCTTACTCCCGCATGACAGGCTCGCGAGCACAAGTGGAAGAGGTTTGGGGTAGTGTAAGGAAGATCTGGCATCCCAAGGATGATGTCGAAGCACAAGTAGTCGTTAAAGTTTTGCTCAGGTGTTTGAGGGATTGTGACCGGCTTCGTGGCTATGGATGAGGTCGCGATTGAGAAACTCCACCGTGATCAAATGAATATAGCTGATGCCTTTCACCACTTGAGAGTGGCTCGCATTGCATGAGCAATTATTGGCCAGTCTGCTATATGTCCACACGGCATGTGCTCCACGTGACACCGGGAGAGGGGTCCTATACAATCGTTATTAGGCAGTCGCAATCCATTCATCATTTCATGTCCTCCTGCACCTCGCTACCACTTGGGTGCCTTATGACCACCACCAAGACGATCGCTTGCCCTCCTTATACCATGATGCATACATCGTGAAGGATAATTCCAAAGGTGTCGTCGGCTACGAGGAACCTCAAGCTACGACCCTCAAGTACACTGTCTCGTCTGCTCGTCCCTAACGTCCAAGATCAGCATATGACCAGGCATATGGCCCATCACAACACCTTCTATCCTATCACCTGCCCGCATAACAGCTTCTTGAGGTGTAACCCCACAGCCCCAGAAGACTGGCACCTCTTCTTCGCCAGCGCCCGCGTTCGAGATCTCCGATCCATTTACAGCAGGCTGTGGCATCTCGACTCTCGTCCCGTCAGCCGTCAGGGGTGCATCTCCCCAGTCAGCGACGTTGATGTCCTTGATACCCAGTCGCGCCACTGCGTCCCAACCCCAATCGATTGGCTCGCCATGCGTTAACCCAAAAGCTCTTGTAATATCCCTCACGCGTTCGACGTCCTTCCCCTTGTATAGCCTCATCGACACCACACACGTTGTACCATGAAAAACTCCAGCCGGACAGAGGGGGATATTCGTCCTGTACATGGTCACATTTAAGCCTTTCTCTACATGTCGAGGTGTTAGTCCAGCTTGAGTCAATGCCGTTTCGAAGCTGAAGGAGCAGCCAATCAAGAAGGCTACACTGTCATCCTCGTCCCAGGATTTCAAGATATCAGTGCAGCCTGATTTGACAAGCTTCCCCGAGCGGTAAATGTTGTATCGCGGGATGTCAGTTCTGATGTCAATTGCTGAACTGCCGTCGTCAGGTACGAGAAAAAGTTCATCGTCACCCACCCCAGGTATATGTGATACGAAAGAGTCGAAGCAACCAGGGATTGACGATTCGGCAAGCAGAGGGCAGGGCACAGGGTTACGCATGCAAAGATTCCTGAAATCGAATGCATGCTTCGAAGGCAGGACGATGAGGTTTGCCTGAAGTAAGCCTGGTGCAAGACCTGCGGTCGGAATGATCAGGTCTCCAGAGCGAGAAGCCAGTCGCACCGAAAGACCCCTTGACTGCAAGATCTTGCTTCCGCCCTCGGCTGGCATAAAGAACCCGTGGTTCGAATCAGTCACTGTCTCTGTGAACGTCGACGTCGAAGTCGCCATTTTGTCAAGTATTGGAGCGATGATCGAAGCTGAAACTCTTGTAAAGAGCACATAAAGGAGGCATGCTACGTGCCTTTGGGAGTCACCTTGGACCTCTAAAGTAGCGGGTCGACCAAGGTGCTCATGTCCGGTAGCTCCAATATTAAAGTGCTGCCGGCAGACGGCTTCCCCACACGTGGGGGCGCGGACAACTCCAACCATCGAAACCCATACTCTGCCGCCGACTCCAGGCCTTCCCAGGCATGAAGGCATCCTTAGCACCATCAACGTGCTTGGTTCCGCCTTGTCAAGACTTCCTCAAGCTGCTGGCTACGAGCTGCAGCACGTTCGCAAGATCGCGGAACACGACCGGCACTACGGGAAAGCGCTCATTCGCAAGGTCGACAAGCGTTTGCTTCCTATATTGGGGGCTCTTTATTCTATTGCTCTTATCGATCGCATCAATGTCTCCGCTGCCCGTGTGGTTGGCATAGGCGACGACCTGGATTTGGCGGTAGGTGACAGATGGTCCACCGCCCTTCTCGTCTTCTTCATCCCTTACTTCGTCTTCGAACTACCGTCGAACATGGTGCTTCGGAAGGTTGGCAGCGCCAACTGGTTATCTTTGATCGCTTTTGCCTGGAGTACGGTCATGTTGGGTCAGGGCTTCGTTGACAACTGGCACGAACTTGCCGCCTGTCGACCTTGCTAGGTCTTTTCGAGGCAGGTGAGTAACAACAGTACCTGATGCAAACAACATAGCAGTCACTGACGGTGAGATAGGTTTCTTCTCAGGCTGTACATACCTGATCACTTGCTGGTACATGTGGTATGAGGTACAGCTAAGGTAGCTAGCCCCACATGTTCTGGTCGAAAACAGAGACGCTTACATTGCACAGATTAGCCTTCTTCTATCTGTTTTCCGTCCTGATTGGTGGCTTCTCTTCCATCCTTGCATTTGGCCTTGCACAGATGGAAGGAGTCGGTGGGCTTCGAGGCTGGCAATGGATCTTTGTGAGTCCGACGTATTCAAGACTAACATGCTCAGATCATTGAAGGCCTTGTTACCCAGCTAGTACCTCTCGGCGCATGGTTCGTAATCCTAGACTCTCCCGACATAGCAGCCAAGAAAGGCATCCTTACCGAAAACGACTGAGCCTTCATTAGTCAGCGCGATTAAGATGACCGTGGTGATGCGATGGCCGGTTCCCTCACCTGGGCCAAATTCGGCAAGCACTTACTCGATTGGAAACTCTGGGCATTTTCACTCATGTTCATGTCGCAGGCCATGCCAGTATACGCCTTCGCATACTTCTCTTAGGTGATCATAGCAGGCATGGGATATAGCGGCGGCGTCGCCAACCTCATGGCCGCGCCGCCAGTTGTCTTCGCAGTGGTCTCTGCATTCTCTTTGCGTAGATCAGCGACAAAACCAAAATGCGCGCTCCGGCTATTCTCACCCAGTGCAACATCACTATCATTGAATTGATGATGATTGCATACCATTCGAACGACTACGTCCGATACACCGGTATGTTTCTCGGAACGGCTGGAGCACAGGGCAATATCCCTACTGTGCTCGCGTATCAATCTAAAACGCTCGAATGTAGTCAAAGAGAGCGGTTGGAAGTGCCCTCCAAATTGGTTTTGGAGCTATAGGCGGTATACTTGCTAGTACGAAATTCTTGTCACGAGAGGCCCCACTATACAAGACTGGGCTGTGGGTTACTGCTGGCGTGCAGCTCATGACGATGGCATTGATTGTGTTGTGTAGCGTGTTGTTCTGGATCAAGAACAAGCAACAGGCCAACGGCACTTTGCAGAGACCGATTGAGGGACAGGAGGGGCTGAGGTATAAGCTGCTAGCGTGTATCTGGACTCAGCTCGAAGACCGCAAACACAGCAGATATAGCGAAAGATGCAATCAGATCAAGCCTCACGCTGCTAAGGGTCATAGCGCCGACGGTGCTTCTGATCAAGGTCATTTTCGAATGGTCAGGTCTCGCTTGCATTTATCCTCGGCGCATTGAGCGGGGAACTAGAGAACGCAATCAGCCAGGGTTCATGTATAGTTCTGGTAAGACTTATCAGGTGTTGACCAAATGACAAGCCTACAAACGAATGTTTTCTGGACACAACGGAGCTGAGAAGTTTACCAAGGACAGTGTAGCGAGAGAAGTGGTTATGGAACTTCCCGATTCCTTGGCATCACTCCACGTTTCGCTTATTTCCTTTCTAAGCCTTGGCAACTTTGGGATAATACGAGCAATGTCTCTTCGAGGCATTTTAGCCTCAAGTTGTTATTCTGATGGTGCTCATTCAAGAAGACAAGACTTGTCCCAGCGGATTGAGATATTGCCGAAGACGACCAAGACAAGCGAGAAGCTGACGTGCGTTCGGATCGTCGCGACGGAGAATCGGATTCTATACGTGATGATCAGGTGCATTCACGCTATATATACTAGTAGCAAGGAGACGCAACAAGCCCATAATGCCGACTCGAAAACTAACGGATAGGGCCGAGGCGATGAACATCATGATCGCCACCAGCTCGTATATCCGACGGTGAAAGTCGAGCAGCTGGGTACACAGAGTACTGGCTACCGCGATTGTAGCTGAACCATGGTGATCTCCTCGGACGAGATGCACTGGTCAGATACTAGTACGTACTACCGTGCATGCACGGACTCTTTGACAATCGAGGCCTCTTTCTGCTCTGAGCAGACTTGCCGAGATTTGCTAATTCCTCGCTTATGGACTGGCACGTCGGCCAATTACATGCAGAAGATGATCCATGCTAGTACTATTGACCCAAGTACACATACGTCCCGCCACCGTTCTAGTATCAATGACTCTACCGACGGTATCTAGATACAATTGGCGGCCGTCCTTTTTGCAAACTGGCCCTGCCTCTTCGGTATCGGATTCGGTTAGCATGTAAGCATCTCAACCGCAAGCGAGCCCCCTACTCAGGCTTTACTGCTGGCACTCCTCACACCAGACAGTGCATTCCTGGTCAAAGTCAAAATGGAAGTGTGTTCAGCCGTGGCGCTCTGTACTCAGCCAGCCCTCGGAGCTCGAGCGAACGCTCACCCATAGACAGAGACGAGGTGACCTACGCAGGTTTTCGTGATCGCACCAAGACAATGCTGTCTATAAGAGAGGCTGTTCGTGCCGCAAGTGCGCGCCACATGCTGACGCCAAGATACATACTTCAGTGGTAGCCCATGCGAACAGTCCAAGATAGTGCACACATCTGTGTCAGCTGTTCCGCCTGACCTTGGTCTTGTGATGGTTTGCTACTGGTGGTTCTCTGCAATACTGTGGACTATATCTATCGCCAGTCCTGCTCTATCGTGGTCCTCCTCCCACTGATTAAGCAAAGTAGTTGACCGAGAACCATTCTATAGTCTTACCAATACAAGACTGTCATGGCAACCACAACGTCCTCCCAGACCGCCGGCACTCTGTCCCTTAAGACTGCCGACGCTCCTCCATCTTCCAAGATCACGGATCTCGAAGAGGATGATTGTGTCTGCACTGAGGAATCCTTGACACGACTCGAGCTCCCTGACACCGACGAAAACGTGGAATTCAACAACGGCGTAAACCGAAACTACATTTTGTATTGGAATTATGTCGGGTTAGAACTCAATCGATTGACGCACTCCGAAACAGTCTTCGGTCCTCAACAGGGACCTCCAATTAGTGCTAGAGCTCTGGGCATTCTACACATGGCAATTCACGATGCATATTTTGTTGTTCATCCACCACAAGACCCGAGCTCTTTCACAACGTTCTTGAAACCTGGGGATGCCTCTACCAGCCTTCCGGATGCAACGGGAGTCAATGATGCAAAGCAATCCGTGGCTGGCGCTGCCATGACCATCCTCCAGAAGCTGTACACTGAACCCAAACCTGGATCGAGCTTTTCGAAACTTGGAATTAAACATCTCCGCGAGCGACTCTTGGAACTTCACCAAGGCTGTCCAGGTATTGAAATGGATTCAGACAGTTATCGATATGGACAAAAGCTTGGCGATGCCATGTTTGAGCTACTTGACCATCCGGCTGGAGCGGACGAAGGGAGCTATACACCAAAAGGAGGACGCTGCTATTTTGAAGACGAGCCAACCCATCCCGTTCGTCTCATACCCAAGAATCCAGATTGCCCAGATGGTGAGAAAGAACCTAAAAGACCACGACACGCCCCAGAATACGGCAATCGGGCGAAGCGCTTCGCAGTGCAAAAAGACCACCACATCGCCGACCCTCCATGCAACAAGGGTGCAAAAACTCAGGAGGCTGAGTACGATAGCGCACTTGACGAGGTCATCCGCATGGGTGGATCACCCTCCCTCCCATCGACAAAACGCAGCCCTGCCCAAACTGCGAAAGGCTACTTCTGGGCATACGACGGTGCCAACCTCATCGGCACCCCGCCTCGTCTCTACAACCAAATCCTACGTCGCATTGCTGTGAAGTACAAGCCAAACCCCAACATCGACGACGAAGCCAATAATGCAGAGTTTGCACGCCTCTTCGCCCTTGCAAATGCTGCCATGACCGACGCTGGCATCATCGCTTGGCGCGAGAAATACCATTTCGAGTTCTGGCGCCCCCTTTCCGGCGTCCGCAGCGACGGTCGCGACGACCATGCTGATCCCTTCTGGCTCAGTCTCGGCGCCCCGGCCACAAACAGCCACGAGTTATTCTTCAAACCGCCCTTCCCTGCTTACCCATCCGGCCACGCCACCTTCGGCGCGGCCTGTTTTCAGATTGTACGACGGTACTATAGTGCTAACCCCCGTCCAAGCCTCAATGGTACCTGGGAGAAAGACGAGCCAGACCACATTGAGTTCGAGTTTGTGTCGGACGAATTGAATGGTGTGTGCCGCGACTTACGCGAAAAATATGACCCCAGGGCCAAGATCACGGACCAAGTCGGAACTGTTCGCACAAAAATCGAGAGGAAGTTCGGTAGTTGTTGGGAAGCCATCTGGGAAAACGCGCTGAGTCGGGTGTTCCTTGGTGTGCATTGGCGGTTCGATGCGTGCGCAGCGAAAGACATCTTGATCGAGACGACCACTGAGGATGTGTATGCTGTTGACAACAATGGGAGAACGGTCTATAAGCCTGTGTGTGATGTAAGGTACAAGACCAGAGGGAAGCGTGAGGGTATTGAGGGGAAGGATTTCGCTATTGGAGGGATTGGACTGGGGATTGAGATCGCCGACGACATCTTTGACAGCAAATTGGTTCAAAGTCCTCTTCAGCCGCTGCCGCCGTCTTTGATGACCCAGGTTTGATTCTTACAGTCTAGCTGAGGCATAACCTGATATGTGCGGTTGAAAGGAGACATAAGCATTGATGGATTGAATAATTGTTTTCCAAGTACTACTTACTACCTTTGTCTCGATCGTCCAGAGCAACTTGAAATCTTTTACATGGCCCTAGTACGATTTTTAGATCTACGTCGAGCACATCACGGTCCGGACTTACAGTCCAGAGGGAAACCTCTTCGTCTCCATGCGATTGTGACGCTTGAGCCCGATGGTTTCTCAAGATAGCGCCCTCTTAGTTCCATTCAACACCTGCATCAACCTGCCATTTCTTCCATAACTTCCCCAGTAATTCCTCCGACATCAAGTCTGCAGTAGACATCCTCGGGACACATCTCTCCCAAAACCTGCCTCCCTTGCCCCGACCAATGACCTCCTGATCATTCGAAAAAGCCAACCATGATCCTGTCGCAGCACCCTCTCTGACATCTGTCGCGCAGACAGTTAATGCTTGCACTACTATGGCAAACAACGGTTGGTCCAGCTTTTGAACGCCCATCTTGCCCAAGATAGGCGTGGCTGTCAATCCTGGTGAAAAACTATGAGCGACTCTTCTCTTCGTATCTGCGGTGTCGTCGTTGACCACTGCATCCCACCTCGATTGCAACATCTTTGCCATGGCACATTGCATCGACTTGGACATGGGGTACCGGCCCCTCCCATTCGCAGATGTTTGTCCCGGAGAGGCCGTGTCCTGCGAAGCATGCAGGCCCGTTTCGACCTCGCTCTTCACTGCTGCGGCTGAGGTGGCATACTGACCCGCGCTGCTGGTGAAGATACATCGAGCATCCGATGACAGTGCATGCTCTAGCGAGTAAGTCAAGAGGTAGGAACCAAGCACATTCGTGGCGTAGATCAGCTCGAACCCATCCTGGGAGAAATCACTCTTTGCGCCATCCGGTACACTCGCGATCCCCGCATTGTGCACGAGTATATCAATCTTCTGATCTGCAGGCGCCTGTTCCTTCCACGTTCTCGCAAAATCGGATACGCTCCTCAACTTAGAAGTATCTAGTTCTCTCACCTCGATACGACTCCCAACTTTTCCACCAGATAATTGATCGATGATCGACTGCCTGGCATTCGGGCGTGACTCCGGCGCGCACAGTGCACAACGCACAGTGCACAGTCTCGTGATTCCAGCC
>Ga0066648_10001926_pt1 | contig 10683 bp, 9 predicted proteins | sample CryGeyCG12114_NA_FD_59537 | JGI IMG/M metagenome (GOLD analysis project Ga0066648, IMG submission 59537) | Groundwater microbial communities from aquifer - Crystal Geyser CG19_WC_8/21/14_NA | ecosystem: Environmental > Aquatic > Deep subsurface > Groundwater | place: USA: Utah: Grand County... | reverse complement strand
GCGCTTTTTAGCGGTCGTGTATTGGACTCACTCGGATAGCGAAGATTATATTCACGGCTAGCTTTAGATGTTGCTTGGCCCTCAGCATGGCCCATCAACAATTTTGCTGTGGGACAAATCCTCTCAATTTCTCAAGTTATGCTTCAAGAAGTGAACCGACCGTCGGCGATCCAGCCAGACCATTGACCCCCAACGTCGCGAGCTAAGTCCAGAGGAGTTCTGCCCTTGTCATCCTTGAGTGTTCTAATATCTGGCTGGGCTTTGCGATCGTTCTTGCTCAGGCCCAGGCTCTCCATCGCCTGCAACACCTGCGCTGGAAATTTGGACCAATCAAGGTCGGAGGCCAAGGCGAGCAACAGCCAGGCAACCTCCTCCCGCTGATATTGTATGGCAACATGCAACGCGCAGCCGTCGATGCCCTCAAAGATACCCTGGTAGCGGACAATATCGGCCTGCTCTTGTTCGTCGTCTGCGTCCTCCTCCGAGTCGTCCTTGACCAGGTGGAGGATGGCGTCGATGTCACCCTCACGGCAGAACTCGAGGAATGCATGACCTCTTCTCTCCTCGGGGTATGCCCGCAGGTAGGCCTCTTCTGTGGCGGTGGGTAGGATATCGAAGCCTGTTTGTTCGCCACCTTCGTTTCGAATGGTGCACAAGACCTGCTGCTGACCGGCGTTGTTCAAGGAGGAGATGTCTTTCGAGCAATTTGGGCACTGGGTGATTGTGTATGCGTCGAGGAAGCATTCCCTGCAGTATCGTTAGAACCGCGGGAGGATAGCTGTGTAGACAAAACTTGCCAATGAAAGTGACATCCACAACTCAGCTCAACATCATCAGGAACAGTCTCTGGAGTAGCTGCATTCTTCGAGTCCTCTGCTTCGCTGTCTGAGTCGACTAGGACCAGCAGAGGCTCTTCACAAGCAGCGCAGTTGCCCGACATGGTAATAAACCGTGGTCACGCGTTCTCTAGTTTTCGCGATGGCACCTTCTTTGTTCGAACCTTTGGTCTCACTTCTGATCGTATAGCGTGAGATGTCGCAACAAGAACGCTCTGAGTACCTTCTCAATCATCCAAAAACAGACCCAACTTTTTTCTCACCTCGCTGATTTTGGCCCGCTTTCATCATCAATTGTTGTCGAATCGATTGCGGGATCTGCAGGCACGCGTGTCCACTCGCCGTCAGGGACTGGCGGAGCAGGATCCCAGTGAGACATGGCATGACATACGCGTTCCGAGTGCTCAGCTCGTCCAATTTATCTGACAAGCCGACCATAGTCCTATTCTGCAGCACGACAAGACGGGCGGCGATGCATCAGCATGACTTCAACCAACAATGATAGTACGCATCGAGAGCGGAGCGAGTCAACCTTGACCGAGAAAGCCACCTCGCAAGTCCAGGAACTCCAACAGAAACCTGACTCTTCGGCTGCTGTCACAGAGGTGTCTGAACCATCGAAGCCACTGCCTACCATATCTGACAGACTGCGATCCATAACCGATGCCACCCTCCGCTTCGTCGGCAACGCTAGCAATGAGACGCTGGGCGCATGTGCGGTAGGTCTCGCTGCCTCGACATATCTGGTGCTCGGGAGGCTGGGTCTAGTGCTTATCGGTGCCTTTGGCGGTGTATTACTGAGCGCGACCTGGGATCAAACACAAAGTTTGGGAGACAGCAATACCTCGGATACAGCACAGCGGAAGAAGGAGCTGGCGGCTGAGATAGTGAAGAGAAACTTGGACTGGCGGAACAAGAGAAGAACTGATGTTGGTCACCCCACGTCAGAAGAGAAGGTCGAAGTCTCGGCCAGCACGAAAGAGCTCGACTTCTCCCAGTACCCGCCAGACACGGCGACTGCCTTGACTGCTTTCTCCGATGCTGTTGTCAAGGACTACGTCAAGTCCTGGTACTCGCCAATACTACCTGCAGAAAATGCCTTCCCTGCCGACTGTCGCCAGATTCTTGTCGGCTTCATACAGTCCTTCTCCAATCATGTTTCCCGCAAACGAACAGCTGACCCTTTCCTCGATTTCGTGGCCAACTCTACTTCGGTTGTCATCGTTTTCCTCCAGGAATTAGCAGTCGCGCTCAAAGCCTCGCAGAGAAGTGATGTCGAGGAGGCACTGAATACATATCTGAAGTTCCAGCCTGACAGCAACTTGGCAAATGTCCTGAACAGAGATCAGCAGAATCAGAAATTGCACATGGTCGCAGATGACATACTGCAGAACTTCTTGGACTCAAAGACCTATAACTGCTTGCCCGCGCGCACATTCTTGCGAGAAGTGCTGGCAGGGTTAATCCTCGACGGCACACTGATCTCCTGCTCAAAGCCAGAGTGGATCAATGGCTGGATAGTCTACTTGCTGGAAGACGCAGAACCTGGTATTCTGGATGCAATTGATGCTGGCGTCACTGACCTAGAGGAGAAGGCCAAGCAAACAGGCGCGCCAATGCAAGACGTTGCACAGAAAGCACAACATCAAAGGCGTGTGAGCAGGGCAGAACAAGCCATGGAAGACGCGGTGCGTGAAGCACAACGCATGAACGAACTCATTGCACAAGAGGAAGCACGCAGGAATAAGGGCTTGTCGGTCACAGAAAGTGAAGACGCGCTGTCAACCCCTGCCACCACGGATACCGGTATAGAGACCCCAACCTCCTCCGATAGCGAACCACTGCGGTCTGGCCCCCGGAGTCGAGCCGAGAGCAACGCTATGGTATTCGATAGCGAAGGCAACACGATTCCTTCGGTGACAGCTAGCCCGAGCAAGCCACCCCAATCACACGAAACATTCACCAGCTTCGACCAGCTGGAACAAATGCAACCACCGACCGCCCTACAGCCAACGACAGAAGCACCAGCCAGAACGGAGAGTATGGTGGCTATACCGCTTACGTTGCATAACGCAAGCATTACCATAATGGATATGGGCATCACCAATGACCAATTACCCATGAAGCAGAAACCAGACGAAGACATGTTGGTCCAGATCGAACCCGCGTCCAACAGATTTCCTGGCTGGATGGTTACTCGTCAATACACAGCCTTTGAACAGTTGTTCGATACAATACGGAGGATAGCACACATTTCAGGTGTTGCCGACTTCAATCTGCAATACCAAGAACTTCCTCCGTGGAAAGGTCGGAGTCGAGCGGCAGTCATAGCAGATCTCGAGAGGTACCTGAAAGCAGCATTGAAGTCGGACCGTTTGGCGGAAAGCGAGGCGATGAAGCGATTTCTCGAGAAGGAAACCGGTCTGGACAAGATTCCGGCTTCGCAGAAGAATGTCTTCATCCAGGCAGGCGCTGGCCTTGAAAACGTCGGTAAAGGCTTCGTCAATGTATTAGGTCAAGGGGGCAAAGGCCTTCAGACTGGCTTTCAGACTGGTGGGAAGGTATTCCAGACGGGAGGAAAAGCAGTACTGGGGGGCGTCACAGGCGTTTTCGGTGCGGTGACCAGCGGCATACCGGGTCCGAAAAGACCTGGACTGTCATCTAACAACTCGACAACATCGATAACAAGGTCTCAGCAGCCATTGTCTTCGCCACCAAGGCAGAGCCAAGACGCGCTCCGTCAAAGTACTGATTTGGACTATCAGACGCGTGGTTCTCCACAACCTTCATCAAGCACACGCAGCTCGACCGACCAGCTGCGGGCATCCAAAGAATACCACATGACCTCCAGTCAAGATCTCGACGACAAAATGAATCTGCCACCTCCGCCGGACATGATGACAGAGGAATACGAACGAACGTTCTCACCACAACGCCGCACACCCGCGGTCGATAGTGTTGCCCGACAGCCGCAGACACCAAGCTTGTCGGAGAAAGCAGTTTCAGCTGCCGCCGCGCCGGCGCACCCGTCATCCTCTACAGCACCAGAAGTTAAGCCACCATCAAAAACCAAGGCACGGCCTCAGGATGTCCCCGTATCAGAAGAAGAAACCCGGATGACGGTCGAGCTAATGTTCGCTCTGATCACCGAGTTGCTTTCCCTCTCCTCAGCGTGGACGTTCCGCCTATCCCTCCTCACAGCCGCCAAATCCTACCTCCTCCGCCCGAGAAACCCTCAACTGCTGTCTATCCAGCAATTACTTCAAGAAAGTATCATCGACGCCAACCTTTCCGACGCTGGTATAGCAGCGCACATCCGCAAGCTAAGGGAGAACGCATTGCCGACAGAAGAAGAGCTCAGAAAGTGGCCGAAGGAGCCAACAGCCGAAGAAAAAGAGAGACTCAGGATCAAGGCCAGGAAACTGCTGGTCGAGAAGGGAATGCCACAGGCTCTGACCACGGTCGTCGGTGTTGCTGCTAGCGGCGAGGCATTGGGCAAAGTGTTCGACTGCTTGCAGAATGTCGAGGTGGCAAGAGGACTGATGTTTGCATTGATGTTGCAGGCACTGAGAACTGTGATACAATGAGGCCTCGGCTCATAGCCGCCTCAATGGAGGTACAACCATGTCCCGATTTGATTGTTTACCCAAGGTCTCCTGGTGTGATGCTTTGATACTAACGCCTAAGCGATTGACACGCGTCGTAGGCGAGGAACATCTGCGGCATGCAGACCGAGCGAGCCAATACCATGATTGATTGCCAAAACTGAGCTCCTTTGAGATCCTTCCCTACACATCGTGCACTGGAGGAGAGCAACTTACTGCCCAATATGATCCATCGAAAAATTGTGGTCTTATAGGAACATGTACAGATGGTGGTTGATACCATGGTCAAATATATTTCCGGCTGGTGGATTGGTTTTACGCATCCGCAGTCATGCCATGCTGACTGACATGCACGTTCAGGGACCTATGGTCTTGGCGAGGTCCGTGACTATTGTATTCCGAAGCAGGCTTGCACCAACGCTGGGCCGGGCTATCCTGTCTTGTCCTGTGCCATCAGTGGATATTCTCCTCCTCCGCCCAGCCCATCTCGGCGCGCGCATCGTCGCTGACGCGCGCGTATTCCAGCACGAGCCTGTACACGTAAACGAGCATATCCTGTTTGCGCAGCACCATTTCCGACCACCGCCGGCCGTCCATCGCGATCTTCTCCGCGACGCCGTCGTGGCTGACGAGATACTCCAAGACTGGCCAGAGGTCGACGAACGTGTTGTCCATGGGCACGAAGTGTTTCCACGCGATCAGCCGGTCGTCGTGCCATTCGTCGTAGATGGTGGCTTTGATGGGCAGGCTGTTGCTCTGTAGGAAGGCGCGGTATCTTCCGGAGAAGGAGTTGCCGTCGACGTCCGGGAGGTACTTGGCCTTGAACATGCGGTGGAGGGGCATCTCGCCGCCTCGACGGTACCACGCGCCTGTGTAGCTGCAGGCGTAGTCCACGGTGGCGGGAAAGCAGACTAGCCAGGTGAAGGCTGCGTTTGACAAGCTTCGGATCCAGTCTGGGAGAAGGCCTTGGGCGACGGACTGCAACGGGTAGAGGTTTCGGCTTGGTAAGGGGAAGTTATGCGGCACGTCGGAGGTCGGCTGGGACGCGTTCTGGGCGTCCATTGTGAGTTGGACTTGCGTGCCGTTGAGCATGGATAGCAAGCGATGGCGTTGGAAGCGAGTCCAGTTGATCTCGGTGTTGCGGCCCCCGGAGGCACTTCCCCTCCAGAGGACCTCGTCCTTTTTCTGCGACCATGGGGTTCGTGCATAGTCGGATGTGAATCTCTTGTCGCCGTGCCAGTACACGGCAGGAGGGAGGAGGATGTCGTTGTTGAATCTCATTTTGGATCCACTGAACATCGGAACCAGGCGTGTTGTCGTCGACTGTGATATCGGCTCCACGAAGCTTCCGTGCAGGTTGCGCAGGTGGGCGTGTATACAAGGGTCCTTTGCAATGGTCCAGTTTGAAACATAGCCTTGGTGTGTGGAGCTCGGCCATACGTCTGGAAATTCAGGAGGAGTGGAAAAGTCGCCATCAAGTGCTGCAGGTCTTGCTGGCGAATCCGGATGGCATCCTTTCCTTGCTATGTCCCAGTAGGGGCCTTCGTGCAGCCATGAGGGCTCAGACGCAGAACGTGGTTTACCCTCAATGGGATTGAAAGAAGTTATGACAGGTGTACGTTGCGTGCTTTTACCCTCGCCACCGCGGGACATCAGATCGTTGATGTCCTCCCATGAGACTAACACACGTGATTCGTCCATTGTGTTGATCGGCAGATCAACGTCAGGCAGATGAACGGCAAGCTCTGTGAACATCTCGAAATAGGCATTGACGAAGAACCAATCCTTGGTCGACCTTGCGACCTGCCCATTACGAACCTGAATCAGGTCACGCGAATTTGCTGCGGCGCCTCTTATCTCGGCGGGACTCAGACCCCAGAAAGGCTCAATGTCGCGGTATATCTGATCGAAGAAGTCTTCAACCACAATGCAGTCTCGCGCAAGAGCAAATGCGACCCATTCATCAAATTTCGGTGGTGGGTGCCTGCCCCTCCTTGCGCGGTAAGCAGTAGCAGCCGTTGCTACGTCGTGAGACCTCTTCTCGAGCAACTCATCCAACTCGTTCTCCGCTGCTACCACCAAATCGTCAATGGGATGAGCGCCCAACTTGTTGTGGTCTTTGACAAATATGTCTGAGGGCGATTTCAGAGACGAGACCGGCTCAGGGTTGAGGAAGGGCCCGTGCCAGCGGTCAGGCACCTCCCGAATCTCTTCTTTGTATGACCACAGAACTATAGTCAGCACTGTCAAGATTACCACCAGAGCAATACGGCTGTGCCATCTTGGCGCCATGTGCTAGATGTGACAGCACGTGTCCCGGATCTCACAATCCAGGATGCATTGCTGGGTTGATGGTACCTCCTCTGATGAAGTCAAAGCCCGAGGTAAGGAGGTAACAGCAGCGCGCTTGGCGCGGCAGTCGCCAAGCAGAGCCGAGACATCCGAGACCACAAGTTCCACCGCGAAGTCTAAGCACACTATATGTTCTCCCATTGGAACAGCTTCACAGACTATAAGCTTCAGATCACCACCACTAACACACTACCTACAGCCTTGCTGCCTGTCTACGAGCCAGACACTGAGCAGAACGCCTCTGCACATAGATACCATCACGGACGGGGTAGACACGAGGCAAAAGTTATCATAATTAATCAACTTGTGTATACGATACATAATGTATATCCATCATACCTATCTTGTTCAGTTTCATCCCACAGTTCCAGCTGTAGATACGCCTTGATAAACATTCAGACCCTTTGCTTTTCCATAGCTATAGTCCTTCCTAGAAACCAGCAACAAACTTCCCAACCCAAGCCGCCGTACGAGCGCCCTTGACCCTCTTCTCGCTCCCACCCTGACCCGCGACTCTGTAAAGACGGGGTTCGAGCGCAGCCTGTCTAGCATCAAGTTCAGCTAGCTCAGCCCGGATGTCGGCCGTTGTTCGTCCACCTCCGTCGCGAGCTGCGCTGCCACAAGACGCCGCATGCGACGGCCCACTGTAATCTGACTCTGATACGGGCTCGGATCGAGGTTGACATAGACGCCGGGCTTGGCGACTTGGCAACAGACCTGTTGGGCTGCGGCCACGGGACCGAGATGAGGGCGCACGGGCATACTCCAGGTCGTCGTCCAGGTATGCGTCGTTAGACTGGGAGCGAACTGGCGTCCGTGGATCGTAGTCGAAGTCGCGCACAGCTGGTGGTGGGCTCGGAGCTCGAGGTGGAGGTGGAGGTCGGCTGCGCACACTTCGGCTGCCAGAGGATCGTGAGCAACAGTCGCTTTCGCTCACGCCACTCATGCTCGAAGGCGGCGGTCGGCTCCGCACACTCCGACTTCGAGAGGTACGCGAGCCATAATCACTCACGCTTAGGCTGCCCATGCTCGAAGCTATACCCGTGTAGTCTGCGTCTCCTTCATACCGTGAACGGCTTCGTGATGAATGGGTTTGTGGTGAGTGACTTCGTGATGAGCGACTTCGTGATGGAGGTAGGGACAAGTACTGTCGAGGCTGCTCGCGATGTTTCTTGCAGACATGGCCACGCTGGCCGTTGTGCGTGGGCTGTCCATACCAGTGGTCTTCGCCGTCAGAGTCGACTTCGCCGATTGTTTCGATAGAGAAATCGCTGCCGACGGAGGGTCTTCTGCTGCTGGTAATGACCATGCCGTCGTAAAGCTCGTAGTGAGACATATTTACTGTGTTGTTGATGTTGTAGTAGTAGTAGTAGTAGTGATTGAAATGAGCAATCGTGATTATCGTTGGTCTCAACTTTCTCGGTGCGAAATGACTACCTTCAAACCTGTGAAGATACGTGTGATAGTGTATTTGAGTATGTTGTCCGGCGAGACATACAATCTTCGGCCGTGGAATCGATATATACTACCTGGCCTTGGCCAGTGCTCAAGGCTGACACAATGCCATTGGCAGCTTCGACGTTGTCTGCATTGTGATCAAGGAGCCGTCCAGTGGAGGTCGAGCAACAACACCATAAGATAGCGGCTTTGTTAGTCATTGAGCAGCTATGAGGATCTGCTTTGTTTGTCCTTCGTCGATGCTGGCTTTGACACCACGACGTCTTCGAGACCATGGCTGTGTATGAGAGTTTCTGACTTGGCATCTTTGCCAGCGAGGGTCGTCCGTTGCATCTGACTACTCAGAAACTGATTCCGATGTCTTCTTGCGCAGTTGATATCACGTCTTAGTGAGTAGCTCCACCAGTCACGGTTCTATTTAACAAGCGGCCATCAACCATTATGTCAGAAGGTGCACGACCTGGCCATCAGCTCAGTATACCTTGCTGTGCGGCCATATCATTGATTCATGCGACAACGAGCAGCTGCGGACATTGCCCAGACACCAAACATGGTAGAAGACGAAGATCCCGCGAAGAGTATATAGGCATCACCTAGATGTCAGGCGTTATCAGTATCGGTATCCTGTCCGCGAGACTCCTGCCTCATGGTCGAGAACATAAGCGGCACATCTTACTTGTCGTTGGTCGGGAATCTAGCAAGGAGTTCTTGCATGAGCGGAGTAAGCTCTGTGACATTGGCGCCAGCGACCAGTTTCGTGCCAGGAACTCAAAGTAGCAAGTTCTGACCCTTTCAGCTGCCAAATTCGCACCAAAAAGGCGGTCATTTGTTGTTTCCGCGCAAAATCAATCAGAGAGGAGGGCGCTTTGTCTGTTCTCTTCTCGTCGGCTGGTGAAGCACAGAGATAAGAGCTCGATACATCTGTCACGTTTGCTTTTCCTAGCACCCCATTACAGCCATCACGCTACGAGAGCTGTGTCGCAGTGAGAGACGCCAACCAGAGTCATCCGAACGTAGGTATGATACTAGCTGCAAACAATGTTTTATCTCAATCAGACAAAGCAATGCTCATTTGGTATCTCAATCCCATCTACATATACTAAAGGCATCCATCTCCATCAAGCTGAAACGCCTTCCTCAAGCTTTTTGGCACATCGACTCTAATTGGAGTTAATACATCGCTGTCGAAAAGGGCAATGCCTTATGAAAGATGCCCGATCTGGGAATGCCAACTCCTAAATGTACACGGTCCTTCGCCGAGCTTGCGAATGACTCGGTGCTATTGTTTGGTAATCGACGGCTCGAGTCTGTGTGCTTTGCGCCTTGTGTTGCATGTGTAGGTTTTCCCCTCGTACGTTGCTGGAGCTATAACTGCTCTCACTGGCACTCCTGCATCATGGCCTGACTCTTCCTACTAAGACGAGTCTTTGGCGGGTTGGGCTCTCGCTTCCGGCTTCGACTCGGCAGGCTTAGCGTCACCAGCAGCGTCGCTCTTGGCCTGGAAACCGCCACGGCCGGCACCCATACCACGACCTCGGCCACGATCGCCTCGTCCTCGGCCTCGGGAGAAGCCACCACGGCCACGGCCTCCCTCGCTATCGCTGGCTCTCTCACCGCCACTAGAGTAGCCGCCTCGTGTTGTCGATCCGGCCGTTGTGGTACCTCCACGAGCGTTGTTGAAACCACTGGCACTGGTATCCCGCTGGTGGAAGGGGACGGTCCGTTCTCGGAACCATTCCACTCTCGGGCTCTTGCCCTGAGCATTCTTGACCTTTCGAGACTGCTCATGAGCGCGCTTCAATACTTCTTCGGCAACCTCGTGAGTCTCAAACGCAATAGTGAAATTATTGTATCTGTTGCCAAATTTGGAGAGTGTTTTGATCTTTGGACGGTCTTGCTCGGCGATGCACTCTTTAGCTTGCTCCTCGCTATCGGCGAACATGACGTACAGACTGTTGGTCTGTGGGAGCTGGACTGGTGGAGTAGCCGGCTTTGATCTGGGAGCCTCGGTGTCACTAAGTTTACCGGCGCCTGTCCCGTTCGTTCCTGAAGGTGTACCAGGCTTAGCACCAACCGATGAAGTGGTGGGGACATTCGAGGAAGGCTGTGGTGTCAGTGGCTTGTTCTGTGCCACCGGTGGCACGGGTGAGTTTGACGTCGAAGGCTTGGCACCTGAGGATTGTCCTTGCTGAGGGGTAGATCCAGATCGTGCCGGTGGCTGCTGAGCTCGGCCTTGTTGATTTGGCTGAGGAAAAGGTTGTGCTGGTGGTTGGAACGAAGGGGTGCGATTCTGAGCAGGACCTGTTGGTGCAGCAGCGGGAGCGCCTACGGCATTTGGCTGAGGTGCTGCAGCGTTGGACGTCTGCTGGGGGAGCGGTTGTGAAGCGACAGGCTTGGCACCTCGGTGGGCGAAGTTGAAACCTTGAGCACGC
>Ga0066648_10001921_pt1 | contig 10693 bp, 8 predicted proteins | sample CryGeyCG12114_NA_FD_59537 | JGI IMG/M metagenome (GOLD analysis project Ga0066648, IMG submission 59537) | Groundwater microbial communities from aquifer - Crystal Geyser CG19_WC_8/21/14_NA | ecosystem: Environmental > Aquatic > Deep subsurface > Groundwater | place: USA: Utah: Grand County... | reverse complement strand
TGGCCGCAATGAAGCGAGCATGTTTGCGGCCTCATATATTGTTGATGCTGAGCAGGTTTTCACGTCCAGGTCCTCACATATACTCCCTTCTATGGTTCTGCCAAATTGGGTTAGGGTACCACGGCTGTTAAGACTTATGCATCAGCGTATCAGAATGGGAAGCCAGAACTAGCATTTTGCCTTGCTGGGAAACGCTTACATGGGAAAACTGTATGTGATCTACAGGACTAAATGCTACACCTTGCGCTTCACCAACCCCCTAAAGAAATCAAAACTATTCGAATCACTCATCAGCGTAATCCTCTTCCCCGTCGGTCTATCCTCCCACCCCAGCTCATCCGCCACCAGCAACCCGTAATCCCTCGTTATTCCCTTGATCTGCGCGCGCGCGCCACCCTCGGACTCGATCGTCACGATCTGATCCATGTGCAGCCAGTCCTTGTAGTACATGTCCTCCATCACGCCGTCGAAGCCCGTGACCATGAATTGCTGGTAGAGGCTTTCGAAGCTCACTAGGATGCTGGCGAGGAGTTTCTCGAGCTGGAAGGGCGCTGCGCCGCGATGCGCGCGGGGCAGGAGTGGTATTAGGTCGTTCAGGCTCACGGTGGGGCTGCTGTTGCTTAGGTTGATGCCTGCGCCGCAGACGGCGATGTATTCTTTGCTGTTGTAGTGGCTGTTTACTAGGATGCCGCCGACTTTGGTGTACTTCTCGTTCTCGCTTAGACCGGTCTCGTTCGCTTTGGTTGGGTCGATGGCGTAGATGTCGTTGGGCCATTTGAGTTTCACGGGGAGGCCTTTGTATGTACTGCCGTCGTAGCTCCTGATGCCGCTTACGATGGCCATTGCGGCAAGGTACTGGATGAACACGACCGGTGCAGAGGAGAGGTGGGTCATTGGGTGGCGGATCACGACGCTGAACATCAGGCTGCCGGCTGGACTGACCCAGACGTTGCTGCCTCGGCCGCGGCCGGCGAGTTGGGTTGTTGCTGTGAATGTTGTGCCGTGGGGGAGACGGCGGAGGAGTTTTGTATTTTTCTCGAGGAGGGTGTTGGTGGATGTCACGACTTCGCCGTAGAGGAGGTGGCGCCCGAAGGATGAGGAGTCGAGATGTTGGGCGGTGGTGTAAGATTCAAGGTTTGAGTAGAAGGAGTGGTGATTGAAGTAGGGCGTTTCTTTGGCTTCAGGGTAGGCTGTATCGTGGATGACGAGGGTCTTCGGGATGGCGTTGTAGTCGAGGATTTCAGATCCGGGGGTGTCTTCGGTTGTGGTGCTAGAGCTTTGATTCGAGGTTGAGGCTGTGGAGGAGTTCTGGCTTTGGAGTTGCTTCGAACTGACAGAGGTCTGGTCAGTCTGTGTCTCTTGTGCTTGGGACGCATTGGCCTGCCACTCAGGGAGTGCTTCCTTCAACTCCATTTTACTATACATCGATGGCTGTACAACACGGAATGTATCATTTTCATCCTTGATTCTATCCTCTCCTTCGTCTGGCGTGATGACATCCTGCAGATCCTGCACGATCTTCTTTGTGCTTGTAAACTGGAGAGCAGAAAGGTGAATATAGGAAAGGGACGGTACATTTTGTTCCTCATTGATCGTCAAACCAAGCTTCGTCAAACATGCTTTCAGGAAGTCCATCCTGTGCTTCTCATCCCTTGCAAGCTCCTCAACGACCTTTCTGTAACCGGGTACGTTCTCCTTTGGCTGCTGTAGGTTCTGACTCGCAAATCTGGGCTTGGTTAGTGACCAGTTATCTGCTGGCTTGGAGAAACCGAAGACGAACTCTGGATGGGGTCCTGTCAGTAACGCCGCTCCTTCACCCACTTTACAGAATACTATAGCGGCGCGACCTCGACCAGCATCAACATCGAGATCATCATTGTACTCGGCTAAGATCTCGACACCTCGGTCGGCGAACTTCGGTGCGTCTACGAAGACACCTCCGCCATTGTAGTACGACTTGAGGACGTTCGGTATGGATCCAGAGGTAAGGGCGCCTTTGTTGACTGATAGTTCTGACGCTCTTGCACCCTTTTCAGAATGGTATACGAAGCCGGAGAAAGCACAACCACGAGAGATGCCAGGGTAGAATGCGAGCTCCCGATCGCCGACCACTTCTAGTAGTCGGTTGCCAACTTCGAATTCGACCCTTGCGGTGCCATAGTAGCCGCCAGCACACAAGCCGATATACTTCCCGCCCTGGTCGACGTATTGCCGTATTCGCCGATTGCCAGCACCATTCAAGGTCCGACAGTATCCTTGGTCGGCCCCACCAGGGAACACTAGAGCAGCACAGGTTGCCTGCCATGGTTCTTTGAGTATCATGTCGCCGGTGACTGGTATGACAGCATAGTTTGGTGAAAGAAGTCGTCGGAGAGTGTAGAGGCAGTGTCGGACTGATTCAACAGTGCTGCCATTGCCTGGGGACAAAATTAGATTTTCGTTCTTCCACCATGATTCGTGAGATTGTATCGCACCGGAGTAGACCAGAACGTTCATTCGTCGAGATGACATTGTCGCAGCAAAGGTGGTGTAATGATCTATGATGACTGTTTCCGTGGCAAGATCTTCTACTCCGAGATAAGCTCCGTTCGTCTTCTCGACTCACAACAACCACTACCACCTCAGGCCCGTCAAGATGACAGAAGCGGCGAAGAAGTTCACGAAAGAAGAGATAGAAGAGGAATTCGATGACTGGTCAGGGCAATGTTGAAGGTCGAGGATGATAAGCGCTGACGCTGTCGAACAGGGACAAGAGAATCTTCAGCACTGGCTGCAGAGGTGAGGTCAAGAAACAATGGACTGTGTCATCTGCTCAAGTGTCTTAGACGAACAGCTGCGGATGAATGACTGCTACTACGATACTAAGGATTGGCGAGTGTGTAGGAAAGAGGTGAGCAGTTCTTGCATCCCCAAGTGCCCAACATTCGGTCTCCTCGGTCAATTGCTGACAGTCGCGACTGATAGATGGAAGCCTTCCGAGAATGCTGGAAAAGGCATGGCAACGACCAGAGGACTGCAAGCAAGGACGTCAGAGCATGATCACTCCCACAGATGGCCTTCTTGTATCCTATAGTAGGCGATGTAGATTGATGGTTGCAGAGGTAGAGGCAGGCTGATGCCTAGCGAGTCAGGTGTTTTGGTGTTGCGGCAAGTGCGAGTGCAGTGCGCGCGCCTGCCTCCAGCCTCGCGTCCGTTGTCTAATTACTAGTACCTAGCATATCTGCTGCAACCCTCGTCGTGCTGTACGTAGCAGACATCCACACAAGTATGTCGCAATCATCCAGGTTCGCTCTGCGAGCATGGCGGTCGATACAGCAACCGGTGCGATTACAATGTGAAGCGTTTCCGCAGAGACAGTGCCCCGTATCGCAGCCACAATCAGGAAATTCATGTCGACGGACATTCTACACCCGGTCATCCTCCTTCGCCCAAGCTGCTGCAGCAAAGCCGGCCTCAGCATCAGCAGCAACAACCGACAATGCTCTATCTCCCGACTCCTCTACTCCTCAGTCCTCGCCCCTATCCCTCAACGAATCAGACCCTAGTCAAGTCGATTGGTCAAAGTCCTTCCATGGCCTTAGTCAGGAAGCCTTCCCTAAGGAAGCCGCAGATGTCCTCCTCGCGCCGATAAACCCGCAATCCGTGGAGATCAAACCTGATGGGATAGTCTACATGCCCGAAATATGGTACAGGCGGACGCTGAACAAGGCCTTTGGACCTGGCGCCTGGGGTCTTGCCCCCAGAGGTGAAACTATAGTCACAGACAAAGCCGTTACGCGGGAATACGCACTGGTTGCACACGGAAGGTAAGGAGGGTCTGGGTGCTCGCATACTGGTGATAAATGCTGATTTTCGTCTTAGACTGGTCTCCATAGCCCGAGGCGAACAAGACTACTTCTCCAAGGACGGCATACCCACCGCCTCTGAAGGCTGCAAGTCTAATGCCATGGTTCGCTGCTGCAAAGATCTGGGAATCGCGTCTGAACTGTGGGAACCGAGGTTTATCAGGGAGTGGAAGTCGAAACATGCGAGAGAGGCATTCGTGGAGCATCAAGTCAGCAAGAAGAGGACCAAGATCTGGTTGAGGAAGGGCGATGCTGTGCAATATCCCTTCAAGGAGACGTCTGCTGCAGCGCGCTCAACATCTTCTGGACCTTAGGGGGCTCCAAGGATGAGGCTTGCGAATGGACTGGACTTCGCCGAGGATGTAGATATGCCCAGACAGGAGGCTGCGGGAAGAGGCTGAAAGGACGCAACCAAGCCATTCTGCTAGCGCCGCAAAACACCTTGCCCCGGGGGACAGGCTGCATGGGGGAGCACGTCAAGCGAGGTGTAGACAATCATGCTTGATGAAGAAGGAAGAGGAATGTACAAAATGTATTTGGAACGATGCCACCACAGCTCCCAACCTGCCATTGTGCTGGTGAGCTCGAATTTCCAACTTACTTAGCCCACGGTTTACTACTACTGATTACTAGGTAAACAGCTGGAAGATCTTGTCGAGGAGAACGATATCTCACCCACGTCCTCCTTGTTGGACTGCGACCGCCAAAGCCGCACGGCCACCTAGCACCGTTCGCGCAAGCATGGATGATGCTTTTCGTTCAGAGTTTGACGAACACGCAACGCAAACCATCACACATAACCGTCGGCCATCCTTCTGTGTATTTAGTTTACTTGCAACGGCAGAGGCGAACGTGTCAATGTACAACGTTCGTTTCCATTGTATTCAGCCAATGGGAGTGTATTGGGTACAGGGACGAGACTTATTCGGGATACACAACCAGGATGCGAACATACACGGTTTGATGGCGCCAAAGTGCCAGCGTTGGCAACCATGAAGCTAAAAGAGGGCAATTGCCTCACCTGTCTGGGCTTGCAAGATCTTTAACACAATTGATGGTGTTAGCAAGCTTAACAGCAACATTAGTCTCGAAAGTACCTCAGCATCTCAGCTTACCAAGAGACTACATCCGTCTTTGAACTTCACAAACACATCCCTAACTGCAGAAATGTCCACCCCGAACAACAACTACATCCCGCTGCAGCACCCTAACGTGGCGGGCTTTCAGTTTCCTCCACCTTATATTCCAGGCCAGCACCCCAACATGGCGGGCTTCCAGTTTCCTCCCCCTTATGTTCCAAGCCAACACCCGAATATGGCGAGCTTCCAGTTCCACGTCCCTCCACCGTCAGCATCTGGGCAGCAGTACTATCCGCTGGTATAGGCATTGATTGAACGTGGCGTAAGGGCGGACTAGACGACAAGAGTAAGGATGTGTGGGTCTGGAGCATGGAGCATGAAGAAATGGAGTGTATGGAGGACTTTCGATAGACCTATGATTAGACAATAGCAGTTCTTATCGATCAGGACTTTTGATCCAAACAGACTCGATTCCATAAAGCAATTGCTTGTGAATGTTTCTCGTTGCAAGACCACTGAAACAATCATCTCGGCAATGTAAAGCAGCCAATATCTGTGCCTGCTCTGGAAATCACTTCACACTGTCGTAGAAAACTTGAGCCTGGCGCAGGCCACCGGACAGAATTGCGGGGCTGGTACCTTCCACACTGCTCGTTTCCTGGACACCGACCTAATCAAGTTTTGCTTGTGTTTTTCTCTCGCAGTCAGAAACACCTCAAACAGTTCCCCGAACCTCCTCTGGATGTCGCACTTAGCCTAAGAACGATCCCCTCTGTGGAAAGAGGGTTCCGGAGTTGTTTTCTAAGCAGGGACACTGTAGAGATCGATCAGGCTTGCGTTCCAAAGGATCTCAAGAGAGACGGGACGAAAGCACGAGACCAAACACATACAGTGAGTGGTGTGTAACTATCAATCGTTCGATGGAGTCATGGACTATCTATGAGCGTCAGAAGTGCTTTCATCAACCTGCGGTCTCGCTATCTCAACCCATACAAAGCTGGTCCTGAGAAGGTGATCTATGTCCAGATCCTTGAGCATGAAGCTGTTTCGGATCTTGACAATCCACCAGTCCCAGGCACAGTCTTGATAAGGGAGAACATGTTGCGTCTAGCATATCAAGTCTGGCTAGTGGAATTCCAATTCGAACTTCGAACAGCACTCACCTTCTATTAAGGTATCAAATTCTTGTCCAACCAGTGGTACAGGTTGGACTGTTTCCATCGTCTCCTGAATCTCAATATCTTCTGACCCACTCTAGTCTGCCTTGTCCCGCCTAGGCTCCACACAAAGTTGCACCACCTTACAAGCACATCGAAACCCTTGCGACTCTGTATTTTAGGGTAGCTTATATACCGTGCCTTTGGCCTTACAGCCTCTATCTTCCTTGTTTCCGTCCCGTTCCAAGCCATTCCCAGCTCTCTCGCTATCTCATCGTCTTTTTCGTTACCCGCACTTGTCACGTCTCCAACCCAACCGGGCAACTCATCAAACTCCCCAACCCCATGCGTATCACTCACAAGCACAAACGGCAAACTCTCCCTGCCCAACTCTGCTCCAATCCTCAATAATGCATATGCATCCAGACTATACGTCCATGTCCGACTGAAACTCGCATAGAATGCCAACAATAACAGACTAAATAAGAAGACCGCGATCGCAAGACTCAGTCCAATGATCGAGTTCCGTGTCAATCCCGGTCGTTGAAGGTCTTGACCCGGATCGTAGTCAACAGATAACGAGCCACCTATTGGACTAAGCCAAATATCGTGGGAAATATACGCTGCGGCGCGTACACTTGAGTCAGTGCCTCGGTGGGAATAAAGAAATTGCTGAGGAAATAGAGCATTGAATTTCCGAGGCTGAGGTCTTGATACGAGACACACTCTTTAGTGAAAGTAGGGTCGTAAGAGAATATGCCTGTGTTAGAAACAGCATTATTAAGACCAGAGAGCGGGACTAACTCGAGTCAGGGTGCGTTGCGGTGGCGAAGACCGGTAGACCAGGCGACACCTGGATTGTATGTGGCATTCTCGACCCCAAAGATTGAGGGCATGGAGCCGTTGCCGAAGAGAGCATAGATTATTTTTAGGAGGGGACCTTTGTTAGGGAGAGTTTCAAGCTCGCTGATTGATTGAGAGGAGTTTTTGGTTGAGCTGATGTTCCCGGATGGTTGTGTGTATAGCTGTTCTTGGCGACGCCGATGCTGTTGTTCCCGTTTAGCAGAGTTGTGCTCGGACGGCAGCTGGAAGTTTTGCAGGAGGGCCCAGGGACGTTGTTGTTTTTGTAATTTGGGAGCTCGAAGTAGCCGACGGTGGTGGACATGGTTATGGCTGAGACATTGCGAGACTTGGTTGAGCCTATATCGTAATTGTAGAGATCGAGAAAGGCAGACTCCACTAGTGTTTGTGCGTCGTCCGTGTCGTTGAAGCCTGAATCTTGGGGATAATGTAGAATACAGACTTTTGCCCACCATTGCCTCGTGGTAACAGTTTCGTTCTCGGTGCTGTCGTACCATGTGACCTTTCCTGCATAGTCCATAAGAAGGACCGCTTCCTCAGAGGTGCACTGGTCTGGTAGCTCTTCCATGAATTCGATGTTGACGGATGTATTAACTCGAGGAATGTATTGGTTACTTTTGACGCCAGTTGCGAAGCCATAGCCCAACTGAGATACCCATGCTTCTGATTGATCGATGAGACTCATGTACGTCAAGCCACTGTTGCGACATTGTGATGTTGCAGGAATTTTGGCGTTCGGGTTAAGGGTCCACGCCGTTTCGTTGTTACAATCGACTTTTGTATCGTTCGAAACCCATATCTGTGGCTGGATATGACTTGGAGATACTCCGTTGAGCGCAGCTCTTAGCTTCAAAATGGCTGTTCGGTCGTTATATCCCAGACTGTCGAACATATCGTGCAACGAGATCAATCTCGGTATCGAAGGGGCATTAGATTTTGTCGGAACCTTCACGTCCACCAAGGACGACAGCTGACTGATGGCAGGAGACAGAGCTGCACCTATTGCGTGCAGTAGCAGCGCCAAAGCAATGAAGGACGACCCGTATCGCTTCCAACCAGTGGGTGCAAGCAACCTGTAATAGATGTAGGGACTAGTCCATCCTTTGTCCGCGAGCGTGATGACTTGCCTCAAAGTCATCGAGCGGCCTGCTTCTTGCCACCATGGTATTACACCGGCCGCGCAGACTGCCGATGTGAGGGGAATGGTCAGCAGGGAGACGGCACTGAGCAGAGTTTGTGCGTTGCGAATGTATCGAGCGGTTTGTGCGTTTTGATACACAAGTTGTTCTGAAGAGAATCTGCAATAGCTTTGGCCATCGAAGCACCCGTATGAGCCTCGTCCAATTGGGCGTCTACTCGTTACGATTAGGATCGCCCATGCCGTAATTAACATGGCTGCGTATATCAAGACGAGCCAAACAACGTAGCCTTGTCGATGAAGATGCTGCGTTGCAGGACTGCGCGTCTTGGGCTCGAGAGTATTCGGTTCCTTGCCTGAAGCAAATTGGAATTCATGGCTCTCCTGGTGATTGTATGCAGTACTCGAGGCTAGGGGCAGTATGCTGTCGATATCCTCCTCATCGTTGACCCTTTCCCCACCCAGCAATGACTCTCGCATCATTAAGGTTGACGCTTTGAATCCCTTTGTGACTGAATGTTCTTCAAAACTGTGCTACGGGCTTGGTAAGTAAAAGTTCTGGTGAAGTCTGTATTATCAGCCATGGAGCCTAGCATGGAAAGTAGATTGTGGTAGAGAGATTCGATCAGGGTAAATGCCACCAAGGCTGATACACATGTTCGACCAGCGAGGAGTTTGAACATTATGGACTTCATGTTCTCGACCGGGACTACTATGTGAGCAATTCGTCGGCTTTTGGTTGCGTAAATATTTTAGCTTTTCAATTCGTGGCTGTACTCGCTAATCTAGGATGCAGGCTGCGAGGGGGCTAAGAAATGGGGAAGCTTCAATCCGATCCTCTTACCACCCAGCCACTTAAATCCTAACATGTGTGCTAGAGTCGTGTATCCTTTGCTATCAAAATGTTTGATCACAAATTGTGATTTGGTCGTCGCAGCATCAGCGTCACTATCCTTTTTACTGTGAAGTGGAGTCCTTGAAGTTGCCCTAACTGGGCGATGGTTTGTGAAGTGTCTACTTGTACTTGTAAGCTTATCTCAATGCCAAGCCATAGGCTGAGAACGAAAAGGTGGCCAAACCATATTTCATTGGCGGGCGAAGCTTTTACGGGCTACTGTAGCGCCTAACACTCCGCCCGCTCTCCACAACTTAGCCCACCCCACTAGTCTAAGGATAAACGCTAGTATGCGAACACGCCTCGAAGTCGCTGGTCAGTGATCTTGTGCTTTGCCGGTATCATACGCCTTCGAAGAGAAGCTATAATGGCTTTCAATTATCTCCAGCACCAGTCTCTGGATTACTCTTGGAGCGAGACGATCAGGTATTGAACTATGGCCAGCTATAACGGTGCTCTGTTGCTATACGGTGAAGGTTAGCGGAAGCATCCGCAGAATGCTTTGATATATCTCAAGACATTAGCTGATTAACGAAAGTTCTTGCCTCCATGGCTGGACTGGTCAATAACCAATCTCAGCCTAGGGACGACTCAAATATGCCAGCAGGAAATCGAGCACATCTGCGCTAGCTTTAAAGGTTGACGTCACATAGCCATTTCGTGGCCCCAGGAAGCATTACGAACGATCGAAAGACTGCCGCCATTTTCATCAATTCAGGATGCCGCGTCATGTCCTCGGGTGAGCGCCAATGATTCTGGAACTGGCCATTGCTTCCCATACCTTCGAAGATGTCCCGCTGAAGATGCTGGAAGGTCTTTCCCTGCAGAGCTCTCAGAAACGGGATGTCCTTGCTGTCTCTTTCGATGTCCCCCGTCGACGCCTATGTGTTGCCACTAACGACTGCGTAGGACTTGTGGGTGTTGACCTGTACGAAGTGCTTGTCAATATCCTGGACGGTGTAGGCAATGCTTTGGGAATTGGGTTCGATCGTCCCTGTCACGAATCGTTTAGGTAGCGGGTCAAGCTTGTAGGTGCCAACCGGAATTCCGTGGTTGCCAAACTCCTGCGTCTCTCCGCTCATGAAGGCATGCTTCGTCGTTCTTCTTTCGGCTGTTGTGGGCAGACTCGTGTTGGAGCTGTGCACATTTTCTTGTCAGACACATCAAGTCGGTTCTAATAATGGACGAAAGCCGCCGAGAATCTTCATTCCTAGTTGACCCTGTACCTGTCCTCTTTGCACTTACAGGTCGTGCGCTCCCGCCGCGAATTGCAAAGATCCCGTTGTCCTCCGCGATGATGCACTTGTCTATGGTTGGCAATGTGTCAGCATTAATGCCGCCTTCATGCTTACACAAGGTCCCGACAATGGCTAACTGATGGTCCATCAACGGTTTCAGTTCGTACTTGGCCAGCAGATCGGGGCAGAAAACTTGACACCGTGCAATGTCACGATATGCAGGTTTTTAATTCCGCCCCGCGTAAATGACCAATCGCCCTTTGACGGCCTCCCGGTTCATGGCGGCTCGTGGTTGCACCATGTCGGTGCAGGGAGTACGCCAGATGTAAGACTGGGATGTGATGCTGCATGGGGGAATGGGGCAAAAGGAGCGTAGCAAGTATGAAACGAAGGGGTAGAGAACTGTTTTTGATGGCACATGAGGCTGGATGGAGCCGTTCCAAATGTTTCTCGGTGAAGTTGCTCGTTCTGAAAACAAGG
>Ga0066648_10001916_pt1 | contig 10717 bp, 9 predicted proteins | sample CryGeyCG12114_NA_FD_59537 | JGI IMG/M metagenome (GOLD analysis project Ga0066648, IMG submission 59537) | Groundwater microbial communities from aquifer - Crystal Geyser CG19_WC_8/21/14_NA | ecosystem: Environmental > Aquatic > Deep subsurface > Groundwater | place: USA: Utah: Grand County... | reverse complement strand
TTCGCTTAAAAACCGCCCCGGAACTTGTAGGTCTGCGCGACCTTATCAATGGCTACCACGTAAGCGGCAATGCGCATCGGCACGTTGTATTTCTGGGAGGTGGCGTACACCTTCTCGAAGGCATCCGACATAATCCGGTCGGCGCGCTCCGTTACCATTTCTTCGGTCCACTTAAAGCCCTGGCGGTTCTGTACCCACTCGAAGTACGACACCGTAACGCCACCCGAGTTGGCCAGGATATCGGGCACCACCATGATGCCCTTCTCATTGATGATGGGGTCGGCGGAAGCGGAGGTGGGGCCGTTGGCACCTTCCACAATCAGCTTGGCTTTTATGTCGTAGGCGTTGTGCTCGGTAATAACATCTTCCACGGCGGCCGGCACCAGCACATCCACGTTGGTAGTAAGCAGGTCGTCGGCGTTTTCCATCAGTACCGCTCCCGTAAAGCCGTCGAGGCGGCCTTTGTGCGCGTTCTTGTATGCTACCGCCTCATCAATGTTGATGCCGGCTTCGTTCCAATACGCGCCGCTGATATCGGAAATGCACTTGATGCGCACTCCCTGCTCGCTGAGCAGTTTGGCAGCCCAGGTGCCCACATTGCCGAAACCCTGCACCGCCGCCGACGACTGGGTAGGGTCCATGCCCAGCTTCTTCATGGCAGCCAGCGCCGATACCATTACGCCGCGGCCAGTAGCCTCGGTGCGGCCCAGCGAACCGCCCATTACCAGCGGCTTGCCCGTTACAACGGCCGGCGAGGTAGCGCCTACTGTCTTCGAGAATTCATCCATCAGCCACGCCATTTCACGGGGGCCGGTACCCATGTCAGGGGCCGGAATGTCACGGTCGGGGCCGAACACGTCTTTCATAGCCAGCGTATAGCCGCGGGTTAGACGCTCGATTTCGCCGGCGCTCATAGTCGTTGGCTCGCAGATGATACCACCTTTGGCACCGCCATAGGGCAGGTCCACTACGGCGCATTTCCAGGTCATCCAGGCGGCCAGAGCCTTCACCTCGTCGAGGTGCACGTTCTTGTCGTAGCGGATACCGCCTTTGGAGGGGCCGAGGATGGTGTTGTGAATCACGCGGTAGCCTTCGAAAACACGCACCTTGCCGTTGTCCATCGTGACGGGGATGTGCACGATAACCTGCTTGTCGGGTGCTTTCAGTACTTCGTAAGTTTCTTCATCAAGCCCCAGAATATCGGCCGCCACATTGAAGCGCGACATCATAGATTCGAGGGGATTTTCGCGGTCCAGTAAAGGGGCCGGTTCTTTGTACACTGTGGTGGCAGCCATGCGTGTAAGGGGGTTGTTGGGGGTGGGTAGAAAATAAAGAAACGGCAGCCGTAGCGGTGGGAGCTAGTGGCCGCGCGCGGGAGTTTGAGGCGTCAAAGGTAGTGGGTTTCGCACATACGGAAAGTCGTGCCGCAGGGTGCAAAAAGGCCCCCGACGTAGCGGTGAACCGTTTTCCAGCATCGTTCAAGCACTATGTCTCGAACGACTATAACACAGCGTATACGGTCTAAGCAAATTCCTGCCCAACCTCCAAAGATTTATAAAATCTATTTCTTCTTTAACCCGCCAGTAACTGTAGCAGCGCCAGCACCGGCAGAATAAATAGGAAGGCATCGAACCGATCAAGCAAACCGCCGTGGCCGGGCATGATGCGGCCGGAATCCTTCACCCCCACGCTGCGCTTGAGCATGGACTCGGCTAGGTCGCCGAGGGGGCCGAACACGGCTACTACTGCTGCTACCACGAGACGGTAGGTAACGGAGAGTTCGGGCAGCAGGTAGCCCAGCGCCCAGCCCATAGCCAGCGTCAGCAGAAAGCCGCCGATGGCACCTTCCCAGGTTTTGCCGGGCGAAATTTTAGGAGCCAGTTTGTGTTTGCCGAACGTTTTGCCGGCCGCATATGCCCCAATATCCGACGACCACACCAGCAGCAACAGCGCAAAGATGCGCCGGTAGTCGTAGCCGGTTGGGCCATACGCAACTACGCATAGAAAGCTCATGGGCAGGCTTACGTATAGTAAGCCCAGCAGATTAATACCGACGTTGGCAAAGGGATTTATCTGCTGGTTAATCCGGGGCCACGCGTACATCTCGCGCAGAATTAGTAAGACAGGTAGTAGTATAATAACTCCAAGTAGCGCAAAGCCTGCCAGGCGCAAATCCTCTACTAACACGGGCAAAGTCTCATCAGCCAGGTGAAAAAACAGAGTAAGACCTAACACACCCGCAAAAATCAACAAGCTGATGCCGCCACCCAGCAGGGCTGCTGGCTTATAGCCGGCGTGCCGCATCATACGGTAGAACTCCCACAGCATCCGCATCTGTACGGCCCCGAAAAACAGCGCGAACGACCAGGCACTGTACCACACGCTCCCCAACAAGATAGCCGCTCCCAGCAAACCGAAGATCAGCCGCTGGCTTAGATTGGACATAGGCTTTTTGCCCGGCGCGTTGGGCTCAGAAGAGGTAGTGGCGGCAGCGGGAGCGTCGGACAAAGGACTAGTGGGTTTCGGGTTAAGGTTGCTCTAGGGCAGTGTTGAAATGTCAGCGGAAGCCGGGCAGTTGACAATTACAGCTTAGTTACGTCGACGCCGTCGTGAGTGATGGTGCGGCCAGTGGCTGGCGGTGCCAGCCCAGTACGGGTGGCAATGCCCCCACCGCTGAGCGTACGCAGCTGCGTAGGGTAAGGATCGGCAACCGGGCGACGGGTTTGGTGGTAGAGCTGCCAGAGCAGCGCGCTGGTTGCTATAAACGAGAGCAGTTGCCAGCCCCAGGGCAGTGCCTGATTGGAGTCGGGGTCGAGGGCGGCGGCAGTTAGCTGCCCGCGCTGCTGCATGTAAAGCAGAATCACCTGAAAGCCGTTCTGGGTGAAGTGCGCCGCCATAGGTACCAAGATGTTGCCGCTCCACTCGTATAGGTAGCCCAGCACCAGCCCCAACACGAAGCGCGGCACGAAGCCAAAAAACTGAAAGTGAATGGTGCTGAAAATGGCTGCCGCCAGCCACACGCCCACGTGCCGCGAGTTGGTCCATTGCACCAGATTGCGCTGCACCACCCCCCGAAAGATTAGTTCTTCCGCTATGGCCGGCACTACCGCAATAACCAGCAGCCCAACAACAAAGCGTCCAAACGACGTGAACTGGGTGAGAAACTTGGTGAGTACCTGCGCCCGGTCTTCCATCTCGCGGGCATCTTTTTCCAATCCCTGCAAGAAGCCGGGAAAGTGAGCGTGGGCATTCCAATCTATCAGCCCCGACATGAAAGGCACGCTCAAGATAATGATGCTAGCGGCCAGCAACAGCCACCCCAGCGTGACTGGCCGTCGCGGCGTGAAATAGTCTGCCCAACTGTAACCAGTTAGGAGTGGCAGCGCCAGGGCAGCCCCCCCAAAACCTACAAACAGGAACACGCCTTGGGTAAGCATCGACACCGCCCAGCCGTTGGGGTAGGTATCGGGCATGCTGGTTACGTTGCCAATTTGCAGCAGCCCAACTCCGAAAAACAAGTTGCTGCACACGGCCATTACAAAGCCTGCCACGCAGATTGCCAGCAGCAGCAACACCACCAGCAGCAGCAAGTTGGCAAACGGATGCAAGCGGCTGGACACGAAACCTTTCATGCTTTTTTAGTGCTTAGTGCGTAGTGTCTGGTGCTTAGTTGAGCGTGTATTGGCGTTTGGCCTGCTATAGAAGCAGCAAAACAACCCAAGCACGATGCACTAGATATGTCGTAAATTTGCGTAAAATCCGCTAACCTTCTCTATCCGTGGTCTACATCCGCGACCTTGCCCTGCCTGATTTCCCGTTGCTGCTCGCGCCCATGGAGGACGTGTCGGACCCGCCGTTTCGGGCCGTATGCAAAGCCAATGGGGCCGATTTGATGTACACTGAGTTCATTTCCTCGGAAGGCCTGATCCGCGACGCCGCCAAGAGCCGCAAAAAGCTCGACGTGTTCGACTACGAGCGGCCCATCGGCATCCAGCTCTTTGGCTCCGATGTGGAGACCATGGGCGAGTGTGCCCGCATCAGCACCCTGGCCGGCCCCGACCTCATCGACATCAACTACGGCTGCCCCGTGAAGCAGGTAGCCTGCCGTGGCGCCGGGGCTGCACTGCTGCGCGACATTCCGAAGATGGTGGAAATGACCTCGGCGGTGGTGAAGGCCACGCACCTGCCCGTAACCGTGAAAACTCGCCTCGGCTGGGACGACGCCACGAAGAATGTGGAAGACGTGGCCGAACGCCTGCAAGACATTGGCATTGAGGCCCTCACGGTGCACGGCCGCACCCGCGTGCAAATGTACAAGGGCGACGCCGACTGGCGCCTAATTGCCAAAATCAAGGAAAACCCGCGTATCCGCATTCCCATCTTCGGCAACGGCGACATCGATTCGCCCCAAAAAGCCGTGGAATACAAGAACCGCTACGGCGTGGATGGGGTGATGATTGGCCGCGCCAGCATCGGCTACCCCTGGATTTTTCGGGAGGTCAAGCACTATGTGGCTACCGGCGAGTTGCTGGCCCCGCCCACCGTGGAGGAACGCGTGAACATGTGCCGCATGCACTTCGAGAAAAGCATCGAGTGGAAAGGACAGCGGGTGGGCATCTTCGAGATGCGCCGCCACTACGCCCAATACTTCCGCGGCTTGGAGGGTGCCAAACAATGGCGCATGCGCCTCGTCGAAACCGATTCGGTGGAGGAAGTCCACAATATCCTCAACGAAATCATTGCCGCCGAACCTGTTTTGGTGGGGTAATAGCCTCGGTATCTTATTCTTCCTTAGGTCTGTCATCCTGAGCTAGCGAACGACCTTTTCCCGCACACGTCGAAGCAACGACTCGTACAGGTAAAGATCGTTCGCTAGCTCAGCATGACAGACCTTTTTATACAAAACACCCACTCCACCCCAATGTCTACCTCCCCTGCCCCGGCCGTTACCACGGCTCCTGTCACGCCACCGGTAGCCGCTCCCCCACCCCACCGAATTCCGGCTTCGGCCTGGGGGTTGTTGGTGGTGTTGGCTAGCATCTGGGGCACCTCGTTTATTCTGATGAAAAAGGGGTTGGTGGTGTTTTCGGCGCTGGAACTGGGCGCGGCGCGGGTGAGCGTGGCGGCGCTGCTGCTGCTGCCGTTTGCGCTCAAGCATGTGGGCAAAGTGGACCGCAGCCGAATCAAGTGGCTGATTTTAAGCGGTGTGGTAGGCACTCTGATTCCGGCCTTCCTGTTCGCCTACGCTGAAACCCGGCTGGCTTCGGGGCTGGCGGGCGTGCTCAATGCCCTGACGGTAGTGTTTACGCTGGTGGTGGGTGCTGCCTTCTTCGGGCAGAAGCTGACGGGGCTACGGGTGCTGGGCATTGCGCTGGGACTGGTGGGCACGGTGGTACTGATGCAGCTCGGCGGCAGCGGCGGCGATGCTACGCCCTCCGGCGAAGGCAACGCCTGGTATGGCCTCTACATTGTGCTGGCTACCATGGGCTATGGGGTAAGCGTCAACATCATCAAGCAGCACTTCCACGGTATTGCGGCGGTGGCCGTTACTAGCTTGCTGCTGCTGTTCATTGGCGGACCGGCGCTGGTGTTTCTGCTGTTCGGCACCGATTTCCTGCTGAAGCTCAACACTGTGCCGGGCGCTTGGCCGGCCTTCGGCTACATTGCGCTGCTGGCTACCATGAGCACGGCCGTAGCGATGGTGCTCTTCAATAAGCTCATTCAAAGCTCTACCGCCCTCTTCGCGGCTTCCAATACCTACCTGATTCCGGTGGTAGCCCTCGGCTGGGGCTTGCTCGATGGCGAAGCTTTCAATGGCTGGCACTTACTCGGCATGGTAATTATCCTGGTCAGCGTAGCCATCATTCACCGGGCCAAGTAGAAGGCAGTCAAAAACATAGCACCGGAGGGCCTCACTCCTAGTTCCTTCCCGAAAGAGAGGAGAGAGAACATAATTTTTAATAGTAACAAGAAAAGGCACGTCAGATGTTCTGACGTGCCTTTTCTTGTTGCTGCATCTGAATTTTTAGAGCTTGTTACCCTCTCTTTTATTCCGCGAATTAAGTGGTGAAGGGGCTAGGGATGAAGTTTTTCGGCCAGCCACGCTATGCCTTCTTCAACCCCAGCTTGCTGTTTTTGAAGCCGTAGTTGAAATACAGAGCCAGCCCGATGATCAGCCAGCCGAAGAACAGCAGCCAGTTGTTGACGCCGAGCTGGGTCATCAGATACAGATTCGTGAGCAGGCCCAGCGTAGGTAGCAACGACAGCCGCTTGCGGAACGACAGCCATGCCAGCACCACGCAGAATCCGATGAACACCAACATCGGGATATAATGCCGGAATTCCTCGTAGCCCCCATCGCCGCGCACGGCCGCCCCGAATTCGCGCAGGCCGGCCTGGTTGTAGGTGAACAGTAGCGCCAGCCCGATAAGCATGACAAGCGGCACCAGAAACTGCCCGTTGATGTAGGGCACTTTGAAGCGCGCATCGGACTGGCCGTAGGGGTCGATGATGAGGATGCCGCCGCACACCAACGCAAAGGCGAACAGTGTGCCGATGCTGGTCAGGTCGATAACCAGATCCATATTCAGGAGCATGGCCGGCACCCCTACAAAGAAGCCCGTGACAATAGTACTGAATGAGGGTGTGTGAAACTTGGGGTGCACGCGGGCAAACACCGGCGGCAGCAGTCCGTCGCGGCTCATGGTCATCCAGATGCGGGGCTGGCCGATCTGGAACACAAGCAGCACCGAGGCCATGGCGAAAATGGCACTCACTGCCACCACCCCGGCCAGCCAGTTCAGGCCTACTTTCTGGAACACAAACGCCAGCGGGTCGCCTACGCCTAGCTCGGTGTAGCTTACCATGCCTGTAAGAACCAACGTGATAATTACGTAAAGCACCGTGCAGATGATGAGGGCGTAAATCATGGCGCGGGGCAAGTCGCGCTGTGGGTTCTTGCACTCCTCAGCCGTGGTAGAAATGGCATCGAAGCCGATATAGGCGAAAAACACTGCCGATACGCCTTTGAGCACGCCGCTTACCCCGTTGGGGGCAAAGGGGCTCCAGTTGTCGGGATTCACGTAAAATACGCCCACCGCAATAACGGTAGCCACCACCAGCAGCTTCAGCAGCACCAAGATGTTGGAGGCATTTTTCGATTCCTTGATGCCGATATATACCACCGCCGTGATAAGCAGCGTGATGAGGCCCGCCGGCAGGTCAATCACCAGCCGCAGGCCACCGGGCAGTTCAGGTGCCGCATTCCACGCCTGGTACCCAACTAGTTGGGTAGGTGTGGCGTCGGCCAGCGGCTTACCGGCCTGCATCAGTTCCAGCACTTCGTTGTAGTATTTGTGGGCGCTCTGCATGCCCATGGTCAGCCAGACGGGAATGTGCACCCCAATGCCGTCCATGAGGCCGGTGAAGTAATCGGACCACGATATGGCCACCACAATGTTACCGACGGCGTACTCCATAATCAGGGCCCAGCCGATAATCCAGGCGGCCAGTTCTCCGAACGAAGCGTAGGCGTAGGTGTAAGCAGAGCCGCTCACCGGGATAGTAGCCGCAAATTGGGCGTAGCACAGCGCCGAAAACGCACAAGCAATGGCCGTAAACACAAACAGCAACGACACGGCCGGCCCCCCATCATGCGAGGCATTGCCGATGGTGCTGAAGATGCCCGCCCCAATTACGGCGGCAATGCCCAGCGCCGTCAGGTCGCGGACGGTGAGGTGACGCTCTAGCCCGCCGCCGTGGCTGTGGCCATCGGCATCAGCGGGTGGGTTGATGAGCAGATCGTCGAGACTTTTGCGGCGAAAGAGGCCGTTAAGGCGGCTAGGAGGAAGAGGTGTAGACAAGGCAGTGGAGAGGATTGAGAGGGCAAAAGATACAGAATAATGCCGGGCGGCTGCATTATAGACCCTACTACGAACTTCTGAATACCACTCTCCCGCGCGTTCATTGGCGGAGCTAGTCAGCTAGGCAACTAAGCTTCGGCCCAATTTTCAATACTTTCCACCAGCCGCTGTGGAATCCGGCGGCTTTCAGCATCCAATCATTACACCAACCCTTCTATACTATGGCCTTCTCCGTTCCGACTCCCTGCCCCAAAGCCTGGGCCGCTATGACGCCCACCGCTGATGGCCGTTTCTGCGGCAGTTGCCAGCACGAGGTCATAGACTTCTCGCGCATGAGCGAAGCCGAAGTTACGGCCTGGCTCACTCGCCCCAATGCGAGTAATGTCTGTGGATTTTTTCGGGCCGGACAGTTTGCGTCAGTAGTACCAACCCCACAGCCGCGCTGGCGTCGCTGGTTGGTTACTGCCTTGGCGCTGCTTGGGTTGGAGCCTGTGCTAGTTGCTTGCCAGAGCACGGCCCCTAAGAACACGTCTACCGCTGGGGCCACTGAGCAAGCCGATAGTCACGTCACCGCCCCCGAAGGCCAGGTTACGATTCGGGGCCGCGTACTTGATGACTCTACTGGCTTAGCAGTAGGTGGGGCAGAAATATTCATCGGTGATACTCCTTATGGAGCCGTGACCGATGAGCAGGGCAACTTCAGCTTCACGATGCAGCAGCAGTGGGAGGGAGTGCAAAACAGCACAGTTAGCCTGCGGGTGCAGGGTAGTCCCTTCGTATTCAAGCAGCAGGTTGTTAGCATGAAAGTGTCCCTGGCATCTGAACCACTTACCGTACGCCTCCAGTCCGTACTAGGCCGAGGGCAGGTTATGGGCCGAATGGTGCAGCACGACCCGCCACAAAAGCCGCCGCTGAAGTAGTGCAACTTTGAAAAAAAACTTTTCGTCCCGCGTATGGAATCCACGGCAACCCGGCATCAGATAAGCAGACCTCAACGCATGCCGCCATGCCAACCCACACCACACTCACCGTTCCGACCCCCTGCCACGAAAACTGGACCGCCATGACACCTGCTTCTCAAGGCCGCCACTGCGCCGCCTGCGACAAAGTGGTGCTGGACTTCACTCAGAAAACCGACGCTGAAATCCTAGCCCTGCTGAAACGCACCGCCGCGCCCTGCGGGCGGTTCCGGGCCGACCAACTGAGCCGGCCGTTGGTCCCGCTGCTAGCTCCCGCGCCGCGCTGGCGTACGTGGCTGGCCGCCGCGGCCACCCTGCTATGGTTACGGGAGCTAGCCACTCAACCCGTTGCGGCACAAAGGGCCACGGTCAGCACAACTAGAAATGGCACTCGCTCCGTTGAGTTCTTGCAGCCCCGGCCACCACAACAGCCTTCACCTACCAACACGGAACTGCGTGGCTGGGTACGGCAACGGAATGCCATTAGGATACCCAGCGCCCTCATACACCTTGATGGTACTACCATTAGCGTCACATCGGCGTCTGATGGCAGCTTTGCCCTGCCCTTCCGGCGGATATGCACAGATCCACCGTGGTCTTGAATGTTGTGGCACCAGGATTCGCGCAGCACCAGACGGCAATCCTACTCGATAGTAGCTCCACCGAACCCCTTATCATAAAGCTGTATCAACTGGCTCAGCCAGCGCCTACCCTCCTAACCTTAGGTGGGCTTGCAACAGCACCAGTAATTATCAGGAGCCCCGAACCCTGGTTTCGAGCCACCGATTTATGGAACGCGGTGCGTCAGGCATCAAGCAGAAATCCATAACTTCCCGGAATAATTAAGCTACCTTTTATTCTATGCCTCGCCCTCATCCGGTTACTGTCCACTTGTCCCAGCCCTGCCACGAGTCGTGGAGCCAGATGAACCTTGTTGCCGCAACCGAGCGGCACTGTGTAGCCTGCCAAGATGTGGTAGTAGACTTCACGCAGATGAGTGATGCGGAGGTAGTAGCCTTTCTGGCACGGCGGCCCGACGTAACCTGTGGCCGGTTCACCGAAACCCAACTTGGCCGGCCTCTGCGTGGTCTGCCGGAACCAGCACCACGCTGGCGTACTTGGCTGGCAACCACGGCTGCGCTGCTAGGCCTGCGAGAAGCGGCAGCCCAAACTGCGCAAGCCCAGAAAGCAGCTTCCGAAGTAGCCGAGATTCCACGGCCGGGCAATAGCTCCCCCAATTGCGCTACCGATGAGCTGGCTCAGTTAGAAGCGCAATCGTCTGCCAGCGCAGCTGCCTTGCCCACCGACAGCATTACCCTACGCGGTACCGTGCTGGCTTGGTGGGGCTTGCCTCTACCCAATGCCAGGGTCCGGTTCCGGGGCCATACTGTGCACACCAACGCGTTTGGTCACTTCACCTTGGTAGTACCCAGCTTGGTAGAAGGCTACCGGATGAGCGTTTTCTCAGCAGGCCACGACTCTAAGCGCATAGAGCTAAACCATGTTTCGCACCGTTATTTCGTGCGGCTACCCAAAAAGTCCCGTTTCGTAGGAGGCAAGTTTCGGTAGTTGCTAATGCAGCCGCTAAAATGACATGGTGTAAACCTTTCCACCCCCAAAATCCTTATTTGGAGGTATGAAGAACTTGTTGCTCGTTACCCTCATCCTGTTATTTGCCACCTCCGGGTGTTCCCTTAAGCCCACCAATAAGTACGACGTGTTTGCCGAGCGCGCTCAGTTGCCGCAGGAGGAAGCCGTACACAAGCAGAACTCTCTGGAATGGTGGTACTTCACCGGCCACCTGCGCGACAAAGCCACTGGCGAGACGTTCGGGGTAGAGTACGTGTTTTTCCACTTCAACGTCACCGGCAAAAAAGACTGGCAGATGGTGAACTT
>Ga0066648_10001915_pt1 | contig 10717 bp, 10 predicted proteins | sample CryGeyCG12114_NA_FD_59537 | JGI IMG/M metagenome (GOLD analysis project Ga0066648, IMG submission 59537) | Groundwater microbial communities from aquifer - Crystal Geyser CG19_WC_8/21/14_NA | ecosystem: Environmental > Aquatic > Deep subsurface > Groundwater | place: USA: Utah: Grand County... | reverse complement strand
GCGTGGAAATCACGCCGAAACGTCCAAAAACCTAACCTAACTAAACGTAGTCCATTTGGGCTTCGGCGTTTTTTTCTTCGGCGTAAAAGTTTTCGGCAAACGGTGCGGAGTGCGGACACGGATTGAGGTTTGAGGTACATACAATTCAAAAATGAACTTTAAAAGTTAAATTAAAAATTCTATGAAAGTTCTAACTAAAGCTACGGTTTGCTTTATTGAATTGTATTAAAAGAGCTGTTGAATCTCTTCTAAAGTCCGTCCTTTTGTTTCAGGCACAAATAAGTATACAAAGGCCACTCCAGTTATACATATTCCCGAATAAATCCATAGTAATACATTGATCCCCAAATATGCCTTTAAAAGAGGAAACGTGATGATCACAATAAAAGCCATCAGCCAATTGGATGCGGTTGAGATAGCAGATGCTAAACCTGAACAATTACAAATGTTCGAATTAATGCTATGATGATAATTGTGCAGACGCACACATTAGTGTGAATCAATTACACCATTACCTTTAACTCGTGGCGGCGTTAATTCAGCCATTAAAAGCCTAAATAAAATGTTAAAAAAGTGTAAGTTATTTGACAGGAATAGTATGAAACTAATGATGAAAATGTGGTAAATGGCGCACCAAGGAAGAGGCCCTAATCCAAGATTGTAGAATACAATATACCAAAGTAAACTCATGAGAGGAACCCAACCATAAGAAGTCATGTCACTTTCTGAGTACTCTGCTTTTGCCCAAAAATAACCTCCTAAAGTGACAAGACCGATTGTCATTCCAAATGCGGAGATCATCAGCAAAGGTCGTCTCCCCATTCTATCCACTAGTAAACTTGACAAAGCCACAACAAAGACTTGCACTGAACCCAAAATGACAGTGGCCCATACATCTGGTATATTGCTTCCAGCGTCATGAAAAATGGCTACCGAGTTGAAAATGACTGCGTTTATTCCATCTGTAGCAAAAAATTAAAATGACAACAAAGAGCACTTTTAAGTAATGAGTAAGCGAAAGATGATGAACGTACCGAGTTGTTGATAGAGCATTAACGTAACACTTAATGCTACTGGAAGAACAATCTTTTTACTAAATAAAGCACTCCATGTTAAATCATGAGCAGTGAGCTGATGCATTTGCGTTTCAATCTGAATATGATACAGAAAACAATTACAATTTAGACAGAGAGTAGAAAAGTAGAGAAGATGCCAAATTTTAAAAATATGTGCTTACTTCTTCTAATTCTGTTTCAATATCTTCGTCCAATGTGAGATTCTGGAGATACTTGATTGCAGCTGCGGCTTGGACTCGATGCTTTTTGGATAATAGATATCTTGGAGATTCTGGTAAGAAAACCATTCCGATGATTGAGATTAATGGCAGTGCTCCACAAATTATTGATAGCCATACCCACGAGAAAAATGCTCCCATAAAGTATCTACAATTGATGCATCAAATCAATGAAGCCTTGTCTTTGAAGCGTTCATTATTTCTGAACATACACTAATTCCAACAATAACATACACAAAAAGAATTCCAGCACAAATTGCAACACTGACAGCATTTCCCAGACTTCCTCGAATAGACCCGTCTGTTATCTCGCTTACATAAACCGGAACCACGACTGTGTAAGCACCACCACAAAATCCTAATTGTACCCAAAAACAATGATAAAGCGAATAATTTACATTATTGTGAAGAATTAAAAAGATGCTGTGAATTTTCGTCTTCCCACCAACCTGTTACAAATCTGCCGATTAAGAGCGCTATATAGCTTTTAGAGGTGGCAATTACACTCCATCCTACTGAGAATGGCACGCATAGAAACAGCATGGTTAACTTGCGTCCAATGGCGTCCATTGTGAATCCAGCTACAAATGCAGCTAGCAAAGCTCCTAACTACGAAAAAAACATCAGATTCGTTTATAGTTGTAGTTTGTAATTGTGCAGCATTGAAAGCTGTATACACAATACATACTGGGGCCACGGATGAAATCCAACCAAATTGAGCCTCACTCAAGTACGCTAATTCCGATTCGATGTGACTTTTGATATTTGGTATGGCTGGTGATGTCCATCCAAGAAATGTTCCAGTTGAAAATGCACCAGTAGCAGCTAAAAATACATACAGAATTGGCTTAAGAATTCAAGTATAGTATTTAATTGACAATTTGTCATACGGTATATATAATTATACCAATCAAGGTAGCTATAATTTGATTTTTATAACTGGACGTTTTCTTGGAAATGGGAAATGATGTAGGCTTATTTGATGAGTTGGGACTCTCAGTTTCTCCATCACTGCTAGATGGGAGAAACGCTACTTTCTCTTCTTCGATATCACTGTGACGGTCCCCCATGTCTAGATTTGCAACTAATGGGGAAATTAAAGCAGTATGAATCCTCTCTTTAATTATTCGATCATCAGGCAGAGCTAAACAGCTAAAAGAATGTCATCCAAACTGGCAAAATGAAGCCAAACGATGAGCGAAGATGAACGTTGACAAATGCATGCGTAGTTGGTAGTTGATTGGATGGTGGCACACCTAAATTTAGAAAATTATGATTACTATACTGCTATCATATCATCCCCTATATAATAAGAACATAAGAACATCTGTCCCGTGCCCGTCAGTCATTAAATTGGTAAACTTATTGATCAAAACGTAGCTGTTTACATGGTGAAAACAGTTTTGTTTTATACAGCGTTCATAATAAAATAGTTCATCAGCTCTGGCTGGAGCGTATTCTTCCTTCCATACTATAGTTCATTTAAAAGTAAAAAGAAGTTGCCCCATGTTATTCGGCTATTTTTTTCGGAAATGGACAATAGTTAAGCAAGCCAACTACGAACTACGTTCGTCCAGCATTGACTGGAGTAGAAGGTCGGCTTGCCTGAACTACTTCCATACTTATACATTGGTTGTATTGCTACAGAGTAACATGGCATGGTTCCCCAGAGCCAGTACCAAAATAGTACAACTTCCATACAGGAAAACTTAATAACTTAAAGACTTTTAAACTTTTCCTCGTTTACCAGGCATTGTTACTGCCTATTTTTCTAAAATGGACAGTAGGTTCACATTTCTGTGGAATTGATATAGCTCAATTTCGAGAAAAAATATTTTCAAAATTTTGGATGCAGGGAGATTTTTATATAGCAGAAGCAGGGTGTGTTCTCAGCAAGTTTACAACAAACTTTCCGTTTCACAGATTGTAAAGAATGTATGATCATTTTACCTGTTAGCTTGTAGCTAGGAAAAGAACTCCGATCTGAGTCCGGGAGCTGAAAAACACCACAAAATTATGATTGTGTCTAACCAATTCGACAGTACGATACGACTACGACATAAGATAAATGACAGATTAAACTCACACAATTCACGGACTCGGACTCAGATCGTTTGTCATTTAAAACTTATACGCCTAAAATTTTGTGATCTTCCCGCTTCGTCAATTTATACACTACTACCTACTGCACAACAACATACTCACCACGTTGCCCCAAACTGCTAGCTGACTATAGGTCAGGTAAACTTTAATGTGGAAACATTACCACATTTTTATGAAAATAATGGGAGCAATAATAATTTGAGAATGATCTTGTCAATATTCTATATAGCATTATTCTCATCTATGTATTAAAAAAAACTCTACTCCTGTTGATTTGATTTAAACTATTCATAAATACTACTTCTTTGTTTTGTAGTGTGTGTTTCATAACTATTAACCATATGTAGCAAATATGAGACAAAAAAATATGGTATGATATGAACAGATGAACAAACAATGTAAATAAATTCATTTAATTTAGTGATACCATAAAATTCTTTTGCATGCTCATGCATAGAAAACAAATATTGCTGGATTCCGTGGATAAGCTCCTTAGATGGGCTAGACTTTCCTCTAGACGGAAAAATCAATATCCTATGCCGTTTCTATTTGTCCAGGACTTTGGCGCGCCCCATTCTTTTAATCCTCATGGTTTTGCCTTGGTTTCAAAGTGATAATTAAATCATCGTTAAGATCATATTAGTTTTCAAAATGTCTACGGTGATTGTAAAACCTTTTGAGCCAGCATTGGTTGAAGGAGTAGCCTGGGATTTGACCATGGGTGCTGCTAAAACTGGACTTGGCAAAATGTTCATGAGTAAGTGAAGCGTGCAATGTAAAATCCGTAATTAATAGCATTTGCCGGTGACTGTAGATTACTTAATTAATTATATAAATGCAGGAAGCATGAGCAGCTCCTCTGAGGCAACACCTGATGCCATAGACCACGTTGGAGTGATTGTTTACAATCGCTTATATGAGTTTGGAACTGCTGGCATATTAAAAAGCGTGGTAATTATTCTTTCAAATTGCAATCAGTTGATGACACATAAATAAGAAACAAAATTAATTCTTGAGCCTGTGTTTCAATTTCAGGTACGTAAAGACAAAGATCCAGTACCTCAGTACCCAGCATGTAGGTTACGAAAACGGGAAGTAATTGGGTATACGAAAAAAACACGGGAAGAGTTCATGGAATGGATTGTAGAAGTTAAATATGGTGCTTATAGGTGAGTTCAGAGTTCAAATCAAATCAAATTACCCAAGTCAGAAAAACATAGTCAAGTTGAGTAGCATGTACTGTACAATTTTGTCCATTCATTGATTTGAGTTTTTATTTTACGAAACAATATTATTGCAGTGGCTCATCATATGATATGGTTACTCATAATTGTGTGGATTTTGGAAGAGATGTCTGCGAATTTCTTAAAGTACCTTGTCCGCCAAATTGGGAGAGGATATGTGCATGGGTGAAAGATAAGTAAGTACTTATATGAATGACAAAATGATGTTTTTATCATGGTTTACTGCGTATACATGGTTTTTAACTACAAATATGTGTGCGTATTTTTTCAGTCGAAAGTTTGCGGATGTATGTGTTAAATCAATTGAAAGATTTAACAGACGCAAATCATCTCCTGCAATTTTGAAGGACACCGATGTAAAGAAGTTCATACCTGGAAATCAAATTGCAGAAGAAACTTGAAACATGGAGTTGTCAATTTGGCCTCACCTTTCTCACAGTATTACACATAAGAGAGGATTTCGTTGCGCGTTACGGTGCTGGCGGAGTTCGTTGCTTATTTGAAGAAATAAATTCACACGGCCTATAATAATTTATATGCATAACGGTAGTTTTCTTATTATGTGTTGTTACTACTTGTCGTTACATACTTAGTTTTTTGCAAACTAAATACTCCATCGCAAAAAGAAATACTGCATTTATCTTCTCTTAAAATCTTTGGAAATCGCCTTCAAAGTTTTGTCATTTTTATTTTCTCGTTTTGATAATGTTACAACATGAAAGTAATAAACTAGCTCTTGTTAAACTTAACTTCTGTTTACATAGTTGGCAATATTGAGCCCCAAGTTCAATCTAATGCTATATAGTTCATGAAAGACTTTTCTCTTATACTGCTAATTAAGATGTGAATGTGGAAACTCAACTTGATTCTAAAAACAAGTTAGCAACAGAACATAATATGAACAAATATATGAAATCCTTATGCAACTAGCGAACTAAAAGCTTATACATTTAGCATACAAATAATAAAAATTTGTGTATAGTAATCTCAGCATACAAAACAAAAAGGAACACAACAAACCCACCAAGTTAACTATGTATAACTAACAGCGAAGTACTAATAATCAAACAAATAACGCATTAAAAACTTCCGAGAGCTTGTATCTCTACAAGCGTTAACAATCCGTATGTTAAATTCAATCGTTTTCTTAATCAACGGTTACATTCAGTTGATTTTTCATCAACGACTCAATTACATGATCCTAAGTCACACAAGGTGATTGCTTGAAGTTACATGATTTTTAGTATCATTCCTATTGTCATCCGTATCTAATAAGTCAGAGCATTGAGAAATTTGAGCTTCCGACACAATGGTCTCCCCAAATATGGCCTGAATCTCTTCACTGCTTTTCCCTTTAGTTTCTGGCACCATAAAATACGTAAAAACTGCTCCACCGGCACAAATCACAGAGAAAAGCCAATAGCATCCAGATTCATTCAGTAGAGAAATCATATCTGGAAAAGTTTTTGTGGCCACGAAAGCTAAAATCCAGTACAACGATGTGACTATAGATGACGCCACACCTAACAACAACAAAAAACGATTTAAATCCTTTTATATCTAGCTACAATTAACTAACATGCACAGAACATGCCGCAATATTTCTTAACTATTTATTAGAAACCTTTGACATGCGGCGGAATGAGTTCAGCTAGAAAAATCCATGGAATAGGACCTGCTCCACCAGAATATGCAACAATATAGGAAATTAGACAGGCGAGCGGAACCCAGCCCAACTGACTGATGATTTCATGATGCTGTTCTTTGAGGTAGAAGTAGAATCCTAATGCTGCCAAGCTGATGGCCATTATAATGTCTGAGGCGAGCAGAATGCTTTTCCTTCCAATCCGGTCCACGAGCATCATGGATGAGAAGACGAAAACAACTTGCACGATCCCGATGATGATGGATGCAGTGTTTGGATTGATTTGGGAGCCAGCTGATTTGAATATGTCCACAGTATACATTGTGACTCCGTTGATTCCCCCTGCATTAAAGCATATTTACATTGAAGGCCGTTGGTTAAGATGTGATCACATGATGGAATTTCACAGACTTTTTTCCAACTGGCAATAGCTAGCTATATACGATTGGTTTATGTAATATTAAATGTTTGACGAACCCAGTTGCTGGAAAAACATGAGAGACAAACATATTGATGTAGGTTGAATGACAGAGGGAACGAGCAGATTTCGAATTGATCTTGACTCTTCCCTTTTGCATTCCAAACTGGATTTAATCTACATAATGGAAAGAAAGTTAATGAGTTTTAACTAGGTTGAGTTCAAACGGAGTAAACAGAGCAGATGATTGATTTCTCGGTGGCCAAATGCCATCATTATCAGTAAGAACGTACTCTAATATATTCGACATCTACGTCATAAAAGCTTGATGCGCCACGAAGCCATTGTAAGGATTTTTTGGCAACTGACTCCTTGTCCTTTAGAAGAAGATAGCGCGGTGTTTCAGGAATGAAGAAAAGTCCTATAAACAGGAGCAAGGGCACTATTCCAGTTGCAATTGTCAGCCAAAACCATGACAAGAGTGCACCCATTATAAATCTGTGTGCAACATGCATAAAAAAGTGTTAAACGTGTGCAGGTTCGCATACACATAATCATGAGCACACACAATAGGGGGAGATGGTCAGTGAGTCACAAGGATTGATCACTCAATTTCAGCAATTGACACTAGATTGAAATTAATCTCGTACTTGCTCAACTTATGCATTGATTATGCTGCTCTTCGTATACAAATAATTTACGTAACAAGTTAGTTAGTTGCCAAACATATTTTCTCCTCCCATTGTAGAATGCAATCTTTGCTACTATCTCTCCAATAAAATAAATATTAGGTAATAATTACGCGAATAATATTCCGGTGACGAGCATCAACACCATAAGTGACCCTAAAAGTCCACGCATTGTTTCTTCCACAGTCTCACTTATGTAGGCTGGAACGACTACAGTGAATGCTCCTCCACAAAACCCTGTAAATATAGTACGGTATTAAAAGCGTTGTTTTTACTAACTTACTAAAGCATGCTCTAACACTGAACACAATGTATAAACAACGCAACATTGCTTATAGCGAGTGTTTTCATACCCAGCCAGCGCATGGGGCAATGTAATTCATGAAAAGCTATGTACGCTACGCACGCATGCATTATCCAATTTAAACTGACCAGTGATGAACCTCCCGACGTACATAACAGAAACAGAATTAGCAAAGGCTATCAGAATCCATCCAAAAAGAAATGGAAGAGGTAAGACTTGCATGGTCCGTTTTCTGCCGATTCGGTCAACCAAAAATCCGGCAAATGGACCAGATAGCAGGGCTCCAAACTAAAAAACAGTTTAGTTGTAGTAAAAACTTTCAATCTTTGTTTCAATGACATACATGTAATCCTACTTTGATTTCAATTATTGAAGGCTCGCCATGAAATTATCACATATGACTGAGTAGAGTACAAATGCACTTTAGAATTAGAATAAACAGAGCCACTGCGAGTTTGCATCCTTTAGTTTAGTTATTAATAGATTGTTATACTATTTCTAACACCGTGGAGGCCAAATGACGATAAAGTACACGGATTTGCAAACCTACAAGTATTATTCTCATGCTTTTGATTGCAACTGTAAATAGTCTGTATCTGCGTACATTTCCATTTCATGTACAGTGTCTACTTTTAAACTTACAGCTTCAAAGTAACATGATAAGGAAGCTATGGACGAACCGTCAAATTTTTTGACCGCCCTGTCTATTGTATTCTATTCTAGTGAGCATCTACTAACGCATGTGAACTGTCTAGCTCCAATGTAAATATGAAAAATTAGGTTACCCACCAGACATCAATAATTACTGAATTAAATCGTGCCATAGTTTTCATGAGTTCGACACTCAGTCAAAACAAATTTGCCTCTTTAAATACATATTATATGCATACACATGCTTTCTTTAAATTTCTAAATGATTTCTGCATGAATTTCAATCCAATAAACAAGCAATTTAAATAATCTGTGCGTCATATATTTTAGCACTGCGATACCCACTATACCCTGTACACCTATGCCCTTTTTATCTTCTAGCTGGACAAGCTAGACTAAGAACACGTGAAAATGTACACCATGCATTTACAACTTACAATTGCCAACGACGCAATCCATGACAGTTCATCTTTGCTCAACTCCCCAAGATCACCAGAAGAACTCAAATCAGGTAACGCAGGTGAAGTCCACCCAAGTACTGTGCCCACAGAAAATGATCCCAGTGTGGCTACGAAACCAAAACCAAATCAATACAAATCAATCACCTAGACCTAATTCATCTTGCCTTATACCAAATGAGTAAAAAAGAATGAATATGCCCATATTATAATAGCATGAATGGATGATTTTTAACACTGTTTCATTGCTTACCGGTGATGGTTGCATGAAACTGAGGCCATTTCTTTGGGACAAACGGGAGCTTGTTGCCAGGAATATGATAGTCCGCCATGACCTTCGTTCCGTTCGATCCGGCGACCCTGGAGACACTAACCGCTACCAACAGATTTGCACATGATATTGTGACTGCGTTCGTAAAAAAACTGAATCTTGCACTACTTCTCAATATAGAGCTCAATGTATGTACCGCGGTCCTGTGAGTTAGCTACTGCACACGATTTCAAGTTCTCATCTCCATTCTTCGTCGAGTGGTTTTGTTAGGTATTGCATATGCTACAGTGTAGTAGTTAGTAGCTACGTAAAATGGGCTCGACAAGGAAAACGAATCACAGAGAACGAACTCAAACAGTGCTGTGGCGCATTTGATGTGCAAAGTTGTGAGTCTGAAGCTTTTATATAATTACCATCTCTGGATTTTTTTATCCTTTGAATTTTGCATTTATATAGTTAGTTGGTGAGTGATTGGTATGAAATAAAGTAATAATAATTTTTGCTGGGACGCAAATGAGTGGACATATGGTTAAGAATTTTGAAGTTGATAGTTTTTGTGATCACGTATTGGTTGGAGATAAAAATGTAATGTGCATGAACTAGTGTACGCATAAAATTTCATCATTCATTATAAATGAAAGTATTAGTTTTCCTTCTGAGGCTGCCCTTTGGAGCGAAATAATGGTGATAGACAGGGTAGGAGACACAGACAGAAATAATGTATGTTTTGATGGCTTGTTATGAAACATATCGAATCAAGTTGATTTTAGTTGTAGATAGACTGCTGAGATATTTGTATGAGATGCTAACATTGTGGCGAATGAATTAGAGACAATTTTGTATCGAATTTCAAGTCGCTGGGACACATTATTTAGGCGTGAGTTGATTTTGATTGAACGCGTTGATAAATTAAATTCATCGTGTCGTGTGTGGTGTGGGTGTGAGGACATTTTACTGGGCGAGGATTGTATGCATTATATCGTAATGGGATCGTTATTTAGAAATTTTTTGTGTGTACATATTTGCATAGCTGAGAGTGAAACAAAATTGATTCAATTGGGTTTACACACCCAGTTTTTGGAAATTTGATTGTAACGCTGTATCTATTTCTATTTCACAAGGGAAAGAGTATCTCTTTGATTAGATTCATAAGGCATAATTTGTACATTCAGGCTCTTTCAATAGGAATTTATGTTTTAGACCACTCTCTTATTTTATAAAAATTACAATAAAGGGCTAGTAGTCCAAAAGTATTTATAGATTGAAATGCCACTGTAAAGTTATACGTCTAGGAAATTAATTTTTTTTAAATATTAACCGCTAAATTAATCTATAATAAACATTTGAAAAATGTCCTGATTTCTCTGCTACTGCTTATTATTGCGTATAACATTTTCGGAGCTCTTATCTTTGGTATAAAGTCCATTTTTGGACTTCAATCAAATCAATGAGGAAAAAGATGACAGCAATTTTCCCAATGAGTAGTTGAATAGCATAGCGAAACACAAAACATTAACCCTATGTTGCAAATGAAGATAATAATTGATACTCTGTGTAAAGTTTAAATCAATTCAGTCACTCTTGAACTATTGTAATTGATGCATGAAAAAATGAAGAATCATTAACGGTTCTTTCATGTT
>Ga0066648_10001913_pt1 | contig 10728 bp, 4 predicted proteins | sample CryGeyCG12114_NA_FD_59537 | JGI IMG/M metagenome (GOLD analysis project Ga0066648, IMG submission 59537) | Groundwater microbial communities from aquifer - Crystal Geyser CG19_WC_8/21/14_NA | ecosystem: Environmental > Aquatic > Deep subsurface > Groundwater | place: USA: Utah: Grand County... | reverse complement strand
AAAATTTTCGTCATTTTACTTATGACGAGGGACCTTGGCGGTCTCCTTTCTGTGAGTGTAGTTGATACACGTATTAATGGCAAGCCGTAATTTATGCATGCCAAATGTGCATAAGGAAATGGGCTAACAATGTCGTAAAAAGTTTGTTCATGTGCTACTGTACATTTCGATGTCCATTTGTCATCATCATAAAAGATGAGCTGTGGTAGTAATAGCAAGTAACTAACTACAGAGAAAAAATCATACACTCTTATGAGAATCCTCTGTTGTTGCATTCCAATTTTGCCCTTAACAAATTTGAGATCATGAAACAGTAAACTTTTCATGTTCTTTTCATTACAAACGTTGCGAATTCTGTTCTCTCTCTCATCTTAAAACTTTATACTTATTGGTCCCCATAAGTAGGATATATGCTAGAAAGGCCAAATTAACTAACAATGTTTACTACTACTGCCACTACTAAACAATAAAAATTTATGTGCTTCTCCATATCCACCACAATTAAAAATATAATTGCAACACTAACTAACCAGCTGTTGAAAACTTTGTCATGGTTTATTTTCAATGATGAAGACGTAAAAGGGGAAGAATTGGAATAATATTATGATTATTATTCTCCTGCGTCAAATCCTTCAGTACTAGCACAGCTATTGTCGAGTGCTTGTCAAAATCGAAATCCCTGTCAGCCAGTTAGTTAGTTATTTACTTACTCTTGCTCATAGTAGCTGTCTTTTTGAACAAATCTTCCCCTTTGTCCATAAGTGTGCAAAAACAACTTTCCACAACATAGTGCTGACTGACTGCGAAAGTGAGCAAGATATTTTGCATACCAAAATAAGTGTGTGCCTCTTATAGAGACGGGTATAACCATCTACGAATAGTAAAATGTTCCCTGTTGAAAAATTTGATAATATACACGGAGCATTATAGATGGAAACGAGTTCAAGTAGTGTAAGCCTCTTGGCTCTATCATCACATTCATCTCAAAAAAGCCAGCTAGCATTAGTACTGTACTGAACTTGCAGTAGTATTGTTCTTGAAAGTATTATGTACACCAAAAATTCCCGGGTGACGAGCTTCCCGATTATTCTTTTCTTTTCTAACTCATCATCATGGTCGTCTTTTTGAAAGGAGTGCTGCTATGTAATGTATTGTTAGTTAGTTGCTCCCTGGCTGTTAGTCTCTATATAAGTTCATATGCTCTGAATCCCATCTCAGTGTGTGTATGTGTGTGTTATGTGTGAGCACCCCTTCTTGGTCTCTAACTTTAAAAGGACTTGGGCACAAAGTAATCGACTCTGGCTTTGGATGACACAGGAACCACTTGAATTTCTGCTCCTTTTGTCATCAAGACTTGGTTGTCAACACTGCTGCCTTGAGCATTGTCATCATTAACGAGAGTACGTGCGTGTAGTTTGTAGTCAGCCAGTCAGTTAGTTGAGATTTGGGGATGCACTTTAATGTGCAGGTCGTAAAGAAAACTGCAATGCTTGCATCAGCTTTCGTTAGTAATCCAAGTGTTGAAAAATATGAATCGTTGGTTGTAAAATTGTATTAGTATTTAGAAGGTCATGGGTTACCTAATATAACTATTATAGTTAGCTAATTGATTTGAGAATAATGGCCTTGGCATTTTTGCAGGATTTAGTTATGAAAAAAAGATTTTCTTTGCATTGGTTGGTAAAAATCAGTTTTTCTATTTCGAACGAATAATTAGAAATGACACTTGTAATTGAAAATGTTTACTTTTATAGCGTTACACACAGGGGTTTCCTTGCGTAGTGAAAGTTAGTGGCAATGAAAAAGAGGTAGGATTAACTTGTGTACTTACTGAAAACGTGTGCTCGTTTTTGTTGACAGATTATTGAATCATCATTAAGTGGATATATCAAGGGAGCTAGATAGTTACTACAGAGTTTCATTCAATTCATATCTTGAGATTTGAGCTGACTAACAATGGCTCAAAACTAGTATCACAAAGATTTCCTATGTACTATACTATATAACCACTAGCTATTATCTTTCACTCACAAGAATGAACTGTGGCAAAATCATGTATGTATAATTACATTATTGTCTATGAAGAAAAACTTTTCAAATACATTGCTACCAATATTTTTCTCTCATTTCTGATTTGTATACTAACTAACTAACTAACTAACTATACATACTACATAGACCAGGAAGATATTTCCGTAGCCCATACGGCTCATATTAATTGGGAAGGATCCCGTAGGGACTTGTACTCATGTATGCATAGACTGATGATGATGTTGATGATAAGCTTTTCCAACCTTCCCGAAATGGAGAGGCTTGCGTTGTTTGCACAATGTTCTTTTATGTTCACATTTCGTGCAGTTTGCCCTTCTGTACACTTGAAAAGCTATCATTTCCCACCATTACCAAGTAGGGAATGGAAGGTGCACACAGTACATACAGAAAAAACTGCCACCGAATCCCATAGCATAATAATATCGCATGTTCTTGTACAATTCCTTCCACTCATAGTAAGTTTGAATGATCATGACCATCATTACAAGACCATTGGCAAAAAAAACGAGTGCTGGTCCTCAAACACTTACATGTGGAATAATTTATTTGCATTCGAAATGACCATTTCCCTGCAAAGTATTAAACGCAAATGCACACAACAGTTTGTGTGTACAGTTAAGAGTAGAGAGCTGCTCCTATGTCTCCACATTATATAAGAATAGATGGTACACAAAACTTGTTCCGCTGCCTGTTGTTGACGGATCTTTTGTGCCATAAATCTATGTAGTTGTCCCTGTTCACATTCAATGAATGGGTTTCTTTACTTTTCCAAAGAAATTGAAAATTCAAATCTCTACGGGCACTGACTGACTATGGATGTAGGGAATCATTGGATTCTAGCTATAGCTAACACGGGAGTCCATTATTATTCAGTCCCATGTTTTGTTGCTCGTTTCACGTATTAATTCCATCGGCAACCTGTATTTAACACTTAATCACTTTATTCTGTTCACACCGTATTGATATAGCTTTGTCTAGCTAACTACTTTGTCCTACCGGTCTAGTTTTCTCGTGTGTTCTACGCACGCTATGTAATGTATTCATGTGGCATTCTTTTCCGTGTGTGCATGGGTGATGATTCCTGTAACTAGCTAAATAAATTATTTGTCACCCGCTTCTTTAATATGGGATGATTGAATGCATACGTAATTTATGGGACAAGCTGTTAATTTTATTGAGCTAATTTCCTCTTGCGTGATACTAGCTGGAGGAGTGAAAACAGTTATTACCTAGAATTGGATAAGCTCACTAGAATTAGGGGCTATTCTTGTGTGCAAAGTACTTTCGCTTATTTGTAGCTTCCACACCCTTCTTTCTGCTTTTTTAATAGTTAGTTAGTTAGCTAGTTTGGGAGGGATATGAGGCCTTGTTTTATTCTCCGGTAGTGTTTTAATGCAGTGGAAATTCCTTTTTTCTATTTCGTAAAGAATGCCATAGTTAGCTAAACTTTTGAAAATCTTGGTGAATGTTCAGATTCAGAGATGCAAAATGTATGCTTCTGGGAATTTTATTTTTGGTCCCACTATGTGAAGTAATAGTAATGAGCCCAAAACTTGAGTTTTTCAAAAACATCCAACTTATTATAAATGAGTCTGTTGAACTGGTGGATCTATCTATGCGCCTTTGCTTGTATACATGCCCAGTTGCAGCCATAACCTTCCTTTGTAGACAAGAAAAGTCAACAAACGGGAAATGAGAAGGTCCAAAGGCGCGAGAAGGGAGTTGAGTGTAAATAAATCGTCATGTGGAATGAAAGGCTTGTGAAAAAGCCCATTACTTTCCTCCTTTGCCTGCCTGCCTCATCCCTTGTATGCACATTCGTGTGTATCTCTGTATACACGAGCTAGTTGAAACGAACAATGCAGTTTCTGGAGAGAGAGAGAGCCACTTATTTGAATACGTAATCGGAGCAAACCTTTTCCTAACTCGACTCGGGTATTACTATTATTATGATGATGGAGAACTAGGCTAGAAATGGGAGTCTAAATCATTCAATACTCCGGAGAACATTTTTTTCACTCGTGTCATTTTGCGTTTCCTTATATGGACAAGTCTGAGGAGACTACATTTAATGCACACATACACTCATGACAAGTCTATTACCACACAAGGAAATAATAATGATATTGCACACAATTTACAGCTCGTATACTATACTTTTCTACACATTCTTGATTGATTTTCTTTCCACTTGTATGCCAACCCATTCATTGTGTGTTGGCAGTTGACGTACAACACATACCATAGACCATATTATTGAGCCCATGCGGAACATTTCTTTCCCTTTTCTTCGGTTTGCCCACACGATCATAATGCATGTTCACACAGTCACCACTCGTCATGAATGATGATCCAATGAGTTGCTCACAGTATGAAACTTTCACTCGTTTAACACTTTATTTCCTTTCTGAGCCCTACTATTGTCACCCTAGGCACGCACAATGGAGACAAGAAATCACTTTTTCCTTCTCATTTCATTCCCAGAACGTGCACAAGAAAATATCTCTGTTAACTCTAGTAATTATAATCCTTTCTTCGTTTTACAGATCTACCAAGGCGAGCCCACTGTAGTAACTGCAACCTAGGGCTAATGTTATAATGGACCAGAGTCTTCATATGTCATCCCCTACTCTGCTGCGTGAAAAAAGCCCAACTCGTGACATGAAAATGAATTCCCAAAAGAAAGCACCTGTGCTCACTTTCTCTATAGCAAAAATCATGGAATCCGTTTCGTCCACTAGGAAATCCTTCCCAAATCATCAGTCTTCATTCCCCCAAGGTGCTACTACAGATGACGAAGAAGATGAAGATTTTGACGAACCTGAAGAAGAACCTCGAGAAAAGAATAACAACGGTGATAAATCTATGAACTCACCTCCAATTTCCCTATCCCACTATTTCAGACCAACTGACCATTCTGCAATACTAGCCGCAAAGTCAAACGAGTCAGTGTTGGTATCTCCACCAGAATCCGCATTCAGAAAATATGTTCCATCTCATGTGATTTCCGATGCCAGTTTACGTCACTATGCTGAACGGATCATGAGTTCCGATTTGCTCCAAACATATCCATTTCTTTGCTACCCTTCTCCGACCGCATCTCATTACCTCCCTGGGGGTAATCCTACCAATGGTGGCAATAATAATAACATTAATTCCAATCCCAACACTTTCCACCCATCTCATCCGTTCTCTCCTTTGTACGCGGCGTACATATCAGCAGCCAAGAATCATTTCCAACCCCAATGCAACACTGCTGCAAATTTAGACGGTGGGAAGAAACAAGAGAGTCCTTCATCCTCTCCATATTTGAGGAATTTGAGCATTCCTACTACACCGGGACATTTACTCCACTCCAAACTGGACGAACTGGCCAAGAAGTCGAGTAATAAAGGTAGCCCTCATCACAGTAAAACCGCACATGAGAAACGAAGTTCATTCCCAGCCAAGAAAATATTGCACTACGCTTTAGAAACGGGACAAACTCGCGCTAGAAGGAAAGATTTGGGTCTTCCAAGGAATCTCGTGGAAGAAGACACGAAAAATGTTCCCCTTTTCTCACAAGCTGAAGAAATGCCGGAATTGCTCCGTTCATCAGGCGAGAATTCTAGCTCTGCCAATAACCCCAGTGTAGTGAGTAGCAGTAGTGGGAAAGGGCGGAATGCAAATAGCAGTGCAACCACCACTTTGAGTACTGGTAGTAATGGGAACAACAATGGGGGAAACAAAGCTTTCACTTGTTTAGAATGTGGCAAAGTATTTAACGCCCATTACAACTTGACGCGCCACATGCCCGTGCACACAGGAGCTCGACCATTTGTTTGCAAAGTTTGCGGCAAAGGATTTCGTCAAGCGTCCACACTCTGCCGTCATAAAATTATCCATACGGACGAGAAGCCTCACAAATGTCAAACTTGTGGGAAAGCCTTTAACCGCAGTTCCACGCTAAATACACACATTCGAATTCACGATGGGTACAAGCCATTTGTGTGCGAGTTTTGTGGTAAAGGATTTCATCAGAAGGGGAACTACAAGAATCACAAGTTGACGCACAGTGGCGACAAAGCGTACAAGTGTCATGTGTGTAACAAAGCATTTCACCAAGTCTACAATCTCACCTTTCACATGCATACACATAATGATAAGAAGCCGTTCACTTGCAAAATATGTGGCAAAGGGTTTTGTCGCAATTTTGATCTCAAGAAACACATGAGGAAGCTACATGATGCCCCTAGACAAAACCATAGGCATGTAGAGGGTCTAAATACTTCCAAAAGTCACAGTAATAGCAGTAGTAGTGGCGCGAGCAACCATAGCAGTGCACCTTCGTCTCCAACTATTAGTGTGTCCAACTTGTCACCCAATATTGGGTTCGCACCCCGTTCCCAAACTAGTATACCGTCTACTCATCATAGATTGAGTAGTTTTCCCCCCGTTTCTCCAAGACCTGAGTCTTCTAATAACATTCCCTCTTTTCCCCAGGGGGGAAATGTCATCGCTCATGGCAATCCGTTTGGTCATGGGCACCATGGGACTGTGGTCAATGAGCTTCATCATCAGCGCTTGAGCCCCACTGCGTTTATGAATCCATTTTTATTCCAACAGGCACATTTGAATGCTCATAATGTGTGCAGTGTGAAACTTCCTATTTTATAATGGTCAGAGGTAGCAATAGGTTAATATAGTTTTGTGATTGAGTTTGTGAATTTGTATAGGTTGAAAGTTTATGCATAGTACGTTTTTCTCATTGAGCGCAATCCTGGTAGTTAGTTTTAGTTAGTTAGTCACTGGACTAGTTAGTGGTGAAAATATTAGTATAGTTCATAGGAGGGTTTAGTTAGTTGATAGAAGTAGATATAACTATGTAGTTAGCAATAAGGTAGTATATATAGAACGTGCTATTTTACTGTGTTTTGCGTTGTTGTATTTATGTATTTAATTAGGTTTTGACTGTAGTGGTATTTACTGTATATCCGAATTTAGCACAGAATAATGTGATAAGTCATCCCAGTGGGTTTTTAGTCTTTATTATATGTATAGAGAAAAGGTTCTGTGTTCATGTTATGCTTTGGGTAAAATGTGAATTGATTGCACTTTGATTTAGTATTCATGTTTAGTTTAAGTTATTATTCGTGCTACTGACCGGGAAATCTGATATGGCTTTGGCTTTGAGGAGAATAAAGTTGTCGATGGAAAAAGTTTGCATGATTTTTTTAAATTGTTCTCGTAGTTTTAAACATACACTATAGAAAACACTATCACTATATGCTTTACTGGTTTTGTTTTTCGTAATCAGGGATACAAAAATATTGAACGACACATGCATATCTTGGAAAGATTTATCCCTAAAACTGTTCATCACAAGTAATTCTGACATCTCAAAGCTCACTTACATTGATCTGTATGTAAAGATGACAAATAAGGGCTCCCATCGGAGATTTTCTCGTAACATTGTTGCCCCTTTGTTTCGGTGGAAAAGGAAATACCCTCTAGGTTTATCATTCTAGATAAATACTTTGCCGGCATCGATAAACTAAACGTAGTAAGTAGTAATCTTCTTAAGTAGGAATGTCCAAATAAAAAGGCTAAATCAGCTTTACTCCTTCAGATGAATGCATACCTTTGAAATATTGTTGTCCACATGACGGGTCTGTGTAATCTGTACTATAGGACATTTCACAATCTCAGCTTACTAACTAGCTAATGAAAAATATGATTGACATTTATTATTGGCTCAGTCAGTCAGTCCTCATTATATATATGGATGGCAATAGTTAGAAATACATTCAGATCTCTAACTAACTAAAAACACAGATATACAAGATCCAATATGCATGATGAACAATGGAAAATAGTCATAAACTGGCCAAATTGCTTATGAATATATTAGTACAGACTTAATTTGGGGAAAGTGTGTCTAAATTCACTCAATGTGAGTAAGTGAGCCAGTAGTAATTGAAATCATAAATGAAAAATCGTTACAAACTATATATGTCGTAAAAGGACACTGCACATTGCAAGCACTGTAACATATTACTAGGGAATTGGCTAAAAGTGTAAGTGAGAGTCAGAAGAACTGAGAATCAATTTTACGTTGTTTGATCACATTACATGGAATGAGAAACACGGGTGTCAACGTGTTCGGAGGCAAATGATATTTTCATTGATAGGTTGTAAATAGAGGGCTTATTACCGTTGAATTGGAAAAATAATCCATATGGCGAGAGGGAAATATGTTGCTGGGGCCGCAGCCGTGTGTTCCTTGTGTGTAAAAGAGCTGTGAGTGAGTGGAAGTGGATCAGCGGGAGGGACAACCAAAATCCTATTCACGGGTTCACTTTGAATTAAGACGAGAAACGATGGACTGCTTGTATATAGAAGGCCGTAAAAATTAGGTAATTCACCTTGGGTACAATGAAGGGAGCTAAATAATAGACCTACTATTTGTAACTTACTGTGGTACAACATGGTCGTTTTTGGTTATTAGCAACAGATTCATGTGTCTCCGAGATTATTTCAGATACAAAAAACATAGTTTTTTCTCATGCTTGATAAACATGTTAACTAATGTGCAGGAAATTCTGTCGGTACTTGTAGTTAGTTTAGGGGTGACTAGAGAAATGAGTTCTTTTGTATGCATGATGATTATATGTTGAAATATGATTTGTTTCCATGCATCATTTAAAGTTGGGGGCCCGGGCGGGACGCAGCAAAAATGTGTGGTTGGTTAGAGAGATCAATTATTTAGCTAACCGAACATTTGAGAATGTACCACACTTTAGTTGCCAATTAGATGGAGCCACAAATTTCATGTCAACAGAGTGCAATCAATTTGCATAAGGCTTAAGAGGGGAAGTCATCCACATGATCATGAGTGTCAAAATCATTACCATTCATTATGTGTCAAACCCACGATTTAGTTGGAATCCAGCTTGAGTTGCTTTTTATTTACTTTTCGTCCGCATTTATGTAGGGATCAGATAAAGCTGAATCCAATGAATGCATGATTTGTTCTCGTATAAAGTGGTGGATGTGTTATGTAAAGGGGGATTCATTTACTTTATATCCTCTGTTTCCTCAGATCAACGAACATTTTCTACAATGCGACTAACTTAACTCATACTTTTTAATTGCGCATGATGCTATAGAATCATCACATTTTCAAATATATGCAGCTTAATGAACGATGAAAAGCAATGGTCAATGTCTGAATAGAAAAAGTAGGAAATAGCTAAAACGGGATGGCTGGTTGACGGGGCAGTTTAGAAACCACGAGGCCAGGCCTACTGATTCTGTTATATTGAGTGAGTATGCAATATAAGGCAACAAACAAGGGTTTTTCATGCATCATGTATTTAAAATGTAATGAGTTATTGCATAGATATGTTATGTATTGCATAATTTTATAGATTCGAAAATTTTTTTTCCAAAATATCAGTCAAATTGTGTCGCACATTCATTTTTACGTAAACCAAAAGTAAGAGATTACAAGCAGAACAAGAAGCCATGTAGTCTGTTTTGGCAACTTTAGTGAATTCAGAAAACTTGGGACAGATCGGTTGACTGATTCTGACAACTTTATATATCATCACCGGGATAATATCACTCACGGAAGGGAGGGAACAAAACTAACTTGATGATAATAATAGCTGAGTTGAAAGTGACAGAGCGTAAAATCTCTTTTTCACATCAACAGTCACATCACTACTGAGGACAATAGGAAAAGCCCAATTTCCCTTGAGCACAGATCTGTTTTTGTGAATTCAGTTGAATCCATGATTGTCATGAAAACTTGTTGGTAGCCAGTTAATTTCCTGTGCCAAATGAGAACTACAATAATACAAATCATGTTTAATATTAGTTTCAAAATATCCATGAAAACTTTCCAAATCATGTATGCATGAATGTCTTCAATATTGGTGATTTATTATTGGCCAAGGAAAATGTAAATACCCGTGAAAATCAACAGGAATAATGATCACATATGTAACAAGGGATTCGTGTTATATTCGCCCTGGATTTACAAAATCAGGCTGAAAACTTGGAAACACAACACAGGATGCAATCAACCAAAATTGGCATATGTTTTCGTTCTCAGAATATACACAATTTTAGTTTCACTTTTCCATACCTAAGTATAGTGTGACAATAAATCCTTAGCTTGTCACTTTCTGATTCATTTCTAAAAGTCTATCTAGTGACAAACTGCTGGCAAAGTTCACAGGTTAAATCATAAGTTTTTACTTTGTTAGTGTCAGGTTGTGCATGCATATTGCATGATACAAATTTGTAATCCTTTCTTGTCGCTAGTCCAAATGTTTTCAATATGGCGTGCTTACGTATATGCTAGTGTATTAGATTGCGTTGTGTAGGGAAAACGCCGCATGCAATTTTTGTGCAGCGTCCATTCAACCTCCCTTGTTTCCAGAGATTCCGTGGTAGCAGTCGTAGTTGTCACATAGCGATGGCCTTGATAGACTGCATGTAATAAATTCGTGTAAATTATAGAAACCTACGTTTTCTTGAGTAATTAAAATCTTCCACCTCGGCAATATAGTTATAGTTGTGCATACGGCATGTGAGTTAGTTAGTTTATTTACCGTATATACAAGAGTAAATATATGTACTCTATTCTCAAAACTCAAACGGACGTCGAATACACACAAATGCATGTCC
>Ga0066648_10001912_pt1 | contig 10732 bp, 6 predicted proteins | sample CryGeyCG12114_NA_FD_59537 | JGI IMG/M metagenome (GOLD analysis project Ga0066648, IMG submission 59537) | Groundwater microbial communities from aquifer - Crystal Geyser CG19_WC_8/21/14_NA | ecosystem: Environmental > Aquatic > Deep subsurface > Groundwater | place: USA: Utah: Grand County... | reverse complement strand
AGTTGCCCATCATTTTTTGGAGTACACTGTTTGGGCTTGAAAAGGTTGGTTCAAATTTTCTAGTTTCAGTTGCACAGATTCATTTCATAAGCTGACCATGAGAGAGATTTATGAGCACAAGACTATTATTACTTGCGTATAATCCTGCTCGCCTTTAAGATTGTAATTTCATTTTATAAAGGTAATTTTTAACAGCTTTTTGGCCTACCACAAACATAAGGTAGTTAATATTAAGGTTGAGATTTTAGTAAAGTGGACTATGCTAATGGGCTACAAGTTGATATGGTTTGAGAACCAAACCACATGTTAGTTGACAACTAAAGCATGCATAGTAGGGTGAAACGGATTTATTTACTTTTGAGAATTCTTCCCTGTTTTGTTTGATATGTATAGCTAATGAACGAGGACAAAAAATTTAGGAGTTTGTCTTATCTGGAGTTAGCTTTTAGTTTTATCTAGTAAATCTTTTGGAATATTAAAACTACAGATTTGTTAAGGGTGATAAGTTTTGCATTCGGAGAGCTGGACCTGCTGAAATGTTAACTAAGAAATGCTATCTAAGCAAGTACAAAAGACTTGGCTTCCATCATGAATATTTGAGTAGCTTGAGTCGAGATTCAACTTATTTATGACTTTTAAACTTTCCGATTGATGCATTTCTACCCTTATGCAGATACAATATGATGTTTTAAGAGTAGCCGAGTGAATCGTTTTGGTCCAAGGGGAAAAAATTATAATTCTCTGAGTCAGCTATGTATGCTTGCAATGTAACTAACTTTCCTCTCAAATGGGGATATAATGTATTCTAAAGAAGCAAAGACTTGAATAAATCCAGATCCCATTTGAGAAAAAAGCAGCAGGAGTATAAGGGAGCTCATTTGATTTACAGCGACACTGTGATTCTTCTGAAACTCAAACCCTAAAAAATTTCTACGCTGTACATATGGCTCTCAAATCTTGCGTGTGTGTATTTGTTGTTGTAACGGCTATCTCGAATACTTTCCTGATAGGGTGGGTTTTGTACTTCCAAGCGCAACACACGCTTCCGCTCTGGTCTTAGATAAACTTTTGTTGCCTTTTAAAAAACCTATCTTTCGACTGGACCAATTGGGAACTAACCTTTTGTTTTTATACATGTACTTTAAACCATACAAAAGCTAATATTGGAATATCAACTTCCACACTCTGCATACTCAATACTCAGTCAACTAATCCTCTAGGATATGCGCAATTTATGTAAGAAAAACAAATAAAAATGTGTGAAAAGTATCAATTATTTATGCAGAAAAGAAAGCATTGAACTTTGTACAATTCACACACACGTGAAAAACACAACTGTGCTTTAGCGTAAAATATACATGTAATAATTCAAAAGCAAATACACTTTTTAAAACCCTTTCAATTATATTCCCCGTTTGTTGCCCTTGTACAAGTAGTGTAATAAACTTACTAACCAAGTGTGTTGTACAGCAATATAGCTAATTATTATTATGCGGGTCCTTAAAGGATCATATCAAACTAGTAGTGTGATGATTGTGTGATCCTGTTTTTCAAACCGTCAATCACCCGGCCATTACTAGCATAATAATTATATTGGACCTTGTGCTCTTATAAATGTGAACTGCTGGACCACCAAGTACAGTACTAACAATCCCATATAATTTATTGAGATATGAAATCTGGGATGTTGTTAACTGTAATGTCCCCCTGTGAAGCACCAGGCGTCTCACAGAACAAATGATATTAACGCTCTAGTAATTTCCTTTCCCTACATCCACGTTTACGACTCCTGCTAATGCTAAATTAGAAATTCATCAGTCCGCATCTATTCAGAAATACATGCATGACCATAGGCTCCTCATTCACATTATTGTTATGATTATTTGTCCAAAAACCGTACCCTTACAGTTTAGTCCAACTAACCAAATATTAGAACCACATGTAGTTGTGGTAGTTAAACTCTTTTTCCAGTCTACTGCCCTATATAACAAAAGAACATGATTTCTCTATAGAATCTCATTGTTCCCTGTGTTACGGCTATTGTGCATCATTCTCATTCTAATATTAAACAAATAAAGTTAGTGAGAGAGGAGACTCGGTAGGGCCAATCTCACGGTTTTCTGGCTACTCACATAATGCCTGTCCTGTATGCACAGGACCGGATCACGTGCTAAGGAATTACAACGGCACTAATAATAACAATAAATAATAATGAAGATGATAGCATCTTATGGAAACCTGATGTCTGTAAGGAAGTGAGAACTCTACTCTTCCTTTTCTTAAATACTTGGGTTTATTGTTAAGTTGAGCAAAGTAAATCCGTACCAAGAAGGGCGAGTTATGGAATGGATCATAGAGCTTAGTTAACGTAGTGAGCTGACGTCTTACTTATAAGACCTTTTTGCTACTATTTACTATAGTTAGTAAGTTTGTAATGTAAGTAAGCTATAAATGTACCAACTTATTGAGTTTTCTTTTACAATGATAATGTTAGTACAGAAGAAAATAAGAAACGTATGGATCACGAAGGTCCCTTTTGTACTCATTTCCTGCTTGCCCAGATCCAAATCTCTTACCTGCGTTGTTCAAGTGCTGCTCCGAATAATATTAACAAGTCTAGTTAGTTGGTTAGTATGGGTTAGTGTTTCTTGAGGCCTTAGGATCCAATGTGTAAAAAAAAGCGTCCCTTGTTGAAATAAATCACAGTATTGATCATTTTGGAACGTGTTGAAGCTTTTTATATAAAATTGTAGTTCGCACTACAAAAGGATGACAGACTACTATAAAAGTTGGAGCTTAAAATAATAATTTTTCCTTCTCCTTTGATTCATATATTTTGTTGTGTTCAGTTAGACACTGGAGGGTAAAAGCTTTCCACCTTTGGAACAAACATCATTGTTTCAGGCGTGTCGAAACTATGTAAGACTAGATAGACGACTCATTTCCTTTTCATACGTTGTGTTTTTTGGAGTTGTGCATTAATGCCGACATGTGTTTCCTGCCCTCGCACGGCAATTTTAGAGTAAACCACACGGTCCATGGCTTCATGGCTGTATCCATCCCTTTCCAATTTGTGGACAAAATTAAAAGGATTATGCAGATATGAGTGGGGGAACAAAAGAATTAAAGTAATTGAGAGACGCCAATATTAGTCTGTTATGTAAGATTCTAGATAAAAGCGGAAAATGCCACAAGCTACAATCTACAAGTACACATGGATTAGCATCTGAATGGCTTATCTAGATAAAATCAGAGTTAAAAACAACATTCCATGTGTACAAATGTGGGGAATTGATGGTTTTTCCTTTGTGAACAAAAATGGAATGACATACTCCCGTGTGTGTCTTCAGCATTTGTGTCACCTTCTCGTGAAAAAGACATGTGTGATTGAATTTGTACATTAGCCTCCCAATGGGGTGGTCGCCAATGTGAATGAAGTTTTAATCATTTCATTTCCATAAAACGATGATAATCATAATACAGAAAGTCATAATGGCTCTGTGGAGCATATGTAGACAAGCGTTGCCCTCTCTTTGTCACTGTCATACAAATGCTAGGCATTCTTTTGTTGTCCCAATGGTTACCATTTGACACGAGTACGATATATAGCCCTGGTCGTGGGAAAGTAGTGACAGTTGCCTGTGAAATGAGCCAATAGCCTTTTTACTCCATGAATAATATGAATACTGGATCCGTGTGAGCTTAGAGGATAAGCTTCACTAATAAAAGGGACAAAAACTCACTACCGGAGCCTATGGTATATTCAGGCGCCTTAATACGTTCCTATTTATGACGTCATGTTTAAAGCACTCTTCTTTACGCAATGCCTGCTCCTCGTGTTCCTTAATAACACAGACACTATGGAGGGGACTAGGGCATGCACATACTTTTCCAAATTTTTATCCTTTTCCCATCATCATGAGGCACAGGCACAGACTAAAGCACCATGAGCCCTACTAACTGCTAAACTACTGGTTACCATTAAGTATAGTCACGTACAGGGCAAGGACTGTGCGCGCTCTAGGGTTCACAATAAATAGAGAATGAATGAAAAATGCATTTTGTCGTTATCAACCCACTGATCATACATACACAAAACATAACTACCCAATAGTGTATGAAATGCAAGTCAGTGAAGCACCCTTATGTGCTTTTCTATCTGATTACGTAACCAAGCTATATTATACGCACTCATTCAGTCGGCTAGTCTTATTCAACGGCTACTTTATTCTCATGCAAAAGCCACTATATGCTACTTAAACACGGTCCATGAAATATCTGTGTAACGAGTAACGAGTGTAACCCGTTAGCTTCTTTGAAAATTAAGAACATACTAAAACACCATTAGTGCTCTTTATGGTATGCTAGTTAAGCTTTGTTAGTTAGCTAGCTTATTGTCAGAGTTAGAAGCATGCAATTGATTTAAAGATGACAAACTATTTTCTACCGTTTGTTCTTGTTACTTGCTGTAGCCAAAGGTATGCTAAAAGTATTTATGCCATTTTTGGCTTATTGCACAAAAGCAAGCCAATACATCAAGTTTTTGTGGGGCAATAAACGTCTGGCTATGTAGCCAGTTGCTCCAGTCTCGCAGTTGAAGAAATAAAGTGACTTTATGAGCTATACCAACATGATGAGAGATGTTGTGGTAAAACATGTGTCTTTGCGTACGGTAGAAAGGACAACACTTTAGCTCCATTTATTTTATTAGCAGTACACGAACCGAGATAAAATAGCTGTATTACGGGATTAGAGCCCATAACGATTAGTGTTAGTAGTTAGTGCAATAATAAACTACAAGTGGGACTCAAAAGGAAATGATTGGACCAAGAGAAAGCAGTAGAGTACATAATAGATGCCTTTATAATTCAATGATAGTGGAGTATAAATGTGTGGGCAAAGTGTCTAGATTATGGCTGCTTCTCATTCGTCACAATTATGAAGTGGATCGAGTCGGGTTTATTAGATTTTATTCCCCTATGGTTATTTCCAGGGCACTCGCAGCATCTCACTGTCAGTTGTGCAATTGGAGTTGAACCTTTGTGAAAAAAGACGGAGTACTTGACGTCTAACTGGAGAAAATGAGTTTGATAGAATCCAATGCTCAAGCCCCACTTGCCTCTGAAGAAAAAAGTTTAGACAAATTGGAGATAGAAATGGAGGAGAATGAGCAAATGATCAAGCCAGACGTGGATATTACTACCACGGAGCCAATTGTTGACTTGTCAATAATAAATGATGACAAAAAGCTAGAGAAAGAGGAGGATGGGAAAACGAATACTCCGAGTAGTAAATTGTTGAACATCAAAATTCCACAAATCCTTCGTAAACGTTCCAAGGACAGAAATACTGAAAAGGTAAGTCACCAAAAAATGAATCACTCTTTTCTACCCAAGTTTTTCTTGCTTGTCCAGTTAGTTGAACATTTTATGAGTAAAGAGGATTTGTTGTACTAACTAACTAAAAAGTCTGTTTGGTTTAAATGAAGAAATTTAACGACCATGCATAGAACCCAAGTCTCGATTATGGCTTGTAACTAACTCTCTGTGCTGTGAAATGAATAATGGGTGACAATAAGGCTATATATTACTAGCCAACTACGTTGTGAGTTGATGCATACTCACTCTCATTCATTCCCAAGTTTTTTCCTAAAATTGTCAAATATTTCTGATATCATCTGTTACATCCTCACTGACCGTATGTGCCCAACTGGCCAACCAAATATGAGAGTTTCCCGTAAATTGAAACTTATTCTTGAAACGGTTCCATGAAGCAGCTAGCTAATGAAATCAAGTGTATTATGATGATGTATGTTTTGTACATAAATGGTCCATAAGTTCTTATAAAGTGCACATTCATTTTGGTCCACAATTGAGGATGTGTGTGAGGGGAATGGAAATGGTTTGACTATATTTCCCATGCTCATCTGAGTAAGCTTTAACAACATACCGACAATGTAAGGGGCCTAGTAAGCTGTTTGTAAGTTCTGCTCCTACAGTAAGCATGTAGTAAATATGTACATACTACAGGTCCACCTGTAGAGCCAAAGCTAATTTTCTTTTCATCAGATTTGACATGCCCTTTGACACTGGTTAGGCAGGGAAAGTAGTTGCTTGTTGTATTCCCGAGAAAAACAATTTTGACTCGTAAATGCCAAAGGATAATTTGGTCACATAATATTATTTATGACATATCTACTCAATTGGTTGAGGTTGAATAACAAATGTAATGTCCATGCACTTTTGGCTGTGCTGTGAATAATTTTTGTCTAGTTTAGAAAACACGTCCGGATTGTAAATAACTTATATTCAAGCCCTTGAGAATTCACGTCTATTTAAACATGGGCATATTGGTAAATCATAAATGACAGGCTACAAGCTAGAAAAAAAGAAGTGCGTGATGCATCATGGGCTTTGAACAAGGAGTGCTTTTTGAACTTACTGAATGTCAAGCAACTAGTGAGTACGAGCTTTTTTCCGCAAATGAGATAAAAAAGTTACAAATTGAAGCAAATGTATCGTAAACCGCATGCATGCATGCTAAGTGCAAGAAAAATGCGTGGTAACCAGCCTGATTGTTCAATCTCATGTTCTACATTCTAAAGCACTAAAAAGTGGATGAAAAAGGAAAAGTGTATGCATGATTTTTTCCCTTTGTTTTCATCAGTTTGCAATTACGTGGTTTACTTTCAAATGCACTAGTTAGCATAATTTACTGACATTGATGCTATTATGGGTACAGCAACTGGTTTTGCTCTTGGGGTAAGTAGAGTTAGAGTTGCAGTTGTCATTACGTGACAAACTTTTGAGTGAGAGAAACTTTTGTGGTGTATTGATTTGGTCCTCATACCCCTGATTTCCTGTTGAACAAATGAGAGCTTATTAGTTTATTTTTTGTTCTCTGGTGCAGCAAAAAAAGAACAAGACTGATGATGACACGATTGAGAAGGATAAAGTAATTGAAGAAATGAGCAATAATGATTCCAAAGAGCCTGCCACTGCAGCAGAGGAGTCACAGATTGAGAAGGATGCTAATGAGAAAAAATTAGACACGTCTACCACATCATTCATGTCATCTTTTTCTACACCTAAATGGTCCAATTTCCGTCGTGTTTTCAGTTTCACTAGATCTGCACCAACGAGCATGTTAGGCTCAGAGAAGGATGAAAAAAATGTAAGTATAGATTTTTAAAACCACACATGTACACATAATGTGTACTGTATAAATCCAATTATTGTACCTCAAATAACTAGTTGTGGTAACAACGTGTACAGAGTTGGCAATAATTCTAGAATCTATGGAGTCAATTTATTCTTGCAAAGTGATTAAATCAATTGTAAACTGACTAAATTTATTATTGTTTATATAGGATTCATGGACTGGACCTACAGAAACCACTGTGACAATACACATGCCTCCAGATGAGTTGAATTCCTCTCCAAAGAAAGAATCAGAAATACTAGAGAAGCCAGTAGAGCCAGAGGCTGAGCAGAAAATGTCTACACCTGAAATTTCCAAAACATTTATGTCGCCCATCTTTAAATTTTTTTCGAGCAAAAGACCCGTGATTGATAAAAACTTGGTTAGTTTTAGATAACATTTGTCTTTTTTCTGCCTCATTAATTGCTATTGTATAGTATAGAATGACAAAGACAAAATAATTATTGCATGATTTTTTTCATAAATTATGAACTGCAGTTTACATTTCAGGGATGATTGTTATGGTTGAGACCACACATTCAAAATAGCATATAAAAATCGTCATCTGAGGTTTCATGACGTTGCAAAAAGTATCCGTTACTTCTATAGAGTGTTATCATTGCATGTGTAGTTAGGTTACATTCAGAATGGTTTATGATATTAATGAGAGCATTACTTGCCAGCCATGTTGTTATGACAGCTCTAAAGGAAACAAACATGAAACCTGAGTGAGAAAAAGTAGACAAATGTTTGGAAAGAAACTGGAGTTTTAATTTACGACCTGAAGTTTTAGGTCTTCTGTCACTGTGTGGCATTGGCAGTGTTATACTTTTTTTTTGGCAACATCAATGCTACATTGCTTGAAATAATATGTGCATACATGAAACTTGAAATGGAAAATACTTGACACTGAAACCAAGAAAATGTCTTGAATTTAATGCTCATTTGTCATCCAAGATGAAAATGAATATGCTTTTGTGGCTTGTTCACACCATCTGCAATGGCAAAAGAACACTGTGGAAAACATTTTTACCTTTTGCATAAATACAAAACAAAGTCAATATAGTTGTAAACTATTTGGATGTTTGTGTTGGTTTAAGAAAAAAATATTTTGTTTTTCATTTGTTTTGCATGCCAACAAACAAAGCTACGAAAAGTAAACAATTTATGCATACCACAAAATGTTATAGTTCTTGTAGTTCAATAGAGTAACTGCGTTTTTCGGGTTTGTGGGATTTTTTTTGTCTTGCATGCACAACACTAGACTGCTAAAACTAAAACTGTTACAGTTAGATTTAAGTATATAATTTTTGTGCCTAAGCGGTGTGTTTACAAGAAAAAATGCATTAATGAAAATTAAACAGATTAATTACAATCATTTGCTTGGAATGAAATCAGATAAAGAAATTCTCCACTTTGTTTCTAACAAATCTAGTCAGTCTGTTTAATGAATGATAAAATCCTTGATGCTGATACTTTGCTGTCTAACTAACTAATAACAAATGCAACAGAAGATTTTTATAGTTAGAAATTAATATGGTAGCTAACAGCTCTGCTAACTCAAGTGCCGTATGATTATCACCATATTGCCTCCCTTCTTTGGCAGCGTGTCAGTTTCTTTTTTCTATTTCGGAGTAGTCAATTGCTTGTATGTAGTGAAAATTTAGATCTATTGAACTAAAAGAGCGATGAATCTTTGCGATACAAGCTCGGGAAATGTATATAAACGATATCCAACTGTTTTCAAGCTACTAAAAGCACCCAATAGCTTATATATAAGTGTATCCTTCAGTTATATTGCTACTCTCAGAATTTTTGCTGAGACAATAAACTTACTCGCACTCTCTCGGTTGCTATTACTTTTACTACTTTTTTACAAGGAAAAGATGTGAATAAAAACTGTATTCATTTCTTAGTTACCGTATGATGCAGTATGCCGGAACGTGTAAAGAAAGAACTAGATAGGAATCTTAAATTTGTGTGAACTTGTGTGCTATAGTTGTACAAAGAATTAAATTGCTCTCTCCCTCAATCCTTTAAAAGAGTGCATACTAACTAACTAGCTCTCAAGTCCTAAAAATAGTTGTGGCTTCATCTGTGTTTATTACAACAGGATAATGGAATTGAATGAGAGTTCACAATAAACTCTTGTAGACTACAGTAGTGCAGTTAGTTGTAATTGTTACACAATTGAGGTGAATATTGAACTTAACTTTAGCTTGTAATCTACATGTTTTACCGAGTTTAAATCCTTTTAAAAACATGCTAAGCCCTCCCATGATTCTTGTCCGCATAGTGGATCATTTGATAAAGTGACTGTCAACAGCAGACTCACACCCCGTTAAGAATTGTGTGGGAAAGCTCTTGAGATCTCGTTTAAAAGTGATACAGACAAGACGTGGGGGAATATTGTAATAAATGCTTGTAGGCAAAAGGCATGTCATATTGTGCACGCGATGCTCCTGTATCACATTTATACACACAAGTTCCTACTATATGCACGAAGCCTTTGATTTCATCATCATGATGAGTATGTAAAAATTATTGTAAGGACATTAGTGAGAACATTATTTACAGAACAAAGAAATTCACCCCGGACCCAAATTCATCACAAAAAGAGGCTTAAAGTTGTCTATCGAGGGATCTTATGAATGACTAGCTGAGTCTTATTACAAATTGGTGTGAAACGACAAAATTCGCGTAAGCCGAGTTAATTCACCGCACTTGAGCTGAATGAGTGGCTCTGGAATCCATGAAAGAACATTTTTTCAAGTTCATGCATGGTTATTGCATGAGAAAATTTTGATATTTTTTGTACTAGTGTGGTTTTCCTTTGGTTAGTTATGAAAAAATGAAGATCCAATAGGAGCACGTGATGTTTTAATTTTTTAAAGAATGCAACGGTGACTTTTAGGCCATGAGAGACTTTGTCTTATGAATTTGAGGGCTGTGCTTGCAGCAACAGTTTATGCAACTAACTAGTATATAACAAACCCATGTATTATGTGTATATTTGGTCTACTGTTGTTACTCAACACAACGGTTAACAAATCACTATGGGCCAGACTGAAAGTTAATTTCACTTTTGGCATTTATAGGATCGGGACTTGGAATCGGGTGAAGTTGCGACAGAACTACTAGAGAAGGAAAAAAAGGCTGAAGAAGAAGACATCAATCTTGACAAAGGTGTTGGTAAGGAGGAGAACGGCAAAGGAGGGGAAGAGCAACCAGATGGGGAGACCAAAAAGACCACTTCACCTAAACATGAAAATAAACTCTCGGAAGTAAGTTATCGGAACATTTCCTTCTCTGTAATACTGTATCAAGCATATTTACACGAATTGCTACTTGCATACCTAATCCTTGGGCAGACAGTTTGCATGCACAAAAATTCCGAGGTGTCAAACATATGAGCACTGTGCAGTTTCAACGTCCTCCGCGCATTATTTTTACCAACCATGCGAAAAATACCATTTTGATTCATCGGTGTGCAGCACGTGAATCAAATTAAATCCCTCTTACGATTTTTTTT
>Ga0066648_10001909_pt1 | contig 10745 bp, 7 predicted proteins | sample CryGeyCG12114_NA_FD_59537 | JGI IMG/M metagenome (GOLD analysis project Ga0066648, IMG submission 59537) | Groundwater microbial communities from aquifer - Crystal Geyser CG19_WC_8/21/14_NA | ecosystem: Environmental > Aquatic > Deep subsurface > Groundwater | place: USA: Utah: Grand County... | reverse complement strand
GCGCTGCGGGCATCATGCCCCGCGGATGACCCAGCCCTTGCCCGCCTTCACCTTCGCCCGGCCTCGGGGCCCGAAGGCCACGTTGCGGAATGTCGCGGTTGCCGCGGGTGTCTCCCTCGCGACCGCTTCCCGGGCGCTCAGCCGCCCGGAGATGGTGAGCGCCAAGCTGCGCTCCCTGATCGACGCCAAGTGCCGGGAGCTCGACTACATCCCCAACCACGCCGCCCGAGCGCTTTCCCTTGAGCGCAGCCTGGCGGTCGGCGTGATCGTGCCGCTTCTCGCCAATCCCATCTTCGCGGCCATGATCGACGGCGTCCAGGAGGAACTCGATTCGCAAGGCTTCGGCCTGCTGATCAGCTGCTGCCACCGCGATGCCGACCGGGAACTGGCGCAGGCCAAGGCCCTTCTTGTGCGCGGCGTGGACGCGATGATCCTGGGCAATCCCGAGCACCGGCCGGAAACCCTCTCCCTGCTGGAGCGGGCCGGGGTGCCATATGTCTGCGCCGGCTGCTCAGCCTTTGCGCCTGAACGGCCGATGGTCACCTATGACAGCGCGGCCGCCATCACCCTGGCAGTGGACCACGTGGTGGCGGCCGGTCACCGCAGGATCGCTGTGCTGAGCGGCCCACGTTCCTCTACGCCGGTGATCGGCGATCGCATCGACGGCGCGCTCGCCTGTCTTCGCGCGCACGGATTGGACCCGCGGCCGGACTGGCTCGTGGAGCGGGGCTACCTGCCTGATGAGGCCCGCCAGGGAGCGGCCGCCCTGCTGGCCGGCGACGGACGGCCGAGTGCGGTCATCTGTACCGGCGACACGCACGCAATGGCGGCGTTGGCGGAGGCTCAGCGCCTGGGCATCCGTGTGCCGGAGGAGCTCTCCATCACCGGCTGCAACGACAGTGCCATCAGCCATTATGCCTTTCCGGGGCTGACCACGATTCACACGCCCTACAACGAGGTCGGGAGGGTGGCGGCGGCCCATGCGCTCGCTCTTATCACCGGGGATTCCATCTCACCGCAGGTCCTTCTGGGTGCGCGGCTGATCGAGCGGGCCTCCGTGTCGCGATGCGACTGACCAGAGCATGGCGCGCACGCTGCATCCCCGTATCAGGCTGGTTGCCCTTGGGTTCTCCGGGAGCGTGAGGGATCCGCCGTGACCATCAACAGCACCATCGCCGGCAGTGTCGCGCTTCATCCGATCCCGCCGTTCGACACAACAACCGCTTCCACCCCCGTTGGCATTGCGGTGCATGCCAGCTTCCTGTTGACCGTGCTGCCGGAGGCGTTGGTCGCCCCGTGCGCGAGGTCACCCCGCGCTGGCACGCCCTGATCCGCCAGGCGGCATGACGGTAACCTGAGGTCCCCATGTCACCAGATACATCCTTGCCGGAGAATGGCTGGATCGGCCGCCCGCTCCCCCGTGCCGCAACCCGCCGCCTTATCGAAGGCCGCGGCCGCTACACGGACGACCACGCGGCCAAGGGCGAGCTGCATGCCGCCTTCCTGCGCAGCCCGTTCCCTCACGCCGCCTTCCGGATCGTGGACCGCGATGCTGCCCGCGCCCTGCCCGGCATCCGTGCTGTCCTGGTGGCGGAGGACCTGGCCGGCCTGTGCCGGAGCTGGCGCTGTGAGTCCCGCGCTTTCCCCGGCCTCGTCTCGCCGGAGCAGGGGCCGCTGGCGCGCGACCGGGCCGTGTATCAGGGCGAGCCTGTCGTCCTTGTCCTCGCGGACTCCCGCGCGGTCGCGGAGGATGGGTTGGAGCTCATCGGCATCGACTGGGAGGAGTTGCCCGCGGTGACCGATGCTGCCGCCGCGCTCGAGGCATCGTCACCACCGGCCCACCAGGGCCTCGCCTCCAACCTCGGCTGGCGAACCGAGTTCGGGGATGGCGATGTTGAGGCCGCCTTCGCCGTGGCCGCGCTGGTGGTGGAGACGCAGCTCACCTTCACCCGCCACACCGGCGTGCCGCTTGAAGCCCGCGCGGTGCTGGCCAGCTACGATCCCTCCGCCGAGGCGCTGGAAGTCCGCCTCTCGCACCAGATACCGCATCAGATGCAGGTGCATCTGGCGGAACTGCTTGGCCTGCCCATGGGGCGTGTGCGCGTCATCGCGGGGGATGTAGGCGGCGGCTTCGGCATCAAGATGCACGTCTACCCCGATGAGGTCGCGATCTGCGCCGCCTCCCGCCTGGTCGGCCGCCCCGTGCGCTACGTCTGCGACCGCATCGAGGCGATGATGGCCGATATTCACGCGCGCGAGCATGTGATGCGCGCCCGCATGGCGGTGGATGCGGAGGGACGCATCCTCGCCTTCGACCTGGATGATATCCAGGGCCTCGGCGCCTACTCCGTCTACCCGCGCTCCTCCACGGTGGAGGCGATGAGCGTGCTGCGCGCGGTCGGCGCACCCTACCGCTTCGATGCCTATCGCGCCCGGTTGCGCTGTGCCTTGCAGAACAAGGTGCCGACCGGGCAGTACCGCTCGGTAGGCCATCCCATCGGCTGCGCGACAACCGAGCGGCTGGTGGAACTCGCTGCCCGGGCGCGCGGCGAGGATCCGCTGGAGTTCCGCCGCCGCAACCTGGTGCCCGAGGCGATCATGCCCTGGACCAATCCGGCCGGCGGCCGCATGGCGTCGCTGTCGCACGCCGCCTGCCTCGCCGAGTTCGAGCGGCTGGTGGATCTCCCGGTCCTGCGTGCGGAGATCGCGGCGATGCGGGCGCAGGGCCGCTGCGTCGGCCTCGGCCTCGCGGCGGTGGTCGAGTACACGGCCTCTGGCCCCGCCGCCTACGGCCTGGCCCACGTCCCGGTCGCAGCCATGGACACGGTGGTGGTCACGCTGGAACCCACCGGCGACCTAGTGGTGCGCGCCTCGGTGGCGGAGATCGGCCAGGGTATCCAGCAGGGCATCGTTCAGGTGGTGGCGGATGCGGTGGGCATCGCGACGTCCCGCGTGACGATCCACACGGGTGACACGGGCAACGCGCCGCATGGCGGCGGCGCCTGGGCCTCGCGCGGCGCCGCCATTGGCGGCGAGGCTGCCTGGGGTGCCGGCCGCAAGCTGCGCGCCGAAATCCTGGCCGCCGCCGCCGCCCTGCTGCAATCGGCGCCCGAGAGGCTGAACCTGCGCGATGGCCAGGTGATCGACGCGACAGGCATGCCGCGCATGGCCCTGGCCGATCTCGCCGCAACCGTGTTCTTTCGCGGCCACGAACTTCCGGCCGGCCTGCAGCCCCAGTTTACCGCGACGCAGCAGTACCGGCGGGAGGAGGATGTCTTTCTCACCACCAACGGCTTCCAGGCCAGTCTCGTGGAGGTGGACACCGATACCGGCCTCGTCACGGCGCTGCGCCACTGGGTGGTGGGCGATTGTGGCCGCCTCATCAATCCGCTGCTGGTGGATGAGCAGGTGCGCGGCGGGGTGGTGCAGGGCATCGGTGAGGCGCTGCTCGAAGCCTGCCGGTACGACGCCGGCAACGGTCAGTTCCTCACCGGTACGCTGGCCGACTACCTGCTGCCCATGGCCGACAACGCGCCCGACATCACCGTCGGCCATGTCGAGACGCCCTATGCCGGCTCCGTCCTCGGCGCTAAAGGCGCGGGGGAGGCCGGTACCTGCGGCGCCCCGGCCGCGGTGCTGAACGCGGTGAACGACGCGCTGGCCTCGCTCGGGGCTCATGTCTCGGAAATGCCCATCACGCCGGCGGTGATCCTGCGCGCCCTCGGCACGCTGGAGGCCGCCCCATGAAGCCCGCCCGCTTTGGCTACGCCCGCCCCGACACGCTCGACGGGGCCCTGGCAATCCTGGCGGAGCAGGGTGTCGAAGCCGCCATCCTGGCCGGCGGCCAGAGCCTGATGCCCATGCTGAACCTCCGCATGGCCCGTCCCGGCCTCCTGCTGGACATCAACCGCATCCCTGGCCTGGACGCGATCGCCCTCTCCGGCGGCGTGCTGACGATCGGGGCCCGCGCGCGCCATGCGGAAGTGCTGGCCTCGCCCCTGGTCAGGGAGGCGGCGCCGATGCTCGTGCAGGCCCTGGCGCACGTGGCCCACCCCGCCATCCGCAATCGCGGCACGCTGGGCGGCAGCCTCGCTTTGGCTGATCCGGCGGCCGAGATGCCCGCCTGCATCACGGCGCTCGGCGCCACCCTCGTCGTGGCCTCCGCGCGCGGTGAGCGGCGCATCGCGGCGGAGACGTTCTTCCTTGGCGTCTACGCCACCACCCTTGAGCCCGACGAGCTGGTCCTGCGCGTGGAAATTCCTGCCATTTCCCCTGGGTGGAGCCATGGCTTCCACGAAGTCGCCCGTCGTCATGGCGATTACGCCATGGCCGGCCTCGCCCTCGCCCTCCACCGGGAGGGCAGCCGCGTCGTCGAGGCCCGCATCGCCTTCTGTGGCGTGGAAGCGGCCACGCGCCGCCAGGCGGAAGTCGAGGCCGTCCTTGTCGCGCAGGGCGCCGAGGCGGCATGCGCTGCCCTGGCCGGCCTCGACGCCATGGCGGGCGCCGAGGTCACGGCCGCCCACCGCATCCACCTCGCCCGCGTGCTGCTGCGCCGCGCCCTCGGCCAAGCCTGAGAAAGAGCATGGAACTCACTGACGAACCCATGGCCGAGATGGCCTGCACCGTGAACGGCGTGCCGGTCCGCACCCGCGTGCCGCTGCGGCAGAGTTTGGTGGATTGGCTGCGCCACGGCATCGGTCTCACCGGCAGCCATGTCGGCTGTGAGCACGGCGTCTGCGGCGCCTGCCATGTGCAGGTGGGCGGGCGCGTGGTGCGGGGGTGCCTGATGCTCGCCGTCCAGGTCGATGGCGAGGTGGTGGAGACGATCGAGGGCGCCACGGCCAGCGGCCGCATCCGCGCCCTGCAGGAGGCCTTCTTCGCGCGCGCCGCTCTGCAATGCGGCTTCTGCACGCCTGGCATGCTGCTCCAGGCCGCGGAGCTGCTGGCCGCCAACCCCGATCCATCGCGCACCGAAATCCGGGAGGCGCTCTCTGGCAACTACTGCCGCTGCACCGGCTACCACGCCATTGTGGACGCGGTGGAGGCGGCCGCCGCCCGGCTGCGCGCATGAACCGCCCCCTCCTCATCACCGGCGGCAGGCTGCTGGACCCGGAGGGAGAGGCCCTGCACCGCCCGCCCGTCGCGGACCTGCTGATCGAGGAGGGCCGCATCGTCGCGACCGGCATGGAGGCGGCGCAGCGCGGTGCGGAGGCCGAACTGCTGGACGGGCGCGGGATGCTCGTCACGCCCGGTTTCGTCAACGCGCACTCGCACTCGCATGACACGTTGCTGCGCGGCTTTTTCGAGGGCCTGCCCCTGGATGCCTGGGGCGCCCTCGCATTCCCGTCCGCCTGGCCGCGGCGCTCCGAAGCGGAGGTGCATCTCCGCACCCGCCTCCACGCGGCCGAGTGCCTGATGGGTGGCATCACCACGGTGCAGGACATGGTGACGCTCCAGGGTGCTGACCGCGCGCAGGCGGAAGCCGTGCTCGACGCTTATCGTGGTGCCGGCATCCGGGTCCTGCTCGGTTGGCAGCTCGGTGATCGGGGGATGGCGGATACCCTGCCGTTCGCGCGCGAAACCCTGCCGCCTGACATCCTCGCCGATCTGCCGGGCGATGCCGACCCCACCTTGGGCATGCGGCTGGCCGAGGCGCTGCTGGACGCGGTCCGGGGGCCGCTGCTCGGCAGCGTCCTCGCCCCTTCCGCGCCGCAGCGCTGCTCCCCGGCCCTGTTGGGCTGGGCCGCGGCCCTGTCGCGTGAACGAGGGCTGCCGGTCTGCACCCATGTTTATGAGACGCGCGCCCAGGCGGTGCTGGCCCGGCAAGCCTATGCGGCCGATGGTGGCTCGCTGATCCGTCACCTGGAGCGCCATGGCCTGTTGAACGAGCGTCTCGTCATTGCCCATGGCGTCTGGATCTCGCCGGAGGAAATTGCACACCTCGCCGGGGCGGGCGGGCACCTGGCCTGCAATCCCGCCGCCAATCTGAAGCTGCTGAACGGCGTCGCCCCGCTGCGCCGCTACGCCCAGGCGGGCGCGGGGGTGGCGCTGGGCTGCGACAACAGCAGCGCAGGCGATGCCCAGAGCATCTTTTCGGCCATGCGCCAGGCCGCCCTCCACTGGTCCCTCCAGGCTGGCGGGCCGGAGGAAGCGGCCGCCGCCGCCTTCCGGGCGGCCACCCTCGGCGGCGCGCGGGCGCTGGGCCTGCAAGGCGTGGTAGGCGGCCTGCGGCCCGGTCATCGCGCCGACCTTGCCCTTTTCGACCTCTCTGATCCCGCCTGGTTGCCGATGAACAGCGCCGTGCGTCAGCTCGTTTATGCCGAGCCCGCCCGTTCGCTACGCCACGTCCTGGTGGAGGGGCATATGGTCCTGCACGGTGGTCGCCCCACCAGCTTCGACCTGCCAGCCATGGTCGCGGAACTGGAAACCATGCGGGAGGGCATCGCGCACGAACTGGAGGTGCTGCGTGAACGCCGTGGCCCGGTCATCGACGCATTACTGCGCCTGGAGAGACGCGCCCGCGCGGCGCCGCTCGAGATCGACCGCCTTTGCCTCGATGACGGCGGGCTTCACTGAACACGGCGGCGCTTCGGGACGGCCCACCCGGTTGCGGGGCCCGGTGCCGCCTTGCTGCCCGCGGGCGGCGAGCCGGGCGCAGCGGACGCGCTGGGTTAGCGCTTCGCGCCTCCTTCCATCACTCCACCCGCAGGTTCTTCGCGCGGATGAAGCTGCCCCAAATGCTGCCGTCACGCGACACGCGCGCGCGGATATCATCGGCCGATCCGGGGATCGGCACGATGTTTGAGGCGGCCATGTTTCTCACAAGGGCTGGGTCCGTCAGCGCCTCCCGCACGGCTGCGTTGAACAGGGCAACAATTGGCTCGGGCATGCCGGCGGGCCCGACCAGGGCGAGCCAGCCCGGCATGACGGGCCCGTCCACCCCTGCCTCCGCCAGCGTGGGCAGGTCCGGCAGGTCGGGAGAGCGCGCGGCGGCCACGGCAGCGAGCGGTACGAGCGATCGGTCCCGGATCTGGGGCAGCGCGTTGCCGAGCACGCTGACCATCGCGTCCACCTCGCCCGTCATGACGGCGGTGAGCGCTTGGCTGGTTCCCGCATAGGGAACATGCGTGAGCTGGATTCCCGTGCGATCGGCGAGCATCTCGGTCGCGAGATGCGTGGAGTTGCCGATCCCGGCACTGGAGAAAGTCAGGCGGCCAGGCTGCGCCTTCGCGCGCTCGACAAACGCTGCAAGGGAGGTGATCCCGCTCCGCGGGCTGGTCACCAGGACGAAGGGCGTGTCCGTGACGGGGGCGATATAGGTGAAGTCCCGCGCTGGATCGTAGGGAAGGTTGCTGTAGAGATACGGGTTAAAGGTAAGCAGCGAGACCCCCACCAGCGCGACGGTATACCCGTCCGGTCGTTGCTGCTTGATATAGGTGGTCGCGATCACCCCGTTGGCGCCCGCCCGGTTCTCCACCACCACGGGCTGTCCGAGCTTGCGGCCCATCGGATCGGACATCAGCCGCGCCACGACGTCGGTGTTGGAGCCGGCCGCCTGGGAAACAACGAGTCGGATGGGTTGAGACGGGAAGGCAGCCTGTGCCCCAGCCCCGCTGCCCAGCAGCAAGGCGCTGCCGCCGAGGGCGGCAGTCAGCGTTCGGCGTCCGATCGGATGCGTCGTCATGGCATCTTTCCTCCGGGAAGGTTGCGGCTCAGGCGAATGGACGCAAGGGAAGGTCGAGCGCCGAGGCGCGGTCGCCCCCGTGCAGGATGGAGATGGTGGGGGGGCGACCATGCGGCACCTGCGCGCAATGGTCGGCATCAGCCCCCGCGATCGAGAGGCGGATCCGGCTGCCCGCCTTGAACACCCAGGAGGTCGGAAGCAGGGGGATGCGCATCCGCGCGGGGCAGCCAGGCACCAGCGGCGCCGCATCTTCGCGCCCGAAGCTACGGGACGGCCAACTGGTCCGATAGCGCTCCGGCGCCGGGGCCTCTTTCCGATGCAGGGCACGCAGCAGGCCCTCGGTCACGTAGCGCACCGAACCGTCCGCCTCGACCTCGGACAGGTAGGCGAAGATGGCTGCGTCGGGCTCGCTGCACTCAACCCAGAGATCGGCGACGACGTGGCCGGTCAGCTCTGAGTCAGCCTCCATCGGCGCGGAGGTCCAGGAGGGTAGCCGTGCCTCCCGCGCCTCCCAATCGGGGTAGTAGGTGGTGGTGTCGATGGCTGCCAGGCGCTCGTAGCGCGTGTTGTCGCCGCTGCCGGCTGCGAAGTCGGCACGGAAGGTGTCACGGCCGGCAGGGCCGGGTTCGGGCAGCAGTGATCCGGTGGCGAGGTGCAAGCGGCGCGTCTGGCTGAACGGCGGCCAGGACGCCGCCTCCTGCCAGCGCTCCGCATGGATGGAGAAATAATGGACCGGCGCTTCCGCCTCGTACCGCGTGGACCGGTCCATCAGGTAATGATCGAAGAAGCGCAGCAATTCGCTCAGGAGCGGAAACTGCGATCCGGCCTCGGCCCGCCAGGGCGACACATTGCTTCGCGCCCCATGATCCCAGGGACCGAGGAGCAGGTGGACCGGATTGTCCTTCAGCGTGAGGTAACGCGCGATGGCAGCGTTGCTGAAGCCCACGCCATCCATCCAGCCAGAGGTGGCGAGCACCGCCACATCGCTCCGGATCTGGCTGCTATAGGCATAGGGACTGAAAGACGCGGAACTGAAACCTGTGTCGTAAGGAAGCGGCTCCTCGCGGAAGCGGAACTCGGTGATGAAATCGGGCATGTGGAAGCTACCCAGATGCTCCCGGACGGCCTCGGCCAGGAGCGCGCCGTCCGCATCCTCGTCCACCGGGGCGGGGCCCCGCAGATCGGGATTGGCGTAATAGGCGATGTTCTTCAGTAGATCACGCCGATCGTGATCCATGGCGACCATCAGGTCATTGTAGGACCGGGAGAGCCGGTTCAGGAACACGCCGCCGGGATAGTAATGATCCTGCCAGGTGTCCCACATGGCGAAGAGAGGGGCGATGGCCTTCACCGCCGGATGACCCGTGCTCGCCAGGAAGTCGGAGGCAGCCCCGGGGTAGGAGATGCCCGTCGCGCCAATGCGTCCGTTCGACCAGGGCTGCGCCACCACCCAGTCCGCGATCTCGCGGCTGTCGTCCCGTTCGCGGGGGGAACGGAAGCTGTCGCGGGTGCCGAAGCTTGCGCCGGTTCCACGCACATCCACGACAACAACGGCATATCCGCGTGGAACCAGAAAGCGGGCGAACTTGCCGGCATTGGGAATAGCGTCCGCGTCGCTGCCGGCGGCGACTGCGAAGCGGCGGTAATAGGGAGTAAGAATCAGAATGGCCGGGACCGGCCCTGTGGCGCCCTCCGGCAGCCAGGCATCCGCCGCGATCCGGCACCCATCGCGCATCGTCAGATAGCAGGAGGCCGGCCGTTCGGGCATGGCATGCTCAACCGGACGGCCTGAAAGATAGGCGCCCGGAGTGACCCGCCAAGCCGTGCTATCATGATCGCTGTCACCCATGTTGCAGGCTGCGCCCTCTCTGTCCTGGCGAGCATTCACCATCGCCGTGCCGGTGCCTAGATGCCGACGCGGGTAGCAGCCGGTGACCGATCCATCCGGGTGGGGCGCAGCGGCGGTGGGCCGGACGAAGCCACCTATCGCCATCCACCGGCGCGCTGCCAGGGGACGCCGCCGAGACCGCCACATTGCGTTAAGGAAATCTTGTTCCTGCATCGGATAGAACCCGCGCCATTGCAGGAAAGTGGGACTGTCGCGTTGACCAACACCCTACTCGGTCGCCGCGATAGGGTCGGGCATCGCCCCACCGAAGCCGCCGTTACGGATCTGCTCGGCCGCTGGCTGGAACTGGGCGAACTCGAACGGCGCGCGTTCAAGGCGATGACCGAGGAACTGACGGGAACGGCCAATCTCATCGAAGGTGGCACGACCGATCTCAGCCACCGATTCCGCGGCCTTCCCGAATCGGCCGAGGCGCAGACGGCTCGCGTCGAGCGCATTGCTGGCATCGCGAAGACCATCAATGTCGAGCGTGAAGCGATGCCCCTCTCTGACGCGGCGCGCTTGGTGGAGGCCGCGCTCGGCGAGGCAATCGATACCCTAACCGAAGTGGCGCGACAGGCTGCCCGCATGGTCCAGACGCCGGATCAGGTCACCGTCGAAGTCGCAGGGGCGGAGCAATGCGTGACCCGGATGGAGGCGATCAATAAACAGGCCCGTTTCGTTGCCCTGAATGCCGCAATCGAGGCGCAGCGTGCGGAAGGTGCGGGTGGAACCTTCAAGATCATCGCGCATGAGCTGAAAGAAATGGCGCATGAGACCGATGTCACTTCCCGGCTCGTCCGCGAGAGAATCCTCGCCGTTGCCGGTGGCGTGCGCGGCGCCCATGCGGAACTGCAGGCGATCGCGGGCGTGGACCGTTCGGCGCAGCAGCGCACGCGAGCAAGGCTGGATGCCTCGGCCGGCATGGCCGGGACGGTGTCCCGCCTCTTCACCGGTGCTCAGTTCCAGGATCGCGCCAACCAGCACTTGTCCCATCTGAAGGAAGCGGTCGAGGCCATGGGGGCGGCGACCGAAGCGCTGCAGCAGGAAACCCGGGAGGCGGTGCCCGCGCTGGCCGTGCAGACGGGGATTGTCCGGCCATCGCCCCTCGGTCGATGTGCTGTTCGGTTCAGTCGCCACCGTGGCCGGGGCCAATGCAGTTGGCCTCATCCT
>Ga0066648_10001907_pt1 | contig 10755 bp, 12 predicted proteins | sample CryGeyCG12114_NA_FD_59537 | JGI IMG/M metagenome (GOLD analysis project Ga0066648, IMG submission 59537) | Groundwater microbial communities from aquifer - Crystal Geyser CG19_WC_8/21/14_NA | ecosystem: Environmental > Aquatic > Deep subsurface > Groundwater | place: USA: Utah: Grand County... | reverse complement strand
TCGTTTGTTGGACAGACGTACTTGATGCTAAAGTCGGTCGGGCGGGGCCGCGACGCCCCGCCCGGGCGGTGTCAGAGCTGGTCCAAGCGGGGCTCCTCCGCGTCGCCGAGCCAAGCCTCCTCGAAGGCCTCCCGCGCGGCCTGCGCCTCGGGCGTGCCATTCTTGGCCTGCCAGAGACCCCAGAGCGCCCAAGCATCGCGCGGCGCCTGCGCTAGGGCGGTCTCGAAGGCCGCCTGCGCCTCCTCGGTCCTGCCTTGCGCCAGGAGCACGGCTCCAAGAGTGCGGCTCACGGGGGCGTACCAGTAGGGAGGCTCCATGTAGGGGATGGCAGTCTCAATCGCGACGGCCTCCCGCAGGAGGGCCACGGCCTCGTCGTCACGGCCCTCAGCTTCGGCGATGCGGGCTCCCACCATCCGCTCCGCGAGGCCAAGCACGTCGCGCGCCGGGAGGAACTGCGCCTCGAGGTCCGATAGGTCGGCGGTGTCGATGATCTCCCGGATCGCTTCGCGCTCCGCCTCGGCGGCCCCGAGGTCCCCGGCCCGGACCTGCGCCAGGCCCCGGGCGAAGTGGCGGAAGCCCCGCACGTAGGGGAATCCCGCCTCGGGTTCCGGAAGCGCCAGTACGGTCGCGGGGTCGCTCATCTGAGCGTGGACGATGTATTGCGCTGTGCCGATGGCCTGCACCCAGGCGTAACCGGCCGCGAGCTCGTCCGAGGTGAGCGCCGAGAGCCGCTCGGCTGAGGCAACCGCATCCTCGCTTAGGCCGGCAGACTGGGCCGCCACCAGCAGGAAGTGGACGTTATGGGGCACGTAGCCGTAGCGGTAGAGCGGGCTCGCCGCCTCACCGGCGCGGGCAAGGAACGCCTCGTCGGCCGCGATCGCCGTTCGGTTCGCGGCGATGGAGTCCGCGTAGCGGCCGATCCGGTTGTATATGTGCGCTGGCATGTGGGCGAGATGCCCCGCCGTCAGGTCCTGGGCGGCGAGGCGGTCGGCGGCGGCCTCGCCCTGGGCGGGGTCGGCCGAGGCCTCCACGGCATGGATGTAGAGATGCAGCGCCGCCGGATGGTCCGGGGCGAGCGCCATGGCCCGCTCGAGCGTGGAGACGATCTCGGCGCCGTTGCCCTTGGGCCTGAGGCCGCCCGGCTCCCAGTAGTCCCAGGGCTGGAGGTTCATGAGCGCGTCGGCGAGGAGCACCTGGACATTGGCGTCGTCTGGATAGGCGGCGGCTACCTCCTGCATTGCGTCGGCGAAGGCCTGGTTCAGCGCGGCGCGGTCGCCCTGCCCGGGCTCGGCGTAGCGCGCAAGGAGCGCCTGCGTCAGCGCGACCTCCAGCGGTTCCCGGGCGAGGGTGGCCGCCTGGTTCGTGGCCTCCCAGGCGCGGGCCTCGGCCTCGGGGTGCATGATGTCGTTCAGGTTGGGGCCGAGCGCATAGGCCTCGCCCCAGACGCACATGGCGCAGGCCGGGTCGAGCGCCTGGGCCTCGCGGAAGGCGCGCACGGCCTCCGCGTGGTTGAAGCCCCAGAGATGGCCCAAGCCCTGATCGAACCAGGCCTGTGCCAGAGGCTCGGCCGTGGCGACCGGCATCCCGTAGGTGCCGAGCCCCGGGATGAGCACGGGGGCGCCCTGCGGGGCGGCCAAGCCGCTGGCCCCACGGCCCAGGCCCAGGAACTCGGTGCGATGCTCCTCGCCCTCGTGGGCGAGTGCGGGCGACGCCAGGATCGATGTGGCGAGAAGAAGGGAACGGAACGTCATGGCAGTATCCTTTGCTGGAGCGAAAAGCGGTCAGAACGTGGTGAGATGGCCGTTGGCTCGGTCCCGCAGAATGCGGGCCGCTGCGTCGGGGATGTCGTCGCGGGAAAGGCCGACGTCCCGAAGCGCCCGGTCGTCGAGCTGGCTCAGGTCCTCGACGGTGGCTCAGAGAGTCCAGCGGGTCGCGAGTAGGCTTCGCAGATGAGATACCCAATTGGCGGGGCGAAGCCGCCCGGGCGAAACGGTGCTGATGGTCGAGGTCATGATGAATCCAATCAATCCAGATCTGAAAATGTCCCCGCCGCATGGTCGCTGCGGGGCAGGCAGGGCCTGTGCGGCAGGTCAGGCCGCTCGGGTCATCAGGAGCCAGTGCCCCTGGTGTGGTGCAGCTGCCGGGCGGGAAGCGCGAACGACGAACCCGTGCCGTCGGTAAAGGCGCAGAGCCCCTTCGTTGCGCTCCGCTGCGATGAGGCTGAGGCTGGTTCTTCCTGCTCGCCGCATCGCGAGCTCGGCGGCTCTGAGGAGCCGCGATCCGTGTCCCTGCCCCCGATGCTCGGGGAAGGTGGCGAGAACGTTGACGTACCAGGTTCCGCACGCCTCGTTCTCGAGCTCTTGGAGTGGTACGAAGAGCGAGGGCATGTCCGCCGGGATCGGCTCCGGCTGGTCCGGCAGGGGATAGCCCACGAGCGCGGCCACCGGACCGCGCCCCTCGTCAACCACGATGGCGTTCCGCCAAGAGAAGGCACCTTCGTCGCGAGCGGCGCGGCGGCGTCCCACCTCGATCGGGCTCTCGCCGGGACCGGCCAGGTTGGCCCATACGTCAAGGCACAAACCCTCGCTCGCCAGAACGATGAGGTCGGCCAAAGCTTGAGCGTCAGATTGGCACGCTGGGCGGCACGAGCTATCCGAAGTCGCGTCTTTAAGTTGGAATAGCAGTGTCATTGCGTCGATCCTTGCAAACGAGGAGAGGGGCTGGACACGACAGCGACCTTCGTCCGGCGGTCGGGCCGGCTGTCCCGAGCCACCGCGGTCGTTGGGTTGGCTCAGTGGGTTGGCGTCAGGCAGGCGTCGCGGATGGCCGCGACATGGCGATGGTCGGTCCCGCAGCATCCGCCCAGGACGCGCAGGCCCGGGACGGCCTCGCGCAGGCGGCGATAGCGTTGGCCGAGGTCCTCAAGATCGCCCGCGTCGAGTTCCGTGGCCTCGTCCAGCTCGGCGTGACTGCGGTGGGAAGCATTGGCGCGCACCCCGCCCAAGCGGGCGGTCCAGGGCTCGCCCTGTTCCAGCACCTCCCCGAAATGCGTCGGGTGAGCGCAGTTCACCATGTACCAGAGCGGCGAGCCGCCGGTGGCCTCCTCGGTGCGCTCGATGGCCTCGCGCAGCGTGGCACCCCCAATGAGCTTCCCGTCGGTCTCCACGGTGAAGGAGATCACGTGGGGCAGGCCGTGGGCGCGGGCCGCGCGGGCGATGCCGACCGCCTCTCCCACTGTCGTCATGGTGATGGCGGAGACCAGATCGGCCCCGGCGGCGGCGAAGGCCTCGACCTGGAATGCATGGTAGGCCTCGGCTTCCTCAGCCTCCATGCTCCCGCCCTTGTAGCCGTCGCCCCGGGGCCCGATTACGCCGTCGATGAGCAGCGGATGAACTCGGCTCTCCCACTCGGCCCGCAGCTCGGACAGGATCGCGACGGACTGCATATTCACCCGGCGTAGCCCCGGAAGGTGGTAGCCCAGCCGGGGCGCCCAGTCGGCGTTCGCGCGCCAGGTGGGCGTGTCCAGGACGAAGCCCAGCCCTCCCTCGGCCGCCAGCGCGAGGTAGCTGCGGTAGTAGCGACGCAAGGCCGCCCGGCCCTCGGCCGAGTCCACCAGGGGGAAGGCCGCGAAGTGCGGCAGGTCGATCCCCTCGTGGTACACGAGCGTGGTTTCCAGCCCGCCGTCTGTCAGGAGGGTGTCGCCGCTGAGCTTGGAAAAGTCGTGGTAATGATCCGACATGGAAGTTTCCGTGTGGTAACTCTGAGCTGGGCCAGCAGGGAGCGCCGCCGCTGAATGGCGGGCTTATGGCGCCGATCACCGGCCCCGGGCTAGGCGACTTGCGGTACGGTGGCCCGAACGCATTCAGAATTTCATTCGTCCGAAGGGCTTAGCCATGCCAACTGCATCCGCCGCCATATTCCGACCCGGCGATCCCGGGCGCAAAACCGCACCATTGGTACAGTCCGGGGAGGGCGCGCGCGGCCTGCCTAAGGGGGAGGCCACCCGCGAGCGCATTCTCGCCATCGCGGAGTCCATGGTGCTGTCGCAAGGCTTCGGCGCCACCTCGATCGACGCTATCATCGCCGAGGCAGGGCTCACCAAATCGGGCTTCTTTTACCACTTCCGCGACAAGACCGAACTCGCGCGAGCGATGCTGCGGCGTTACATCGCCACCAATGACCGCCTGTTCGACGACCTTTACGCCCGCGCGTGCGAGATGGGGGACGACCCTCTCGAGGTGTTCCTGATCTGGCTGAAGCTCCTCGCCGGGATCATGCGGGACCTGCCGAACGGCCACCCCGGCTGCCTGATCGCCTCCATCTGCTACGAGGAGCGACAGTTCGACGCCGAGGTGCGCGCCATCGCCGCCGAGGCGGTGCGGAGTTGGAACGACCGCTTCGAGGGATACCTGCGGGCGGTCGAGGCGGTCCACCCGCTTCGGCCGGGGCTCGATCTGGAGACACTCGCCAAGATGGTTTCCTGCGTGGTGGACGGCGGCATCGTCATGTCAAAGACCCTGCAGGACCCCCTGGAGCTGGAGCGCCAGCTTCTAGGCTACCGATCCATCATCCGGCTGGCCTTCGCGCCGAACTGAGTTGCCGGACCATGCCGCGCCTCAGCCGCTTGGAGCGCGCCAAGGGTTGCCAGTTTTGGGCCCTGCTCCGGCTACGGGAGCGAGAACATTATTCCAGTGGACCTAAAGCGATCCGCTTTGGACGTGAATAGCTGTCTCATGTTCCCAGCCGTCTCGAACCTACTCCAGTGGAAAGCAGTCGCAGATTTCTCTGTCAGGAAAATGGTTGTTTTCTGGGCTTTACTTAGGGGCTCTTCGGCCGGCCCTGGCTAGGGGGAGCGGGTACCCCTTCCCGGGGCTCCATCCGAGGCAGCGAGATTAGGCTGATAGTCCAGGTTCGGCTTTTCCGGGTGGCGAGGGATCAAGCCCGTGCCGAGCGGGTTCTACCCCCGTCCGAGAGCCAGCGCCTGGCCCAGCCAGAACGGCCCAGGCCCCACCGCGATCAACTCCCCGAGAATGCGCCATGACCACGCTCTTTCGCCGCCGCTACACCGTGACACTCTATGCTTCCGAGCCTGCTCTCGACCTACGCGATGAGATCGGAGAAGCCCTCATGGACATCGAGAACGACAGCATCGTTCAAGGTACCGTGGATGCCCAAGACGAGGAGACGAAGGTGTCGAGCGAGGAGGCGGAACAAGAGCTCGACGCCGCCGAGGTGGGCTTTGCCGCCATGAGCGAAGAGGAGCTGGCCGGCTTGGAGACGGAGGACGACTGAGCGTCAAGCAGACCGGCACGGTCCGCAAAGCTGCAGGTGGAAAGCGACCAGTGACGCAGCTCGGCCGTCCCATGCGCCCGTGGAGGGCCGGCATCCATGGCCAGGCCTGCGCTCCTGCCCAGCGGACCCGCTAGCGGGCGATTTGAGCCAGCAGGAGCGCTCTCGCTCGTGAGATGCCAGGCAGCCCCTCCTGCAGCATGACCTCCAGCAGGGACGCGCCGGCGAGGGCCGGATCCGGCCGACGCAGGAGCTGGGCGGTGCGCCCCGACTCCGGGGCGATCAGCAGAAGCGAGCGGTGAGCGCCAAGGATTCCCTGCAGTCGATCCAAGCGCTCCGCCTCATTGCTTAGCGGCTCGCCCAGGAGCCGAAGAGCCTCTGTGGCCGAAAGCGCCCATGAGGCAACCACTCCAAGAAAGGCCTGTCGGGCCGCTCGGTGCTCCAGGCCAGGACAGTTCGCCGTCGGCGCTGAACCAGCTCGGCGCCGGGTTTTGCGGACCGGTGGTGGATCGGCTCGTGGCTCATCGTCGAGCAAGGGAAGCCAGGGCTGGGTGGCATCAAGCATGCGGCGAGAGTCGTCGAGCGCAGCCTCGCGATCAAGTCGCGACCAGGTTCGTGCCCGGCTTGGTGGCGTTCGGGACTCACACCCCGAAGCAGCGCGGCTATCGGAAGCCGGGCCGTCGGGCGGCATGGCTGGGGGTGCTCAATCCCGTGTCTTCGTAGCCACAGCGCAATTTTCTGAGCGCCAAGTGTAAATTACTGCCCCCTCAACGCGAATAACGCTCCAGGCCCATCGGAGTGATCATGCCCCAGTTTGCGCGTGCCCTGCCCCTCGACCTTTTCACCGAAGCTCGCGTCCGGGAGACCCCGTGGCTCCACGACCTTTTCCGCCTTTGGCAGCCGGCCGGGTCCAAGCCGGCGACCCATTCCCACTCTGACCTTCACCTGCGCCTCGCCGTGCGCGACGGCTACCTGAACTATTACCGGGACGGACAATCCGTCGCGAAGGTGAAGCGCGCCCGGGATGGAGGTCTCTCGGCTCAGGTCCATGCCAAGTACGTCGAGCGCGACCCCAAGGCCGGTCAGCGCTACTGCCGGGTGGACACGTCCGGCGTGAGGACCTCGAAGGGCCTCTTGGCCTACGACAGCGGCGACGGCGTGGCCGCCTGGGCTGCAGCGGCCAACGGCTACCGCGGCGACGAGAAGCGCTTCGTGGAGCAGATCGTGGCGGCGAACCCGAACGTCATCGATCTCGAGATGGGCCTTCCGGCCTCCGATCGGAGCGAGGAGGAGATCGAAAGGGCGGCCGAGGCCGTCGGGCCGGAGGAGGAAGCGGAGCGGGTCGCGCCCCGGATCGACATCGTGGCGCTCGAGCCGGACGACGGTGGTTGGCGGATCGCGCTCTGGGAGGCCAAGCTCGTCGAGGACGGCCGGCTCCGGTGCAGGGGCCCCGAGATGCCGGAGGTAGTGAAGCAGCTGCAGAAGTACTCGACCTGGATCGCGGCCGAGGCGCGCAAGACGGAGATCGTCAGGGCTTATCGGGCTACCTGCGAGTACCTGGTGGAGCTGCACACTGTCGCCAAGCACCTCGGCTTCGAAATCGGCGAGCTTGGGCAGGGCATTCAGGAGGTGCAGGGTGGAGCCAAGCTCACCCTCGATCCGCAGGTCCGCCTCCTGATCGGAGCCAGCGAGAGGAGCACGGACGGACCCTCACGACGGCGCAAGAAGCCCGTCGACGTAGCGGCCTCACGACGCTCCTTCGAGAAGGGCCACCTGGAGAAGCTCAGGAAGGTCGAGCAGCTGGGCCGCCTCCCCATCCAGATGGTCACTACGGCCGACGAGATGGTCCTGGGAGGTGCCTTGTGAGCCTGACCCTGACCGTCCATCGCGGCACGCAGGAGATCGGAGGCAGCTGCATTGAGATCGCTCACGCCTCGGGCGCGCGGCTCGTGCTCGACGTGGGCCGTCCCCTAGAGGCGCTGCCTGACGCTACCGGGCTCCTGCCCACCACCCTGGATCTGGCCCGCCCCGCAACGGTGGTGCTCAGCCACTCGCATCAGGACCACTGGGGCCTACTCAACGAGGTGCCGGCCGACTGGCCCGTCTGGGCCTCGGCCGACACTGCCGAGCTCCTTGCCGTGGTGCCGGAGCTCCTGGGACGCGACGCCCCCCGAAGCCTTCACACCTGGCCCCGGCGCGGCGCGCCTCCGCCGCTTGGCCCCTTCCGGGTGACACCCATCGCTACCGACCACTCGGCTTTCGACGCCTCCATGCTGCTCATCGAGGCGGACGGCACACGTATTCTCTATTCCGGTGACTTCCGCCGGCACGGGCGCAAAGGGGCGCTCGTCGAGCGGCTCATGGCGAACCCTCCCAAGGACGTCGATGTGCTGATCCTGGAGGGCACCAACCTCGGGCAGGACAAGCCGGTGATGAGCGAGGCCGCGCTGGAGGAGGACGTCGTCGATCTCTTCGGGCGCACGCCGGGCCGGGTCTTCGTCGAGTGGTCCGGGCAGAACATCGACCGCACGGTCACGCTCTACCGTGCGGTCAAGCGCACCGGGCGCACGCTGGCCATTGACCTCTACACCGCCGACGTGCTCGACCGCATCGCCGAGGGCACAGGCCTGCCCCGGCCCGGGTGGCCGAACCTCAAGGTCGTGCTGACGCGTGGCTTGCGGCAGCGTTACGTCGAGATCGGGCGCGAGGACTTCGTGGCTCGCATGGCCAAGGACGGCCTCGCCGCGAGCCAGCTCGTGGCCGGCATGCACGTGGTGATGCTCCGCCGCGCGCTGATCCGGGACTACAAGGCCAAGGGCGTCGTGCCTGCGGCCGAGGACGCCTACGTCCATTCGACCTGGCGCGGGTACCTGGCCAAGGACAGCGCGGCCCTCGACTGGTGCCGGGCGGGGGGTGCCAAGGTCGAGTACCTCCACACCAGCGGCCATGCCTCGGCCGAGGACCTTCGGGCCTTCGCGGCGGCGATCCAGCCGAAGGCCGTCGTTCCCGTCCATGGCGCGAGCTGGGATCGTGAAGGGGACGGCTTTGGGCCGGTCCACCGGCTCGCGGATGGCGAGCCCATGATGCTCGCCTGATGCGGCCCGAGGAGCAGGAGGCGGGCGTGCGGGATCGAGACCGCATCCCCACCATCGTCGTGGGGGATATCCACGCCGACTTCGACACCTACCGCGCACTTCTCCGGAGCGAGGAGGCCAAGCATCCGGGCCAGCGGTTATCCTCAATCCAGGTCGGAGACTACGGGATCGGACGGTTCTCGGAGTCAGAGGCGCGGAACGTACGCCGCTTCCATCTGACGCACCGGCGGCACTGCTTCATCCGGGGCAACCATGACGACCCTGACGATGTCTTTGCCGCGCCCGGCTCCATCCCAGACGGGGCTGTCCTGGGCCGCATCCTGTTCCTGGGTGGCGCGGAGAGCACCCAGCGTGGCCTGCCCTCCCTTGGCGACACCGAGATGACCAGGGAGGAGATGGACGAGGTGCTCCAGTCACTCCGTCGTTCCCCAGAGACGCCCGAGGTGATTGTGAGCCACGATGCACCCCAATCTGTGGCCGAGCGCCTCTGGCGGGAGACCGGAGGTCAGGTCCCAGCGGGCTCGTCTGAGGAGCCTTCGGGCCAGCGGCTTTCGACGACCCGCACCCGGCTCTTCCTCGATGAGGTGTACCGGGTCGTCCAGCCCGCGCTCTGGCTCTTTGGGCATTGGCATCATCCCTGGGCCTATCAGGATGGTCCCACGCACTTCCGCTGCGTCGGGTACCACGAGGCGTTCACGCTGCCTCTGCCTTGGAGATCGGAGCGCACCTGACGTTCCGAGGTGAGTCGCTTACGGCCAGTAATTGGGTAGCCGTTCCACGGGATGCCACTGCCGCCACGCGTATGCTCCTCTGGCGTGGGCGCGTCGGTGACGTCTTTCCGGGAGAAAGTGCGGCGTCTCTTGATTTCCTGCACTCGACCTTTCGATCGGTCGGAAACCTTGTGGCTCAGTAGTGGTAGCGAAGCTGTGCGATCTCGAGACTCTGCGCCGCTCCGGCTCCGCTCACGCGATAAACGAAGCGGTGCTCATCGGTGATCCGGCGTGACCACCATCCTGAAAGATCGCCCTTCAAGCCTTCTGGCTTTCCGATGCCCCTGAACGGGTCGCGACGGGTGGCCTTGATCAGATCATTGACGCGCTCTAGGCCCTTCTCGTTTCCAGGCGACTGCCACCAGAGATAGTCCTCCCAAGCCTCGGTGGAGAAGACGAGCTTCACAGGTCGAGGTCGCGCTCTGTGCCATGTCCTGCGTCGAGCTGAGCGATCGAGGCGTGAAGGCGCCGAACGTTCTCCGGGCTCTTCTGAAGGTGGAGCGTCTCTTGGATTGCATTGAACTCGTCGAGAGAGATCATCACGACCGCCTCACGCTTCTTGCGGGTGACGACGACTTCGACGCGATCGTGGATCACGCGGTCCATCACGTCCTTCAGGGACGCACGCGCATCTGTGTAGGTCATGACGTCCATGAGAGCCTCCTTGCTCGTTCAGCACATATGCACAGGATCCTGTACATTTCAAGCGGCGCCAGCCAAGATCTGAAATGCGGGCAAACTGCAACCAGCTCCGCAGGCCTAAGCGTGTGAGACTCCTCCATGGACTGAACGAAAGTGTGGTCGGGGAAGAAGAAGCTGCCCCAACAGTGGGAGCCGTTGCAGATCTTGCTTGGTCATCAACGACATCCTGCCTTACCAAAGCCTTGGCGATCAGTGGGTATGGGTGAATGGGTACGCCTCAGTCAGGTGGCAACTTCGGGCATCTCCGAGAGATCGACCCACCGCTGGAGGTCCTGGCAAGTCACGCGGAGCGGTACTTCGTCGACGATGCCAATACAGCGCTGATCAAGACGCGCCAGTTCGCGGAGCGCCTGACCCGCGTAATCGCCGAACGGAGTGGCATTGAGCCGGACGCGCGCGACACCTTTTCCGATGTCTTGCGCAAGATCCGCTCTGATGACCTCGTGCCGCGGGAAATCCTCGACATCCTCCATCGCCTCCGGGTCGAGGGAAATGATGCCGTCCACGGGTATGCCGGCGAACGACGGGCCGCATTCGAGGCTCTCAAGCTCTGCCATCGGTCAGGTGGAGTGGTGCGCAGATAGCGGACTTCAGAAGAAGTAGCACTCACGTCCCCTCTACCCCGCCATGCGGATGCTCCATCCAACCTTCGTGGCTGTGCCGATTGCGGATGACCCCAAGGCAGGAAGACTCGGCGGACCGTCCCCGGGCACCCTAGTCACCCCTGCCCATTGTCGGCGACCAGGTAGAGCTTGCAAACCTGCGCGGTACCATAAAAGGTACCCGACAGTAGAGAGCGGAGTGTAAGCTGCCGTTACTGCGGACCTTTACATGATAAAGTGGCGGAGGAGGTGGGATTCGAACCCACGGGAGGCTTGCACCTCCGGCGGTTTTCAAGA
>Ga0066648_10001904_pt1 | contig 10760 bp, 9 predicted proteins | sample CryGeyCG12114_NA_FD_59537 | JGI IMG/M metagenome (GOLD analysis project Ga0066648, IMG submission 59537) | Groundwater microbial communities from aquifer - Crystal Geyser CG19_WC_8/21/14_NA | ecosystem: Environmental > Aquatic > Deep subsurface > Groundwater | place: USA: Utah: Grand County... | reverse complement strand
TGTATATGCCGGCTGGCGGAATGATTATAAACCTGATCCATCAGGCACACCATGATCTTTGCTTTTTTAACTTAACCAGTTCCTTAAATAAAGATCATGATTATGTATTGCTGCAATCTAACGTTCCTAACCCTGGCATAGCATCACCCCGAAATTATGATTTGGCCGCTGATATTGAAAAAACAAAGTACTATTTAGATACTTATTTACGTAAGTAGGCGATTAAATTAAAGCTTATCCACCTCAAAACTAACTTATGACTATTTTATTTCTTCTTTATCAAAGCCTGGTAAATGTTTATGCAGTTTAATATACAAGTATTTATAGGAAGAGTCATTGGTAATTCTCAATTTATTTACAATTCTTTTTACAATTGAAATAAAATCTTCGCTAAATTTATTTACATGCTTATTATACTGTAAACTATTTTTCCTCAAATCCTTTGTAAGAAAATCCAGGAGAATAGAAGCTAATTGCTGGGCATTTTCCGGATTTAAAAAAGAAGCATTCACTTTTAGTTGTTCTTCATGAACTGGCAGATTGGAAACAATAACCCATTGGTTCATTACTTTTGCATCTTCCATTACTGTAAGTATTAAAAAATTAGTCAGGCTATTCCTATTAAAAGCTAAACAGCTTTTAAAATTTTTTATGCTTTAGGAACTGATTCTGAGCAAGAAAGTAATTTCATTTAATAATGAACTACATTGATTTTGCCTATATTAATGCCCGATAAGCTTTCATAAGTAAAGCTGCTTGTTTTTCGGGAGAAAAATTCTCAATGGCAAAGTTTCGAATTTCATCCCTGCTCCAATTTACACCCTGTTCCAAAAATTTATTTATAGCGATTGAAAGACCTTCTGCATTAACTGATTTTGCTAATATTCCACATTCTTCATCTACTACAAAATCACGCATACCACCAATATTAAACGATATTACTGGAGTTCCACAGGCCAAAGACTCAAGCATTACATTTGGTAAATTATCCTGCCTGCTTGGTAAAATAAAAGCATCAGCAGCAGCATAATACTTAGCTAAAATCTTCTCATCATCTATCCGACCTGGCATTATGATTTCATGGTTAAAATTGTAGTTATCTTCCATTTGGCTACCAATTGCAATTAACAACAAATTTTTTGACTCAATTTTATCTAATGCCTCTTTCAGAATATCAAACCCCTTTCTTGTTGTTGATATTTTATCACTTACAAATAATATAACTTTTCTATCAATAGGTATCCCTAATTCTTTTCTTATTATTTCAGTTGGATGTGCCGCAAAAATATCTAAATTAACAGAGTATGGTACAAGGTTAACTTGAATCTCTTTCAAAATACTATGCTTAACTTCCTGTAGCATCCAACTGGAAGGGCAAATAAATCTAATTTTTTTTACAGATTTGATTGCCTCGCTTTTTATTTGCCTAATTTCATTGTCTATTATCTGATTTTGCGAATTATTAGATTCATCATCAGAAAAGTGATAGATGCCTAAAAAAGGATTCATATCATGCAACGTCCAAGTAACAGGCTTTTTAATATTTTTGAAAAAGCTCGGATAATCGAGAAAGTTAGAAACCCAATGCAGATTTACAATATCGGCTTCTTGTATACTTTTGTTTAAGTCAAGACGGAAATCAGACCAAGGGAAAGAAATGAATTCAAATTTTCCTTTTACTTTTTTCTTCAAGGCTATATTTTTCATATTCTGAGTTTGGTAAAGGCCTAATTTAATTAGAACCCTTTTATAAAAGGGAAACTTTACCTGCAACAATTGGGCGTGAGGGATATTATCAACATTACCAAATAGAAATAACATCTTAGAATTAACACCTGCTTGTAAAAGTGACAAATGCTGTCCTATAGCACCTTTAGCAGCTCCCCCGTACGGCGATGTATTCACATGAACAACTCTCATTTTCTTATTCCGAATATGTTAAGCTGCATATCCATTCCGTTATAGGTATTGATTTGCATAAATGGATTTTTCGAACTAAGGCCGGGGCTATCAACATAGGTTCTAAAGCCTGAATTTTTTAGAATAGAAAAAACCTGTTCCAGATGCTGTTCTTCCTTCATGAAGGAATGGTATTCAACAAAAATGTATCTCACATTAATTAGTTCTGCCTTACATTCTTCCAAAACCGTAACTTCAGCTCCTTCAATATCAATTTTAAGAAAATCCACTTTTTGCTTTAAATAAGAAGAAAGCTTGGTTACTTCTATAGAATAATTAGATGCCTCATTTTTAAAGTTTATTTGTCCAGCATCTGCTCCTTCTTTTTTGAAAGATAGATAACCTTCCTTATTCCACAAACCTTTATTAATTAACTGAACATTATTAAAGTTAAAAGAGCTTATATTGTTATTTAGTACATTAAAGATCTGATCATCAGGCTCAAATGCTATAACTCTGGCATCAGGGTACAACTTTTTAAAATAGATAACAGATAAACCAATATTAGCTCCGCAATCTATTATATACGGTTTATCAATAACTGTATTAAACCTATAGATATGCTCAAAAAATATTTCTTTGAACATAAAAATGAAAGAAGCAGAATCCGGAACAGTAAATTTAGGGCCCAGAATAGCTGTTTCTAATTTCGTATACCTAGGGAATTTGCCTATACGTCTTAGTTCTTTCAGCTGTATCATTTTTCTAAAATAAGCCTCTCTTTCACCTTGATTACATGTCTTTTTTATTGCTCTTTTAAGCAATGAGGAAATATTATGAAACATTTTTCCATTTTTAATGATTTTATAATTCAAATAAATTATAAATCTAATACAACCAAATCAGTTAGTTTTATTTATTACAACTTTGGGAATTTCAAACTAAAATTAACTTAACTAATTTATAATTTTCTTAAGAGTGGTTTTAACTCCATTAGGTAATAAAGCCGAAATCCGCCATTTCAATTTATTTATAATAGTTTCTTTACCTAATAATCTGTTAAATTTTACAATCTCATTCCGTGCCATTTTATTACCAAGAATCGGTAATTTTTCAACTTCTATATAATCAGCCAATTTTAAATGACTGTATTTATTTGTTGTACCACAATGTACACCTGTAGCATCATGACCTATATTCTGAACAAGTGATTCGCCTGGCCATAAACTATAACTATCTTTTAAAAAGCCGCTGGCTATCCACCTAATATCCCATGGTTGATTATTTTCTGTACTTTCCCGGAGCATCTTCACATAATCATAACTATTATCATAATTATATTCAAATGCTAATGCTGGATCAGCGGTAATTTGTTGGTATAACTTTGTATAATCCTGCTCAAAACAATCCCACGCTCTTTTCCAGGTTGCCCAGCCCCAGGGATTGTTACCTCCTTTTATAAAGAAAGTTGGTGGCAATGTTTTTTTACTTGGGAAATTATATCCAGATATACCCACAACCTTTATATCGTTTTCATATAACTGCAGGCCATCATTCATATATTTTAAAAAACCTTTAGAAGTAATTATATCATCTTCCAACACAATAATTTTTCCAAACTTATTTATAATCTTTGTTACGTGCCTGATAGTTGCTTCATCAACCCCTAAATTTTCCTCTAGTTCTGTAATATGTACTTCCTGACACCATTGTTTTTCCTTTAGAACTGCCCGCGTCTCTTTAATTCTATGTATTTGCTCAGGAGTTGAATCAGGTTTAGGTCCATCAGCATAAATAAAAAGTGTAGATTTGTCGGCTAAATCGTTTGCCATTAAACTTTCTAGGGTTCTTTTGGTGTGGTGTGGCCGGTTATAAACCAAAAGTAAAATAGGTGCTAACATAGATAAAGTTAAAAAGAAAAAACAATTTCCTCCGGATGTTTCATAAAGGTAAATGCATTGAAACAATAACTATCTCCAATTTACTTTATCTCTTAAGATTTTACCAGGCTGGCCTGCAATTATTTGGTTCTTTCCAAAATACTTTTTAGTTATAAGTGAATTGGCTCCAATAATATTATTATCTTCAATAGTAGTACCCTTCAAGATCGTAGTTCTACAACCTATCCAAACTTTATTACCAATTACAATTTCTGTTGGCTCATTTATAACTACTCCTTCAAAATTTAGTATGTCATGAAAATCAGTATCCATAACTAATATATCCCAGGAAAGTAAACAATTCCTGCCAAATTCTACACGTTTAGAAGCAACAATTGTACTTCGGGCTGTAATTCTAAAATTTTTTCCTAAAATTAATTCTCCTCCAACTCCTAAGCTTGAACCATATCCAATATGTGCTGGTCCTTTAAAAACTAAGCACCCGGTAATATCCAATATAGTTCTGGGATATTTATTATCAATAATAGTTACATCTCCATAGCCTATTCTGATCATTCCTCTAAAAAATAAATCTCCCACAATATTAACTCTTCCGGTAAGTCTTTTTAAAGAAACATTAGAGGCACAATCAATAGGAAGATAAATAGCTTTGGAAAATGGTAATAGCCTAAAATTTAAATAAACAGATTTAATATTTAAGTAATATTTAATGAACCTTGAAAATCTAAAGAAAATATTCATTGGGGAATTTAGATAACTTCTTTATTGAACCATTTAAAAAGTAAAAACAGTTAATTAGAGGATAGATATTTACTTTTTCATTAATTTAATAATTTCTATTTTTCTCTTAAATTAATCTAAAACCGTTAAGCATTGCACAACCCTTCCTTCTTCTACGGACAAGTTTAAAGTAAATTTTTATAACAAACCGGTTAGTTCGGCAAAACGTTCATACAATTTTGCCTCACTGTTTAGATCCCGATATAGCTGCCATTGCTTATAAGGTAAGTCTTTACTTTTTAATTTTTCAGTCAGTATTTCTAACCCTCTTAAAGCAGCTTCGGCTTGCATAGGCCGGATAGCCTCTCCTAATTGGTAACGTTTTACATCTTCTCCTACACAATAATTATCTGAGGCCAGTACCAAACGTTGAAAGATAGCCGCCTTGGTTAAACGGTTACTGGAGCTGATAAAATTATCATAGACCAGGAAAGGAATATCGAATGTACAGAAAACGGCATTGTAAGGCCCTCCTTCCGTAATGGGTTCGAAACGGAAGAAAGAGTTTTCCCTTTTCTCCTGAATAAAATTTTGCAACCTTTCCCAATCTACTGGTTTGTAAGTATGTTGAGGCAAGGTACCTAAAAAAACAAAATAATATTTTCCCGGATCAGCTAGTTTAACCAATTCCACCATGGTTAAGGTACCTTTATGGCTCTCGCAACCAATTATGCCCACTACAATCCGTCCCTGTGCCTTTTCTCTTATTTCTTTTGCCAAATAATATTCATATTCAGGCGGGCTGTCGTCGGCAGTTTCAGGAAAATGCATAACAGGTTTACGAATCCTTTTTTCGAACCCTTCCCGTATGCCTTGGTCGTGAATAGTAACCGCTACACAATTTTTAGCCAGGAAAATGGCATCCCAATCGCGCCAGATAGCTTGGGTTCGTAAAATGCGTTCCTCGCGGCGTAAATGATAGGGATGAAAATACAACCCGCTCCATTTGAAGGGGAACAAGATATCTAAGACAAATGGTGGAACAAAGCTGGCTAGTTGATCATCTAACCAGGCAAAAAAAACCAAATCTACTTGCAGATGCAATTCCACCTGAATTCTCCGAATTAGAGCGGCATCCGCTTTCCATTTTTGTAATATTGTCAGGGTATGGTTTAATTTACCGTAACGGGTATACCGGACAGGCTGGTAATTGTACTCGAAAGCAGAAAACTTTTCGGTTGCCGGGTTGCACTCCTTTTTTACCCAATCTGCTACCTTACTTACTTCCGGCGCTATACAAATAACCGTGTGTCCCTGCATTAATAAAATTTTACTAAATGTTCTTAAAAAGGCTAAATGATGACCAGCAAGGCTAATGTCTAGCAGAATAATATTTTTAGAGGGCATATGAAGCAACGGTACCAAAAAGATTAATTAGTTTAAAATAGGATTTTATATATCTTCATTCTACCCTTTCAAATTAACTTAAGTAAAAGTAATAAATTTTAAAATCATTCTTAGCCTGCCAAAAAATCTTTTACCCCTTAAAATGCTAGGGGAATAGGTAATTGATTTTCCTGTCGCACTTACATCTACTGCCTTCTGGCTGATTTAACAGCTTTACAATTAAACCTATTTTCTTATATATCGGGTTAAAAATTGTAATTATGTCTTATGAGACAGTTTAAAATTATGGAAGTACGCAAATGTCATAATTTTAACTTTTACAAAAATTCATTTGTGTCATTCGGGAGGAAACTATTGGGCTGCCTGCTAAATAGTTTCCTCCAGAATGACTGAGGCAAGCACCAGCTACATAAATAATTTTGTTTAATTTCCCTGCGTAACAGCTTTCAATTATTTTAATCTTTAAACCTAAATCAGGTTAGTATCGGCTTCAGATCTTTTTCATTGGCTATAATCCACCGGGTTATTTCGGCTATAATTTTATCCGGAGTATATTTTGGCAACCAGCCGGTAACTTTTTGCACATAACAATTATCAGTTAGGTACACACGGATATCGGCTACCCGGTTCTCGGCTTGCTGCACAATGTTAATGCTGTTCCCCGTGTGTTTTTCGCAAAGCCGGGTTAGTTCCTGCAACGAAGCGCTGCAATCCACGCCTCCCCCGACATTAAAGATCTCCCCGTTTACCTCATCCAAGTGATGAATTTGCCAATCAATCAAATCAAAAAGATCGTTTACGTGCAGTAAATCCCGTACCTGCTTGCCTTGTCCGCCGTAACCAAAATATCCCAGTTGCCCTTTAAACAAATGACGCGCCACCCAAAGCACCACTACGCCCTGGTCTACTTTACCCATTTGCCAGGGACCAGTAATGACCCCGCAACGGTTTATAACGCTTTTTACCCCCAAATGCGCCTGGTACTCCTGAATAAGTAATTCGGAGGCAAGCTTGGTAGCCCCGTAAAAGGTGCGGCTACCTCCCAAGGGGAAATATTCGGTAACCCCGGCGGCAGACACACCGGAAAATTCTTGCTCATCCACCCACCTAAAACGGGTTTCTTCTTCGGTAAAGCGCACCTGCTCCAGTTTAGCCACCGGGTAAATCCGGCTCGTAGATAAAAAGATAAAAGCTGCCCCGTGCTGGCGGGCTACTTCCAGGATGTTGACTGTACCAGTTAGATTATTATTGATAACCTGATCTACGGGGCTGGTAATACCGGCTAAAACCGAAGGCTCAGCGGAGGCATCGATAACAAGACTAAATCTTTCTTTTTCAAAATACAAATCTTCTTTATTCCGAATATCGCCGTGCTGAAAAGCCACGCCACCTTCTCTTAATCGCACCAGGTTTAACTCGGAGCCCCGGCGCTTTAAATTATCCAGAACTACTACCGTGTAATCCGGGTACTTTGTTTTAAGCATAATAGCCAGGTTAGAACCCACAAATCCGGCTCCACCCGTTATTAATATATGCATGTTACAGATTTAAAAACCTTTTGTGATAAAAATTTCCGAACTTATTCCTCTACTTGTACTTTACTTTCTTTCTTAACTAATTGCCGGTATAGTTCTAAATAAGCATTTACTTGAACTTCGTCTTTATATAATTTTTCGGCCTCGGCTGCTATTTTTTCTCGCGGCCAGATTAAAGGCTGCTGCAACTGTTGCTGTAACGATCTTATTAGGGCTTCCACACTAATTTCTTCCGTTACAAAACCGTTTAAACCATTATTTACCATATCCGGAATGCCGCCGGTTGGGAAGCCGATTACCGGGGTGCCGCACATCAGCGATTCTAAAACAGTATTAGGCAAATTATCATCTAAGCTCGGAATTACAAAGACATCAGCGGCATTGTACATATCCGCCATTTTCTCTTCGTCATGCACCATACCCACTTGCACCAGTTGCATGCCCAAGCCTTGAACCAGATCATTATTTGCCCCTACCGATAAAAGTACAATATTTTCTTTTTCCGGCAAATTGGTTAAAGCCGATAAAAGATAATCGAAGCCTTTCCTTTTGCTGGCCACATAGTAAGCGGCAAATAGAATTACCACTTTATCCAGTCCTATTCCAAGTTGTTCCCGGATTTTATGCCGGTTTTTTATTCTGAAAACCGATTCGTTAATGCCGTAAGGAATAAGATAGTGCGGGAAATTGCGAAAAACCAGGCTCGATAAGGATTGCTCCATTAGCCATTGGGAAGGCGAAACAATGGTTAAGCGCGGAGCTGTATAGTTACTTAAAGCCTCCACATGATTTTGTAAATTTTTTTTACTGTAATTATCATTTATGGTACCCTGCAACTGTGGACAATGCGCACAATCAGATTGGTATTTAAGGCAGCCGCTACTATAATGGCAACCGCCCGTGATCGGATTCATATCATGGAGCGTCCACACAATGGGCTTCCGGATTTTTCGGAACAGCTTAAAATCAAAGAAATGGTTTGTTACCCAATGCAGGTGCACTACATCCGCCCACTTGTATAAGGGATGTTGGGTTATATCAAAAACAGAATTGTAAAAAGTAAAAACTTCGTACCCGGGTGGGCGGTTCTCTAAAATTTGTTTTTGGTAAGTTATTTCCTGCAGATGCCGGGCGTAAGAGTCTTCGGTTCGCAAAACCCCTTTCACCTTATCCACAATCTTTTTTCCCAGTGAACGGCTTTCTATTTGCTCTTTATACCAATCGTAAAAATAACTGGTATTCTCCAGGTGAGCCGGAGGCGTATCGTTGATCAGGAGTTGAGACGAAAGCCCTTTTTTTAGGTAAGCCTGGTGCAGCCGGTAACAAGATTTAGTGGCACCGCCGGCAGTATTATTGGTGTTTAGAAGTAGAATATTCATCTATGCTGGCCGGATTATAGTAGCTTACGATTACTTCGGAGTAAGCTATCTGCCTCATTCCATTAGTTATATTATTAATATATAATTACCAAATTTATCTGTTCTTTAATGAATAAGAAATATAAATGCTGAATTTTAATAGCTGATATAAAATATATCTCAAACTCTACCAAAATCCCTTAGCTTCTATGCCTTTATTTTCTGAAAAAATGCATGTAATTAGATATGGCAGATCTGAGCCGGTTACTGCTTACTCTTTTCTTACGCATCTCTAATAAAGGTTTGACCACGGGATCTAAGGCCAATATTGATGCAAGCACCTGCTGGGCAACTTCTTTATTTACATATAAGCTTTGCTGATACCAATAAAGATCAAGGCGCATTTTGAGGGCAGCTTCTTTATCTAAAGCACTTACTTTTAAATTTTTATTTATAAAATGAAATACCTGGTTGCCTTCTAAAAAGTCATACCCCTCTACAATGGCGTTAGAGGCTACATTTTTATCGTGCCTTAAAAAATAATTGAGATATTTGCCGCTAATAAAAACTTTGCCTTGTAAGCAAACGTGTACCCAAAATAACCAGTCGCCGCAATACTTCATGCGGGCATAATCGTCGGGAATCTGGGCAAAAGCGTTCTTTTTAAAAATAACCATGCTGGCATTTACAATATGATTAGCACCCAGCATTTTTTTCTTTATAAATTCTTCCCCATTTACAATAGAATATAATTGTTCGGCTTCGGTTTTATATACAATTCTATCTTCTGGCGAAACCAATAAAGATTGGCAAAAGGCTATAACTATTTCCGGGTTATCTGCAATGGGTGAGAGAAGTTCTTCCAAAAAAGTGGGTTCACACCAATCATCACTCTCGGCAATCCAGATCCATTCGCCTTTTGCTAATTCTATACCTTTCTTCCATTGCTTAAAGGTAGAACCAGAATTTTGTTCGTTCAAAACAATCTGGCTTACCTTCGGGTGCTGCCGGTATTGCGCTATTACTTCGCAGCTATTATCTGTAGAGTTATCATCCAGAATTATTATTTCTATATCTGGATAGGTCTGGTTCAGTACTGATTCTATTCTTTTAGGAAGGTAAACGGCGTGATTATAATTTGGAATGATAACGCTAACCATGGTGTTTGTTCTAACTGCTTATGCTTTTTCGTAAGAATTGAGCAAGAAGTACCGGGGTATGTAAAAAACGGAACGCTCCCCGATAGCCCAGCAATAGCTTAAAAGCAATTTTGTTTATTTCTTTACCAGTTTTTATTTCTTTTAACCTATCTAAAAACTGGTACATCATTTTCAGTTCCAAGTTATAAGCTTCTTCCGTCCGCAAAGGCAGGAGAGATACGGGTAATTTTGCGCGCCACTTTTGCTGAAAGATTAAAGCATTCTGGAGCCAGCTTTTGTTTAACGATCCTTTCGAGAAATGCTCCATCAGAATATCGAACACCACATAGATTTTATATCCTTGGGTAGCAATTTGCATGCAAATATCCAGGTCGTAATAATGAAACCCTTTAAAAGTATGTTCATCAAACCTTATCTGCCGGAAAAGTTCTTTGGGAATGCAAAACCAAACCCCATCTACGGCGGTAACATCCGATCTGCTGCCTTCGGTTTTAACCACGGTATCTAACGTTGTTGTCTCCTCAACCTTATTCGTATGAATAATATTTTGTTCCCAAAAACCACTGCTCCACCAGGTGCCGGGCATATACCCTAAATATTTACCACCGGCTATACCAATAGCCCCGATCGTTTTATCTTCAAAATGCCGACAAACTGCTTTACCCCAATCAAACGTATGAAATAAGATATCATCGTGCATAAAGCACAAATAGGGGAAATTACTTTTACTAACGCCTATATTATAAGCCTGAAAAATAGTTAACTTATTTTGGGTATTAT
>Ga0066648_10001899_pt1 | contig 10780 bp, 15 predicted proteins | sample CryGeyCG12114_NA_FD_59537 | JGI IMG/M metagenome (GOLD analysis project Ga0066648, IMG submission 59537) | Groundwater microbial communities from aquifer - Crystal Geyser CG19_WC_8/21/14_NA | ecosystem: Environmental > Aquatic > Deep subsurface > Groundwater | place: USA: Utah: Grand County... | reverse complement strand
TGGCCTACGTCCATTCATGCTATGACGGAAAGTACTTCGTGGCCGGCAGTATGCACCACAATGGAGGTTTGGGCATAGGCCATGGAACAGAGAAAACTGTTGCCCCGTACTTGACGGCGAGGCAGCCGTCTTGGAACAGGAGCCGAATATTTCGTGCCAGGAAGACAGGTGCGAGGCATGGGACAGGGATCCGAGATGCTACACCACCCCACTCCATAGCCAGTTATAAATCTCAATTCACTTTTCATTGACCCATATCTATTCTACGCCATTCCTCAGAGTCTATTCGATCTTATGAACCGACCTTGTCCCTCACCTTTTCTCTCTCCTTGTCCCTCGGCGGCTCACAATACAACCACAGCGCAACAAAGGCCAAGAACCCACCGATGACGGTCCACACGCCTGCGATCCACGGCCAGGCGCCCGTGATGCGCCAGCTGCGCGGCCACTCGTCGTGCGCGAAGTGGCGCACGGTGACTTGGCGCTTTTCCTGCACGGTGGTGAGGAAGGGCCGCTTGTAGTTGACCTTGAAGGCGAAGATGCCGTGTTGGTCGGGCGTGCGGAAGGTGGTGCTGAAGACGGTGCTGTTGGCCGTCGTGGTTGTTGGGTGCAGCGGGATGCGGAGGAAGGGGGAGAGCATGCTGAATTCGAGCTGCAGGGCGTCGTCGGTGGGGAGAGTGAAGGGCGCCCAGTGGTCGTGGGAGTAGGAGGAGATTTCGATCGAGTAGGACTAAGGGGGTTGTCAGCATGGGTGTAGAAGTGGGATGAGATGGGACTAGACGGAACATACCACGTCGTTCTTGATGCGGTAAATCTGGGGGTTCAGAAAGCCGATTTGAGTGGTGTTTGTGGGGCTCTTGGTAGATGATGTGACTTCGTGGTGCTCGACTGCGCCAACCTTCAGCACGCCGACTTCCTTGAAGGTCCATTCGGTCAATTGCTTCGCAAAGTCTTGATTGACCGTCTTGACGTTCTTGCCATCAGCACCTTTGACGTCCACTCCGAACCATTTATCTTGCAACATCTCCAGGGAGCCGAGCACGGTGAATCTGGCAGAGTTCCGCGCTTGCATAGCAGAGATGAGGGATAGCTGCGAGCCCGTTGCGAAGACGTCCTCAATGCTTTCGCCTTCCTCCTTTGGGTTGTATGGGTAGGCGGTGGCCGGGGCCTTGAGGATGGGTGCCAGTAGAGGACTGGAATTGCCCAGTGTATGTCCAACGGCATTGGGCACGGCGACCACACCAGCTCCGCCGAAAAAATTGACCACATCTGACCTTAATGTTTCAGGCCTCTTCACCAATAGTACGTCATGCTTGTCGGCCGCGGACAGCGTGTCGAAGTTGAAGTGATCCACGACAATGGAGTTCCGGTCGGTAGGTAAGGAGATGTCGAATTCGAGGAGAAGGGAGGATATCGCAGAGGGGGTACCTGCGTCTGCGGACAAGGCTAGCAGAACGTTTCCGCCTCCATTGACGAAGTCGAGGATTGTTTTGGGTGCGAGAGCAGGTCCATAGCCTTCGGATTGTTAGTACCCCGTCCTATGCCGTGGTCTGTAAAGCATACCTTTCGACTTGGGTGGTAAGAGGATTATATGCTCATAAGCCAATTCTCCATGTCTGAACAAGGACAATTGGTCATTCTTCGGTGTCTCGAAGGACAATTTGAATTGTCTTGCTGTTCCGACCTGTCAGTAACATCTTGACCCGAATTCTTGCTCGGAGCCATACATTCGAGATCCGCCCAGAACTTCGAATAGAGCGCTTTCTCCGAAGCGTCCTCAGAAACCACCAGCACTCGATCGCCCTGAGAACTTCTCGCCTGCGTCAGTCCCAGAAGTGCTGCTGCGAGCAGCACGATAGACGACAGCCAGCGCATTGAGTGTGTTTTTCTGCGTGCAATAAGCAGCGCTACGGGTTCGTCAATCAGTCTACGCGCATGCTAGAGGAGACGTGGCCGGCTACAAGTAAATCTACGCCAAGACTTGGAGTCGGGAACCGGGGCCTGAGGTTGTCGATCGCTGGAAGCTTGACGGTCGAGCTTCACTCGAGCCGCAAGGGACGAGACTCCGCGCAAGCTGGCGATTGAGGATAGTTAGCACAACAACTGGCGCTCGATCACACCGAACTTCACTGCGAAGCTTGGGTAAATCTTCCCTCCAGCGGCGCGACGACGATACAAGCAGACCCCGCCCTGACTCCCACCTCATCCACCACCTCACGCAGCCACGATGTCGAATTTCCCGGGCAAGATCGTGTCGGGCGTGCCCAAAAACTTCTGGAGCGAACCAATCCGTTACCTGCGATGGGCCTCACACGAGAAGCCAGCCATTTTCTACAGTGTTGTTTTAGGGTCTTTGGGACCGGTCGCGTTGGTGGCTGTACCGCCCATGAGGAGGGCAGTGGGGGATTATGATCCACCAAGGATTCCCTTGACATATCCTTGTAAGTCAGAACACAATATCCGTGCCGTGCATGGGGGAAGGGCTGGTCGTAAAGGGAAAGAGCGAAGATAACATGGGGTTCAAGTTCTTTCCGAGTATACGCTGACCATATGGTATGCTGTAGTGCCGCAAGGACCGAGAAAACACCCCAAGGGCTTTGAGGATTCATGAACGACTCACTCTAGAAAGGCTTCAACGGAACAAGCGTTTCGCGACTTTGGGACACATGTTCTCGGGCTCGAGATCATACGACAAGCACATCATTGTACATATTGCAGGGCGCGAGCAGAGCATGACAGCAAATCAATAAATGGCATGGAATTGAGAATCTTTGATTGTCTTTGGTACCATGTGGCATGAATTATCTCCCACGAGCTGACTTGGCTATCATGATCCCGCGAAAACCCGCAGCCACAGCTCAAAGAACGCCAGTATCGCTTGATATTAACACATGACAGTTGATTTGAAAGCAGAAATAGAAATGTAGCATGCGTGAAGCATAGCCTCTGAGGAGACCACCAGCTGCAGAAGTACCTGGTGGCAAATATCTTGTATTCAGCACGCCCAGGCCGCATGAATGCATCGTCGCGAATTTCAGACGTACCCCTGGTATCACTCCTCCTCGCCAGCATCGAGAGTAGATCCGTCTCGGGGAGAGTCGTTGTTACCGTTACTGTAGACTCTTCTCTTTGCTGGGCTCTTGTGGACAGCGCGTCCCTTTTTAGCTGCGCATGGAGCAGGAATGCTTTGCGGCAGTACGAGTTCGGGCTCGGGTTCTACATCCTCTTCCATTTGTGGAGTGTCCTCGGGCACATACCATGGGTAGTCTTCCTTTTCGAGATGCGCGCAGGTCAACCAGTTGATGTCATGCTCCTTCGGATCGACATGGACATTGTTCCGCATAAGATCCTTGACGAAAGATCTGACGTCCTCCTTGAGAATGGCCATGTTTGCTTCGAGCACGTTGCAAGCCTTGGCGCTCATGGGGAAGTACGAATGAAAGTTTTGGAAGTCGAGATGATGAAGGTATGCTTGGCCTCCGTCGTGGAGTGCCTTGTAGAATGCGTAGCCGCCATCTAGAGCTTCTCTCGTGCGCTGGTCGGAGATGGCTTGGGCGAACCAGTGTCGGAAGAACGAGATGGCCATCCACATGTAGATGTCGTTGGCATATGCCGGACGTCCTGGCCGATCGGTGACAGTGCGACACAGGAAGCCGGGGTAATGACCGAGAATGCGCATCTCGATGGCTTCTTTGGCAACTCTGACTTCGTCGTACTTCTTCTGACAGATGTCGCGGATTTCAGGACGCAAGTCCATCTTCTTCTGCTCACTCATGCTCTGCCATTTGCCGATGAGATGGCAAGCGCCTTCCCTGAAGATAGTGGTTGAATGAGCGCGGCAGGCAAGTTCGGCCCATGCTGTAGGATTGCCTGCAATCGATGTCCAGAGGATATTGTCCTGACGCAGAAGTGCTAGCTCGATTGTCTCACGGACTTGGTCGACAGAGCCAACGATCTCCGCCACGTCAATCAGTCCCAAACAGCCTCTTACCACAGTAGCAAGGTTGTGAACGTCGATCTCAGGTTGCCGGTTGTAGAAAACGCCAAACAGCCAGCCCCAATAGCTCTCCTGCTCATCTCGATGCGCACTATTGTCAAGGTTTGGCAAAGACAAGTTGCTGCGAGTATAGCGTCCGCTGTCGCTGACGTCCTGAGAAGTACAAGGTTAGCGTCAATCGCGGGAGGGTGAGGCTCGCGTACGACTCGCTCAAAAGTTCCAACGTGATCTGGACTATTCTGATACAGCTCGAAGCGATACGCGGTGTAACCCTCGCGGCGCGCTTGTGCAGTCAGACGGGCACCAGGCCGCTTGTCAAGTTCGCGTGTGAAAAAGGGAGAATTGCGTCGCAAGACATCCGAGTGTAGTTTGTAAGTATTCGTAGCGGAAATAGCAAGAGTCACGTCGCCGTCGATGAAGCGAGGGAACTCGGAAGGACGCTCCATAGTTTTTGATCCGATGCGCAGGAGAAACTGGGATGTGGGATTTGCAATGGTGAAAACAACGGACCTGTGTGGGATTCAAAAGGCGAGGGAGGTATGGGAAGAGTGAAGACTCGGGATTTGTGTTTTCGTATGGCAACCTTGAGTGGGAAGCAGTGCCTCAGTACGAGTGACGTGACGGTGAGTAGGAAAGCAGGGAACCCAGGCAGGGCGTCCTCTTGGGGCGCATGTCAGATGAGATAGTGACAAAGGCGAGAGGTGGTCGAGTAGTCAAAACACTTATAACCAACGTTCTAGCTAAGTGATAGAGGCAGTAAAACTGCATCGGGAGGACGCTGGCAATCTTGGTTGATTTGGTTTGATCTCTCAGTGGACTGCTGCTATCCATGCATGCCCGCTAAGCTGGACTTCTGTGATATCCAGGTTAGGGATTGTCTGACCACGGTGTGTAACGTACTATGACATTAGAAACAAACGACTGATTGTTATTGACTATCCATGCAACAGAGACAGGGGCTAGAAATCAACACAGTCCACCTCAGCTAGACCCGGTATTAACGACGAATACATACATATAAATCCATACTAGTGTGCCACGCGAAGTTGGCTCTGTTGTTGAAGGAAGATTTTGTCTTCTTGGATTATCTTTATCAAGCAGCGGTGTCAATCCAACTGGTAGACGCTGTGACTATCGACTTCGTTATGGACTTTAGTCTGTCTTCCTGTCTTGAATCTCCGTAATCGACAACCCGAGGTGGCACGGACTCTGGCCCTAGTGAGGTTACTGACTCCCAAGCAGGCGACAACACGAGCATATGGAAATGGCCAACAAGACGCGCAAGCTGAAGTCTGATTGAATCCCACTCGCTACATGATGAACCATGCCATTATATCATATGGTAACAGTTCGGTCGATCGATGTCCGAAGCCAACAACATCCAAAAACAATCCAATTCCCAGGAATGCATCCGGTGCATCGCAATAAGCTGTATCGAATCACGAAACCCAATCACCAGACGTGGCGTATGGACTGCAAGAATATGCAGAAGTCCTCTCCAGTCTTTTCGCGCTTGAAGAACAAATCATCTGGGTAGAAGTCCAAACGGCCTAATATAGTTTCTCGAGTAAACCTAGCAGGCTATCCAACAGGGTTTGCATGTCGATACTCCGTGCCATCGCGTTGTTCAGGTGCCCATCCATAGAAAAGAGTGGATTGGCGTCGTTCCGGAAGCGTGAGCAATCCAAGATCAGAAAGTTCCCTCGGCCAAAATCCGTAGGCATTATTCTGGCGCCTCAAAAATCATGATAAGGCTTGGGGCGTTGGAGCACGTATAAGATTACCTTCTGCCAGGTCCGTGTCTTCCAGCATCGGAAGGATATGTCGCAGAACCATAGGTGCTAACAGTCTCTCCCGTCCTTGGATCTCTGTAGGTTGTAGCTGGGGTAGGTGCCATGGTTGAGGTCGTCCGCGGTGGATATCCAGGTTGGCCATAACCTCCTGGTGCGGTACGACCAGAGGAAGGGGGAGTGCCACCACCAGCGGTGTACCTTGGCAGGCTTGCTGGTTCTCCATAATGAGACGGCTGAGAGGTGGGTATATACGCAGGATATCCTGGATCCGGGGCATAGGTTGTCGCGGATGGTGCATGGCGCGGGGTTGCTATCCGTGGATCAACTTCCCGATGTCTAGGAGCGAACCGGTCGTCCTCGTCAACGTCCATGGCATCGCCATATGATCGATCCTGTCGGTCTCGCATGTCGGCGTATGTTCCTATCAATGGTTCAGAGATCCTCCAATGACATCAAGTGGACGGAGTTACCTTGAGCGCGACCCTGCCTGGCTCTCTTCTCTCGTTCGCGTTGCCATCTGATTGTGTCGTCTTTCAATGAAGCAACCATTGCCTGTATCGTCATGTTAGGTTACCACGTCTCAACTGAACACAGCACGCTGCAGCCATGGTTAACATACAGTTGTGAGAGCTCGGTAAGCACGGATCAAAAATCCAGAACGGCCCTACACAACCATTAGTTCTTCTCTCGAGGCGTTGAAGGACGGCGGTCGTACATCAGGATGACGACCTGGCCGGCATGTTGCGTCCTGTCCGAGGTATCGACATATTTCATGCTGTATGACCTCACGATCAACTCCTTCTCCAGGTAGAAAGTATTCGTTGTACTCGGGCCGCCCTTGATCCCGGTCTCTTGCCGGGTCAATTATAGGTCTTCTAGGCGGCTGAAGGTCATCACGATCATCACGATATGCCCTTGGAGGCTCCCGATATAATTGTCCTGTTCGCTCGTCTCGATAGACGACTTCTGGCTCTCCACGGACATCCGGGCCACGCTCTGGTGCTGGTTCCCGCCGAACACCGGCATTGGCTCTAGGGTCTATTCTCGAGTCTAGCCTAGGATCCGGACGGAGCTCCATGGGGTCATCCCGGATATCTCGTTCTGTTGTTCTTCGTTCGCCTCTTGATGGCGGACCTCTTTCGCGATCATCGCGTACATCTCTGGCCTCTCTGCGCTGTGGCACTCCACGTGGGTCAGGATAGTCACGCTCATCAGCGTACCGAGGCATTTTTGCGGGACGGCGCTCCAGGATGAATGAGGCCGGATGTCCGGGAAAGTGGGATAACAGTAGTAGTGATAGGAAGACAAGCGATAGCAAATAAGAACAAAGCCGACCCTGGTAACGAGAAGCGACGAGAAGTTATCCAGGTGCAAGTCCAAGGAGTCAGATCACAGTCCTCTGGTTTTCAGTGTCCAATGGTGGTTCCTTCCTGGCTTGTCCTGGTAGGATTGAGAACGAGCTTAGTTTGGTGGAAGTATTGAAAAGGAAGTGGAATGGACTGGGTGTGCGCGCAGTGGCTAGCTCTGGTTAGGCTGAAGTATGTAGGTCCAAGTGAGAGGCAAACAGTCGATTCACAAAGGTACGTCTCCGTCTCCAGGTTACCAATCTCCTCAACGAGACCTTGCCGACCCTCTTTGATATGTTGCTGTGCAAGAACTGTGGAAAGAGAAGAGAAGAGAGAGGAATTTGCGGCTGACAAAGTGGGAGGGATCATCACATGCATTGCAGCAGTGTGGATTCTTGGGATGGGGGTGGATAACTTGTAAGCATCGTCCATTGGGCCATTATTGGCTGGCCACGAGGCGACTTGACCTGCCCTTAAAGAGAGCCTGAAAGCTCGTTGGTCCGCAAGAGGGACAAGTAGTGTGGCGTGGCGGGAATCAATAGGTGGCCGGTTAGTTAGTCGGGCCTCTGGGGTGTCACTAAGCTGTATAAGTTAGGTAGAGGAGAATATTAGGCTGCCTCGTGCTCGAGCCTCGAGCATGATCAGCTCGTGATCGCCAGAAGTCTCGGCTGCTTCTTCTTGCTCCTTTCCCTTCTTCCTTTTCTCCTCCCGGCTTTCGTCAGATAGTAGTAACGGAGAGAGTTTGCTTCGAGCTCTTGGTCACGACGATCGGTTCGTTCCAGTCGCTGTTGTTAATAGTCGCAGCCGCTCTGCTTCAACCAGTCTGGCGAATTTGCCGCGGAAGCCCTGCCAGTGACCCGTGATTGCTAAGACGGATTCGGCTGGGCGCTGAAGCATAGGTTCCAAGTTGCTGCCCAACCCTAACAACTCGCTTCAACGTCTGTCTTCCTGCACCGGGCCATTGGCAGACTGTCCAACCACCACGTCACCCGCTGGCGCTGTCGGGCATCATGTCGGAGGAAGGTCATGATGGTCATCTTGAATTAATGTGATGTATCATAAAACTCGGCTTCTATGCAGTCCTCCTGCGCACCTGATAGGCGACTGCGTCGTTCCTGCATCTCGCTTGATTTTGTGGAGACCATCAAGTCAAAACACCTCTTGCAAAGCCCGAAACCGACCAGCACGAAAGAAGCCCCGTCTAGTGAACTCTGCGTTACTCTAGCAGTCTTGATGTCAGTAGTAATGTGAGAAAGGTTGATGAACCTAGAGAAACCTGAGTCACTAGATTTAATCGCAATGGGGACATATCCAACAGGCAACCTGTCCAAGCGAACAAGGTCCTTACTTTTTCACTCTGAGTGGATTGCGGACAACAGACACGGGCGCGGCAGCTGGCAGTCTGTTGTGGCAGGTTGCACATTCATATCCTCACAGCGACATTCTTCCATTGCAGAAGCTACATGTTTACCATAGTATGCCAGCTTTGCAAGGGCATACCAATGTACATCCCGTCAAACCCCCGCCTTCTACCAAGACCGTGGCCATTGCTAATGCAGAACCACAGCACATGGACACCCGCTCTGGCAAGCGAGGTTGAGTTGACCCCGGGTGTGGATAAACTGTTAGGCAGACATCTGGGACACGACATATAGTCTGATATCACTGTTGCACATCCCAGCATCATGGTATGGGCCACGGGAACTCGCAACGAAGCACAACAAACACAGCTGGTGAGTGTCTGCTTCTGGAATTCGTGGAACGTCGCGTGCGTAATCTCTCCATAACTGAGCTATTTACAGCTTCGACGCAGCACCAGTCTCGGTCGCTCGTATTCTGAAGCCGGTCCTGGGGAAGTGCAGGCGGATCCCTTTGCCCTCCTCCGTGCTCGGATGGATCTGTAGGACAAACTCCTCGTTGCTAAGACCAACCAATCGTCCTCTATCGCGAGCCGTGAAGCCCGAGTCAATTGGCCATATCTCTACCTCGTCACCTTTCTTGAATCTAATGGGATCCGTTGTATCAACATCTAGGCCGGGTTCGGCGAAGTTGGCGTTCAAAACTCTCTTGGCGGCGGCATCACCTTTCAAGGTGGCAGGCTTTGGTGCCTTTCCTTTCGCGTCTTTGACGACTTTGTTGAACCTCTCTATCCATGCAAATACATGGGGAAACTGCTTCGCCGAGATCACGTCACGCGGCAACCCTCCTTTCATTCCGTTCAACCAATCGAATGTCCAGATTGCTAGACCCGACGTTAGTTACATACACCCTGGGCTGCAGTGTACTTCCATACCTTCGATATCTGCCAGCGAAGGAGAGTCCGTCTTCAAGATCCACGTCCGACCATCTGCGAGCAATGTCGTTTCGAGAAGCCCGAATGCATTCCTGATATGTGCAAGTGCTTCTGGTCTGTTGGCTTCCATATGCTTGGGATCCCAGCTTCGTCCAGTAAACTCTGCCCGGTCCTTTGTGAATTTGGGATCCTTCATCAACGGCATGTCGCTAGGTAGGAGCTGGGCGGCTCGCGCGAAAACTCCCCCTTCAATCTGCCATGCCTCCAGCAATCTCTCGATAGCCTTTTGCTCAGGATCTGCTGCACCGAGCGCGCCATCGGGGAACATGGTCTCAAGTTTCCGCAGTATGATGCGAGTGTCGCAGTATACATCACGTCCAATGGCCATGACGGGTATCCTCCTGTAGGACACGCCTATGGCTTGGAGATCCGGCCGCGGCATGACAACTGGTTGTATCTGGCGAATGTTAGCTGTCTTTTTGCGTCTAGGAACTCCCTTTGGCCTACACATTGTGCATAATCGATGCCTCGCAGGGCGAGATACCAAAGCACTCTCCGTGCATATGGCGAATAGGGGTAGTGGTAGAAAACGATGCCGTTGTTCGGGCCGTCCATACCGCTCGTGCTGTCGATTGTGCAGATGGTGCTGATTGTGCAATTATTACCTGGGTAGTTATACAAGACGCCTACAAAGATGCTGGATTATTTTTTACACTCGTTTTCTTAGCAGAAGGCTGCCTTTCAGCCGAACTCTCGCGTTCCTGGGCCTGCTGGGCTCTTCAAGTTGCTTGAATTCGGTTCTCCACTTGCACGTTCGTACCTCGGCTCCTGACAGCCAGTAGCCGTGACGTCATTATGGGACTCTTGCAGACGGGAGCCCCCCTGACGACCCTTGAACGTGCAAAGAACAGCACGATCAGGCAAGGCTACCATCGAATCCATACTGTTCCCTCATAGAAGCCTCTTGAGCTACGAAGCCTCCAGACCTGAACGTCGTTATAAGGTTGTATGTCTTTTGTAAGAACTCGGCGAAGTTTGCGAAGACGACAACCGACTTCTGCCATAGATTGTGTCAAAACGAGCTACAACACTAACGAAAGTATCGAAGATGTCATCATACTTGATTTCGTCGCGTGGAGGCCATGTCGCTTTTCCCTTTGTGTATCTATTTCCTTCGTCGATTGTGTAGCTTGATCCAGCTACTACTACTCCTTACATCGAGTCCCAGTCCAGTGTGTCAGCTTTTGTGTACCGACTCACAAAACCCACAAACACCACGTCGAGCTTATGAAACAGTACCAAAAGCATCGCGAATCCTGGAGCACTAACACTTCGAGCTCAGATTCTTCAT